>Ga0209017_10000199_pt1 | contig 61352 bp, 55 predicted proteins | sample YNPBryunderm2012_FD_185812 | JGI IMG/M metagenome (GOLD analysis project Ga0209017, IMG submission 185812) | Anoxygenic and chlorotrophic microbial mat microbial communities from Yellowstone National Park, USA - YNP Bryant MS undermat 2012... ... | reverse complement strand
ACTGCCAGGTTACAGAACAGAAGAAAAGAAAGAAAAAAGGTTACAAGCTTTGCCCCGACCGCCTCGAACCGGCGATTTTCAGGCCGAGGTGCCGGTCTTGTTTTTAACCTGAAAATTCTTAAACCCGAAAGCTTGATAACGCTCATTTTTACTCCCATTTACTCCTTGGGTCTAATTTTACCAGAGCCAATTCTACCAAATTAACAAAATAAAAAATACATTCCGAACAGCCGCTAAATAACCGGGATGATGGGGAAAAAAGCCCCGGGAGTATGGCTGGGCAACCTGGCCTGCGGCTCTGAGCTGGGCTGGTTGCTGGATCTGTTTTCTCTTAAGTCTATTCGCAGATTTAACGCTAACCCCCTAACTTTCTGCGTTAATTCTCTTTGACCTCAAAGTCAAAATTCAAAGCGCCAAACATTTTTTTGCCTTCATCTTTTTTTTTCTGGTAAGGCGCCGGCTTTCTTTGCGACCCTTGGCCTGGTGGAAGATATGGCGGATTAGAAGCGGTGTCAAAAGAAGGCCCAGTGTCGGCCAGACCCGGCTTTACAAGCTGGAGGCAATGGCCCTGGAAACCTCTTCTATCAGTCCCGGGAGGTCATCATTGGTCTTGCCGGCAGTTTCCAGCGGCTGGTGAAAGAACACTCTTATTTTGCCGGAGCGGGGAAAAACCCGACCCTTAGGCATCAGCTCAAAAGTGCCTTTTATCGTAATGGGGATAATGGGAGCCCCGGCGGCGATGGCCAGGAAAAATCCGCCCCGCTTGAAGGGCTGCAGCCGGCCGTTGCGGCTCCGCGTTCCTTCGGGAAAAATCAGGAAAGAATAACCCTTCTCTTTCATCATCCTGGCCGCCTGATTGATGCTGCGCTTCCCGCCGCTGGCCCTTTTACGGTCAACCGGTATGAAGCCGACAAAGCGCATGCCCGGGCCGACTACTGGAATCCGGAAGACACTCTTTTTGAGTATCACCCGGACCAGCTGGGGAATGACATAAAAAAGAAGCGGCCCATCCAGAAAGCTCAGGTGATTGGCCATAAAGACATAGCTGCGGTCGGGGCCCACATTTTCCAGCCCGGTTACTTCTATTTTTAATCTTAAAATCCGGCGGCTGAGGCCCATGGCCCATTTGGCCACTCTAAGAAGCGGGTCCCGAATGCCGAGCGGCCAGCACACCAGCAGCACCGGTGTCAACAATACCACCAGCACCACATAAAAAATCACCAGAATTATCGTCCGTATTACCGCCATCGCCCCCAAATTTTACCACATCTGATTTAAAAAATTATTTCCTCCAGCCGAATTACTTAATCTTTTTTTATTTCCCATTTGCTCACAGCCTTAGTTTCCCCAGATTTCTGTCAAAAATTAATATCATAAACATCTTAATATCAAGCCGTTAGATAAAATACCTAAAAAAAGCACTTGTCCGGCCAGGTGAGAGTATCATAAAATCGAGTTGGTGAATAGGGTTTATCATCCAAAATATAAGAACTTTGTCTACCTTCTGGCCGCCATTGTTTTCATAGGCACCAATCTTATTGCACTATTTATTTTTGACCGCACCCCTCACATCCATGACGAAGCTGCCTATGATTTCCAAGCCAAGATTTTTCTTCTGGGCCGACTTTACGTCCCTTCTCCCTGCGCTAAGGAATTCTTTGATTTCCCGCATGTCATAAACAACGGCCGCTGGTATTCACAGTACCCACCCGGTTTCCCGGCACTTCTGGCTATCGGATACATTTTTAAGGCCCCCTGGGTTATCAATCCCCTGTTTGCTGCTCTTACTATCATTCTTATCTTCTACCTCGGGACAGAACTTTTCGACGAAAAAACAGGCTTCTGGGCAGCCCTTTTTGCTTCACTTTCCTACTGGTTTCTTATGCTTTCTTCCACTCTAATGTCACACACAACGCATCTTTTCTTCTGCACTTTATTTTTGCTGTTTTACATCCGTGCTTGGCGTAAACCTTCGCTGAAAAATGGTTTTATTAGTGGTTTCGGCTTTTTTATGGCCTTTCTCATCCGGCCTTATGAATCTGTACTCTTCGCTGTCGCGCCAGCAATTTATTTATTGTTTGTATTCATAAAAGAACCAAAGAAGTATTACAAAGCTACTCTTGCCCTTGCTCTTATGGCTTTGCTGGCTGCCGGCGCTCTAATGGCTTACAACTATGGTACCACAGGGCACCCTCTAAAAATGGGTTACATTGAAAGATACGGACCAGACCATGGGGTCGGATTCGGCAAAAAGGGGTACACCGGTGTCCCTCATACTTTCCTGCGAGGAGCCAACTACGCCTGGGCCAATCTTGTCCAACTCCATCTTCATCTTTTTGGCTGGCCCATTTCCTCACTTCTTGGGGTGATAATATATTTATTTTTCCTAATCAGAGAATTTCCTAAGCAATGTTCTGACCCCTTAAAGCTCCTTCTGTTGTTTATAACTTTATCAACCTTCTTTGGCCTCATATTTTACTGGGGTTCTTTCCCAATTCTTGGTGCCAGAATGTTCTTCCATTTATTTTCAATTTTATCCTTTTTAACTGCCTCAGGTTTTATTAAACTAATAAAGGAATTATCACTATTTAAAATCTCTTCCATCAAGTCTATTCTTATCTTCCTTTTGATCTTTTTTATATTCATTTCTTATGCTTTCATGTTTAGATTACCGGCTTTTTCCAAACAATCGTTTGAAGCCTTCATTCCTGATCTCATATATCCTGATTTCATCAGCTTTAACAAAAGATTTGCAGATACAATTAGCAGCTTAGGGATAAAGAATGCCGTAATATTATTGAAACCATTGTACTTAGCACGCCCCTTCTTCCCCGATAGTGGCTGGACTGCAGGATTTATTCAAAATGACCCACTCCTTAAAAATAAGTTAATTTTTGCCCATTTTAAGCCTGATAACATAAAAAATCTTGTGTCCTGCTTTCCTGAGAAAAAACTATATCTTTTTGTTTATACTATAAAAAAAGCTATGGTTTTTGAGCTTACCTTTCCTGTTAATGAATTAACACCAAAGCTGAATCTTATACCCTTACCCTTTATTCCCAATAAAATTGAGCTAATAAAACAAAACAAAGAATTTTTTTCTTATTATTCTTCTGAATTTCAAGAGTTTTTAAAAGAACTTGATAGTATATCTCCGCTTTATTTTGATTTAGGCTTTCTTGTTAAATTGGCAGAGAAAGAAGAGGGGACCAGGAATTATCGCAAGGCCTTAATGTATTATGAAGCTGCTCTCCAATTAGAGCCGCATCCCCAAAACCGGCAGGATTTGTATAAAAAACTTTCAGCTTGCTATTTTAAGATAGGAGAAACTTCTCTGGCCAAAAAGATAATTGATAATATCTATAAAACACCTGAACCAGTGGTTAACAACATAATTCCGAAGAGGGGCATTTAAAAAGTCTTATGATCATTTTTCTTGTGATCTCAAGAGGTAGTATAGAAATAATTTATTGTAAAACAAAGACGCCAAAATGAGGATAATCATTATCGGTGCTGGGCCAGCTGGCCTTACAGCGGCCTACGAGCTTGCCAAAAATGGCCAGCAGGTTATTGTAGTAGAAAAAGATAAACAAGTAGGGGGGATCTCAAAGACCATAAATTATAAAGGCTATTATTTTGACCTTGGCGGACATCGTTTCTTCACTAAATATCCCGAGGTAGAAAAAATCTGGAAAGAAATATTGCCCAACGATTTTCTAAAACGTCCGAGACTTTCCAGAATTTACTATAACGGTAAATTTTTTTATTATCCCCTTAAACCTCTTAATGCCTTCGTCAATCTCGGGCCGCTAAAAGCAGCCTCAGCTATACTGAGTTATGCCAAAGCCAGATTCAAACCTTACAAGAATCCTGACACCTTTGAAAAGTGGGTGGTCAATCAGTTTGGCCAGCGGCTTTATGAAACATTTTTCAAGGCTTATACAGAGAAAGTCTGGGGAATATCCTGCTCTCAGATAAGCGCTGACTGGGCTGCTCAGAGAATAAAAGGCCTTTCTTTAAGCAAAGCCATCCTCAACGCCTTTGGCCTAACTGGGAAGAATAAGATCCGGACCCTGATAGATGAGTTTTTATACCCGAGGCGTGGGCCAGGACAATTCTGGGAAGCGATGGCAGCAAAATTTCAAAGGTTAGGAGGTCAGATAATTCTCCAAGCTGAGGCCAGAAAAATTAGACTGGGGAGTTCATCTGTTAACGTAACTTTATACCATCAGGGGAAGCAAGAGGAAATAGAAGGTGACAAAATAATCACCTCGGCACCTCTTTCAGAAACTATAATGAGTCTTGAGCCAAAGGTCCCGGATGTGGTTTATATAGCCGGTCAGAAGTTAAGATATAGAGATTTTTTCACTGTTTGTCTAGTAATAAAAAAGCGCGATCTTTTTCCCGACAACTGGGTTTACATCCATTCTCCAGAAATAACGGCAGGTAGAATGCAGAATTTCAAAAACTGGAGCCCAGAGATGGTGCCTGATTTGAACCACACTTCTTTAGGGCTGGAATATTTCTGTTTTTCATCAGACCCAATCTGGACAGAACCAGACCAAGAGCTTTTAAATCTAGCTATTAATGACATCCAAAAATTAAAAATGGGAAACGAAAATGAAATATTAGACGGTACTGTGGTCCGCGTTCCCAAAGCCTATCCTGTTTATGATCCGGATTACAAAACTCAGTTGTCCACTATAAAAGATTATCTTAACCAGCTTTCTCTGATTCAAGTTATTGGCCGAAACGGTCTCCATCGGTACAACAATCAGGACCATTCTATGATGATGGGCTTGTACGCTGCCTGGAACATCTTGGGAGGACATCATTCCGTTTGGGATATTAATGTTGAAGATGAATATCAGGAAGTGGATAAACAAAGAGGCAAATGAAGACTTTTTTAATTATCGAACTTAACCTATTTTGGCGGGACTCTAGTTTCGCAAATAATTAATGAGTATTAGTCTGGGGGGTATAAACTCATCGCCAAGATTAATAACCATAGAAACAACCTTCATGGAATAATGAAATACAGGTTGCCAGATGTTTTTAATATTAATTATCCGCTATATGGAAGGCAATTTATTTATAATCGTCAGCAGAAAAAATCTTGATGTTACCAATATATATTAGACCTTCCTCGTCCTGAATTAAATCCCGGCCCTCTGGCTTAATAAAAGTAGCCCATTTTTCATCTTCAAGGCCGAAATAAAGCATGCTCATACCCAAGGGCCAATCGTTGGGAACTACTATGATTGTCTCGGCAGACGTATATTCTCCCGGATTCAGATTTTCCAAAGGAACCCTTGGCTGTAAGATTTGACTGTATTTTTTGTTACCTTGTTCTGATTTAAGAACAACCTTCACACTAATTGGCTTTCTAATTCTATCTTCACATTTAAGTCCAACTCTAACATAAAATGTTCTCCCTGGCTCCGTCTTTTCAGGGAAATAACCATAGCCATAAACATTTATTAATCTGCCAAAACCGGCGTCTAATTTAGAGGAGAAGGCTTCTGGTTTAGATGATTTGGACTTATTTCTTGAATTCTTTTCCCATTGCCGGTATTGAGCAGCAACTGCTTTAAAAAAATTCTCAACCTTCTTTCTGTAGTGTTCCGATTCTGACGCTTTCATAGAATCCAAAGGAAAAAGGTTCTTCTTATCATCTGGGTCTATCACATTGTCATAAATCTCAGCCACTGAGTTCCATGAGGGGAAAATGAATTTATACCTGCCCTTCCTGAAAGCCAGCACTCTTAACTTCGACCAGCCTGTGTAGAAAAGCTCTCGCTCTTCATCTGGTGGAGAAAGAAGGCTTCTTCCCTGAAATTCCCCCTCTACCACTTTTAGACCAATTAAATCACAAACCGTCGGCGCAATATCAAGAATAGACCTGAATCCTTCTATTCTTCTGGGCTCAGGGAACAATGTGGGTGCATAAACTATTCCCGGGACTCTTAAGCCCTCTTCCCATAACGAATAATTGTGTCCGCTAAGGCCATGTTCCCCAAAGGCTTCACCATGATCGCCAAGAATAATGAATATGGTCTTATCCAATAAGTTGCGCTTCTTAAATTCCTCAAAAACTTTTTTTATAAAATAATCTGTATATCTGACAGCATTAAGATACCGATTCTGGCTTTCATTATTAACTCCAAAATCCTTAGCCGGAAAATCAGGCGGGAAGCCATATTTGTGATGAGTGCTTAAAGTAAGATAAGTCAGGAAAAATGGCTGGTTTCTATTTTCTTCCACCCAATCTAAGCTGGGTTTCAGCATCATCATTTCTTCACGGCCAAAATAATTAACATAGGCAAATCCTTCCTGAGGCATACTATAAAGCCCTCGGAAAGTATCATAGCCCAGATTGGCAACTACCGATGGCCTCTCTTCATAATTGTTAGCTGTCTGAAAAAAAGCCGTTCTGTAGCCTGCTTTTCTTAAAAGATGTGGAAGGGCTTTTTCTGGAAGAATTCCTGGTTTGGCTTCCAGGACCGCCGGTTCTGGATAAGGATAAATACCGGCAATTATGGGAATCAGGGCTTTAGTAGTGTGTGGGTCAATAGTATAAAGCCTTTCCACCACCAGGCTCTTTTTTGCCAGCTCTGCGAGAAAGGGCGTGGCGCCTAAACTAGATTTATAAACATCACAATACTTCCAGCTGAGCGATTCAAAAATAATCAAAACTATGTTCAATGGTTTGAAAGATTCGGACGGCTCAACGATTATCGGCTTATCCTGTCTTTCTTCTGGCAAAATTTTTATGGCCTGTAATCCCTCATCCGACCTCTGAGGAATAAAGCTCTTTACCAACTCAATAAACGGCGCCTGTTTTATGGCCGGATGAACGCTTTCCAGGCGCGGGACAAGCGCCATTGCTTCCAAAAAAATCAGGAAGAATAATATGAGTGAAAGTGCGCCTTTTCTTGTTCCAATCGCGTTTCTGTTTTCAAGTTTTCGCCTTAATTTATTTAACCATCTGCCTTCAGGAAGTCTTGCCAGCCAGAGCAGGAAGAGTAGAAGACCGAACGTCCCAATCAAATAGTACCATCTTGTTTCGGACATAACCATTTTTATATCTTCACCTGGATTCTGGAAAAAATTATGAATATACTCGCGGTTTAGACCAAAACCTGTGGTCATGAAAAGAACAGCCTGGGCAACCAATGATACTGAATAAATAAATCCTATAAGAGCGTAAACGATAGAAATCCCGCGGAGTGATATATGCTTAAAAACATAAGATAGAAAAATTAGCAAAAAGGTTATCACCAGAAACAAAGTCGCTTCCTTAGCCGAGACCCTTATAGCATCGAAGAATCCCCCATAAGATCCAGCTTGCTTAAGCATTAAACTCTTTATGAATAGAGTTTCAAGCAGAAGGAAAAATGATATGAAAATTATAGAAGCCGCAAATCTAAATGGAAGCCGATTCAATACATATTGATAATTGAAAGAAGGTTGGTTTTCCCGCTGTTCATTTTTGATTATTTGCCCCAAGTTATTCATTTTTTCAATTTCTATTTTAACTAATCGTTCACCCTTCGTTCCCAACAAAGTTTATCTTGCTTAATACCTACATTTTTATCCAAGCTATCTATTAATAACCAGTCTCTTTATAAAATAATCATTTTTTTCCCTTATTTATCAAATATAAGCGTTTCTTTTAAAAAAGAGTAAAAAAAAGGGCGGCCGAAGCCGCCCCTTTTTCTTGATAATTTCAGTCAAATTATCTCATCAAGTTGTCGCCCCGCCAGCTGTCCGTGGCCCCATAACCAAAGAACCATTCCAATTTACTATATCTTTATTGAAATCGCTCATGCTATTAACATCATACATATTATCCGAAGTATTTTGTGGATCATAGGTATTAGGACCTGACTGTCCATCTCTTCCATAAGAGCCCACCACAAAATCATCATTTCCCCATTCAGTTTGACCACTTGGCAAGGTAATTCCAAATTCCTGATCACAATTATCTCTCGTATTTACAACATAATAAGTGCCCCATTGATCTTTCAATGGGAAAGTTTTCATGTAAAACCCCTGAAGTGCAGTAACTAAAGGATCTTGATCACTTTGAATTTGACCGGAATGATCAGGCGCAACTCCTTTATCTGTAACATAATCCATAATGCCACTAGCAATGGTGTTGATGTCCTTGATGGTGCCTTTTTGTTTGGCTTTCTGCAGGGCGCTCATGGCGTTGGGGATAAGCAGGGCGGCCAGAATACCGATGATGGCCACGACGATGAGCATTTCGATGAGGGTGAATCCTCTCATCTTTTTTAACATTTTAATACCTCCTTTTATTCTCGCCGACTATCCGCCGGCTGAGATGTTTTTCTTACGCCATTATACATGCAAACAATGTGCCAGGTCAAACAAATAGCCTAACTTACTGATAATAAATAAAATATATAATAAGCATATCTTAAAAGCTTCCATTGAAGACTATTTTTGACACTCCCAATTAACAAAATTTGTCCTTATAGCCCACTCAAGTGGAAAATAAGCTCTTTTCACTATCCATATCAGCCCGAAATAAAAAAGAATCTCTTTTTTAAAAGCCTTTTTCTTCTCATCTCTTATCAGTTTAGCCCTTTTAATATTAGCCATATCAAGAAAAGATGCTTGGAGTAACAAAACTTTCTCGCCTGATTGATTAGAACTCATATTTTTTCTGTCCTTCTCTCGCCGTCCACTGGCAGGCTCTCTTCAGGCTGCCTACTCTATCTTCGGTCTTCGCCGCCCTCAGCCACTAATCCCGGCTCCTCTTCCTTTATCCTGGCTTTAAGCCCATACTTATCAATGAGATAACGGAGAGTTCGGTAGCTCACCCCAAGCATTGGAGCTGCCTTTTTCATCCGGCCGCCGCTTTTTTCCAGAGCTTTGATTATGTACTGCTGGGCAATTTCATCAAGATGCTCATTCAAGTTGAATCCGGGACCCAGTTCAACTCTGTGTTCCTCTCTCTTAGCCAGCCCCAGCATTTCCGGAGGCAAACAGGCAGGAGTAATAGTCTCTCTGTCTTCAATGGCCACAATCCTTTCAATCACGTTTTCCAGCTCTCTTATATTTCCGGGCCAGGGATAGGCTTCAAAAATACCCACCACCTCCGGAGCCAGACGCTTCATCTTTTTTCCCATCTGCTGGCAGTACTTCTGGAGAAAATGCTGGGTCAGCAGGGGAATATCTTCCACCCTTTTTCGAAGGGGCGGCATCTCGAAAGAAATGACATTCAGCCGGTAAAACAGGTCTTCGCGGAATTTGCCTGCTTCAATCCGTTTTTTCAAATCCTGATTGGTGGCTGCTATAACCCTCACGTCCACCGGAATCTCTTCAGTGCCACCAACCCGTCTGATTTTTTTCTCCTGAAGGGCTCTCAACAACTTTACCTGGGTCCAAGGCGACATCTCGCCTATTTCATCCAGAAAAAGAGTTCCTTTATGGGCTACTTCAAACATGCCTTTCTTATCTGAAATAGCTCCGGTAAAAGACCCCCTGGTGTGTCCGAAAAGCTCGCTTTCCAGTAGGTTCTCAGGCAAGGCAGCGCAGTTAATGGTGACAAAAGGTCGGTCTTTCCGCCTGCTCAGGCTGTGGATGGCTCTGGCCGCCATCTCCTTGCCCGTACCGCTCTCTCCGGTTATCAGGACTGTGGAATCAGTGCCAGCCACTTTCTCAATCAGCAGGTAGATTTCCTGCATCAGCCGGCTTTTGCCAATCATATTTTCAAATTTATATTTTTCTTTAAGGTCCTTTTTGAGCAGGATGTTTTCTAACTCTAAATGCTTCCTTTCCAGGCCACGGGCTACCAGAATTTTAAGCTCCTCCACGTCAAACGGCTTGACTATATAATCCAGTGCTCCGGCTTTCAAGGCTTCTACCGCCTGCTGAATGCTCCCATAGGCCGTAATTACAATTACCGGCACTTCGGGCTGGTTTTCCTTGACGTATCTCAGAATTTCCATCCCACTGAGGTGGGGCATTCTGATGTCGGTAATGACCAGATCGATGCTGCAGGAGTTCAGTATCTCCAAGGCTTCAGCTCCCGAGGTGGCCAGTCTGACCTCGTAGCCTTCTTTCCTGAAGACCACGTTCAGAACCTCCAGAAGACTTTTCTCGTCGTCGATGATTAATATAGTGTCCATGGTTTTCCGCCTTGTGGCAATTACTTCAATTATTCACTTTTTCTCTCTGCACTTTTCCCTCAGGGATAGGCAAAGTTATTATGACCTCTGTCCCCCGTCCGGCTTCCGAGTTAACCTGGATTTTGCCCTCGTAATCTTCAATCAGTCTCTTGACCGTAGCCAGACCGAGTCCTCGCCCTTCCCCAAACCCTGAATAGAAGGGAACAAAAAGATTCTCTTTATCCTTCTCACTCATCCCGACTCCGGTGTCGGCGATGACCATTTTCAGCCCTTCTCGCCTGGAATGGTAAAAATTCAGACTGAGCTTTCCCCCTTCAGGCATGGCTTTGAGGGCGTTTTTTATCAGATTCCAGAAAATTTGCTTGAAATGGTTGGGATTTCCATAATAGGTTATCTTCCGGAAAAGATAGTTGCCTTCAACTCTGACTTTCTCTCCATCAAGTTCGCCCCCGGAGCGGAGCATCTCCAGAACCTCATGGAGCAGCATTCCCAGGTTGATTTCGCTGAAAATTTTTTTGGCTGGAGTAGCAAAATCCAGAAACTGTTCCAGCAGCTGTGAGACCCGGTTGGATTCGCGGACGATTATTTCCATCATCCTGCCCTGATCACCATTACCCTGGTATTCATTTTTTAAGAACTGGACAGCACTGGAAATGGCCGCCAGGGGATTTCTGATTTCATGAGCCAGAGTGGCTGAAACCCGCCCGGCTTCCGCCAGCCTCTCTCGAAGAATGAGCTCTTTCTGAGCTGCCTCCAGTTCTCGCCTGGCCCGGCGCAGGCTGCGGGAAAGATAGTTCATAAAAAAAGCTACGGCAAAAAACACCGCCCAGGCCATAATTAGATTGAAAAGCACCGAACCAAACTTCTGCCTGACCGCCTGGTCGGGGTGAAAGTAGGGAATGAGGCCAAAATAAGTGGCGTCAATCAGAAAACCGAACAGAATAGCTGAAAGAGCAGCTGCTAAATAGCTGGCTTTTTCGGAAATAACCAGGCTGGCGGCAATGATAGCAAAAATGTAAAGAAAATAGGTAGCTGTGGTCATGCCACCCGAAATATAGACAAGCCAGGTAATTAGAAGAAGGTCAAAAATCAACTGAAGATAAGCCTGAAAAACCAGTCCCCTGCCCCAGAGATAGAGCAAAAAATAGACGAGCGAAAGACCGTAAAACAAAAGGATGGCATAGATGAAAAGCGGTGGGAAAATAGCTCCGGTTGAATACTGAATGATAAAAGTGGCACTCAGAATTGAAGTTATAACTAAAAGACGAATCAGTATGTAGCGAAGAAGGTCTTTTCTTTCAATTTTTTCTTTCATTCCGCCTCAACTGCCCGTCCTTTATCTCCCCAACCCCCGGTCTATCCCTCCTCTTACTGCCTCTGGCCTTCTTCAGCACCTATAATGACCCTTAAACCATCCTGTCCTGGTCTGAGTAATCCGCCGTCAGAATTGCTGTATCAGGTTGAAAAGCGGCAGATACATAGAAATAACCAGACCGCCGACTATGCCGCCGACAAAAATCAAAACCAGAGGTTCCAGTGCGGCCAGCAGTGAAGATACAGCATCGTTAACTTCATCATCAAAGAAATTAGCCAGCTTGTTAAGCATTTCATCCAGAGTTCCGGTCGATTCTCCTACATTTACCATTTGAATCATCATGGCCGGAAATTTCCCCTGACCGGCTTCTTTCAGGGCATCGTTAAGGCTTTTACCTTCTGAAACTAACTGCCGGGCCTGGATAATCTGCCTTTCAATAATCACGTTGCCAGTGGTGGTGGAGGCGATACGCAAACTTTCCAGCATTGGCACACCACCAGAAATCAGAGTGCTGAGAGTTCTGGTCAGCCGGCTCAAAGCTATTTTCTGCATCAAATTGCCCATTACCGGAACCTTGAGTAAACTGCGATCAACCACTTCTCTTCCAGGGGGCGTTTTCCTCCAGTATTGAAAACCCACAACCAGAGCCACCAAAGCCCCGATTATGATGATTATGAACTTGCTGACAAACCGGCTCAGAGCCAGAACAAAGGCAGTTATTGCCGGCAACTGAGCCCCTAACTCCTGGTAAATACCACCAAAAACTGGGATAACTTTCCATAGCATAAAAATGGCCACCACTATGGCGAAGATGATGATAGCCGAAGGGTAAATCATGGCCTGTCGGACTTTGGATCTCAATTTAATCATGTTTTCCTGATAATCAGCCAGACGTCTCAACATGGTGTCCAGAGAACCGCTCTGCTCTCCCGAAGCTACCAGGTTACAGTACAGGTCATCAAAAACCTTGGGATGCTTACGCAGAGCCTGATGTAAAGCAGACCCGGCCTCCACATCTTCTTTTACCTCAGTTATAACCCGGCTGAAATATTTGTTTTTTTGCTGCTCGGCCAGAAGCCCCAGGCTCTGGATGAGCGGAAGTTCGGCGTCAATCAACACCGAAAGCTGACGGCTGAAAAAAGCCAGTTCCTTCAGCCCAACCCTTTCTCGTTTCAGAAAGGGAATGGACGGCAGAGCTCTTTTCGGCTTGATGCTGATGACGGCTATCTGGTCTCTCTGCAGAGCCCTGGTTAATTCCTCTATGGATTCAGCTACTCTTTCGCCACCAACCACGTCTCCATAACGATTTTTTCCTCTCCAGATATAAACTGGCATTGCCCTTCTCCTTATTTAATTCATATTAATCCTATCTATTTAGTGGAAAATGAGCCGGTCCCTTTTTTCACTACCGTGCCTTCATGCCGCTGGATGATATCAATCAGCTCTTCCTGGTTTCCGCTTACAGCCATAGCAGTATCCAGAGTAATCAGACGACGGAAATACAGCGAAGCCAGGCTCTGGTTCATAGTCTGCATCCCGTATTTTTCCTGGCCCATCTGCATGGCAGAGTAAATCTGATGAATTTTATTTTCCCGGATTAGATTACGAATAGCCGCATTGGGAATGAGAATTTCCATAGCCAGCACCCGTCCCTTACCGTCTGCCCGCGGCAACAAAGCCTGAGTCAGCACCGCTTCCAGAATCATGGACAGGGTAACCCGGACCTGAGACTGATACTGGCTGGGGAAGATATCAATAATTCTCGAAATGGATTCACAGGCTGAATTGGTATGCAGGGTGGAAAAGGTCAGGTGACCCGTTTCTGCCACTCTCATGGTGGCTTCCACCGTCTCCAGGTCTCGCATCTCGCCGACAAAAACCACATCCGGGTCTTCTCGCAGGACTGACCTCAGGGCATTAGCATAAGACAGGGTATCGGTGAAAAGCTCCCTCTGATTGATAATGGCTCTTTTTGGGGTGAAATAATATTCAATGGGGTCTTCAACCGTGACGATGTGCACATCCCGTTCGTGGTTGATATGGTCAAGCATGCAGGCGATGGTAGTGGACTTCCCGCAGCCGGTAGGCCCGGTGACCAGAATCAAACCCCGGGGCAGATAACAGAGCTGAGCCACCCGCTGAGGAATGCCCAGCTGGGCAAAACTCCACATCTGAGGCAGAAAGCGACGGAAGGCGGCGGCCACCGAACCTTTCTGCCTGAAGACGTTAACCCTGAACCGGCCGAGCTCCTTGATACCAAATGACAGGTCCAGCTCCATCTTTTCTTCAAACACTTTTTTCTGCTTGTCGTTAAGAATGCTGTAGATGAGATCCTGACACTCACTGGGCTGAAGCGGTGGATGGTCAATATTTTTCAGCCGACCATGCACTCTGATTCGTGGGGGAACATAGGCGGTGATATGAAGGTCGCTGGCATCTTCTTCAACCGCAATTTTCAAGAGTTCATAGATTGGTTTTGCCATTTATATGCCTCCTAATCCCAATCCCTGACGGTTTCTCTCAGGACTTCCTCGACCGAGGTGATCCCATTTTTAATCTTTATCAGGCCACTCCTTCTGAGGGTAATCATACCATTCTCTATCGCCTTGCGCTTGATTTCTCTGGTGGTGGCCCGGTTGAGAATCATTTCCTTTATTTCGTCGGTTATCTTCATCACTTCAAAAAGAGCCGTCCGGCCTTTATAACCGGTGTTGTTACAGGCTTCACAACCACGGGCTTTAAAGATATGAAGCTCATCCACCTCATCTTCAGCAAAGCCCATATCCAGCAGAGCTCGTCTGGGCAGCTCGTGTGGTTCACAGCATTTTTTACAGAGACGGCGGACCAGCCTCTGAGCCACAATCAGCACTACTGAGTCAGCTATCAGGAAGGGCTCAACATTCATATTAATCAAACGGCTGATGGTGCTGGGCGCGTCATTAGTGTGAACGGTGGAGAAAACCAGGTGGCCAGTCAGGGCTGCTTTAATGGCCACGTCTATGGTTTCGTAGTCACGGATTTCACCGACCAGCATGATATCCGGGTCCTGACGCAGAAAAGATCTTAAAGCACTGGCGAAAGTCAGGCCGATTTCTTCCTTAATCTGAACCTGGTTGATGCCCGGGATGTAAAATTCCACCGGGTCCTCAGCGGTCATGATGTTAACGTCAGGCGTGTTCAGGGTTGAAATGGCCGAATAGAGGGTATTGGTCTTACCGCTTCCGGTAGGCCCGGTAACCAGGATGATGCCCCAGGGTCGATGGATAGCTTCCTGAAAAATCTCCAGAGATTCAGGCTCAAAACCAAGCTGGGTCAGGTCGAGTCTGAGCATTTCTTTGTCCAGAATACGAGCGACGATTTTCTCGCCAAACATGGTCGGCAAGCTTGAAACCCGCATGTCCACTTCTTTTTTCTTGCCGTTTTCCAGCTTAATTCTCATTTTAATACGACCGTCCTGAGGTAGCCTTTTCTCGGCAATGTCCAGGTTGGCAAGAATCTTGACGCGGGAAAGAACCGGATTTTTGAACTTCAGGGGCAGGTCGGCAATCTCATAGAGGTCTCCGTCAATTCGGTAGCGGATGCGGAACTGCTGCTCATAGGGTTCAAAGTGAACGTCGCTGGCGCCCTTCTTGATGGCATCAATGAAGGTCTGGTTGACCAGAGTGATGATTGGCGCTTCGTTACTGGCCTGCTCCAGCTCGGTTATGTCATAATCCTCGCTGAGCTCTTTCTCATCTATGACGTTAATCCGGCCCTCATCAGCCAGCTCGATATCTTCAATCAGCTTTTTAACCTTAAGGGCATCGCTGAGGCCGTAATACTTATTTATGGCGTTCATGATGCCGGTTTCGGTGGAGATTACCGGCTGGATGCTAAGTGAAGTTCTAAAGCGGATGTCTTCAATTACCTCCAGGTCGGTGGGGTCAACCATGGCCAGGGTGAGGAAAGACTTTATCTTGTGAATGGGCATAACCATGTACTTTTTGGCTACATCAGCCGGTATCAGGCTGATGACTTCGGGAAAGACCTCAAACTGGTCCAGATCAATATAAGGATAACCCAGCTGGCGGCTCAAAGCCTGAGCAATCTCTTCCTCAGTCACAAAGCCCAGAGCCACCAGAGAAGAGCTTATAGGCAGGTTATTTTTTTTGTGGTACTCAAGCGCCTGTTTAAGCTGGTCCGAATCGATTATTTTTTCCCTCAGTAGTATTTCGCCCAGTTTAGATGCCATTTTAAAACCTTTCTACCATTAAAGACAAATTTTGTCAAAGGAATTTTCTCGCCTTCTCACCCATCAATTTTCTTATCGGCAAGGCCAAGGGTCAATCCTCAGTGACGACTAATCAGAGGGTGAAAATAACATTTTTTGTCTCACCCTTCCGGTAGCCCAATGGGGTTAATCTGAAACCTCTGGCTATCATCAACCAAACAACCCTTCAGAGCCACCACAGCAACTTTTCTTGAATAATTAGATAACCCAAACCGATAAAGTTTTCAAGACTTTCTATAATTTTTCAATTTTTTCACCTTTCCAACGACTAAAAGATTGGAAGCGGGAGAGTTTTCCATATATGACTGCTGACGACATAAAAAACAATGGGAAGGAAATAATAAAAGCAATTATAGACAACACCCGCGAGAGCATCTATGTAGTTTCATCCAGGGGATTTGAGTTCATCAATCCTGCCTTTGAACAACTTACCGGCTACACCGAAAAAGAAATTTTCTCCAGTTCTTTTAATTTTCTAAAGCTGGTTCATCCTGAAGACCGCCATCTGTTTAACTCAAGGAAAACCCCTCTGTCCAAACCCCATCTTCCTCCTGAAAGCGGTCTGGTAGAGTTTCGTCTTATAACCAGAAAAGGCGAGCTCAGGTACGTAGAGGCCAGCACCTCCCAGCTCAAAGAAAACCCTGACCAGACTCTGGTTATCATCAGAGACATTACTACCAGAAAAAAAGCCGAAGACCAGCTTACCCAGACTCTGGAGAAACTTCGCAAGACCATGTCGGCAACTATTCAGGCTATTTCTCTGACCGTAGAATCCCGCGACCCCTACACCGCCGGCCATCAGCGCCGGGTTTCCGACCTGGCCCGCTCCATTGCCACCAGGATGTCTTTGCCAGGAGAGCAGATAGATGAAATTAGACTGGCCGCCCTGGTCCACGACCTGGGTAAAATCTCGGTGCCAGCCGAAATCCTTAATAAGCCAGGCCGGCTCAATCCCCATGAATTCGACCTGATTAAAGACCACCCCAGGGTCGGTTATGAAATAATCAAAACCATAGACTTCCCCTGGCCGGTGGCCGAAATCATCTATCAGCACCACGAAAGAATTGATGGTTCTGGATATCCACAGGGCCTGAAAGACGGCCAGATTCACCCTATGGCCAGAATTCTGGCTGTGGCCGATGTTGTTGAAGCCATGCTCTCCCATCGACCGTATCGCTCAGCCTATCATCCAGAAGATGTAATTTATGAAATCACAGCTAACCGCGGCCTGACTTATGATCCTCAGGTAGTTGACTGCTGCGCTGACCTGCTCAGGGAAAAATACCAGCTGGCAAAAAAATGAAAAAGCTGCCTGCAATTTTAACTCTGTCCTTCAACCTGACCTTTTAACCCGCAAAAACTCATAAAGCTTCAGGACTAATTCAACTCTATCAAATTCACATTAAGGGCTGGAAAGCCCGTCAGCCGATTGCTCGCCTGTTCAAAAGGTCCAGCTTCTTATTGAAGCTGGCGTTGGTTCATTGGCTTTTGTTTCTAAGCGATGGAGAGAAAACACAGTCAGGAAGGATAATTTATTCCGGACAAAATAGTACCATTAAAGGATAAGCGCGCCTGGAGGGATTCGAACCCCCGACCCGCTGCTTAGAAGGCAGCTGCTCTATCCTACTGAGCTACAGGCGCGCCCAGGATTCTTAGGTCAGAAAATCGGGGAGATCGGATTTGAACCGACGACCTCCTGCTCCCAAGGCAGGCGCGCTAACCAGGCTGCGCCACTCCCCGTTTAAGAGCTCAACAACTCGCCAGAAATGAGAAAACCTGCGGCCCGCAAGCCTCGATTAGAGCTAAAATGTTAACAGAAAGAACCTGAAATTGTCAATTTGCCAGGACGGCTTCTAATCTTCATCTGGCTTTCGACCAAGAGTCCGCTCTATCCTGGAGCGCTCCAGTCTGATGACTACTGGCCGTCCGTGGGGACAGAGGCCTGGTTGGTCTGAGTTGAAAAGCTCTCGCACCAGAAATTCCATCTCTTCCTGCTGCAGAGGCTGACCGGCCTTAACCGCAGTTTTACAGGCCATGGTGGCCAGCAGTCTTTCCATCCTGTCTTTCAACCTGAAATCTTCAGAATCTTCTATAAGAGCGAAGAAAACCTCCCTGACTTCCTCATCGCTCAATATTTCAGGATATTCCCTCAAAACCAGGCTGTTTCCACCCATCGGTTCAAGACCAAAGCCCAGTTCCTCAAGCTCATACTTCATCTCTTCATAGCTCAGCTTCTGAGCCGGACTGAGTTCCAGAACCTGCGGGAAAAGCGGCTGTTTTGAACTCCAGCCGGTCGTTCTCCTGAGCTCTAAAAATTTTTCAAAAAGAATTCTTTCGTGAGCATTATGCTGGTCAATAATAAAAACCGCCTCATCCGAAACGGCTACTATGTAGGAATTCAGATACTGTCCGAGTACTCTGAAAGACTTCCCGGCTGTCTCAGACTCTCGTTTTGCCTGCATCTTCTCCTTAGCCGCGGTTAGGCCATAATGGGAGGCTGCCTCAGCCTGAACAGGGGTCGGCAGTTCTTCTTCCTGGGCCGACCAGCCCAGCTCACTCTGGTCTGCTTCCGTTTTGGCCCGCTCCGTTCTTTCCCTTCCCGAAACCTCTTCTCTGGCCACGATTATCGGTTTAACCAGACTTTCACTCCTCGCGCCCATCTCCACTGCCTTAAGTATCAACCGAAAGATCCTCTGTGGCTCCCTAAATCTGACCTCTGATTTGGCTGGATGGACATTAACATCTACCTGGTCGAATGGTATACTCAGCAAGATAAACCCTTCCGGGTATTTTCCCTTTTCCAGGAGTCCGAGATAGGCCTGAGTCAGAGCTGCCGTCAGCATCCGGTCTTTAACCGGGCGGCGGTTGACATAGAAAAGTTGATGCTGGCGGTCGAGCCTTCCGGCAAAAGGACGAGAACTTAATCCATATATTACGTAACTGCCCTCCTCATATTCGAGCGGCATAAGTTTATCCAGAACTTTACGCCCGAAAATCTGATAGATTCTTTCTCTCAGCGAAGAGACCGCAGGGCAATTGATAATTTCTTTCTGGTTATTGGTCAGGACAAACTTAATCTCAGGAAAAGCCAGGGCCTGCCAGGTCAGGTAATTTACCACCAGACCTAATTCCGACCGCTCTGACCTTAAAAATTTCCGTCGGGCTGGCAGATTAAAGAAAAGATCCTGAACTTCAACCAGCGTTCCTTTGGGAAAGGCACTTTCTGAAAACCTCAGTAGCTTTTCGCCTTCTCTTTCCACCATATAGCCTGCACCAGAACCGTCGGAGGTTTTTAAGACTACCCGGGAAACGGCTGAAATGCTGGCCAGGGCTTCTCCCCGAAAACCGAAGGTGGAGATTCTCTCCAGATCCTCCTCCCCGCTTATCTTGCTGGTAGCATGTCGCTTAAAACACAGAGCAGCATCTTCCTGGCTCATACCCCGGCCGTTATCCTGGATACGGATAAGTTTTTTCCCGCCGTTTAGCAGGTCAACCCTGATTTCAGTGGCTCCGGCATCAAGCGCATTTTCCACCAGTTCTTTGACCACAGAGACCGGTCTTTCCACCACTTCCCCGGCTGCTATTTTGCTGGCTATTTCGGCCGGCAGAATTTTAATCAGGGGCATCAGACCACCTCTCCCCGGACCGAAAACGGCTCCACCTGCAGTATTCTGACTTTAACTACTTCCCTCAGGTTAATTCCTGAGCCTGAGCCCTCTTCTACCTGCACCTTGAGGTAATTTGAGGTCAGAAGCTCCATCTGCTTCTCTTTTTTCCGGACAACTACTGCTGGAAGCGTTCTTCCGATAAAAGATTTCTTAAAGTCTAAGTTTTTTTCTCTGGACAATTTTCTCAGCTCTTCTGACCTTCTCTTCTTTACACTTTCCGGAACCTGCTTCCAGCGTTCGGCCGGAGTGCCGGCCCTTGGAGAAAAGATGAAAACATGAAAATAGTTCAGTGGCGACTCCTGGAGAAAATTTTTCAGAAACTGATAATCCGATTCCTCTTCTCCTGGAAACCCCACAATGATGTCAGCTCCCAGGCTGGCCTCCGGGCGATGACTTCTTAAAAACCCCAGTATTTTCTGATATTCCAAAGCCGTACTGCGGCGGCCCATCTTTTTTAACACCGATTCCGAGGCGTGCTGGAGCGATAGATGGAAGTGCGGACAGACCTTCTCTTCTGAAACTAAAATCTTTAAGAGACTTTCGGGTAGAAGCCTTGGGTCAAGCGAACTCAATCTGAGAAGTCTGAGTCCAGGGATGGGCAGAAGCGTTCTTAAAAGCCCCTCCAGTGACTTCGGAGGAGTTAAATCCTGGCCGTAGGCGCAGAGATGTATTCCAGCCAGAACCACCTCGCCATAGCCTTCTTCCACGGCCTTCTGGACTTTTTCCCTAACCGTCTCCAGAGGAATACTCCGGCTGTGGCCGCGAAGATAAGGGATAATGCAGAATGTGCAGCGGCAATTACAGCCGTCCTGAATTTTAATCAGAGCCCGAGAACGGTATGGTCTTTTTTCTGAAACCTTAGTTTTGCTGACTGAGCCGGTCAGCCTCAACACTTCCTCGACCAGGCTATCTTTCGCCGAATTGGGAAGGAACAGATTGAGCTTCAAGGAGTGCTTCAATTCTTCCGCCACTTCTTCCCGAAGGCAACCGGTCAGTACCAGCCGGACCTCAGGCAACTCTCTTCTTACCTTGCGAAGAAACTGTCGAACATCAGCTTCGGCTCTGGCGGTCAGGGCACAGGAATTTACCACTACTACTTGAGCCTTTCTCCAGTCTTTGACCACCGTCAGGCTGGCCCGGGTCAGCCTTTCTGACCAGTCAAAAGCTTCAGCCTGGTTCACCCGGCAGCCAAAGTTATGGATGAAGACCGAGGTCATAACTTTTCTTTGAGCCTCCTTGAGCTCTCCTCAACTTTTTCGGACATCCTCTGGCGGTATTCTTCCAGCCGGGCTCTAAGATCTCCATCAGAAACAGCCAGGATGGCCACAGCTAGCAAAGCGGCGTTGGCTCCGCCGGTCTTTCCCAGAGCCACAGTGGCTACCGGAATTCCTTTGGGCATCTGGACGATAGACAGGAGAGCATCCAGTCCGGCCAGAGCCTGGCTCTCCACGGGAACCCCGATAACCGGAAGAACCGTATGGGCCGCCACCACTCCCGGAAGATGAGCAGCTTTTCCAGCTACAGCAATAAAAACTTTCGTTCCCTCACTTTCAGCCATTTTTATCAACTTAACAGTTCTTTCCGGAGAACGATGGGCTGAGGTAACTTCCAGGTTAAAACTTACTCCGAATTCTTTCAAAAGGTCGAGACCTTCCTTAATAACCTCAAAATCTGAATCACTGCCCAGAAAAATAGTTACCTTCATTTTCCCTCCTTCATGGCTCCAATATCTTTTCGGTAGAACATTTCATCAAAATAAATCAGAGGAATGCTGTCGTATATTTTTTTCATAGTCTGATGTAAAGTCGGCTCGCTGGCACAGACATTAAGCACCCGACCACCGTTGGTGTAGTACTGACCGTTGACCAGGCTGGTACCGGCGTGAAAAATGACCAAACCTGGAACTTTTTCTGCCTCCTCCAGGCCGGCAATCAGCTTGCCCTTTTCATACTTCCCGGGATAGCCGCCAGAAGCCAGCACCACGCAACCAGAAGTTCTGGAACTCCACTGAATTTCTTCCCGGAGAAGGTTTTCCTCCACCACTGACATCAACAATTCCACCAGGTCGCTTTCCAGTCTCAGCATCTGAACCTGAGTTTCCGGGTCGCCAAAGCGGCAGTTATATTCCAGAACTTTTGGCCCTTCGGAAGTGATCATCAAACCGGCATACAGAGTGCCTTTAAACCGACGGCCTTCTTCCAGCATTCTGGTGACCGTGGGAAAGATAATTTCGTCCATAATCTGGCTGAATAATTTCTCCGAAACAAAGGGCGAAGGCGAGATAGCTCCCATTCCGCCGGTGTTTGGACCTTTATCGCCGTCATAAGCTGCTTTATGGTCCAAAGTGGTCACCAGGGGTTGAACCCTGATTCCATCGGTAACCACGATAAAAGAAAGTTCCCGGCCCCTTAAGAATTCCTCTATAACCACTCTTTCTCCGGCCGGCCCGAATTTTTTCTTAACCATCATATCGTTGATGGTATCTTCAGCCCGCTTAATGTTGGCACAGACCGAAACCCCTTTTCCCGCTGCCAGACCATCGGCCTTGATAACCACCGGAACGTCAAATTCTCCTGAGTTGAGGATTCTCATAGCCTCTTCACTGGAACTGGCTACCCGGAAACGGCCAGTCGGGATTCGATGACGCTCCATAAATTCTTTGGCAAAAACTTTGCTTTTCTCTATTTCGGCCGCTTTGCGGTTTGGGCCGTAAATTTTAAGCCCTTTCTTCTCAAACTCATCCACAATGCCCATGGCCAGAGGCACTTCCGGACCAACTACCGTCAGGTCGATTTTTTTCTCTTCGGCAAACCTTGCCAGCAAGGGAAGGTTGGTTTCCTCAATCGGGACCACTTCAGCAATTTGAGCCAGACCACCGTTGCCCGGAGCACAGTAAAGCTGCTGGCAGTGAGGGCTCTGTCGTAGTTTCCAGGCAAGAGCATGTTCCCGGCCTCCCGAGCCTATGACCAGAATTTTCATCGAGCCTCCTTTTAATCTTTTAGTTCACCTGCCTTCTTAACCAGCTGTTCAGCCAGCATCTGGCCCAGACCAGAGCTGGGAAAAATACTTAAAAGAAGTCTGGCTCCAAGCTCCACCGCTTCTTTTTCTGGCAGGCAGTACTTCATTTCCAGAAAATTCTTACGATAACGTTTTACTTCATCCCTGACCGGCCTGTTCCGACAGACCACCTCAGCTATAAACCCGGCCAGAATTTCGAAATCCTTTTCTTTCATCCCGAATCTGGTCATTTCCTGAACCCCCATTCTGATGCCAGATGCTTCCAGGAAGGTGCTGTCGTCAGGAAGGGCCTGGTAATTGGTCAGGATGTTGTTGTCTTCCAACCTTCGGGCTATTTCCTGTCCGTTACCGAATTTCTTCACCCTGATCAGGACCTGATGGGTTTCGGTATAACCATCAGCCTCCTGTCCTTCAACCTGAATCCCGGCCTCTTTTAAGTACCGGGCAAAAGCCTGGGCATTTTTCCGAACCTGTATTTGATAATCTTCCTTAAACTCATTCATCTCAAAAGTTGCCAGCATAAGGCCGAGCAGAGTTCCGAGATGATGGTTAGATGTAGAACCAGGAAAGGCTCTCCCCTGAATATCTGTCCAGAGAGGTCTTAAAGGGCTGTCCTCAGGGAAATTGCCAGCGATAACACCTCGCTGCGTTCCAAAAAAAGTCTTGTGGGTGCTTCCGGTAACCAGGTCAGCCCCTTCTTCAAAAGGCGCCTGGAAGACCCCGTACAGACCGAGCACATGGGCCATGTCGTACATTAAAACAGGGCGGTCGGGCCAATCCTTTACCAGATCATAGACAAACTGAACGGGTTCCCGATAGATGAACATGCTTTTACCAAAAACAATCAGCTCCGGCCGGTACTTGATGATCAAGTCAGCCAGCCGGTCCAGGTCAGCCCGGTAAGGATTATTCTGAAGAACCGGAATGCTTATGACCTTCTCCTTTCCGGTCACCGGGTCTTCTTCTACCCAGTTAAAAAGAGCGCCCATTGGCTGAGAGCTAAGATGGCCACCCTTATTCAGGTCATTATTCATCACCAACCGCAACCTGCGGAAAGGCTGACCGGCACTTCGGTTGCGATTTACAAACTTGACTAACCCCTTAAAGACCACTTCATTGGCCATCTGGCCACTGATAGGCCTGAGCTCTACATCGGTACAGCCAAAATACCGACACAGTTCTTTTCCGGCCTCGACCTCTACATCGCGTATAAAATCAGTTCCCTGATAAAAGTAGATCTCCTGTCCTTTAATGGTACGGTGTTCGGCATAGCGACCAGAAGGGTCAGAGATTTCAGCCAGTTTAACCAGTAGAGAAGGAGTGTTCTCCGATGGTATGAGATTAAAACACTCCTTCTGCCGCCAGGTGTTATTTTTTTCAATTTTTTCACACCAGACTGAAATTTTTTTAGCCAGGTCTGTCATCTTCCTGCTCCTTAGTTTTAGGGTTCAGACTATCGGTTCAAATTGCTCTGCTTACCTATCTAAAGACTCTGGAGACTCCGCAGGCTCCAGGTCAGATATTTAGCTCTTCTGCCTTAGTTCCTGCTCCAGGGCAAATATTTTTTTAATCCGCCTTTCATGCCGGCCACCTTCAAATTCCTTTTCCAGCCAAATTTTTACTATCCTGAGGGCCTGGTCAACCGTTAGCACCCGACCACCCAGAGTAAGACAATTTGAGTTGTTGTGGGTGCGGCTGACCGTGGCTGTGAACTCGTCCCAGCAGGGAGTGGCGATTATACCCGGAAACTTATTGGCCACCACGGCCATCCCCAGCCCTGTGCCACAAAATAAAATAGCCCGATCAAACTCTCCTGAGGTGACCCTGCGGGCTGCCTCGGCTCCATAATCCACGTAATCCACGCTCTCTCCCGGACCGCAGCCAAAATCAGTAAAGCTAACCCCTGCAGTCTTCAGATACTCAATGACCGCCTTTTTCAGGTCGTAACCAGCATGGTCAGAGGCTATAGCCAACTTCATTCTCTTCTCCTTATCTGCTGATTACAAAAAGGGCCGAACTGAAACCCCCACCTCAGTTTTTCCTGACAAAGCTGGCCGCTTCCGGCATGACTTCAATGGCTTTGAGTACTACCGGGTCGTTCTGTCTGAAGACCCTTACTCCCTCTTCTATTCCCAGTACTGCGGAGAAAATCTCCCGTCTGATCTCGTTCCGGATTTCAGCCTCGGCTTCCTTAAATTTGCTGAGGTCAAACTTCACTCCCGTGCTCCTGACAAACTCCAGAAAATCCTGGATGACCTCCGGTCCAACTTCAAAATTCTGGCTAAAAATTTTCCGCCCATCTGGTTGAGCGCCGTTCTTAAGCTCCTGAGGAAAAACATAGTTTCTGGACAGAGCGGTTTGATGGAGGCTAAACTTCCGACCATAGCCGAAAAAGGCTCCGCGGATCAGGAATTCCACGGTCAGGGGATGGTAAGTGAACTTGACCTCATAGTCCGGAGTTATTCCACCCTGGCCCAGAACGCGGCGACCTTTAAGGGTATATTTAACATCACGCTGTTCCTCAGGGGCTTTTTTTGCCAGATAATAATCTTCAAGATGGGAAAAATCCCTCTGAATCAGACGGCCACTCGGGGTTAAGTACTTGGCGGTGGTTATGGCCACGGCCATATCCCGCCCTAAAGGAAAAACAGTCTGCACCAGTCCCTTACCCCAGGAATCTTCCCCCACGATTAGGCCGCGGTCGTTATCCATGATAGCCCCGCTGATAATCTCCGAGGCACTGGCCGTTCCCTGATTGATAAGAATTACAATCGGCAGGTCTTCGTACTGGTTATCCTGACTGGCATAAAAATCCCGGTTGTAAGCCGGGTTGCGGCCTCTCATGGAAACAATTTTGGCCCCCTTTGGCAGAAAAAGGTCGGCCATTTCCACTGCTTGAAAGACCGGCCCGCCGGTATTACCCCTGAGGTCCAGAATCAGGCCTTCCAGACCTTCTTCGGTCAGAAGCTCCAGGTTCTCCTCCAGCTCATCAACTGTATTCCGGCCGAAGTTGCGGACAAATATATAGCCAATCTTCTTCTGCTCATCCAGCATAAAGGCATAGGGAACGCTTTTGAGGGGAATTTCTTCGCGGGCTATGGTCAGGTCAAATGGTTTATCCAGGCCTTCCCTCAGGATGGTAATAGTAACCTTAGTTCCTTTCTCACCCCTTAATTTTAGCATCGCCTCAGTACTGGTCAGAGGTTTGGTGCTTTCGCCGTCTATGTGGGTAATGACATCTCCGGGCTGAATACCGAGACGCCAGGCCGGGGTCCCCTCAATCGGAGCTATAACCACCAGGCGGTCTTCTTGCTTCTGAATCTGGATGCCAAGCCCGTAGTACCGGCCAGTGTAATCTTCGGTAAAGGTTCTGGAAGTTTCAGGGTCCAGAAAGTAAGAATGGGGATCAAGAGTATCAAGCATCCCTCTTATGGCGGCAAAGGTCAGTTTCTGGGGCTCTTTTTCCTCAAAGTACTGCTCCTGAACCAGCTGGCTGAGGCTTAAAATCTTGGTTAACCCCTGCTGCCAGGGGTCAACAGCCACAGAAGACCGGCAGACCAAAAAAAGAGCTGGAAATAATATTATCAGGAACAAAAGACGTTTGAAGTTAGAAACCATATTTACCCGATTTTTTTTATTTACAGACAATAAATCTTACCAGAGCCCTTCTGTAAAGTAAAGACAGGTCTGGCTTGACTGAGTCCAGATTAAAGGCTATAGTTTAGCTGTTAACAACATGTTTGGCAGTATTGGCATTCCAGAACTTATCGTAATCTTTATAATTGCTCTGCTGGTTTTTGGCCCCAAAAAGCTGCCCGAAGTGGGCAAATCAGTGGGTCGGGCCATCCGGGAGTTCAAGAAAGCTTCTGACGAGCTCCGCACGAGAGTAGAGGAGGAAATAAGCGCCAGCGAAATAAAGTCTGAGATAAATGAAGTCAAATCCGACCTGACTGAGTTCAAGGATGATTTAAACCATCTCCAGGAAAATCTCAAAAAGGACCTGCAAACCGATGAGGCAGAGGAAGGCCAGAAAGTCACCTGACGAGATGACCTTCCTTGAACATCTCGAAGACCTGAGAAAGCGCCTCTTCAACTCTTTTGTGGCCATTATAGTGGCCGTCATTCCGGCCTGGATGTTCAGCCGTCAGCTTTACAACATTCTGGCCAGGCCGGTTACTCAATATCTCCCAGAAGGAACGAAGCTGGCCTTCACCACCCTGACCGCTCCGTTTATGCTTTACCTGAAGGTTTCCTTTCTGGCCGCTCTTTTTTTTACTTCACCTTTTGTCTTCTATCAGCTCTGGATGTTTATCTCACCAGGGCTTTACCAGCGCGAGAAAAAGTACGTCATCCCCTTTGTCTTCTTCACCAGTTTTTTCTTCATTCTGGGCGCGGTCTTTGGTTATTTTGTGGTTTTTCCCTGGGCCTGCCGCTTTTTTCTGACGCTGGGACGAGATTTTCAGCCGGTTATCACCGTAGACCAGTACTTCAGCTTTGCCCTGAAGGTCCTGGTAGGCATCGCCCTGGTTTTTGAACTGCCAACCCTGGTCTATTTTCTATCCAAACTCGGCCTGATCACATCCCGCTGGATGATTAAAAATTTCCAGTATGCTGTTCTGGCAGCCTTTGTCATCGCCGCCATTATCACCCCAACGCCGGATATGATCACTCAGAGCATCGTAGCCGTTCCGATGATTGCTCTTTACGGTCTGAGCATTCTGATAGCCATGGTGGTCGGGAAAAATAAAGAACGACGTCGGCGAAAAGAACAGACTGATGTCAACTCCACTTCTGATTTCGCCGGCTAATCTTTACTTTATGATGACTGCCGAATAAGATATATTCTTATTTTTAATCTCAACCGCGGTGAAAAGAAAATATGGCCAGCACCAGAAAACTTACCGATTTCAGGCTGATCGGTCTTACTGGAACTAACGGCTCCGGTAAAGGCGAAGTGGCAAAATACCTTCAGAAGAAAGGTTACGCTTATCAGTCTCTCTCTGACGTCATCAGAGAAGAACTTCAAAAGCGCGGTCTGGAAACCAGCCGGGACAACCTGATAGCCTGCGGCAATGAGCTTAGAGAAAAATATGGTCCGGAGGTTCTGGCCCGGAGGGTGGCCGAGAAAATAATTGGTCCAACGGTTATCGACAGCATCCGCAATCCGAAAGAGGTTGAGTACCTTAGAAGTCTCGGCGATTTCATTCTGATTGCTGTGGATGCTCCGGTTGAGATTCGCTTTGAACGGGTTATAAAAAGGGGACGAAACGAATCCGCCAGCACCTTAGAGGAATTTATAGCCAGGGAAACCCGGGAAAAAACCAATGACCCGAACTCCCAGCAGCTTGAGACCTGCCTGAAGCTGGCAGACCTGACCATAATAAATGATGGTTCTCTGGAGGAGCTCTGGAAAAAACTGGAGGAACTCGGATGAACAAAAAAACCGGAAAAACCACTAAAATCACTCGTAGACATTCGGAGAAACTAAGCCCTGCGATTGCTGAAAGGATCTCCAAGGACCAATACTACCTGGGCATCGCCAGAGAGGTTTCCAGAAGAAGCACCTGTTTCCGGCGTTCCATTGGAGCCATAATCGTCCGGGATGATCAGATCATATCAACCGGTTATGTTGGCGCCCCCCGTAAGACCAGGGACAGCCTGGAGCACGGTTTCTGTCTGCGGGATAAGCTTAATATCCCCCACGGGCAGCGGTATGAACTCTGCCGTTCGGTCCACGCTGAACAGAATGCCATTATCAACGCCGCCCGGGCCGGGGTCAGCCTGCTCGGCGGAGATATGTTCATTTTCGGCAGCGACCCGAAAAATAGCCAGCCCATTGACGCCTTTCCCTGTTTTATTTGCAAAAAGATGATCATCAACTCCGGATTAAGGCGGGTGGTCTGCTCCACTTCCGATGGGAGTTTTAAGGTCTTTCAGGTCGAAGATTGGATCAAAGACTGGCAGAAAAACGACATCCTCGACGATACTCATCAGTACGGGAAACCATATGAAAATAAAAAAAGCTAAATTGAAAAAAACTCTAAGGCTTCTGAGCCTGACTATTCTAATCCCTATTATATTAGTAGGATATCTGTTAATCATCAATCTGCAAGCCCAGGAAAAGCCAACCAGCCCCGCTGCCACCCAGAGCTTGCTTCAACTTCTGAGCATTGAAGTGTCACCTGAATCAATAGATTATGTTCAGAATAAAACTCAGTTTCAGCTCCATACTCTGCTTACAGAACAACGCCACCCTCGAACCTGGAATCTCAGCGAAAGGATTAAAACTGACATCCCGGCTGGTCTGAACATGCTCTTTTCGGTGGATGAAGATATTTTGAGCCGGCTGGAAGAGCTGGCCAGCTCTCCGGAGGTATTGTTTCAGCTGATTTCAGAAATTAAAGACACCATTCTTTCTGGAAAACGAATCTACATCTATGGCTGCGGAGCCACCGGACGCCTGGCTAAGCAGATGGAAAGTACCTTCTGGCGTCCCTTCTGGAACGGACTAAAACAGGATAAAATTATCTGGTCGAAAATCGAAAAACATCTCGGTCCGGACATCGCCGACAGGCTGACCGGTGAAATGACCGGTGGAGACCGGGCTCTGATTTCATCACTTGAAGGCTTTGAAGACCTGCAGCTTATAGGTCGGCTTCAGCTTCTTGGCCACGGGGTAAAAAAGGGAGATCTGGTTATCGCCGTGACTGAAGGCGGGGAGACTTCTTCAGTAATTGGAACCATCCTGGCCGCCTTAGAGCAGTGGCAGAATGAGCCCGACTTCCGACCCGAGCTGAGCCGGAAGAAACTCTATTTTGTTTACAACAACCCGGACGAGCGGCTGCGACCCTTTGACCGAAGCCGGGCAGTTATTGAAGAGCCGGGAATCACCAAAATAAATCTGACCACAGGACCGATGGCCATAACCGGCTCCACCAGGATGCAGGCCACAACTATCGAGACCTACGTTATCGGAGCTGCCTTACAGGCAGCTGTCTATGAGCTTCTTGCTGGTTGTCTTACCCAGAAAGAATTACTAAGGGCTGGTTTCATCCGGAAGTATGACCTGGTGGAAACTCTTAAAGACTTCAGCCAGGTTCTTTCCAGAGTCAAAAACACTGTCCCCCAGTTAGCTGTCTGGACCGAGCTGGAAGCCAGAACCTACGCCGAAAATCGTTTTTCCACCTACCTGGCTCAAAAAGGTCTGATTACCGTTTTTATTGACAGCACCGAAAGAAGCCCAACCTTCAGGCTCTTCCCCCTGGACACGGTGAATGAACCGACTCGAAAATGCTGGATTCAGGTCTGGACTCCGGCCCGGGATAAGTCTCAGGCCTGGCTCAGCTTTCTGGGAAGACCTTTCAGGGGCCTGGAGGAGAATTTTTACCGACCTGCCTTTGAAGAAAAAGTGACTGACCCCTATTTGCAACAGGCGGCTCTGGAAAGCTTAAAAAAAGCCAGTAACCACCAGCAGGACCTTTACGATTTTTCATTTTCTGAATTCAATCTGAAAAACCGCGGCCCCAAACCGGGAGACTTAGGATTGGTGGTCACTCTGACCCCGGAAGAAAACGCGTTGCTGGACAGTTCCAGTTCTTTTGTTCAGTTCATCAAACTTTTTCTTAAAAACCAGGCCAGGGTGGTTATTCTGAGTGTTAATGACCTCAATGAAAAAAGAACCGCTGAGCTGGAAAAAAAGCTTCAGCTCTTCTACCAACAAGAGCTTGTTGAAAAGCCGAAATATCTCACTTCAGTTACCCTGTCCATCGCTAAGGAAAACGACCCCTTCCTCCTCAAACAGAACGTCGGCCTGAAAATGCTGCTCAACGCTCATTCAACTGCTGTTATGGCCAGGCTCGGCCGAGTAATCGGCAACACTATGACCAACGTCAGCCCCAGCAATCTGAAGCTCGTCGGCCGGGCTACTTATTTAATCCAGTCTCACGTCAATGACTGTCTCCGCCAGCCTGACTGGATAAAAAAATATGGACAGCGACCTCCAGTAACTTACGGAGAAGCCAATGCTGTGCTTTTTGATTCAATTGCTTTTTTAAAAGATAAACAGGCTATAGCCGGTCAGACAGCTGAAGTGGCTCTATCGATAATTAGAATTCTTGAATCCCTGCGTCAGAGAAGAGGAGTAAGTAACGAAGAAGCTCTGGCTCTCCTCCAGGAGATTGGACTGGCCGACTACCTCAGTAAAGCCGTTAACGTTAATTTGAACTACTGACTCGGAGCAGCATAACAGGGTGGGCTGAGGCGAGGACGTCTTTTCTTCTGGCTTTTTACCTGAGGGTAAACATAAATTTCGCCGGCGTAATTTCTAAGCACTACTTTTTCGTCAGAAATCGACTGCACATACTCCGGAATTAACGGGATTTTACCACCGCCACCAGGAGCATCGATCACATACTGGGGCACAGCCAGACCTGAAGTCCAGCCCCTCAGGCCCTGGTAGATTTCCAGTCCCTTTTCTACGGTTGTCCGGAAATGATCTGTTCCCTTAACATAATCAGCCTGGTAAATGTAGTAAGGACGAACCCGGACAGTAAGCAGTTTTTGCATCAGTTTTCTCATGGTCAGGACATCGTCATTAATTCCCTTCAGCAGCACTGTCTGGTTACCAAGTGGTATTCCGGCATCAGCCAGAAGGTTAAGGGCCCTGGCCGATTCCGCAGTAATTTCATCTGGATGGTTGAAATGAACGTTGAGGTAGAGCGGGTGGTATTTTTTTAACATGCTGGTTAGTTTTTCGGTGATCCTCTGTGGCAGGAAACAGGGCACCCGGCTGCCGAGGCGCAGTATCTCAAGGTGAGGGATGGCTCGCAACTGGCTGAGGATGCTTTCCAGCCTCTCATCACTGAGAATCAGCGGGTCCCCACCGGAGATGATAACGTCTCTGACTTCATTATGCTCTTTAATGTACAGGATTCCGTCCTCAATGTAGCGGGGATGAATCTTGGCCGGGTCGCCGACTTTTCTCTTTCTGGTGCAAAAACGACAGTAAGAAGCACAACTATGAGAGACCAGAAAAAGAACCCGGTCAGGATAGCGATGAACTATGCTGGGAACCGGAGAATCCAGATCTTCTTCCAGAGGGTCTTCTTGGCCGGAATTTTCTGCCAGCTCGGCCAGGTCCGGTACTACCTGCTTATAGAGGGGGTCACCTTTTCTCCTGATCAGGTTCGCAAAATAAGGAGTAATCTGAATCTTGAAGGCCTGACTTACCTTTTTCACATCCTCTACAGCCAGACCAAACCTTTCGGCAATTTCCTCAGGTGTTCTCAGGCTGTCGCGTAAAATTCGTTGCCAGTCTTCCATTGTCTCCTTTTCTCACTCCTTCGAGCGAAAATATTTTCCGAAAATTACCCGGTCATCTCCTTGCCGGTAAAAATCCGGAATCCGGGCAATTTCGGTATATCCCAGTTTTTCATAGAATTTTCTGGTCGGCTGATACTTCGGTTGCGAAGAAGTTTCTATCAAAATAAGCCGGCCACCGCTCTTTATGACCTCTTCTTCCAGAAACTCTACCAGCCTCTGGCCATACCCCTGTCCCTGATGGGCGGGTGAAACGGCAATCCAGTAGAGATCCCAGGTGCCTTCAGTAAGCGGAGTCGGCCCGTAGGTCATATAGCCGGCTACCTGGCCCCGGTCATCTTCAACTACCACGACGAAATAATCCCGCTGCTCCGGATTCTGTAGATAAATATCAATAAGCTCTTCAGCCACTTTGATTTCCTCGTGAGTGAAAAAACCGGTGGCTTCAACTAAGGCCAGAACGGGCTGGCGGTCAGCTCTTACCATTGGCCGCAACATTAGGTGCTTTCCTTTTCAAGGCGTTTTGAATCATCAGATGCCAGAACTCGGCATAGTCAATACCGGCCGCTTTCAGAGCCCGGGCATAACCGGCATCCAGGCTGATGTCGGGATTGGGATTCACTTCCAGAATGAAAATCTCCCCTTCCTGGTTCATCCGAAAATCGACTCGGGCGTAGTCGCGACAGCCCATAACCTTGAAAGCGGTAACCGCCAGGGTCTGAAGCCTGGTTCTCAGCTCCTCATCAATGGCAGCGGGGCAGATGGGCGGCGTAACCTGGTAGAGGATGTGGTCCGGATACCATTTGGCTTCATAACTGCAGATTCGAGGGAAGCCTTGAGGCATTCTGGAAAAATCAATCTCTGAAACTGGCAGAGCTTTTGGCTCACCAATATCCAGCACAGCCACGTTAAACTCCCGACCATCTATGAATTCTTCCACGATAGCCGGCTGACTGTAAGTTTCAATAATTCTTTTAACCTGGACAGCCAGAGCCTCATGGTCATAAACCACTGACTCAGGATGAACACCCAGGCTGGCGTCTTCCGAGTTGGGCTTGACTATTACCGGAAACCTCAGGTCGACCATTTCCTCCGCTGAGGTCATAAGCTGGCTGGGAGCTACCGGCAGATTGAAAGAGCTGAGGACAGCCTTGGCCTGATGTTTATCCTGACAAAGGGCCAGGGTTCGGGAACCGTTTCCGGTAAAGGGAATTTGCATTATTTCCATCACCGCCGCCACGTTAGCTTCCCACTGAGGCTTGCCGAAAAAACCCTCACAGAGGTTAACCACCACTTCTATGTTGAGTTCCTTTAACCGCCGTAGAAAAGTAAACATACTCCTCTGCAAAGGAACCAGAGTGGCTTCCAGCCCGGACTGAACCAGAGTTTCGCAGACTACTTCGGCCACCTTAGCTACTGAATCTTCGGAGACCTTATCTCTTCGATAAATAAAAGGTTCATAGGTGTTAAAAGCCACGCCAACTTTTAGACCGTTAGTGGCCATCGGCTCCTCCGGCTTTGAGCGAGTCAACACTGTAGAGAGAATCAAGCCGGTAATAGTCAACCGGGAAACCATAGCGTTTGCAGGCTTCCAGAACAACCCGGTTGATGAGCTGGTCGTAGCTATAGCCGGCCGCCCGGGCAGCTTTGGGCAGGCAGGAGTTATCTTCGGGATTGGGCAGAATGCCAGGCAGAGGATTGACTTCCAGAATGTTTGGCTGGCCTTCTTCATCCAGCCGGACATCAATTCTGGCCCAGTCTCTGATTCTCAGAATTCGGCAGGTAGCGGTAATGATTTTTTCAATTTGATTTTTAAGCCCCGGAGAAATATCGGCCGGACATTTGAAAATTTCAAGCGGTCGCTCGGGCCTATCCCAGACCCACTTAGCTTCGTAAGAATAGATGGGCTTAGCTCCTTCCGGCAACTGAGAGTGATCGATCTCAACCACCGGAAGAATTTCCAGGTCGGGATAATTGCCCAGAACTCCCACGGTGAATTCCCGGCCGGTTAAAAATTTTTCTATGATGGCTGGCTGGTCGTAAAGACGCCAGATTTCTTCAATTTTATTTTCCAGTTCCTCACGGGTGATGACTATTGAGTCGTTTTTTATCCCCTTGCTCGAACCTTCATAAAGCGGCTTGACAATGGCCGGCAGTAAAATCTCAGATGGAATTATTTCATTTTTCTCTGCCACCCAGAATTCTGGAGTCGGTATTCCATGAAAGGCCAGAATTTCTTTAGCCCGCGATTTGTCCAGACAGATACCCAGGGTCAGCGGGTCAGAACCGGTATAAGGAATGTTAAGCATCTCACAGATGGTGGGAATGTGAGATTCGCGGTTAGGCCCAAAAAGCCTTTCAGCAATGTTGAAAACCAGATCTGGCTTTTCCTCCATCAAACGGAGGTAAGCTTTCTCATCGGACTCAATCAGAACAACCTGATGATATTTCTGAAGAGCCTGCTGAACTGCCGTGATGGTTTCCTCACTGTCGCATTCAGCCAGCAAATCAGGTGGAGGTTCTTCCCCCTCTTCCAACCGTTCATCCAGAAGAAATGGAACTAGCGACCTGGCCATTCCTTCCTTCGAACTGAAAAGCAGAGCGATTTTCATTTTTATTCTCTTCTCATTTCACTTTGATTTCCAGTAAGCCCTTCTCCGAATTTTTTAATCGCCGCTTTCAGTTTTAATATTCATTTTCAATTGTATATATACAGCTTTTTTCCTGGATGTCAATAGTTTTTGTGGGTTTTTATACTTTTTTTTGTGTTTTTTTTTAAAAAGCCACAATCAGTGGTGGCGAACAATGTCTTTGACCCGCATCAGCTGAACCTGATAAGAGCGTTCAATTTCTTCCAGCCGGGCGGAAATGGAACGGATGGTTTCTTTCAGGCTGGGGATTAAAATGTATTCTAAAGCATTTACTCTCCTTCTGGTCACTTCAATTTCATTAGCCAGTAGTTCCAGTTTTTTCCAGAGACTGGAGAACTCTAAAAGCTGAGGCAGAAGATTCTGAAAATGCTTTAAGGCCACGTCCAACTCGCTTTCAGTTAAAAAAAGGTCGTAAGCCGATGGTTGAAATTCAGAAAGGCTAAATTCGGGAACAGTCAGGTTGAGCAGTCTTCCCTTCTCCACTTCAATTTTCAGCTGGCCTTCAGGAATCAATTCATCAATCTCAGAGAGGCTGTGAGCTGTGCGGACCACAGCCAGAGCTCTGGTGATGAATTCAAACTCTGAATCTATTTTCTGGTGAAGCTCGGCCAGCTTCCGGGAGGCTTCCAGCATCTGGCGCATCAGTTCTTCCAATTTATCCTTTAGCAGCTTGTGGCCTCTCTCGGCCAGACCCAGTCGCCGCCGCAGCCTCAGTAGTTCCATCCGGTTGGGGTTGACTTTAAGCCTCATTAATAACCTCAGCCTTTACTGTGCACCATAATATTTTTCCAGATACTCCGGCCTGATTCTCTTCAGTTCTTTCTTTGGCAGAAGACGCATCAGCTTCCAGCCAATTTCAATGGTTTGTTCTATGCTTCGAGCTTCAAACTCGCCCTGCCGGACAAATTCGGTCTCAAACAGGTCAGCAAACTTCAGGTAAAGCCGGTCCAGATCAGATAAAGCAGCTTCTCCGAGAATCAGAGCCAGTTCTCTGGCTTCCTTGCCCCGGGCATAGCAGGCAAAAAGCTGGTTAAGGACATCAGCATGGTCCTCCCTGGTTTTGCCACTGCCTATTCCTTTATCCTTTAAACGCGAAAGCGAAGGCAGCACGTCTATAGGAGGATAGATTCCTTTTCGGTGGAGTTCCCGGCTTAGGATAATCTGTCCCTCAGTGATGTAGCCGGTCAGGTCGGGTATGGGATGGGTCTTATCATCTTCAGGCATGGTTAAAATGGGAATCATGGTTATCGAACCTTTTTTCCCTTTAATTCTTCCTGCTCTTTCATACATGGTGGCCAGGTCCGTATAAAGATAGCCGGGATAGCCGCGTCGTCCGGGAATTTCTTTTCTGGCGGCAGAAATCTCTCGAAGAGCCTCGGCGTAGAAGGTCATATCGACCAGGATAACCAGCACATGCATATCAAGCTCAAAAGCTAAATACTCAGCACAGGTCAGTGCCAGACGGGGAGTGGCTATTCGCTCGATAGCCGGCTCATTGGCCAGATTCAGAAACAGAACTGCTCTTTCCAGAGCTCCGGTATTGCGAAAATCTTCTATGAAAAAATTGGCCTCTTCAAAAGTAATTCCCATTGCGGCAAAAACCACGGCAAATTTTTCTTCCTTCCCCAGCACTTTAGCCTGGCGGGCTATCTGGGCAGCAATTCGCGGATGTGGCAGACCGCTTCCAGAAAAGATTGGTAGTTTCTGTCCGCGAACCAGCGGGTTCATCCCGTCAATGGCTGAAATACCCGTCTGAATGAATTCTGAAGGATAATCCCGGGCATCGGGGTTAATGGGGTTGCCGTTGATGTCCAGTTTTTTCCGGGCAATAATCTGCGGCCCGTTGTCCCGGGGCCGACCTGAACCATCAAACACCCGGCCGATGATTTCTTCCGAAACAGGCAGCTGCTGTGAGCGTCCCAGGAATCTGACTCTGGATTTATCAATGTCCAGCCCGACTGTCCCTTCAAAAACCTGAACCACGGCCTGGTCGACAGAAACCTCCAGGACCGTTCCCCGACGCAGCTGGCCGCGGGAATCTTCAATTTCCACCAGCTCGTTATACTTAACATCGCTTATCTTTTCCACTATGACCAGCGGTCCGACTATGTTGGAAACTGTTAAATATTCTTTATGCATGGCCTTCACCTTACTTAAAGTCTTTTGAAGGAATCTTCAACTTCCTTTTCTACCTGGAGCAGGGCGTCTTCATCTTCGGGCAGATATTTCATCTTAGAAATCCGCTCCCGCACTTCAAGGGCTATAATCTCAGAAAACTCTTTGCCCTCCTCAAGGGCCTGCAGGGCTTTATGATGAAAAGTAAGAATCGTTCTTAACATTAGGTATTGCTTGCGGAGTGAAGTGTAAGTATCCTGGGGATGGAAAGCATTCTGATGGAGAAAATCCTCGCGGATGGACCTGGCGGTTTCCAGAATCATTCTCTCTTTGAAGGACAGAGACTCCACTCCAATCAATCTGGCAATTTCCTGAAGTTCGGCCTCGAGTTCCAGAAGCTTCATGGCTTCCTGGCTCAGTTCCACAAAATCTTCAGCCACTTTTTCAGCAAAATATTTTTTTAAGGACTCCCGGTAAAGCGAGTAGCTCTGCAACCAGTTAATGGCCGGGAAATGGCGCATGTTAGCCAGACGATCATCTAAGGCCCAGAAAACTTTGACCACTTTTAAGGTGGACTGAACCACAGGGTCTGAAAGGTCGCCACCGGGCGGGCTCACAGCCCCGATAACACTCAGGGCTCCGATTCTTTCTTCCGAGCCCAGACATATAACCTTGCCAGCCCGTTCATAAAATTCAGCCAGCCGGCTGGCTAAATAGGCTGGATAACCTTCATCGCCTGGCATTTCTTCCATCCGGCCACCGATTTCTCTGAGAGCTTCAGCCCAGCGAGAAGAAGAGTCAGCCATCAGAGCCACCGAATAACCCATGTCCCGGAAATATTCGGCAATGGTCATCCCGGTATAAATGGAGGCTTCTCGGGCAGCCACCGGCATGTTGGAAGTGTTGGCAATGATGATGGTCCTCTCCAAAAGAGGACGACCGGTGGTCGGGTCTTTAAGTTCAGGGAAGCTCAGCAAAAGATCTGCCACTTCGTTACCCCGTTCACCGCAGGCCACATAGACAATAATCTGAGCATCCGACCATTTGGCTAACTGATGCTGAACGACCGTCTTTCCGCTGCCAAAGGGTCCGGGAACGCAAGCGGTTCCACCTTTGGCCAGAGGGAACAGCGTATCGAGAATTCTCTGACCAGTGACCAGAGGCTCCAGAGGCATCAGCCTTTCTTTAACCGGACGCTGCCTTCTGACCGGCCAGACCTGGAAAAGATTCAGATCTTTAACTTCTCCACTTTCGGTTTTTACCCGGCAGACCACCTCTGTTACCTGAAACTCTCCTTCCTTTATTTCCACGACTTCGCCGGTACAGTTTTCTGGAACCAGAATACGGTGCTGAATAAGAGGGGTTTCCTGAACGTAGCCAATGATGTCGCCCACCAGAACCCGGTCCCCAGGCTTACGTCTGGGTTGAAAAGCCCAGCGGCGCTCCCGGTTGAGGGCCGACACTTCCAGACCCCGGGAGACAAACTCTCCGTGCTGAGCTCTGATGACATCAAGCGGTCGCTGAATGCCGTCGTAGATTGAACCCAGGAGTCCAGGCCCCAGCTCGACCGAAAGAGGTTTTTCGGTCAGAACTACAGGTTCTTCAGGTCCTACTTCAGTAGTATCCTCATAAACCTGGATGTAAGCCTGGTCGTTCTTAAGTTCGATTATCTCCCCGATGAGGCCCAGCCGGCCCACCTTGACCATATCGTACATCTTGGCTCCCAGACAATCAGCCGCCACCACCAGCGGCCCGGCTACTCGTATTATCTTACCTTGTCTCATCGTTTTTCCTTCCTCTGTTAAAAAGTGCATCTGAACCGGTAGCTTTAATCGAAAGCTCCCGCATGAGATTTTCAACCGACTCGGACACAGCCCGGTAGTCCGAAAAACCCACACAGACCGGAGCAAACTTCCGGCTAAGTTCGGCCACTTCAGGTTTCAGCCTTTCCAGCCAGGTTTCCTGAATCAGACACAGAGCGTATTTTTGCTCAACCACCTGTGAGAGCATTTCTCTGGCTTCTTCCAGACTGGCCGGGGCAAACACAGTCAGACCGAAAGCCCGGAAAGCAATACTCAGGTCTTTATCCCCGATCAGGGCAATTTTGCTTTTTTCAGACATAGGTCTGACTTATCCTTTCTCTTAAAATATTAGCCGGAAGTTGCATAAATTTTCCGACCAGAACTTGCCGGACCAGCTTCAATTCCTGCCTTCTGGCCAATCCGTAGGCAAAGACTGGTTCCGGCCCAAAAACAATTTTTCTGGCTTCCTGCAGATAGGACATTAATAAATTTTCCAGTTCCCTCTCAAAAGCAATCAGGCTTTCCCTGGAAGAAAGGTAATCGGTTCCTGTCTTCCAGACCTGGGCTAAGGCTGAAGAGCGGATAACCAAGTAAAACTCTTCAAAGGAAGAATCGTAGTTTTCCACAAAAATTTTCTTTTCCAGACTGCCACCCGGCAGAAAATTTTGTTCAAACCGGCTCCGCGGAAGCTCTAAATAATGACAGCGCAGAAAAAGTTTAAGGTTAGCCGCATCAAGCCGCAGCCGGAAATAATTCCGGATAAAAAGATTTTGAACGCGGTTGAGAAATCCCGCTATCTCAACCGGGTTCTCACTCGCTCGATAGAAATGGTAAAGTTCTCGTTCCAGGAAAAGCTCTTCCAGCGTGAAGTCCAGAGCCATCACTTCCTTGAGCAACACTCTGTCCAGCTGTTCTGAATTTTTTACCGCCAGCAGGTCTTCGCCAAACTTTCCAGCATCGGAAATTATCTCCAGCGCCTGACCAGCAGTTTCCGCCTCTATTGCTTCCCTGAAAACCTGGTAGGGTATGAGATAGTTTTCTAACGCCCGGACCCGACCTACAGCATAGGCATAGTCAAGAGGCTTTAATCTGACTTTGGCCATCATCCTTAAATCTCAAGCCACTTCAGAATATCGCTTTCCACATCCTGACCGAGTTCTTCCAGAAGCCGGTTGGCAGGCAGAGCTTCTTCTTTAACCGCTTCTCTGGAGATAACGGCTTTTTTCAACTTAACATCCTTCAGGGCTTCACTCCGAAGAGCCTCGGTCAGAACCTTTTCAATCAGCGCCCGTTTGGTCTTGAGGATTTCCATCCTGCCCTGAAGTTGAGCCTGCGTCACAAGACGGCTGGCTTCCAGACGAGCTTCGGCCTCAGCCTGTCTGAGAATGGCCTCAGCCTGTTCCTTAGCCCGAGCTTCAGCTTCTCTTTTGATGGATTCAGCCCGCTTGTGGGCTTCCTGCAGGATGGCTTCAGCTTCCTGCCTGGCCTCCAGCTCAATTTTGTCCAGAATCTTCTCCAGGCTCATTTTCTCTCCAGCTCAGCCGAGTTTAATACCGTTAAGGATAAGCACAGTAGCCAGCAGTCCTAGAACCGCATAAGTTTCGACCAGAGCCGCCAGGACCATGGGTTTAGTCATTTCTTTTGGTTGTTTGGCCACCATGTAAACACCAGCCGCACAGACCTTGCCCTGATGAATCCCAGAAACAAGCCCGGCAAAAGCCACCGGGAAGCAGGCAAACATAATCTGCAAACCCTGCTGAACAGTTGGCTCGGCAGCTTGAGCGCCAATCAATCCCAGCTTAAGAATGACCAGAAATCCGCTTAAAAACCCGTAAATACCCTGAGTCCCCGGCAGAGCCGAGAGCAGAAGCATCGAGCCGAATTTTGAAGGATCCTCACTCATCACGCCGGAAGCAGCCTGACCGGCCAGTCCGACACCTATGGCTGAGCCGATGCCGGCCAGAAAAACGGCCAGAGCTCCTCCCAGAATTGCCAGTGTTAATCCTAAGGTCATTTTCTACCTCCTTCAGAAGTCCCTGAGGGTTTCTTTATCATCTGATAAACTCCACGTATTTACTTACCAGCCTGAAAGGCCTGAAAGGTTTGCCCCCTGCCTGATAAAACCTGGTAAAAAACTCAACAAACTGCAACCTCATGGAATGGACAAAAGCTCCCAGAAAACCGATGCCCAGGTTAAACAGGTGGCCGCCGATAAAAATAAGGATGGCTGCCAGCCAGCCGATATAGGGAATCTTCCAGGCAATCTGGAAAAGGTTGTTGACCACCATGGCAATGACCCCGGTCGAAAGTCCCAGAGCCAGAATTCGGGAGTAAGAAAGAGTGTCGGCCAGATAACCAGAGATTCCGTAAAGAGCATAAAGACCGCTGAAGAACCTGACCAGCGGGTTTTTAGATTTGGAAGTAAAAAAGACAATCCCGGCCGCTCCTGTCAGGGCCAGGATGCCGAACAGGGGCTTTTTTATAATAAGGTAAGCTACCAGGGAAGGTAGTAGCAGTAGCCAGCCACCTTTAACTGCCACCGCTCCTATTTTATTCCCGGCCCGGTATTCCTTCACCAGGCTGAGAAAAGTTGAAAGCATGACCTGAATGAAACCAAGACTCAGAGCCAGAATCATAAATGGAATGGGGTCTTTAAGGGGATCAATCAGAAGAAGCGACTTTACCGGAAAACCAAACCAGCCACCCACCAGAGTTCCCAAGACGATGTTGGATAAACCAAGGTAAAAAAGAAGCCGCAAGAAAAGGCGGGTGTCGCCTACGGGTCTAGCCAGCTTGAGATAAAGCAGGCTGAGCAGAGCCACCACCAGGCCGTAACCGGCTTCGCTAACACAGAGACCTACAAAGACGAAGAAAAAAGGTGCCAGAAAAATTGTTGGCTCGATGGTCCCTGGCTGGGGTAAACCATAAAGACTGGTTATTATTTCAAATGGCTTGACCACTTCAGGGTTTTCCAGGATTACCGGCACCTGGTCCAGCTCTTCGGGCCTTGGAGCACGAAGTGTCAGATGAATGTGTTCGGAATATCTGTGAACCCTGGCTGAAAAGTTTTCAGCCTCAGTTTCCGGCACCCAGCCCAGCAAGCAGCTAACCCTCTCAGTCAGACCGGCCAGCGTGGCTGCCTGGACTCTCTCTTTTTCATTAAGCAAAACGTCGTGCACAGCCATCAAAGCCGGTCGGTGGACAGAAAAGCCAGCCATTTCCCTTTCGAGTTCCATTACCTTCTCTTTGAGGCTATCTTTCCTCCGACCGAGTTCGACCAGGATATCAGAAATGTTTTCATTTTCTCTGGCTTTGCTTAGGTAAGGAGAAAGAACAATAAAACTGGCTTTTATCTCAGAGAATATTCTTTCAACCTCTTCCCTGGCGGAATGATGGTAGATAAGCAAAAGGAAAAACCGATTTTTCTCTTCAACGATAACATAAGCCTGAGCCGCAAGTTCCGCCATGCCGGTCCTGATGCGGTCAAGGTCATGAGGCTGAATTTGAATCAGCTGCACCTGACAATGCTTGAAACCTGTAAGTTGCCGGAGCGGGAGTCTCATTACGGCCAGGGGCTTTAAGAATTCTTCTTCTTTTTCGAGAAGTTTAATTTCCTGAAGAAGTTCATTCTTCCGGTTTTCCAGCTTCTCATACTCTTCAACCACCCGCTGATAGCCAAAATCAAGCAGGGCTTTTCTCAGGCTGGCTGAATGCTTCGGCTTACCGGCCAGTAATCGGTCCAGACCCCACTGGTCTTTCGACTGGGGCAGGCTTTGCAAAACATGATTTATCCGGTACAGCCAGCGGTCATAGTCCGAAGGGTCGGCCTCAACCGGGTTTAAATCCAACTCTTCAATCGGCACCGGGTCCAGATGAGCTATACCCAGTTCCTGGAGATAAGACAGAAATCCCTCCAGCTCCTCAACCGGAAGAAGGATTTCAAATCTTTTTAATTGAGCGATAGACATGACTAACCTTTTCGGCGACTGATGATTTCGAGAAGTCTTTCTACAGTTTTTCTAACCGCCACCTGATGATTTTTTTCGGCTTTTTTCAGGATGGCCTGCCTGTCGTTCTCGGCCTGCTGCTTAAGCACCCGGGCTTCATCTTCTGCCTGGGTTAATATTTGCTTTTTCAACAATTCAGCCTTCTTTCTGGCTTCACTTAAAACTGACTTTTTTAGTTCCTCGGCCTCTTCAACCGCCTTCCGGATAATTTCAGGCGAGGTTTTGTTTCGGGCTTCTACGATCATCTGATGGGCTTTCTCTTCAGCCATCCTGACTTTCTGGAGAGCTTCCCAGGCCAATTTTTCATTCTGCTCAGACTCTTTTAATTCTTTTTCTCTCATTTATTGCTTCCAGATTAGATTTTGAAAGAAATGAAATTATATTATATCTAAAAAAGCTTCAAAATAAACCTTTCTTTCTGGCCTCTGATCCTGCTTTCTATCAGAAATCAAATCAGGCCATAATTTCCTTATAAAGATAATAAGCCAGCTCGGGAATTTTTTTCTTCTTCCAGGTAGTTAAAAGGCCGTAGAGCTGACTGTCAGGCTCAAGAGGGGGCAGGCTAAATATTAAAAAGGCTCCCTTCTGGCTTAGAAGCTTGAGAAATCGAAAACTTTGAACCCGATCTACATGGACCATCAAGCGGCCACCTTTTTTCTTAAATTCTTTAAGCCAATCCAGGAGCATAATCTCTGCTTCTTCCTCAAAATCCCTGTTAGAAACATGAAGATAGCAATTTTTTAGGCCCAGCTCTGTCAAATTTTCTTCCATATTTCCGTGGTGATAATAAACAAAGCAGGTTTCAGCTCGGGAAGCTTCTTCAGCCAGCCGAAGAAGTTGATTGAAAACCGGTTTCCTTTCCCGGTTGGAAGCTATGATCGCGTCAAAAATATCAACTTCCGAAAGAACCGGTGCCTGGTCCTTCAGGTCTCCACCAAGCCAGCATAGCAAACGGCAACCTCTGGTACGCAGAAGTAAGCTCAGTCTGCGAAATTCCTGCCAATCAGTCCTGACTGAGTCAGAAGTATATAAAGAAAATCTGTATCTGGTTAGAGGCTCAAACTTTTCAGGAGGGAAATTACCGGTATCAAGCAGAGCAATTTTAAGCTTCCGGGCTGCAGCTTTCTCCAGAATCTGCTCCAGCTCGGTCAAATCATAGAGGTCATCCCGGAGGATAAAGCGACTGCCTTTTTCCAGAGATTGAAGTTGCCGTTCCAGATTTTCCAGGGTCATGAAATATAAAACTTAACATCTAAGTTAGGTTATGTCAATCAGGATGGGGGCAAAGCTGGTTTAATAGTAAATAAAAGCTTAAGGCATTCCCCAGGACCAGGTCTGATTTAAGTAGCTCAGAGCTTCAATCCAAAGTCCAGCCCAAACCGCCTCATCCCAGAGAAAAAAAGATACCTGGATGGCAATGGGGTTATTATTTATCTAATAACATAACCGATGATAAGCAGAAACTGACGACTGCGCACCTTAACTGGTCTTCCCTCAAAAGCCAGCGCCGGTCCTCGGTACAGGTCTGGCAGCCCGACCTCGTAACGGCCCTCTACCGAAACCCTTCTTTTATTGAGAGCTACCTCAAACCCCAGTCCCAGGACCAGGGCCAGGTCAGTTTTCCGGGTCAGGCTTTTCAGGTCAGCTTCTCTTAGTTTTTCCATTATCTGTCCGGCTTCTGACTGGTAGAAAAGCTGAAGCCGATGAGACAGGATAAGGGAAAAGTCAAAACCAGTCAGAAAATAGGGCCGGGACTTTTTCCAGAAATGAGCCTTAAGCAGCAGAGGAGCGGAAATCTTTTTCAGCTGATACTCATACAGGTAGGAATCAAAGAATCCTGTTTCCACCCGGTACTGTCCACCAGCTTCTTTATACAGAAGATCAAATTCAAGTTCCAGTACTCGGGACAGGGGAAATTCCAAACCCAGACCGCCAAAAAAGGAAAATCGGTTATCCTTGAAGGGGTTTAAAGTACTCCCGTAACCGTAATCAAACGGATAAACTTCCGAGTAAGGAGAAGGCCAGGGGCGGGAAAAGCTGGAAAATACCGGCCCGATTATTCGTTTAAATTCCGCTGATTGAAGCGGGCAAGATAAAATAATTAGTACTGCCAGAAATAAGCTTATTTTTTTCATACCCGTTCTCCTGGAGAGTGGCGGATATAAAAATTATCAGCCCGTCTAAAAATATAAGCCTCAGAGAGTTTGAAGACAATAGCCACTCCGGGACACGGTGAAGAAGGTCAGGTCTCGATTGCCTTACTGGACCAGCTTGGTTGTTAAGTTTAGCTTCATTTCCAGGTTGAGCTTGAGCCGGCCCTTAGGTATGATTATAGCAGTTAGGTTTAACCAATGGCCCGGATTAAGAGAAAAGATAAGGCTTATCCCTGGAACACCCAGAAGGGTAACTGTCTGGTTCTTTTTTCAGGCGGGATTGATTCAACTACCGCCCTATTCTGGGCTTTAAAGAGATATAAGAAGGTTCAACCGGTCATCTTTGATTACGGGCAGCGGCACCGGGTGGAAATTAAAATGGCCAGGAAGACCTGTGCCCGGCTCGCTCTGGAGCCGAAAATTATTAAACTTGACCTTCGCCAGGTGGGAGGCTCAGCTCTAACCGATGAAAGAATTGAAGTGCCAGGTTTTAGGAAAATTGGCGAGATTGAGAAAGGGCTGCCGGCAACCTACGTCCCTTTCCGCAACGGAATTTTTATCGCTGTAGCAGCCGCTCTGGCCGAAAGCCTGGGAATCAATGATATTATCTGCGGCTTCAATGTCATTGACTCCCCTAATTACCCGGACACCACAGCCGCTTTTGTCCAGGTCATGAATCGGGCCGTCAACGAAGGGACGGGGGCTAAATTCCGCCGTAAAAAATTCAAGATTATGGCTCCTTTTCTAAAATTGAAGAAAGCAGAAATTATCAGGCTGGGGTTGAAGCTCCGGGCTGACTATTCCTATTCTATAAGCTGTTATTCAGGAAAAGAAATCCCTTGCGGCCGCTGTTCGGCCTGTCTGCTCCGGCAGCAGGCCTGGGAAGAACTCGGCCAGGAAGACCATCTTCTGCTGCGCCTCAAAAAGGAGGGGAAAATATGAGCTGGAAACTTAAAGTCCGGGATAAATTTTCTGCCGCCCATTACCTTAGGGAATACAAAGGAAAATGCGAGAAGCTTCACGGACATACTTTTCAAGTGGAAGTGGAAATAACGGTCAGGGAACTGGATAAGACTGGAATTGGCATAGATTTTACCGAAATAAAAAAGAAGCTGGCAGAAATTCTCCCGGACCACACCCTGCTCAACGAAGCCTTTGACTTTAACCCCTCGGCCGAAAACCTGGCCCGGGAAATCTACCAGAGGTTGAAAGAATTTTTTCCTGTGACAGCCGTCACTGTCTGGGAGTCGGAGGATGCCGCAGCCACCTACACTGAAGATTAGCGAGATTTTCTTCTCGGCCGCAGGAGAGGGCCTGCGCCAAGGAGAGCCGACCATTTTTATCCGGCTTTCGGGCTGCAACCTGCGCTGCCCTTTCTGTGATACCAAATATGCCTGGAAAAGCGGAGAAGAGCTCGGGGTTGACTTAATTCTTAGAAAAATAGTAGGAAATAGCCGGAAGTATTCGACTGAGTGGGTCTGCCTGACCGGCGGTGAGCCTCTACTTCAGGAAGTGGGCCCCCTGGTTCGATTGCTTAAAAGAAATGGATACAGAATCCATCTGGAAACTAACGGAACAAGGTCCTTAAGCTTCAAACCCGACTGGCTGACTGTCTCACCCAAACCGCCGGATTATCAAGTTACCAGAGATTGCCGGAAGCTGGCTGATGAGCTCAAACTGGTGGTCACCAGAAGCCTAAAGCTGGAAGAAATAAAAAAACTCAGGCGGGCTTTTTCAGAAAAAATTCCACTTCTTCTTCAACCTCAATCCCATGCGGCCTGGAGTTATAAAAAAGCCTGGAAACTTTACCTGCAGGCTGTCCAGGCCGGGCTTAAAAACATCAGGCTTTCCTGCCAGCTCCATAAAATCTATGCAATAAAATAAATCCCTGCCGTAGAATTTCAAATTTCATCATAATAACTATTAGCTTATCCTCTTAAACTGCAAATTTTATAATTGCCCGGGTCTTCACCCATCGCAGCCACGTGAATAAATTATTAAGGTATCAACAACTGGCAATGATGATCACCAGGCAAATAGTTTTCGCTACCTGCTTCCGATGACCAGGGTAAACGGCCAGACCGGCATCCAGACTTTTCGGACCATAATTTAGCCTCTGGCTCAGGCGGTAATCACATCCAGGGCGGAAACTATTTAAGGTAAGGCTGTTAAAGGGTTATTTATTATCGGGAGGTGAAACTCTTTTCTTAAAAAGATTATGTCCGTTACGGGTGAGATAAACGCCAAAGAAAATTACCGCCGCCCCCACTATTTGGATAACGCTTATTCTATCGCCAAGAAAGATTACCGCTGTCAGCACACCAAAGACCGGGGTCAGGTTGCTGTAAACACCGGTCCTGGCCCCACCTACCCTCTCCACCGATTTGTACCAGACTACAAACCCGAAAACCAGGGCCAGTGAGGCTGAATAAACCAGCCCCAGCCAGCCGCCCGGAGTTACCCGGAAAAAATCGGCCGCCGCAAATTCTTTCCAGGCAAAAGGGAGATAAAAGGCAGTTCCGATTATATTGGTCAGAGCCGCCAGCTTCAGGGGCGAGATATTTTTCAGGATTGGTTTAGCAAAAATGGTGTAAAAAGCCCACATAAAACCGGCCAGGAGAATAAGAAAAGCGCCGGACACTTCTGCTCCTTTTAAGTTAAAACCGTTAGGTCGGCCCAGGACAATTCCATAAAAACCCACAACCGAGAGGATGATTCCCAGCCAGCCGGTCCAGCGCAGCCGGTCAAAGCCAAAAACCGTGCTCAGGACGGCAATAAAAATCGGAGTCATGGCGTTGGTCATAGAAACCAGAGAAGCCGAGGTCCGGCTCAACCCGTTGATAAAAAATACCTGATAAAGGGTTATCCCGGTTGCAGCCAGAAAAAGAAGTCGGGGCCAGTCTCGGCGGCTGACTTTAAAGCCTTCTCCGCTTCTCCAGACAATAACTGCAAAGATAGAAGCTGAAAGCATAAAACGGGCCAGGTTAAAAGCATGAGGCGGTAGTTCTGAAAAGGCGCGCTTGATGACCGCGACGTTGGCTCCCCAGACCATTGTGGTCAGGATCATTAGCAGGTCGGTCAGGCCAAAGGCCGGAGCTTTCTCTTCGGTCTTATCCTTCGCCCCGAAATCCTTTCCAAAACCAGAAGACACTTCTTCCTCCGGCCTCACCCCTGGTTCCATATCCTTCTTGATTATCTCAGTAGAGACTTCATCAGAAAAGGAATATTCTGACTCAAAATCAGCGTTTACTCCATCCTTACCAGTCACAGAGTCATCAATCCGGTGGGCAGAATTAAAGAGAGTTCTGGTGCCCTCTTGGTCTCTTCGGTTCTGGCATAAATCTTTCCTGCTCATCTTTTACCTGTGGTTTCATCCTGTAGTGGGGCAAACCTCTTTACTCGCGAGGGTAACGAGCCTCAACCGTGGATTTAAGGCCACCCCGGGGCGTGAATTCGCCTCTGACCAGGGCCTTTTTCGGCCGGCAGGCTTTAACCACATCTTCCAGGATGCGGTTAACTGCGTTCTCGTAAAATATACCCAGGTTGCGGTAAGCCAGGATGTACATCTTCAGGGACTTGAGTTCTATGACCTTCTTGTCCGGTATGTACCAAAGGGTTATCTTGCCGTAATCAGGCAACCCGGTTTTGGGGCAGACCGAGGTATATTCCGGAATCTCAATTGTGATTTCATAATCAGGAAATTGGTTGGGGAAGGTCTGAAGCTCGGGCAGTCGGGCTTTTAGCCCGGCCCTGGCTTCTTTTTCTCCGTATTCTGGACTCGGCACCTTCTTTTTTACAGCCATTTTCCTTCTCACTTAAATAGTTAATTTTCAATCATTAATAATAGCCTAAATTCTACTTACCGGCAACCGGGCGGTTCATGGGTCCTGGCCGCTTAAGGTTCTAAGGCTTATCCCGGGGAACAGGATTCATCAGGAAACAGAAACCGAGTTCAATTCCCGGTCAGCCCGGAAGACCAAGCATCTTTTCCACCGCCGGCCACAATTCCACAAATGTTCCCACCGGCAACAAAAATTACCTTTAAAATAGAACCAATTAGAAATTGCTTGCTTAATCCAATATAATATTTCTTGAGTTATAAATATTATTTTGCTTGCCAAGCAATGAGTATTTTTCTGATACCTGAACGTCATTAATAAAGGAGACTGAATTGGAACATCCGTTAAATCTACTTTTTGAAGATCAAAACATAATAAGGAAAATACAACGACGACTGCCCTACCTTTTTCAGCTGGCAGAAGTTTAAAGCTCTCGGGCTGAAAAAACAGGAATGGAGGCAGGCTCTGTTAGAGAAAAAATAATAATTGCTTTGTTGATTTACAAGTTTGGCGAAGAAAATGTAGATACTAACTTACCTATAACCAATCCAGAAGCTGATGTAAAACTATTCAATCTGCCTATTTCAATTAAGACGATATCTGGTAATAAGCTTTCCGGGATCAAACTGATCTGGACAGTTGATCCTCAAAAAGCAAAAGAGTTTCAACAACATTATCATCCAAGTTGTGATATTATATTAGTGCAGATCAATTGGGGAAACAAAGGAGGATTGTTCCATATACCCTTAGATAATCAGATAGCAATTTTCAAAGAACTTGGAAGAGAAAATTATATTAAGTTACCGAAGCCTGGCACAAACCCTCGCGGTGTCGAGCTATCTATGAATGCTATGAATAAACTTATTAATAGAAATGGTTCTAAATATATTCCTATTGAATGGAAAAAGCATAAAATAAAGATAAGTCCTTATAAGAGGTGGGTTGAGTTATGGAAAGAAGACTGAAATTAATAAATTATCGGAGAAAGAGCCCTGGGACTCAAACTAGCGCTTTTGGTTCACCTGGCAGAATAAATCACGATTCGAGCAGATTTTATAAAAGTCGTCTTTATGAGGACATGCCCCAAGAAGAAGCAGTAGAATATTCTGAAAATAAAATAGAATCTTCAAAACTTAACAGTATTTTCGTTAAATCAAGCGAAAGGATGGATGAACTTCCAGATAACAGCATTCACTTAATGGTTACTTCTCCGCCATACAACGTCGGCAAGGAATATGATCAGAATTTAACTCTACAAGAATACAGAGACTTTCTAAAAAGAGTTTGGAAAGAAGTTTATAGGGTCCTGGTGCCAGGTGGCAGAGCATGTATTAATATAGCTAACCTGGGGAGGAAGCCCTATCTTCCCCTTCATACTTTTATTATCCAGGACATGATAAATCTCGGCTTTCTTATGAGAGGTGAAATAATTTGGAACAAAGGAACGAGTGTCAGCCCCTCTACCGCCTGGGGGACCTGGAAATCAGCAAAAAACCCGATACTTCGTGATATTCATGAATATATACTCGTTTTTTCGAAAAAGTCATTTACCAGAAAACCACTTCCAAACAGAAAGCCCTCTATCTCCAAAGAAGAATTCTTAGAATTTACCAAGAGCGTTTGGAACTTCCCGGCAGAATCGGCCACTAAGATTGGTCACCCGGCTCCCTTCCCTATCGAACTACCTTATAGGTTAATACAGCTTTATACGTTTACGAACGAAGTAATTCTTGACCCTTTTATTGGAAGCGGTCAGACCGCTATAGCCGCCCTAAAAACAGGACGTCATTATGTCGGTTATGAAATAAATAAAGAATATTTTTTGCTGGCTGAAAGAAGGATAAAAGAATTTAAAGAAGGTAATTCATCCAAGCGATTGATTGATCTAGAAAAAATGATTATCGAATAAGGTATTATATCCTATACTTGCCAAATTGATTTAAAAATATATATGTTTTACGGACTTTATCACAGGAGGATTTATGGCGGAATGCCGGGTAGAAAAGAACCTCAAAAGATGCAACTGCTCCTGGGAACCCTGCGAGCGCAAGGGAATTTGCTGCGAGTGCCTGGCCTACCATTGGAGTCACCGGGAACTGCCGGCCTGCTTTTTCCCCGACGATATTGAAAAAACTTATGACCGCTCGCTGGAAAGGTTCATAGAGATTTATAAAAACAAAAAATAGCTGCCAAAAGGCTAATGACCCACATCATTGCCAGGTGCAGCCCTCTCTTAAACCGCGCTCGCTCATCAAAAGTGTTTCCAGATATTCTCAGGACATCCAAAAATCGCCTTACCTTGGTAGTTTTCGCTCTTGCCAGTGATTGTCACTCCCAGAGTCTGTCCTGTTTTATGAATACTGCAGTCAATAACTAAGCTCTTCAAAATCAGCTTGTTTCTTGTTATGAAACAGCTAAAATCATCAATAAAGAGAAGAAGAATCGTAATTCTTAGCCTCCGACAACCCAGAAAACGAAACTGAATCCCTAAAAACCAAAATACAGAGCACGCTTACTTGTATCACAGAGGTAACCCGCAGGAAATTCTGAAAAAGTCCGGCTCAGGAAGTGTGGTCGTGGATGATACGCCAGCCTTCGGGAAACCGCTTCAAAATCAAGGTAAAAACTCCGCCCTTCTTTTCATCCTGGACAGACACACTCCACCGGCCCAGGACATAGGCACAGTCTTTGCTGAGCACGTTCACCTCAATATCAGAAAAATCCAGCTGGCCCATCTTCTCGCCGGAATAACTTTTCTGATACCGCTCAAGGAGGGTCGCCCAGCCCCGCACTCTGCTGGCCCCCGACTGAAAGGTCAGCTCAGCCGATTTCCAGTAATAGGCCATGTAACCTTGCAGGTCTCCTCTGTTCCAGGCTTCCTTCTGAAATTCCAGCACCCGCAGTATCTCCTCACTGTCTTCCTGGTGCTGCCCGAAGCAGGTCAGGCCGCATAATCCAAATATTAATATCCCTATAAGATATTTTTTCATTCCCTCTCCTTTCTACTCATTTTTTTCATAATTCTGCACCGATAGACAGAATGATATAACCTAACAGAGAAAAAGAAAATAATAATTAACAACCCGGAAAAACATCTCATTGGTTGGTTTGTCTCTGCCAAAACTTTCTTTGTCCCACTGGGAATCCAACCAAAAATGAGGCGCCGGCTATATCAATAGACCGGGTAAATGCTTTATAATTGTCTGATAAACACAAAAAAGGAAAGTTAATGAACGAAAAGAAATTTCCGCATCTTTACGGGCCGGTGCCGTCCCGGCGACTGGGTTATTCACTCGGGGTGGATTTGCTCCCGTTTAAGACCTGCAGCCTAAACTGTATCTATTGCCAGTTAGGCCGGACCAAAAAAACCACCATCAGGCGCAGGCAGTTTTTCTCAGAAAAACAAATTCTGGAAGAAATAAGAGATTTTCTCAAAACCGGAACCAGGGTTGATTTCATTACCTTTTCAGGTTCGGGTGAGCCGACCCTTAATAAATCAATCGGCCGGCTAATCAGAAAGATAAAAAAAATGACCGGAATTCAGGTGGCTGTTCTAACCAATAGCACCCTGCTTTCCCGTCCCGAGGTCAGAAAGGAATTGGCCGCCGCCGACGTGGTTGTGCCGTCTCTTGATGCCGCCACGGAAAAGGTTTTTAAGAAAATAAACCGGCCGCATCCCTCGTTACAGGCCAAAAAAATCATAGAAGGACTGGTTAAATTCAGGCAGCAGTATCGGGGACAAATCTGGCTGGAAATACTTCTGGTCAGAGGCGTTAATGATTCCCCCAATCACCTGAAAAAGCTCAGGGAAGCTGTTGAGAAAATAAAGCCGGATAAAATTCATCTCAATACCGTGGTCCGCCCTCCGGCAGAGAAAGCAACTCAAGCCCTATCGCCTGAAGAGCTGAACAGAATAAAAGAATTTTTTGGAGAAAAGGCGGAAGTGGTGGCCAGCTTTAGAAAGAAAGAACAGGAAAAAACCCCGAAAGATATCTCGCAAGCCATCCTGTCAATCGTCCGCCGCCGCCCCGTCAGCCTGGAAGACCTGGAACATTCTCTGGGACTTACCAGGGAAGAACTGAGTCTGGATATCCAGAGGCTTCAGGAGCAGAAGAAAATTAAAATGGTCAGGCATCTCGACCGGGATTATTTTGAGCCATCCTGAGAGATTATAAACTGAATCACATCAAGACTGGTTGTATCTTCGCCTGAAAAAATAATAAGCTGGAACACCGGCCAGTACCGTAAAAATTGCCACCAGGGAAGGTCCCGGACTCTGAAGCAGACCCAGCAACAAGATTCCCAGTCCGGCCAGTAGATAAGCAATCTGGACAATAGGGAAACCCGGGAGTTTAAGGTTTTCAGGGTGTTGTTTTCTGAGCTTAAAAACCCCCAGCACAGCCAGAAGCGGAAAAATCCCCAGGGAAAAACCCATGTAGGTTAGAATATGTTCAAAAGCCCCAGAAATGGCAATCAAGCCAGCAATTGCCCCCTGAAGCCAGATGGAAAGATGCGGAGCGCCGGTAGTGGAATTGACCCGGGCAGCAAACGGGAAAAACAATCTGTCCTCAGCCATAGCGTAATAAACCCGCGGCCCGATTATAATAAAGGCACTAAGGGAAGAAAAAAGAGCAAAGGCAATCATAATTGAGATAAATTTTTCCCAGCCTGGGCCGAGCAGTTTTCCTGCAGCCAGTCCGCCAATGGAAATTACCCCTTTCATTTCAGAAGGTGGTACGGCATAGACAAAAAGCAGGTTTAAGGAAAGATAAAGGATAATCACCACTCCGGTTCCCAGCAGAAGCGAAAGCGGGAGGTCGCGGCGCGGATTGCGGATTTCAGAACCGAGGTAAGCTGAAGCATTCCAGCCACTGTAAGCAAACATTATCCACATAAGAGACAGGCCAATCACTTTCAGCGAAGAAAAATCCACCGGCAACCATTCACCGGCTGTGAGGTGGCTCCAGCTGCCCTGCCGGCTGGCAAACCCGAGTCCTACCAGAAAAAGAATTAGCCCGATTTTACCGAAGGTCAGAAAATTCTGAACCTTAGCCCCGGGTTTAAGACCCTGAACGTGCAGAACAGTAAATACGAAAATAACTACCAAGGCAACCAGCTTTTTAGTGACCGCCGGAGCCAGAACTATACCCAGGTTCAGAGGCCGGTCAAGAACGGGGAAAGCCCGGGTCAAATACTCGCTGAACCCAACAGCTGAGGCAGCTATCGGAGCAGAAAAACCCACAAAAAACGAAACCCAGCCGCTTAAAAAGCCAACCAGCGGGTGAAAGAGCCTGGATAAGAAATGGTACTCTCCGCCAGCCCGGGGAAAAGCCGCCCCCAGCTCTCCGTAACTGAGAGCTCCACACATAGCAATGAGGCCCCCAACCAGCCAGAGCACCAGCATCAGCCATGGATGTCCGAGGTCCCGGAGCAGAAGCCCGGAGGTGGTAAAAATTCCCGCTCCGACCATGTTGGCCACCACTATGCTGCTCAGCGAAACCGGACCCAGAGTTCTTCTAAGCCCTGGCGGAGTCAGGCTGCTTTTTTCTGCGTTCACAGCTACAAGCCTCGGTTAAAATTTTCAAACAGCATATAACTACAATTTTAGGGATTTTCGGTCAAGCCTTTTTTTCTTTCAGGTTAAAACAGAGAAGGTGCCAGTCTCTTCATAAAGGCCAGGCTTTCCTGAATTTTCCTCAAACCTGTTTGTTTCTCCACATCCATATAACTTCAGTCTTAGTCCAGAGGCCAGATAAATCTTAAGACAGGTCCTGAGTCAGGCGATGGTAACAAAGATTTTTTGACAAAAAAGGGTAAAATATAGTAGTTAGAACCGAGATGATTGTCATAAAGAGCTAAGAACGGAGGATCCATGAAAATAAACAAGAAACTACTAAGCCTTTTAACGCTCTTTGTTATCTTCCTGATAGTTGGACTTTTTCGCCCAATTCTTCTGGCCCAGCAGCTAAAGTTAGACGTCCCATTTGTTCCGACCCCTTACGAAGTGGTGGAAGACATGCTCCGGTTCGCTGAGCTTAAAAAGGGAGATATTCTTTACGACCTGGGCTGTGGGGATGGCCGCATTGTCATTGAAGCAGCCAAAAGGGCCGGCATCCGAGCCGTTGGGATTGACCTTGACCCGGAAAGAATTAGAGAAAGCCGCGAGAACGCGCGTGCCGCAGGGGTAGAACATCTGGTTGAATTCCGACGCGGTGATATTTTTCAGGCTGATTTCAGCGAAGCCACCGTGGTTACCATGTATCTTCTGCCAGAGGTAAATATTCGGTTGCGACCAACAATTCTGAAGTTGAAACCCGGCACCAGAATAATTTCTCATCAGTTTGATATGGACGACTGGCAGCCTGAAAAGATGACCTATGTTCCAGTCGACCTTTATGTTCATACCGTCTATCTGTGGATTGTCCCGGCCAACATCTCGGGTACGTGGGACTGGCAGATGACTCTGGAACGAAAAAAAATCGACTGTCGGATGGAAATTGAACAACGTTTTCAGTACTTTTCAGGTAAACTTTACCTCGGCGAGAAGGAAATTATTATTCCCGAAACCAAGATTCTTGGACCTAACTTTGAACTGGAAATAGAATCAGGTAATCTACCAGAAACCGTCATCAGGCTCACCGGCAAAGCTGTCGGAGACCGAATAAACGGCACGATAATCACAACCACCAGTGGGAAAAATGCCCGCGAGAAGTGGACTTCTGTTCGACGCCAGGGCTCAATCCGCCCTATCGACCAGTAGTTAGGAATCTAACCATTAAGTTCGGGTCAGACCCTGTCTGCCCTTAAGGCTTTTTCTTATAGCTTATTGAAATGCCAGCTCGACTTCTGGTGTCTATAATCGTCTCCAGCTCGGGTTGGGAGTAGATATAATCCAGAAATTCCCTTATTCCAGGCTGCAGCCATCTACTGCCGCGCCCCTGACCGACGTTATGAGCTACAAAACACCCCCCGGGCTCCAGCTTGGGTAAAACGGCTTTTAAGTAATTGGTATACCATTCTTTATCAGCATCACAGAAGACAAAATCAAACGGACCAGGAAGAGCAGGCACAATTTCGTGAGCATCTCCCAGCCTGGCCTCTATATAACCTTCCAGACCAGCTTCCTTAAAATTAGCCAGTGCCTGGCGATACCGGCCCTCGTCAATTTCAACGGTAATCAGTTTACCTCCGGTCTTGCTCAGAGCCCAGGCTATCCAGATGGCCGAGTGACCGGTGGAAGTCCCTATCTCCAGGGCCCGACGGTAGCCGTGCTTGAGTACGAGCTCATAGAGAATCTGGCCATCGGTTTCCGAGACGTTCATATCCCTCCAGCGGTAACGGTTTTTTTCCAGAAAGCCTCTCACCCTGAGGTCCAGGTCGGAATCGCTGGCCAGTCTGCCTTGCTGATTATTGTAGTCTCCTGGACTTAGAGGAATTGCCGGCAGAAAAAGCAGCCCGGAAATGAGCCAGACCATAATCAATCGTTTTATCTCTTTGAGCGGGGACATTTCCTGGAACTCTTTCAAATTTATCGGTAGAAAATAGCTTATCATCCAATTTTTTATTTTACCATAGTTCATTCAATTCAAAGCCCCTTAGATTGCCGCCTCTAAATTTTTCTCTCCACATTTTTTTACTCCTCCCGATTGATAACTAAAAACCTGAGCAACAAAAGGTCGCAAAACCCGAATTCCCCATTCTGGTTAATTCTGGTCTTATCCTGATCCAACCTTTCCTCTGATAGCTTTCCACAGCCTGAGAAAATTAAGGCTTTTCTTTTGCTTTGGTTTGTGATAATAATAATTCTCAAAGTTCAGGGTCCTATCAGTGCTTAAAGAAAGTAAAGAAACAAAGGTTGAACCATTCTTTATTAACCAGAAAGGGGAATTTCTAATAAAAATCAACCAAAGAGGAGTATTATCTAATGTTTCCAAACACCCATTTTTCCAAGGCTAAAAAATACTGGTACATGGGCAAATTTTATGACTGGTCGGAAGGTATTTTACATCCGATGATGCATGCCCTGCATTATGGAACCTGTACTTTTGAAGGCATCCGGGCTTATCCGACCAACAAAGGACCGGCTATTTTCCGCCTCAAAGAACACATCGACCGATTCTTTCACTCGGCCGAGATTATCAAAATGAAAGTCCCTTTCTCCAAAGAAGAAGTCACAGAAGCCTGCAAGCTGGTAGTCAGGGAAAATGAGCTGGAAAGTGCTTACATCAGACCGCTTCTTTTTTATTCTTATGGCAACCTGGGCCTGGTACCAAAATTCTCACCCATAGAGCTGGTAATCGGGGCCTGGCAATGGGGAGCTTATCTTGGAGAAAAAGCCCGGCAGGGAGTAAACACCTGCATTGTTCCAAAGCGGAGAATTCACAATTCTCAGCTCGACCTTTCGGCCAAGCTGGGTGGGGTATACGTCCAGTCGATGATTAATGGAACTGAAGCCAGAGAGCGGGGCTATGATGAAGCCATTTTCTTAAACCTGGAAGGACGGATAGCTGAAGGTCCTGGCGAAAATATCTTTGTTATCAAGGATGGTGTTCTCCATACCAACGACCGCTCCGAATCCATTCTGGAAGGCATAACCAGAACCAGCCTTCTTGAAATAGCGGCTGACCTCGGCTACAAAACCAGAGTAGCTCCCATCCTTAAAGAAGACCTCTTCCAGGCTGATGAAGCCTTTTTCTGCGGCACGGCGGTTGAGGTCACATCCATAGTCCAGGTGGCGGACTTCTCTGAAAATCAGGAAAAGGCCGAGGTTTATACCCTCGGAAATGGCCAGCCCGGACCCATAACCTCCAGAATCGCTCAGGCTTACCGGGAAGTGGTAACCGGTCAGCATCAAAAATACCTGAAATGGCTGACTTTTGTTAAGGACTGAGGTTTTTCATCAATCAAATTTCATCAGGGCTCAAGCCTTGAGTTAGCTCTGGAATCGCTTATTTAAGCTTCTCTGTCGAAATTTCGGGCCAGCAGTCTTAAAGAGCATTTAGTTTAGTAGCCACTTTGCTCCCAAATCAGACAGACAAAATCTTTTTTTAACCATACCTGCATTTCCCTGAGTATTTTCCTAAAAATAGAAACTTTCATTATCAAAAAACGAAATTTACATTTCGCTAAAAAAACATTTGTCCACCATTCCATCTGGCAAAATCTGGAAAAAAGACAGCTCAAAGCTTTTCTGCATTCCTCTGATAACCTGATCGTATTTTTATGTTTCGAATGGATTAAAACTCAAAAAAATGGCTATAATTAGACCGACTTAAATTAATTTGGACGAGGTCTCAGATGAAAAAGAAGATAACATTGAATCTGGTTTCAATAATTATTTTAGTTTCCCTTACCTTAATCCTGAAGGTGGCTCTGGCTCAGAACATTCTTTCAACCCTCGGTGAGAAGCAGAACTATCTCAGTAAACGGGTTTCTTCTTATGACCGCAGTGGCGGGAACAGAGACTTTTTAACCATCCAGCCAGGCCAGACAGTAGTGCTGGCTGATATCAAAGGACCAGCGGCTATCCATCATATCTGGGTGACTATCTCTGCCGAGGCTTTCTACGGTCGGAAAATTATTTTCCGCATCTACTGGGATGGTGAGGACAGCCCTTCAGTTGAGGCTCCAATCGGAGACTTCTTCGGCGTCGGACACGGACTAAACCGCAACCTCGTTTCTCTACCAATAGTGCGTTCATCAGAAGGACGAGCTTTGAACTGCTACTGGTATATGCCCTTCCGCTGGTCCGCCAGAATTACCGTGACCAATGAAGGCAGCCGTCCAGTTGGTTCCTTCTACTACTACATTAACTACCGACAACTGGAGGATATCAAACCTGATGTGCCTTATTTTCATGCTCAGTACCGGCAGGAGTTCCCATGCGACCCAAACCGGAATTATACCATCCTGGAAGCAGTTGGCCAGGGACAATACGTCGGCTGTAACCTGAGCGTCCTGCAGAGGTCGATGGGCTGGTGGGGAGAGGGAGACGACATGATTTATGTGGACGGTGAAGAATTTCCCTCCCTCCACGGGACCGGCAGTGAAGATTATTTTTCTGATGCCTGGGGGATGCGCGAAGGCCACCACCTTTATTACGGCTGCTCCATTCAGGAAGAAGACTTTCAGGTTGGAGCTAAAGCCACAGTTTACAGGTTCCATCTGACTGACCCGATTCCTTTCTTCAAATCAATCCGGGTAACCATTGAACACGGCCACGCCAACGATCGGGCTGATTATTACAGTTCAGTTGCCTACTGGTATCAGACGGAGCCCCATAAACCTTTCTCCCCACTTCCCCCGGTGGAGAAAAGACTACCTTTTGCTCTGGAAAGAAAGGATAACTTTCATCTTCCAGTCTGGGTCAAAACAGATAAATCCCAGGCTCAGGTTGTTACTTTTGAAGACCAAATCCGCGGCACCAGAATCTCCGCCCCGGCTCTGACCCAGATTCGCACCTCTTATTATGACCAGAACGGCCAGCGTTACCAGGCCATTGCCTCTGAAGGAGCTTCACCTAACTGGCGCGCTGAATTATCGGTCAAAACAAACCTTCATGATATCTACAACCTGGAAATTTATTACCTAAAAGGCCCGGACCAGGGCAACTGGAAGCTCCTTAGAGAAAAAGCTGAAGGCGGTGAAAAACTACCCGATAAGGCTGAAGAGAAAACTGAGGAAGAAAAGACTGAAGACCAATTAGAACAGACCGAACCTGAACAACCCAAAGAACCAGAATACCTGACTCTCGCCCGGGTAAATGCTTTTAACCCGGAGGTTGAGATAGACTCAATCATCGTTAAAGGAGTGGAATTGATTGAGGGAGATAACCACTTTTTGCTGGAAATAACCGGGAAAGAAGCCAGGTCCGGTGGCTATGAGCTGGCCATTGTCGGAGTGAACCCGATTCCTTCCCGCGAGAATTTTGCCGGCGAGTGGAACCTGATTGGTCCGTTTGAAGCTCCTGACATGAATTTTCTTACTGTGGCCTTTCCCCCGGAAAAAGAAGTAAACCTGCGTCGGTCATATCCGGGCAAGGGTGGCCAATCAGTTTCCTGGAGACAGGTTAAAGCCCTCCCCAACGGCTATGTTCCCTTAAATCAGCTTCTTCAACCCAACGAGCAGGCTATAGCCTATGGTCTGACATATCTTTTTTCTCCAGAAGAAAGAGAAACAATGCTTCTTTTAGGAAGCGATGACGGGGTCAGACTCTGGGTAAATGATACTCTGGTTCATACCAATCCCACTTACCGCGGGGCATACCCCGACCAGGACCGGGTCAAGGTCAGGCTCCAGGCCGGCTGGAATAAAATTCTGATAAAAGTGCTGCAAGGAGCTGGTGGCTGGGGCTATTATCTCCGAATACCCGACCCAAAAAATGAATACCGCTGGAGCGCCCAGCCTCAATCAAAATAAGATTATCTCAACAGCTCTTCAGCCTGATGGCGGATGACTTCCAGAGCCAGGCGCACATGTCTTTCTTCGGTCGTTCTCTGACCCACTACCAGCCTTAAGGTAAATTTGCCGTTAAGTGTGGTATGTGTCAGGAAAACTTTTCCTGTGGAGTTTATTCTGTCCAGAAGTTTCTGGTTGAGCTGGTTAAGCTCTATCTCCGGTCTTCCATCATTCAACCGAAAACAGACGAGGCTGAAATAAACTGGCGCCAGTATTTCAAACCTTTTATCCCTTAATAGCTCATCCCGGAAAAGCTCGGCCAGATGGATATGGCGCCGGATAATCTTTTTAATTCCCTCCACTCCATAGCTTCTCAGCACAAACCATAGTTTAAGAGCCCGGAAGCGGCGTCCCAGCTGAATACCCCAGTCGCGAAAATTTTTGACTACGGCGTCAACTCCTGTTTTTAAATATTCAGGGTGGATTTCAAAAGTCCGGGTTATAAGCTGCGGTTCTCTAACAAAAAAGGCAGAGCAGTCAAAGTTGGTCAGCATCCATTTGTGAGGGTTAAAAACTAAAGAATCAGCCAGATCAGCTCCTTCCAGCACCCAGCGCTTTTCTGGCAGGATGGCAGCCGTCCCTGCATAGGCAGCATCAACATGAAGCCAGAGGCCATATTTCCGGCAGATTTCACCAAGTGGTTTAAGCGGGTCAACGGCGCCTGACGATGTTGTCCCCACTGTAGCCACCACACAAACAGGTTTCAAACCTGACTTAAGGTCGGTTTCAATGGCTTTTTCCAGCTCGCCGGGAATCATGGCAAACTCATCATCCACAGGAATATAAACCAGATTCTGCCTTCCAAAGCCGGCTATTTTTACTCCTTTTTCTACGCTGGAATGGGCTTCTTTTGAGGCATAAACCCGCAATGTCTCCTTAAAACCAACCTCATTAAACCTGAATTCGGTAGCCTTTTCCCGGGCTGCCAGGAGAGCACACAGGGTGGCCGTTGAAGCTGTATCCTGAATTACTCCGGCATATCCTTCAGGGAGACCAATCATCTGTCGCAACCAGTCCATAACTACCTCCTCCAGCTCAGTGGCAGCCGGAGAGGTCTGCCAGACCATGCCCTGGGTGCCAAGACCGGCTGAAAGCAGCTCGCCCAGTATTGAAGCTGGACTGTTATTGGCTGGAAAATAAGCAAACCAGCCCGGGTGCTGCCAGTGGGTTACTCCTGGCATTATTATTCTTTTAAAATCATCAATTATCTTATCCATCTCCTCCGGATGAAGATTGGGCGAGGGGGGAAGCTGGTTTTTAATTTCTCCGGGCCGAACTGTGGACTTGACCGGAAAACTTTCCACGTTTTCCAGGTAATCAGCCACCCAATCAATCAGCTCGTAGCCATATTTTCGAAATTTTTCCTTATCCATCAGCCATCCTCCCGAAAAAGGCTTCCTTTTATGGCCTTTTCAGCCAAAAATCAGTGATTTCAAGGCTTGATACCAATATTTTAATACTTTAAAAGGGTTAAAATAAATACTAAACTGCAAAAAATTGAATTTTAACTCTATTTTGTAGCTTAAATCCGAATTATTGACCGGAATTTTTAGCAAAAACAAAAAAACTTCAATTTTTT
>Ga0209017_10000188_pt1 | contig 62860 bp, 62 predicted proteins | sample YNPBryunderm2012_FD_185812 | JGI IMG/M metagenome (GOLD analysis project Ga0209017, IMG submission 185812) | Anoxygenic and chlorotrophic microbial mat microbial communities from Yellowstone National Park, USA - YNP Bryant MS undermat 2012... ... | reverse complement strand
ATACCAGGCGGCGAGGATCAGGGTCGGCGCCGCCCGGTGCGCCGCGACGAGAGCGCGCGCGAGCCGGTCGATCTCGTCCTCGGCCTCATAGGGCGGGTCGAACAGCACAAGGCCGCGTTTTAGCCCGCCGGGCGGGAGCACGCCCCGGAGCGCGTAGGCATCGCCCTGGCGAAGCGTGATCCGCGGGTCGCGCCCGGCCCAGGCCGAGAGGGCGGCGAACTCCTCTGGGTGTCGCTCGTTCAGGACGAGCCGGTCCCCTTCGCGCAGAAGCGCGCGGATCAGGGCGGGCGAGCCGGGATAGAGACCGAGCCGTTGCACGAGCGACACGTAGCCGCGAAGCGGCGCAGGCGTGTCCTCAAGCAGCTTCAGGATCCCGCCGCGCCACTCGCCGGTGCGCGACGCCTCCGGCCCCGAGAGATCGTAGACGCCGCGCCCGGCGTGGAGGTCAGCCACGCCGAAGGGCGTGTCCTTGCGTCGAAGCGCCTCGAGGAGCGCCACAAGCAGGGCATGCTTGAGGCAGTCGCCATGGTTGCCGGCGTGATAGGCGTGTCGGTAGTTCACACCGCCTCCCGTGCCGGGCACCCGAGCGGCCAGCGCGGCCGCGGCGCGATCGCCATCCCGTCGGCGCCGAACCCAGCGGCGAGACGCTCGATCGCCGCCCAGGCGACCATCACGGCATTGTCGGTGCAGAGACGCGCCGGCGGGGCGGCAAGCGCGAAGCCCGCCCGCGATGCCGCCTCGGCGAGCGCAGCGCGGACTGCGCCGTTCGCCGCGACACCGCCTGAGACGACGAGCGTCGAGGCGCGGCCGTGGCGCGAGAGGAAGCCCGCCATGGCGCGCGCCGCACGGTCGGCGAGGGTTTCGGCCACGGCCGCCTGGAAGCTCGCCGCGAGGTCTGCCGCCTCGCGCTCGGGCAGCGGCCCGGGCGGATAGTCGTCGACAAGGGTCGCGACCGCCGTTTTGAGGCCGGAGAAGGAGAAGTCGCAGTCGGCCCGCCCGAGCATCGGCCGCGGCAGCGGAAAACGCCCCGGGTCGCCGCGCGCGGCAAGCACCTCGATCGCCGGCCCGCCCGGCCAGCCGAGGCCGAGCAGCTTCGCCACCTTGTCGAACGCCTCTCCCACCGCATCGTCGCGCGTGGTGCCGATCAGGACATGCTCGCCTGGGCCACGCGTCTCGGCGAGCAGGCAATGCCCCCCCGAGACGAGCAGGGTGAGATAGGGGAAGGCGGGGGGAGAGCCGAGCGACGGCAGCCGCGCCGAGAGCGCATGCGCCTCGAGATGGTTGATACCCACGAAGGGAAGGCCGCGGGCAAGAGCGAACCCCTTGGCGTAGCCCGCCCCGACCACGAGCCCGCCGATCAGCCCGGGGCCCACGGTCGCCGCCACCACGGCCGGGGCGGGCTGCCCCTCGAGCACCGCGCGCACCATCCCCGGAAGCCGCGCAAGATGCGCCCGGGCGGCGATCTCCGGCACCACCCCGGCATAGGGGAGGTGCTCTTCGTGTTGGCTCCACAGCGCCTCGGCGAGCACCGTGCCGTTGGGGGCGAGCAGGGCGGCGGCGGTTTCGTCGCAGGAGGTCTCGATGCCGAGGACGGGACCGGGCAACGCCGGACGAACCGGCTCGGCGACGCGCGCGGGGGTTGCCATGGCTGCCTTTCCCTCCATGTGGGCGGCGTTGTAGGCAGCCGCGCCATGTCACGCCACCCCCTGCCGCCGGCGATCGGCCGGACGGCGCCGCACCCAACACCGAGGCGCGACCGCTCGCCGCTGCCCTTGCGCGTCGGCACCCGCGCTTCGCCGCTCGCGCTCATCCAGACCCGCGCCTTCATGGCCAGGCTGGTGGGCTTCTGCCCGGTGCTGCATGCGGCCGAGGCGTTCGAGGAGCACGCCATCACCACCTCGGGCGACCGGGTGCAGGACCGGGCGCTCGCCGAGATCGGCGGCAAGGGGCTGTTCGCGAAAGAGATCCACGAGCTGCTCGCGGACGGGCGGATCGACTTCGCGGTGCACTCGCTCAAGGACCTCGAGACGACGCTGCCCGAGGGGATCGTGCTCGCCTGCTGCATGACGCGCGAGGACGCCCGGGATGCGCTGGTGCTTGGGCCACGCTGCGGCGCGCCTGACCCCCAAGACCCCTTCGCGGCGATCCCCCCCGGCGCGACGGTCGGCACCGCTTCGGTCCGCCGCGCCGCGCAACTCCTCCACCGCCGCCCCGATCTCCGCCCCGCCCTTCTGCGCGGCAATGTCGGCACGCGGATCGCCAAGGTTCGGGCAGGCGAGGTGGATGCGACCTTCCTCGCCTATGCGGGGCTCCGCCGCCTCGGGCTCGAGCACGAGGCGGCGGCGGTGCTCGACCCCACCGTGATGGTCCCTGCCGCCGGGCAGGGGATCGTCGGCGTCACCGTTCGCGCCGCGGATGTCGAGCTGCGCGACCTGCTCTCCGGGATCGAGGACGCGGAGGCGGCCGCCGTCAGCCGCGCCGAGCGGGCGATGCTCGCCGCCCTCGACGGCTCCTGCCGTACCCCGATCGGCGGCCATGCCGAGATCGGCGCCGACGGGGCGCTGCATCTCACCGGCCTCGTTGCCCGGGCGGACGGGTCGTTCCTTCTCAAGCGCGCGATCTCGGGCGCGCCGTCAGAGGCCGAGGCGCTCGGCCGCACCCTCGGCGAGAGCCTCCGGCGCGATAGCCCCGCCGACATCTTCCTGCCGTGAGCCCCAGCGCCGGACGCCCGGACATCGTGATCGTCACCCGGCCAGAGCCGGACGCCTCGGCCACCGTCGAACGCCTCGCCGCGCTCGGCCATCGAGCGATCGCCGCGCCGCTCCTGCGCGTCGAGAGCCTTCCGGCCCGGCTGCCGCGGCCGGGCTCCGTGCAGGCCGTCCTGGTCGCGAGCCTCAACGCCGTGCGACGCCTTCCCGCCCGGTTCCGGGCGGTGCCGGTGCTCGCGGTGGGCGATGCGACGGCGGCGGCGGCGCGCGCTGCCGGGTTCCGCTCGGTCGCAAGCGCCAAGGGAGATGCGCGCGACCTCGCCGCGCTTGCCGCCGCGCGCTGCGACCCATCCGGGCCCCCGCTCCTGCTCGTGACCGCGCGCGGCGCCGGCGGGCCGCTTGCGGCCGATCTGCGCGCGCGGGGCTTCCGCGTGTTGCGGCGTGTGGCCTACACCACCCGCCCGCTGCGGCGGCTCGCCGCTCCGGCGCGGGCGGCGCTCGCGCGCGGCGAGGTGCGGGCGGTGGCGTTCTTCTCGGGCTCGGCGGCCACTGCGTTCGCGAGGGTCGCGCGGGCGGAGCGGCTCGCGCATACTCTCGGGGGGGTCACGGCGCTTGCGATCAGCCCCGCCGTCGCGGCGCGGCTCGCGCCGTTGGGGTTCGGCGCGGTTCTGACCGCATCGCACCCGGACCAGGACAGCCTGCTCGCGCTCCTGGGCAGGGGACGGAGATGGAGAGGGGGGCAGGCATGACGGAGGACAAGCGCGGCGGCGACGGCAAGCCCGCACGGCCGGCGGTTCCGTCGACCGGCGGCCCGGCGGAGCCGGGCAGCGCGCCAGCCGCGACGCCAAAGGCGACGGAAGGCGTGGACACGGCGTCGGCGAAACCCGGCGCTTCGGCAGAGAGCGCGCCGAAGCCCGAGGCCAAGCCGGACGCCCCGAAGCCCGGGCCCAAGCCGGAGGCTCCGAAGCCGGAAGCGGGTCCTGGCGGCTCCCAGCCCGCAGCGGCGTCGGAGACGAGGCAAGGGGCGAAGCCGGCAGACGCGAGGCCCGCCACGCCGCCGGCCAAGCCGTCCGAGCCCGCTGCAGCGTCGGCCGCGAAGCCCGCAGCGAGAGCCGACGCTTCGGCCGCGCCCCCGCCCGCCCGGACGGACGCCGCCAAGCCGGCCACCGCGCGGGGCAGCACGCTGCCGCTCTGGATCGCGGTCGCCGGTCTCGCCCTCGTTGTGCTCTGGCTCCTGATCGACCATCCCGCCCTCCCCACCGGGCCTGACCCGGCTCTTGCCGCTCTCGAGCGCCGGATCGCCGCGCTCGAGCAGCGCCCCGCCCCGGCCCCTCCCCCGCCCGCGCCCGATGCGCGCGTCGGCGCTCTCGAGTCCCGGCTCGCCGCCCTCGAGGCGCGTCCTGCGCCCACCCCGTCTCCTCCGCCGCCGCCGGTCGATCAGGAGGCGCGGGCGGCGATCACCGCCCTCTCGCAGCGGCTTGCGGCGCTCGAGAACCGCCCCCTGCCGCCCGCCCCCGAAGGCTCCCTGGCCGATGCCGAAGCGCGCGCCGCCATCGCCTCGCTCCAGGCACGCCTCTCCGCCCTCGAGGCGCGGCCGGCCCCGCCGCCTCCGCCGCCATCGGTCGATCAGGAGGCGCGCGCCGCCCTCGCCGCTCTGCAGGGACGGGTCCAGGCCCTCGAGGCGCGCCCCGTGGCGCCCGACCAGAGCGCCGCCCTCGCCGCGCTCGAGGCGAGGCTTGCCGCTCTCGGCGGTGTCACCGCCCTGCTTGAGCAGGGCAGGCCGCTCGGCGCGGCGCTCGCCCAGCTGCCGGCCGGAACCGCGGTCCCGCCCGCTCTCGCCGCCTTCGCCGAGCGCCCGCCACCCACCCTCGCCGAGCTCCGCCTCGCCTTTCCCGAGGCGGCGCGCGCGGCGCGCGAGGCGGCGGATGCCGAAGCCGAGGACGCCTGGAGCCGGGCCGCCGCACGGCTCTCGAGCCTGATCACCGTACGCAAGGGAGACGAGGTTCTGATCGGCCACCCCGTGGCACAGACCCTCGCCCGGATCGAACGGTCGCTCGAGGCGGGCGACGTCGCCGGAGCGGTGGCTGCCGCCGACGCGCTCACGGGAGGGGCAAGGGAGGCCATCGCGCCGTGGCGCGCACGTGCCGAGGCGCTGATCGCCGCGCGCGCGGCGATCGCCGAGCTCGCCCGAAGCCGCTGAGGGCACCTTTCGGATGCGCCTCTCCCTCCGGATCCTGCTCGTCCTCGCCCTCGCCGTCCTGGTCGCGTTCCTGTTCCGGGCGTTCCCGGGCGCGATCTCGGTCGCTTTCGGACCCTATCTCGTCGAGCTTCCGGTGTGGCTCGGCGCGCTCGCTCTCGCCCTCCTCCTGCTCGTGGCGATGTGGGCGGCGCGCCTCCTCATGCGCATGCGCTGGCGGCTCTCCCGCCGCGGCGCGGCGCGGGCGGAAGCCCGACGCGCAGCAGGAGACGGGGCGATCGTCTCGGCGCTCGCGGCGCTCGCGGCCGGCGACGGCGCGGCGGCGGCGCGTGACCTCAGACGCGCGCGCCATGCGCTCGGCGAGACGCCGCTTCTGCTCCTCCTCGAGGGCCATGCCGCACGGGTGCGCGGCGACGAGGCGGCGGCGAAACGCGCCTTCGCGCGGCTTTCGGAGATCGGGCCGCCCGGGGCCTTCCTTGGCCATCGCGGCCTCGCCGCTCTCGCCCTCGAGCGGGGTGACCGTGACGAGGCCGCCGCCGCCGGCCGTGCCGCCCTGGCGCTCAGGCCGGAGGCCGCCTGGGCCAAGGCGCTCGTGTTCGACGATGCCGCCCGCCGCGGCGACTGGGCCGGGGCGCTTGCTCTCCTGCCCAAGGCGCGCAAGGGAACGGAGGAGGCGAGGCGCCGGGCCGTGCTTCTGCTCGGCGCCGCTGCCGAGGAGCAGGACCTGAAGGCAGCGCTCAGGATGGCCGAGGAGGCGGTGGAGCTCGCGCCCGGGCTTGCGCCCGCGCACGCGCTCCGGGTGAAGCTGCTCGAGGCCCTGGGCGAGCGTCGTCGCGCCCAGGCCGCTCTCGAGCGCGGCATCCTCTCGGGCGCCCATCCGATGCTTGCGGAACTCGCCCTCGCCCCGCGCCCGGGCGAGGACGCGGCCGCGCGTGCCCGGCGCGCCGAGGCGCTCGCTGCGCATGCGCGCGGCCAGGGCGAGGCGGAACTGATGGCGGCGATCGCCGCGAAGGAGGCCGGGTTGTGGGCCAAGGCGCGCCGGCATGTGGCTCTGGCCCAGGCCGCCGGGGTGGATGACAGGCGCACTTTCCTGCTGCTCGCCGAGATCGCCACGGGCGAGTCAGGGGGAACCGAAGCCGGGCGGGCGGAAGCGGCGCAGCATCTGCGCGAGGCCTCCGCCGCGAGGCCCGAACCGGCCTGGTGGTGCTCGTCCTGCGGGGCGCGGCACGAACAGTGGGCGCCGGTCTGCCCCTCCTGCGGCGCGGTGGCGACGCTCGCCTGGGGAACCGCACCGGCGCAGCCGGGCGAGCGGAAGCCGCTTCTCCTCCCCGCACCGGTGCCAGGGCTTTGAGAGGGGCGCGATGGCAAGGCTTGGGGTCGAACAACGCGCGCACGTGATCGTCTTCGGAAACGAGAAGGGTGGGTCGGGCAAATCGACGGCGGCGATGCACGTGATCGTGGCGCTCGCGCGGGAGGGATACCGCGTCGGCGCGATCGATCTCGACGCGCGCCAGGCGACGCTGTCACGCCACCTCGAGGCGCGTGCCGCCTTCGCCGCCCGAAAGGGCATTCCGCTGCCTCTGCCGGAGCTGCGCTCCGTGCCCGCCTCCTCGGCCGACCGTCGCGCCGACGCCGAAGCCGAGGAGGAGCGGGCGCTCGGCGAGGCGCTTGCCGCGCTCTCCCCCGGCAACGACTTCGTGGTGATCGACTGTCCCGGCGCCGACACCCATCTCTCGCGCCTTGCCCATGCGCGGGCGGATACGCTGATCACGCCGATCAACGACAGTTTCGTCGATTTCTCGATGCTCGCGCGGGTGGACCCGGAGAACCACGCGGTGGTGAGCCCCTCGGTCTACAGCGAGATGGTGTGGGAGGCGCGCAAGGCCCGGTTCCGGCGCGATCGCGGCCGGCTCGACTGGATCGTGATGCGCAACCGGCTCGGCGCGGCCGAGGCGCGGAACAAGAAGGATGTCGGCGCCACGCTCGAGATCCTCGCGCGCCGGATCGGCTTCCGAACGGTTCGTGGCTTCGGCGAACGGGTGATCTTTCGCGAGCTCTACCTGCAGGGGCTGACGCTGATGGATGTGAAGGAGGCGGGCATCGGCATCGCCTTCTCGATGAGCCATGTGGCGGCGCGGCAGGAGGTGCGCAGCCTCGTGGCCGCGATCCGCAAGGGGCCGCCCGGGGATGTGTGGCGCCTTGGCGCCGCGGGGGCGTCGTCCGGCCCGGGAAGCCTTGCACCGGCCGACGACGCGGCGTAGAAGGCCGCGCATCAGGCGTGCCGACATAGCTCAGCGGTAGAGCAACTGATTCGTAATCAGTAGGTCCTCGGTTCAAATCCGAGTGTCGGCACCAGCCGCTGCGGCGCGGGCCTAGAATGGCGCGGCCCGACGCCCGGCGGCGGGCTGGGCAACAGGACATGCCGTCGGCCGGGTTTGGCCGCCGTGGCCCGGCACGGTCGAGTGCCGCGAGCCCGCTCATCACGGCACGTCGTCGGCGGTTGGACTGCGCTCCTGGTGCGATAACAGCCGTTCGGATGGCGCGTACGGCACTCCGGGTTGGAGGCCGCGCAAGACGAGAGCAGATCGCATACGGCTGGAAACAGCCGTAGGCGTGAAGATGCTCGCAAGATAAGGCCAGAGCGGTTTCCACTCATCTGGAAACCGCTCTAGCGCCCGACGGTTGCAGGCAGCAGAAGCCACCAGGCGCCGCGGCCGCGCATCCGCCCCGCCGCCTCTCCGGCCGCCTCGCCCCAGCCCCAGAACACGTCGCCGCGCACCGGCCCCCGAACCGCTCCCCCGACATCCTGCGCCATCAGCGCCCGACGCCAGGGCTGCCCCGTCAGCGGGTGCGGCACGTCAATGAACACGGGAATGCCGAGCGGGATGAACGACCGGTCCACCGCGATCGAGCGCTCGGGGGTGAGAGGCACGCCAAAGGCGCCCGGCGGCCCCTCGTTCGGGGCAAGGCCGCGGATCTCGCGAAAGAAGACGTAGGACGGGTTCGCGTCCATCACCGCCGCCGCCTCGCCCGGGTTGGCGGCGAGCCAGGCGCGGATCGCCTGCATGCTCACCTCCTCCGCCCGCATCACCCCGCGCTCGACCAGAACGCGCCCGATCGGAACGTAAGGATGGCCGTTCTGGGCGGCGAAGCCGACGCGGGCGACCCCGCCTTCGGCGAGGTTCACCCGGCCCGAGCCCTGGACCTGAAGGAAGAACGCATCCACCGGGTCGTCGACCCAGAGGAGCTCGAGCCGGCGCCCATCAAGCGCGCCGCGGACGATCTCCGCCCGCGTGGCATAGGGGACGAGCCGGCCCTGCTCCACACGCCCGGCCGTGCGACGGCCGCGCAGGTCCTCGGCGAACTCGCCGAGATCGACCAGCACGAGGTCGGGCGGGCGCGTGTGCAGCGGCACCGAGCCCGGGCGTCGGCTCCGGCTGCCCGACACCTCGGGCTCGTAGTAGCCGGTGAACAGGCCAAAGGGGTCGGGCTGCGCCCCGCCGACGTTCTGCGCAAGCCAGGGCCGGAACCGGCGCTCGAGGAAGGCGCGTACCGCCGCATCATCGCCCGGGGGCAGGGTCGCGGCCTCGGCGCACAGCGGCAGCCAATCAGCCACGCGCCCGGCGAGGGCCTGGGCCGGCTCGGCGCCGCCGAGCGGACGGTCAGGCGGAAGAGCGGCGAAGCGCCGGCAGCTCTCGGCGAAGGCGGGAAGGAGCTCGGCGTGACGCTCCTCCGCCCAGCCTGGAAGCCTCTCGAAGGTCCAGGGGACGAGGCCGAGCTTGTCCGGGGGCGCGGGCGGGGTGGGAACGGGAACGGCGATGCAGCCGGCGAGCAGGAGCGCTGCCGACACGACTGCCCCGCGAAGCGCACGGCCCGCGCCTCGGAACGGCGCGGCGGATCGTCCCAGAACTGGCTCTCCCACACCGCCTCTATGGCATGGACAGGACCGCACGACCACCCCCGCCGCGACAACCAGTTTCGGGCCGCCGCTTGAGCCGAGACGCCGCCCGGCCCCCGCCGCGCCGTCACTCCGAGCGCGTGGCGACCAGAAGCCAGGTCGGGTCGGCGGCGTTGAGATCGCGCGCGAAGGTCCAGATGTCGATCGTCTCCGTCACCGCCTCGGAGCCGGCGACGAGAACGCCGCCAGGACCTGTGGTGATGTTGATCTGGTCGGTGACGAAGCGGACGCCGATCGTGGCGTAGGTGCCGCGGAGGTCGGCCTCGACGATCGCGCTCTCGCGCATCGCCACGACCTCGGTGCGCTGCGTCTCGCCCGCCTGCTCGCGCGCGGCGATCGCGGCGGTGAAATCGGCGAACACGTCGGGGCTGAGCAGGCCGCGCAGCGTCTCGCGGTCGCCCGCGGCGAAGGCGGTGACGATCATCCGGAAGGCGCTCTCCGCCCCGTCGAGGAAGGCGTTCGGGTCGAAGGACGGATCGACGCTTCGGATCCGGGCGAGCGCCTGGCCGGGCGGGCTTGCCGGGGCGGGCAGCCGGCGCGCCGGGCCGCCGAGGGCGCGCGGCTCGGCCGCCTCCTCGGCCGTGGTGTCGATGGTGCGCGCCGCCTCGCCGGGGGCCTGCGGCTCGAGCGGCGCGGGCGGTCGCTCGAAGCCGGTTCGGCGGCCGAGGATGCTGCGAAGCCGCAGCACCAGGAAAGCCGCGACCATCGCGAACAGGATCAGGTCAACCGGGAAGCCGCCGCTCATGGTTCGACACATAAGGGACGGTCGGGGAGGGCACAAGGAGAGACTGGCCGCGCTCTCGCACGCGCCCCTCTTGCCCGGGCCCACTCGCGGCGCTACCTCGGCGGCGCATGATCCTGCTCAGACACGGACAATCCGAGTTCAACGCGGCGTTCTCCGCCACCCGGATCGACCCCGGCATCCCCGACCCGAAACTCACCGAGCTCGGCCGCGCCCAGGCGGCGGCGGCGGCGGAGGCGCTCGCAGGCGAGCGGCTCGCGCGGATCATCGCCTCGCCGTTTACCCGCGCGCTCGAGACGGCGGCGATCATCGCCGCGCGGCTTGAGCTTCCGATCGTCGTCAACCCGATCGTGCGCGAGCGCTGCGCCTTCCACTGCGACATCGGCACGCCCGCCTCCGTGCTCGCCCGCACCTGGCCCGAGCTCGACTTCTCGCATCTCGACGAGCAGTGGTGGCCCACACTCGAGGAGAGCGAGGCAGAGACGGAGGCGCGCGCGGCCGCTTTCCGCGCTGAGATGGCCGCGCTGCCCGACTGGAACGACACGCTCGTCGTCACGCATTGGGGGTTCATCCTCTGCATGACGGGAGAGCGGCTCCAGAACGGCGAGTGGCGTCGCGTCGACCCGAGACTGCCCGGGCCGGCGGAGGTTCCCTGGCTCAGGGCGTGAACGACGCCCGCCCGCCGGAGGGGGCGACCCCGCGCGCTCGCGCCACCGCGGCGCCCGCCCCCGCCCGGGGCGCCGCGGCCGGCCCCGGAGCTACTCCGCCGCGCGTGCCGCCGCGCCGGCCGGAGCGTAGGCCACCTTCACCTCGCCGATGCCCTCGATCCAGCCCTCGAGCACATCGCCGGGGCCGACCGCAGCGACGCCTGCGGGCGTGCCGGTCATGATCAGGTCGCCCGGCGCGAGTGTGACGAGCCGCGAGAGGTAGGCGATTGTCTCGGGAACGCTCCAGATCTGCTGGGCGAGGTCGCCCATCTGACGCACCACGCCGTTCACCTTGAGCCCGATCGTGCCCTTCGCCGGGTGGCCGATCCGCTCGGCGGGGACGAGCGCGCCCATCGGGGCGGAGTGGTCGAACGCCTTGCCCATCTCCCACGGCCGCTGCAGCTTCTTCGCCTCGGCCTGGAGGTCGCGACGCGTCATGTCGAGCCCGACCGTGTAGCCCCACACGCAGGCGAGCGCCTCTGCCTCCGGGATGTCGGCCCCGCCACGGCCGAGCGCGACGACGAGCTCGACCTCGTGGTGCAGGTCCTTCGTCGCCGGCGGATAGGGGAGCGTGGCCCCCGAGGGGACGATCGCATCGGCAGGCTTGGCGAAGAAGAACGGCGGCTCGCGATTCGGGTCATGCCCCATCTCGCGCGCATGCTCGGCATAGTTCCTGCCCACGCACCAGATCCGGCGCACCGGGAAAAGGGCCGCCTCGCGCTCGCTCCGCTCGCTGCCGGCGGCGGACGGGTCGGGAGCGACGAGAAGGGCGGGCTGGGGAGGAGGGGGGATCACGTAGCTCGGCATGGTCGGTCCTTGTTCCGCTCGGTGATGGGTCAGTAGAGCGTGATGGCGGTGCGCCGCATCACCGCCCGCCAGCGCGCCGCATCCGACCGGATGGTCGCGGCGAGGGCGGCTGCCTCGACCGGCCAGATCTCGTTGCCCGACCGCGCCAGCCGCTCCGCCACCCCTGGCCGGGCAAGAGCGCGCCTGAGCGCCGCCCGAAGCGCGGCGAGGATCGGCTCGGGCGTGGCGGCAGGGGCGAACAAGGCGATCCAGGAGGCGTAGTCGTAGCCCGCCACACCCTGCTCGGCCAGCGTCGGGACGTCCGGAAAGGCGGGCGAGCGGCGGGCGCCGCCGAAGCCGATCAGGCGGATCGTCCCTGAGCCGAGATGGGGCAGCAGGAGAGTCTGCGAGATGAACATCGAATCCACCGCCCCGCGGGCGAGCTCCGCCGCCGCCTCCGTGGCGCCGCGATAGCTGACGTGTCGGAGCGTGACATCGGCGAGCACCATGAAGAGCTCGGTCGCGAGGTGTTGCGGGCTGCCCAGGCCCCCCGAGGCGTAGGTAGCCGCCCCGCCCCTCGTTCTTGCCCAGGCGATGAACTCGGGCACCGTGCGCGCGGGGACGGAGGCATGCACGCCGAGGAAAGTCGGGATCGTGGCGATGCCGCCTACGGGGACGAAGTCGCGCTGCGGGTCGAATGGCGTCGGGCTCGCAACCGATGGCAGGACGGTCATGATCGCGTTGTTGAGAGCGGCGAGGGTGTGGCCATCCGGTGCGGCCCGGGCGGCGAGGCTCGCGCCGACGCGGCCCGCCTCGCCGAGCACGTTCTTGACCGCGAAGGACTGCCCGAGCTCGACCTCCATCACCTCGAGGACGATCCGCACCGCGGCATCGGAGGCGGAGCCGGGCTGGAGCGGCACGATCACCGTCACCGGCCGCGCGGGCCAGGACGGCTGTGCGGCGGCCCGGAGCGGCGCCCCGAGAGAAACCACAGCACCGAGAACCTGCCGGCGGGATGGCATGCGCGCGCGCAACCTCGTCACCTCGAATCTCGGCTCCGGGCCCGAGGCCCGGGAGCCTCCAGCCGCCCGCTTCTGGGCAGCACGACTTTCGCGGTCAACCCGTGTGCGGCGCAACCCTCGCGTGCACTCGTCCGAGGCCGTCTCGGCCCGAGGCAGACGGGAACGGAGGGGCGGGGTCGCGGCCGGCTTCCCGCCAGGCGTCATCGCTTCGCCCGTGACGGCGGCGGCGCCGCGTGCTAGCGGGCGTCGAACACGGCGCCACGGCATGAGGACTTCGCGATGACAGACACTCGCGGCAACGGTTCGGGCACGCCCGGCAGCGGGCAGGGCGGCGGCCAGGTTCCCGGGATCGCGATCAACATCCAGTACGTGAAGGATCTCTCCTTCGAGATCCCCGGCGCCCCGGACATCTACCTCCAGATACGCCAGCCGCCACAGATGCAGGTCAACCTCGACGTCAACGCGCGCCGGCTTGCCGCCGAGAACGCCTACGAGGTGGTGCTCTCGATCCGCGCCGAGGCGAAGGCGGAGGAGAAGGTCGCCTTCATCATCGAGCTCGACTACGCGGCGGTGTTCACGCTGACGGCGATCCCGCAGGAGATGCTCGAGCCCGTCCTGCTCGTCGAGGCGCCGCGGCTGATCTTCCCCTTCGCGCGGTCGATCATCGCCGACGTCACGCGCGAGAGCGGCTTCCCCGCCGTTCTGTTGCAGCCGATCGACTTCCTCGCCCTGTGGCAGAGCCGGCGCGGCCAGGCCGCCGTCCCGCCGCCTGCGGCGAACGCCTGAGCCGGGCGGGCGTCACGCCTCGCCGGCAGGCGCCGCACCGTCGAGGCGAGTCCAGATCGGGTCCTTGACGAAGCGGGCGAGGAAGGCGGCGTGCGCCTCCGCCTCCTCCGCCGTCACGGTCACGCGCCGCTGCGTTCGGGCCACCACCTCCGTCCGCGACGCCGCCCGCGGCGCGGCCGGTGTCACAAGACCCAAGGCCGGCTGCCGGCCGCCGATGAGCTCGAGATACACCTCGGCCAGCAGCTTGCAGTCGAGCAGCGCATTGTGGGTCGTGCGCTGGCTGAGGTCGATGTCAAAGCGGCGGCAGAGCGCATCGAGGCTCGCCGGCAGGCCCGGATATTTTCGGCGGGCGAGAGCGGCCGTGTCGACCATCCGCGCACGGTCGAGCGGCGGCAGCGCAAGCCGTGCGAACTCGGCATCGAGGAAGGCGAAGTCGAACGGAGCGTTGTGGGCGACGATCGGGTCCTCGCCGAGGAAGTCGAGCAGCTGATCGACAATCTCGGCGAAGGCCGGCTTGCCGATCAGGCTCGCGCGGCTGATGCCGTGCACGCGTTCGGCATCTGGCTCGATGTCGCGCCCCGGGTCGACGAAGGCATGGAAATGCCGCCCCGTCGGCACATGGTTCCTCAGTTCGAGGCAGCAGACCTCGATGATCCGATGCCCGGCCTCCGGCTCGAGCCCGGTCGTCTCGGTGTCGAGCACGACCTCGCGCATCAGCCGCCGCCGAGCAGGGAAGGAAGGGCGCGCCGAAGCCGCGCCTGGGCGAAGTGGCGCGACAGCCCCGTCGGGATCACGCAATCAGCGCGACGCCGGCGCTCGGCGTCGGGCATCTGCCGCGCGAGGATCGCCGCGAGGCGTTCTGCCGTCATTCCAGGACGTGCGAGCACCCGGGCACGCTGCACCGGGCGCGGGGCCGAGACCACCACGACCCTGTCGAGCCGGCGGTCCGCCCCGGTCTCGAACAGGAGCGGGATGTCGAGCACGGCGGCGCGGGCACGGCGCCTTCGGCAGAGGGCGAGGAACCGCGCCTGGTCCCGCCGCACGAGCGGGTGCACCAAGGCCTCGAGACGCGCAAGCAGGGACGGGTCAGCGAGCACAGCTTGGCGGAGCACGGAACGGTCCACCGCCCCGTCGCGCACCGCCTCCGGAACGAGCGCCGCGACGGCCGCAACCGCGGCCCCGCCGCGGCCATAGAGAGCGTGCACCGCCCGGTCGGCATCGTGGACGGGGATCCGCGCCCGCGCGAAGACCTTCGCGATCGTCGTCTTGCCCATGCCGATGCCCCCCGTCAGCCCGATCACGCGCATGGCGCGCGGTGCTCCGAAGGCGCCTCGTCCGGAATGTCGCCGGCGACGAAATCGGCGAGCGCCTCGTCCACCACCGGGGTGACGCCGAACCACAGCGCGAAGCCCACACTTGCCTGATGCAGGAGCATCGGCAGCCCGCCCATGGTGCGGTGGCCGCGCGCACGCGCCGCGGCGATCAGAGCCGTGGTCCGGGGGACGTAGACGAGATCGGCCACCACTGCTTGCGGCGGAAGCGCCTCGAGCGGCAGAGCGAGTGGCGGCTGGCCGAGCATCCCGAGGCTCGTGGTGTTGACGACGAGCGCCGCACGCCCAAGCGGGCCGGGATCGCCCCACGAGCTGGTCGTCACCCGGGGCCCGAGAGCGGCCGCGAGCGCCTCGGCCCGACCAGGCGTTCGGTTGACGACGACCACCTCCGGACAGCCCGCCTTGAGCAGGGCGGCGGCGACCGCACGCGCGCCCCCGCCCGCGCCGAGCAGCACGGCCGGCCCCTCGGCGGGGGCGAAATCCGGAACGGTCTGCGCGAGCCCGGCGATGAACCCCGCCCCGTCGCTGTTGAGGCCGACGATCGCGCCGTCCTCCTCGAACACGAGCGTGTTCACAGCCCCGGCACACCGCGCGCTCTCCTCGAGCCGGTCGCAGGCCGCGATCACTGCCTCCTTGTGCGGAATCGTCACGTTGCCGCCGCGGAAGCCGAGATCGCGCAGCGACCGCACCGCGATGACGAGGTTCTCGGGCCGGACGGGAAGCGGCACATAGGCGCCGTCGATCCCGTAGCGGTCGAGCCAGAACCCGTGCAGGCGCGGGCTTCGGCTGTGCGACACCGGCCAGCCGATGATGCCGGCGAGCCTCGACGTGCCGGACAGGACGCGCGGGCCTGCCCCCGCCCCGTGCTCAGCCATGGCCACGCACGAGAGCGATCAGCTCGGCGACATGCTCGGGCGGCGTCTCGGGCACCACGCCGTGGCCGAGATTGACGATCCAAGCGCGATCCCCGATCGCCTCGAGCAGGGCCTCCGTCTCCTCGCGCAGCGCCTCGCCGCCCGCGACCAGGGCGAGCGGGTCGAGATTGCCCTGAAGCGTGACCGTGCGCGGCAGGGCGCGCGCCGCCCAAGCCGGCGGAACGGCGGTGTCGAGGCCGACCGCATCGACCCCCGCCCCTTCGGCATAGGCGACGAGGCTTCCCCCTGCCTGGCGGGGAAAGCCGATCAGCCGCAGCTGAGGAAAGCGGGCCTTCAGCGCGGCCGCGATCCGTGCGGTCGGGACGATCACGTGACGGTCGAACATCGCGGGCGAAAGGACACCCGCCCAGCTGTCGAACAGCATCAGCGCCTCGGCGCCGGCCTCCGCCTGGGCCGAAAGATAGGCGATCGTCGCCTCCACGAGCCGGTCCATCAACGCCTCGAACAGGGCAGGGTCGCCATACATCAGACGCTTGGCGTGGGCGAAGTCGCGCGAGCCGCCGCCCTCGGCCATGTAGGCGGCGACCGTGAACGGGGCGCCGGCGAAGCCGATCAGGGCCACCTCGGGAGGGAGAGCCGCGCGCACTTGGCGCACCGTCTCGCTCACCGGTGCCGCGACCTCGAGAGCGCGCGCCGCGTCGAGCCGGTCGAGCTGCGCGCGCGTCGCAAGACGCTCGAGCACCGGCCCCTCTCCCGCCTCGAACCGGACCGGATGGCCGAGAGCGTGGGGGAGAACGAGAATGTCGGCGAACAGGATCGCGGCATCGGGGCGGAAGCGCCGCACCGGCTGGAGCGTGGCCTCGGCCGCAAGCTCGGGCGAGAGGCAGAAGCCGAGGAAATCCGGCGCGCGTGCCCGAAGCGCGCGGTATTCGGGAAGGTAGCGCCCTGCCTGCCGCATCAGCCACAGCGGCGGGGGCCGTACCGGCTCGCCGGCAAGGGCGGCGAGCAGGGGCTTGAGGCGCATAGCTCCGTCCATCGTCTCTCCCGCGATCGGCTCCCGGTCACTCTCCCCCGAGAGAAAACAAAAGGAAAGGTGACGGAGTCGGTTGGTCCTGTGGAGATCGAGGATCACCGTTCTCCAGGTCAGACGGGCAGCGTTTTTCCACACGAGGAGCGCGCCGCACCCTGCGGTTGTCAAAGCGATAGATCCGCTTTCCCACATGCGCGAGGTGAGCCGCCGCGGGAGATCCGATCGGTTGCTGTCGCTTGCCTCTGGCAGCATGGCGGGTCACGGTACCGGCCGCCAGCCTGCGCCGGGGGCGGGTTGTCCCGGCGATCCACATCGATCCACAGAAGCTTGCGGCGAGGCGGCGCGTGCTATTGGGTGGCGGGCGATGCGCGATCGGATCGACCTCCATCTCGTCTCTGATGCGACCGGCGAGACGCTGAACTCGCTCGCGCGCGGCTGCCTGTCGCAGTTCGAGGGGGTGACGGCGGTGCAGCACCGCTGGCCGCTGATCCGCTCCCGTTTCCAGCTCGACCGCGTCCTGGCCGGGATCGAGCAGGAACCCGGGCCGGTTCTGTTCACGCTGACCGACCGGTCGCTCCGCGCCGAGCTCGAAGCGTTCTGTTCCCGACTCGGCCTTCCCTATGTGTCGGTGCTCGACCCGACGCTCGACATGCTCACCGAGTATGTCGGCGCGAAGGTCGCCGGTAAGCCGGGCCGGCAATACGTGATGGACGCTGACTATTTCCGTCGCATCGATGCGATGCATTACGTGCTTGCGCATGACGACGGCCAGGGCGAGGCCGGGATCGCCGAGGCCGATGTGATCCTCGTCGGCGTCTCCCGCTCTTCGAAGACGCCGACCTGCTTCTACCTCGCCAACCGGGGGATCAAGGCGGCCAACATCCCGCTCGTGCCGGGGGTGGAGCCGCCGAAGGTGCTCGACAACCCGCCCGCGCCGGTGATCGGGCTGACGATCGATGCCGCGGCGTTGATCGAGATACGCCGCCACCGGCTGCGCATGATCGGGGCCGAGGGCGTGCGCAGCGCCGAGAACGCCTACATCGACGCCGAGGCGGTGAAGGCCGAGCTCCTTGCGGCACGCAGGCTCTGCGCCGCGCGCGGCTGGCCGATGGTGGATGTCACGCGCCGGTCGATCGAGGAGACGGCGACGACGGTGATCCAGCTGATGGAGGCGTGGCACGCCCGCAGGCGCGAGGCGGACAAGCCGGGCGCGTCGACATGAGCGGGGTGCTTCAGGACCCGGGCGTCCCGCTCGTGCTCGCCTCGACCTCGGCGACGCGCGCGGCACTCCTGCGCTCGGCAGGTCTTGCGTTCACCACCGCTGCTCCAGGGGTGGACGAGGAGAGCGTGAAGGAGTCGGCGCACGCCGACGGGCTCGGCGCGTCCGATGCCGCTCTCCTGCTCGCTGAGCTCAAGGCGCGTCGGATCAGCGAGCGCGTGCCGCAGGCGGTGGTGATCGGCGCCGACCAGATCCTCGTCTGCGGGGGGAGGTGGTTCGACAAGCCTCGGGACCGGGCGGCGGCGGCGGCCCAGCTCGCCGCCCTCTCCGGCCGGCGGCACGAGCTCGTCACCGCCGTGCTCGTGATGCGCGGCGGGGTGGTGCTGTGGCGGCATGTCGCGACACCGCGCCTCACCATGCGCCCGCTCACGGCGGCGACCATCTCTGCCTATCTCGACGCCGCCGGCGAGGCGGTTCTCCGCTCGGTCGGCGCCTACCAAGCGGAGGGGCTCGGCATACGACTGTTCGACGCGATCGAGGGCGAGCACGCGGCGATCCTCGGCCTGCCGCTTCTGCCGTTGCTCGGCTTCCTGCGCCAGCACCGTGTTCTGACTGATTGAGACTGGCGAGGTGCTGCAACCTTCGCGCGAACGTCGCTTGACAGGTTGCACGGGCTTTAGGTTATTTTTCCTAGGACTTTAGACCTATAACGTGCCGAGCGGCCATGGTGGCGGCCGTCTTGCCCTCTGCGAGGAAGGAGTGTGCCGCCCGATGCACCCCCTGAAGGCGTCGCGCGACAGCAACGAGGAGAGTGGCCTACAGGCTTCCGTCCAGGCCGGCGACGAGGAGCTGTTCTTCGCGTCCGTCCGGGTGACGCGGGTTCCGATGCTGGTGACGGACCCGAACCAGGACGACAACCCGATCGTCTTCGCCAACGAGGCCTTCCTCAAGGCCACGGGCTATGCCGCGGCGGAGGTGGTCGGGCGGAACTGCCGGTTCCTGCAAGGCCCCGAGACAGACCACAGGACGGTCGCGCGGCTTGCCCGCGCGATCGCCGACCGGCGCGTCGTCTCGGCCGAGATCCTGAACTACCGCAAGGACGGCACCGCCTTCTGGAACGCGCTCTTCATCGCCCCGCTCGTCGACCGTTCGGGCAGGCTTCGCTATTTTTTCTCGAGCCAGCTCGACGTCTCGCGCCGCCACGACGCCGAGGAGGCCTTGCGCCAGGCGCGGAAGATGGAGGCGCTCGGCCATCTCTCGGGCGCGATCGCGCACGACTTCAACAATCTCCTGCAGGTGATCTCGGGCTATCTCGACACGCTGAAGGCGAAGCTCGCCGGGGAGCACGACCCCGGCATCGTGGAGGCGCTCGGCACGATCGCCGCCGCTGCCGATCGCGGCGCGACGCTGACGCGCCACCTGCTCGCCTTCGCCCGCAAGCAGAGGCTCGAGGCGCGGGTGGTCAACCTCAACGCCCTGGTCGAAAGCCTTCGGCCGATGATCGCGCAAGCCGTCGGGCCGAGGATCAAGGTGGAGACGACGCTCGCGCGGGACCTCTGGAACACGCGGCTCGATCCGGTCCAGGCGGAGATGGCCATCCTCAACCTGCTCCTCAATGCCCGCGATGCCATGCCGAAAGGCGGGCGTGTGGTGATCCGCACCGAGAACCGCCGGATCGAGCCCGGTGCCTCGCCCCCCGCCCCGATCGATCTTCCGGACGGCGCCTATGCCACGCTCAGCATCACCGACACCGGCATTGGCATGCCGCCCGAGATTCTCGCCCATGCGCTTGATCCGTTCTTCACCACCAAGGAGGCGGGCCGTGGCACGGGGCTCGGCCTGTCGATGGCCTACGCGTTCATGCGCCAGAGCCAGGGCGGGCTTGCGCTCGCGAGCGAGGAGGGGCGTGGCACCACCGTGACGCTCTACTTTCCGGCAACCGAGCAGGAGCCGGCGGCGCGCTGCGCCCCGGCGTCGTCGCCGGGCGAAGCCCGGCTGCGCGGCAGTGAGACAATCCTCGTGGTGGAGGACCAGCCAGACATCGCCGCCCTCGCCGAAGCCATCCTCTCGGGCAGCGGCTATCGGGTGGTCACGGCGGCGACGGCGGACGATGCGCTTGCCCTCATCGATCGCGGGGCGAGGGTCGATCTCCTGTTCTCGGATCTGATCATGCCGGGCGCGATGAACGGGGTGATGCTCGCGCGGGAGGCGCGGCGCCGGCTGCCCGGGCTGAGGGTTCTGCTCGCCACCGGCTTCGCCGCTGAACTCGCCGGGCAGGAGGGCATGCCGGCGGGCGAGTTCGAGGTTCTCGCCAAGCCCTATCGCCGTGCCGAGCTGCTCGGCCGCGTGCGCGAGATCCTCGATCGGCCACCCGACTCAACCGGCCCCGTGGGCCGCGGCTGAGCTCAGCGTTTCACGGCAGCGCCGCGACCGCCTCCGGCCCGCGGGCGCGCGCCGCCACCGCCACCGCCTTGGCACGCGCTGCGCTGGTCTCCGCCTGGCGGCACCCTTCCGGGCCGAGACCCCGCGCGGCGGGATGCCCGAGCGCGTCGAGGCTTGCGGCCACGCGGCAACGCTGACGCCGCGCCGCGGTACTTCCCACGCCCGCTCCGGCGTAGCGGGCCACCGCCACACCCCAATCCCCGGCCGCAGCGGCGGCGTGGCGGGCGAGCAGACGCCCCGCGACCAGGGCGGAGGCCCAGGGGTCGAACACCAGGCCCGGGTCGCGGCGCGCATGCAGGCTCAGTGTGAGCTGGAAGCAGCCTCCTGCCGCCCCGGCACCGCTGTTGCGGGCGAGGCGCAGGGCCTCGTCCCGAGTCGGCGGATAGAGCGATCGGGCCGGCGTTCCGATCGCGTAGGGATGCGCCGTGCTCTCGACGACGGCGAGCGCCGCAAGCACGCCCGGTGGCAGGCCGAGCGTCGCCTCCGCTTCGGCGGCAGCGGCGAGACAGGCCCGCGCGAGGCCACGGGCCGCATCGCGCCCCGCTGAGGCGGAGGGTGGTTCGGGAAGTGGATCGGCAGACGCGGCTGCCCCGAAGGCCAGACTGCCCACCAGGACAGTCAGTGTCCGTGCAAGACTTTCGCAAATTCTGTTCATGGCCCTGCCTAGCCCGGCAGACAAGAACTGTACAGCGCGGAACGATCCCGTGTGTGTGAGCGCCTGTCACTTTCAGCCTGACAGGCAGGATTTGTGGCGGGAATGGGGCGACTTTACCGCTTGTCTCGGGAAGAGGATGATCCCTTTCACGCTTGCCAGCCCCGTCGCGGCGCACGAGCATCCCCCTCCTGCGGGCACGGGGAGGCAGCATGGCGTAGGGAGTGACGACGCTTCGGGACCGGCTTGCGGCCGATCTCGCCGTGCGCTTCGGCGAGCCGGTCGCGGTGCCCGAGGGGGTGTCGGAGGAGGGGCTCATCGCCCTCGCCCGGCTTGCCGGACGTGCCTCGAACCGGCGCTTCTGGCCTGAGCCGGTCGATCCCGCCCTGGTGCGGCTCGTCTGCGCCGCCGCCCTCTCCGCTCCGTCGAAATCCGACCTGCAGCAGGCCGACATCGTCCTTGTCACCGATCCGGCGAAGCGCGCCGCGATCGAGGCGTGGCTTCCCGGCAACCCCTGGGTAAAGAGGGCGCCCGTCCTGCTCGTCGACTGCGCCAACAACGCCCGGCAGCGGGCGATCCACGCGCTGCGCGGCCATCCCTTCGCCAACGATCATCTCGACGCCTTCTGCAACGCCACCTTCGATGCCGGGATTCTGCTCGGCGCGCTGATCCTCGCTGCCGAGGCGGTGGGGCTCGCCACCTGCCCGATCAGCGCGATCCGCGACGAGGCGGGCAAGGTGTCGGACCTCCTCGCCCTGGCGCGTCATGTCTTTCCCTGCGCCGGGCTTGCCCTCGGCTGGCCCGACGGTCGGGCGCCGATCAGCCCGCGCCTGCCGCTATCGCTCACCCTGCGCGAGAACACCCATGCCGGGGCGGAGGTGGCGGAGGCGATTGCCGCCTATGACGTCTATCGCGAACGCCTCCGCCCGCATCCTCGGCAGCGCGACGTCGGGCGTTTCGGCGAGGTCCATCCCTATGGCTGGTCGGAGGACAAGGCGCGGCAGTATGCGAGCCCGCAGCGGGTGGAGTTCGGCGCCTTCATCCGCGAGCGCGGCTTTCGGCTCGACTAGGGCCTGTCACGCGATCGCGAGGTCTTTGGTCGGCCCCTGCGGTTGACCCTCCACGACGGCCCTGGCATGGCTTCCCGCCGCCCCCACCTCTGGGCCAGGATCGCGGAAGAGGATCACGGGTGAGATGGATGTGATGACGGCTGCCCAGGCGGTGGCGGAGGCGGAGCGCAAGGCCGGCGGGCGCGCCCGCAAGGCAGGGGCACGCAAGCCCCGCCTCGCCGTGGTCCTGTTCAACCTCGGCGGGCCGGACAAGCCGGAGAGCGTTCGCCCCTTCCTCTACAACCTGTTCGTCGACCCGGCGATCATCCGCGTGCCCGCCCCCTTCCGCCAGCTGCTCGCGGCGCTGATCACCTGGCGTCGGACGCCGATCGCCGCCGAGAACTATGCCGTGCTCGGCGGCAAGAGCCCGCTCCTCGAGTTGACCGAGGCTCAGGCCGCCGCTCTTGCCGCCGCGCTCTCGGACGAGCTCGACGTGAAGGTCTTCGTCTGCATGCGCTACTGGCACCCGATGTCGGACGAGGTGGCGCGCGCGGTTCGCGCCTGGGGGCCGGACGAGGTGGTTCTGCTTCCCCTCTATCCGCAGTTCTCCACCACCACCACCGGCTCCTCGCTCGATGCCTGGCGCGAGGCGGCGACCCGGGCGGGGCTCGTGGCGCCGACGCGCACCCTCTGCTGCTACCATTCCGACCCGGGCTTCGTTGCCGCCACCGCGGCGATGGTCCGCGAGAGCTACCTCAAGGCGCGCGCGGAGCTCGACCCGGCCATCTCTTTGCGCGTTCTCTTCTCCGCTCACGGTCTGCCCGAGAGCATCGTCCAGAAGGGCGACCCCTACCAGTGGCAGGTGGAGAAGACGGTCGCCGCCGTGGTGGAGGCGATGGGGATCCCTGGGCTCGACCATGTCGTCTGCTACCAGTCGCGGGTCACGCCGCAGAAGTGGATCGGCCCCTCGACGGAGGAGGAGCTCAAGCGTGCGGGGGCGGACAAGGTGGCGGTGCTCGTCGTGCCGATCGCCTTCGTGTCTGAGCATTCCGAGACGCTCGTCGAGCTCGACATCGAGTACCGCGAGGAGGCGGCGGAGTTCGGCGTTCCCGCCTATTTCCGCTCGCCCGCGCAGAACAGCGATCCGGGCTTCATCGCCGCTCTTGCCGACCTGGTGCGCCATGCGCGCGCCGGCGAGCGAAGCCTCTGCTCCTTCCGCGGCCCGCGCACCTGCCCGCGCTGGGCGAAGGACTGCCCGCACGCGCGACGCGGCTACGCCACCGCCGGCCGGGTGATGGCGGAGGCGGAGGACTGACGCGCGCCGCGGTGTTGCTCTCCCCGGCAAGGCCTCGCCGCGGAGGCGACGCACCTTCCCCTCGCTGATCGAAAACGCCGATGACGATCGACGCTCTCGCCGCCATCTACCCTTGGGTGAAATCGCTGCACGTGATCTCGGTGATCGCGTGGATGGCGGCGCTTCTCTATCTGCCGCGCCTGTTCGTCTACCACTGCGAGGTCGCGCCGGGCTCAGCCGAGAGCGAGCGCTTCAAGGTGATGGAGTATCGGCTCTCGCGCTACATCGCGACCCCGGCGTCGATCGCGTCCTGGCTGTTCGGAACGCTGCTCGTTCTTACCCCGGGCGTGGTCGCCTGGGCCTCCGGCTGGTGGCACCTCAAGATGGCCGGCATCATCGCGCTCACGGGCGTGCACCATGTGATGCTCGCCCGCCGGCGGGATTTCCTGCATGACCGCAACCGCCGGCCGCAGCGCTATTTCCGGATCCTGAACGAGGTGCCGACCGCGGCGATGGTGGTGATCGTCGTGATGGTGATCGCCCGCCCGTTCTGAGGCCGCTGAGGTGCCGTCCCTCGCGCGGCAGGGTTGTGATTGACGCCACCGCCCGCTTTCCTTAAACGAGAGGGTGTTCCGCGCAGCGGCCGCTTGCCGCCGCTTTCCCCGTGTGGGCGGGTCTCGCGAACATCGGCCGGTGCCTTGCCGGGGCGGCAGGCAGGGTCATCTTCAGTCGTGAAGCGGGTCCGTTCGGGCGAGGCGGGCATTCGCGCGCGGCAGGCGACCTCTCCCCGAACCGCGCGCGGCCGGCCTCCGCCATCCGTGCCGCACCCTCTCCCCTCGTTCCGGGCAGCTGAGACAGATGCACCTCGCCGAACTCAAGGCAAAGAGCCCCGCAGACCTCCTCGCTCTCGCCGAGAGCCTCAACATCGAGAACGCCTCGACCCTGCGCAAGCAGGACATGATGTTCGCGATCCTCAAGTCGCTCGCGGACAACGACCAGCCGATCCACGGCGACGGTGTGCTCGAGATCCTGCCTGACGGATTCGGCTTCCTCCGTTCCCCCCAGGCGAACTACCTGCCGGGGCCCGACGACATCTATGTGAGCCCCTCTCAGGTGCGTCGCTTCGGCCTGCGCACCGGCGACACGGTCGAGGGGCAGATCCGCGCGCCGAAGGACGGCGAGCGCTACTTCGCCCTCGTCAAGGTCAACCAGATCAACTTCGAAAGCCCCGAGGCGGTGCGGCACCGGATCAACTTCGACAACCTCACCCCGCTCTACCCCGACCGGCGGCTGAAGATGGAGGTCGAAGCGCAAGGCGCGGCCAAGGAGGGCGTGCAGAAGGGTGTGCAGAAGGACTACACGCCCCGCGTGCTCGACCTGATCTGCCCGATCGGCAAGGGCCAGCGCTGCCTGATCGTCGCGCCGCCGCGCACCGGCAAGACGGTGATGCTGCAGAACATCGCCTCCTCGATCGCGGCGAACCACCCCGAGGTCTACCTGATCGTTCTCCTGATCGACGAGCGCCCGGAGGAGGTGACCGACATGGCGCGGACGGTGCGCGGCGAGGTCGTCTCCTCGACCTTCGACGAACCCGCGACACGGCACGTCCAGGTGGCGGAGATGGTGATCGAGAAGGCGAAGCGCCTCGTCGAGCACAAGAAGGATGTGGTGATCCTGCTCGACTCGATCACCCGTCTCGCCCGCGCCTACAACACTGTCGTCCCCTCCTCCGGCAAGGTGCTGACGGGCGGTGTGGACGCGAACGCTCTGCAGCGGCCGAAGCGCTTCTTCGGCGCGGCGCGGAACATTGAGGAGGGCGGGTCGCTCACCATCATCGCGACCGCGCTCATCGACACCGGCAGCCGGATGGACGAGGTGATCTTCGAAGAGTTCAAGGGCACCGGCAACAGCGAGATCATTCTCGACCGGAAACTTTCCGACAAGCGCACGTTCCCGGCGATCGACATCACGAAGTCGGGCACCCGCAAGGAGGAGCTGCTCGTCGATCGCGGCACGCTTGCCAAGATGTGGGTGCTGCGCCGGATCCTGATGCCGATGGGCCCGCAGGACGCGATGGACTTCCTGCTCGACAAGCTGAAGTACTCGAAGACGAACCAGGACTTCTTCGATGCCATGAACACCTGAGGCGTGCTCATGGCATCGCCGTTCCGGTTGTCTGCTCCGCAGGCGGGGGCGATCAACACCTGATGTCGCCTGTGACGTGGCGGGCCCAAGGCAGCGTGGTGAGAGTGGTCACCCCGGTGCGGTGACGTGATGGCGCCGGGCGAGGAGGCCGCGCGTTCAGGTCCTGGCGCGTTGCGCGATGGGCGGCCCGCGTCCGCCGGGTTTCAGCGTGGGCCGACGGCAGCGGCGAGTGCGGCGCGCAGGGCCTCCGGGGTGGCGACGGGAAGGCCGCAGACGCCTCGGGCGCAGAGATGTGCCGCAGCCCCCGGCCCCGCGGTGACGGCGGCACCGGGGTGGCTCGCGGGAAGCCCGCCCGCGCGCTGCACCACCACCCCGATCTCGCCGGAGGAATTTGCTGCCTCGATGAGCGCCTCCGCCGCTTCGCCCTGGCCCGTCACCACCACCGACGCGCCACGGTCGAGCACGTCGGCCGAAACGAGAAGGCTCGCATACGTCCAGGGCGCACGCGACGCGCCGCCCGCATAGGCCGCGAGGATGCCCTCGGCGAGGTGGCGGAACCGCGCCTCGCCGGTCGCGTGCCACATCAGGGCGCAGGCCTCGGTGAGGAGCCCGTTTCCGGAGGGGGTGGCATTGTCCTGCGCGTCCTTGGCGCGCAGGAGCACGTCGGTCGCGTCTGCGGCGGTGGCGAAGAAGGCGCCGTCGCTGTCGGCGAACAGCGCCTCGCAGGCGGCGATCCAGGCGCGGGCGTGGTCGAGATACGCCGCCTCGCCGGTCGCGGAGGCGAGGGCGATTGCGGCGCGCGCCATCGAGGCGTGATCGGCCAGCATGCCGGCGGGGCCGCGCACGCCACGACGCCAGGAATGGATCAGACGCCGCCCGCCGCGAGGCGTCTCGCCCGCGTCCATGTGCATGGAGACGAACCGGAATGCGCGCCGGGCAAGCGCGAGCCAGTCCGGGCGCCGGAAGAGGGCGGCGGCCTTGGAGAGGGCGGCGATCATAAGCCCGTTCCAGTCGGCCAGAACCTTGTCGTCACGGCCCGGGGGGACGCGTCGGGAGCGGTGGGCGAACAACGCCGCCCGGCCGCGCGCGAGCAGGGCGGCGGTCGCGGGGTCGTCCTCTCCATCGGCGGCGCTTCGGTTCGGGATCGAGCGCCCCTCCCAATTACCGCCCGGGCGGATGTCATAGGCCGCGAGGATCGTAGCGATTTCAGAGCGTTCCAGGCCAGCATCGGCAAGCGCCGCCTCGGCCTCCGCCTCGGTCCAGACGTAGAACTTCCCCTCCTCGCCTTCGCTGTCGGCATCGAGCGTGCTCGCGAACCCCGCAGAGCCGTCAGGCGCCGGCTCGGCCACCATCTCGCGGGCGAGCCAAGCGACCGTCTCCTCCGCTCGTGCGCGCCAGAGCGCCGCCCTCGGCTCCTCGGCGGCGACGAGCGCGAGGAGCTCGAGGATCTGGGCGTTGTCGTAGAGCATCTTCTCGAAGTGCGGCACGAGCCACACCGCGTCGGTCGAATAGCGGGCGAAGCCGCCGCCGACATGGTCGTAGATGCCGCCCTGGCAGATCTTCCGCAGCGTCAGCGCCACGGCCTCGCGCGTTGCCCTGTCGCCGGTGCGTCGCCACTCGTTCCAGAGAAAGCGGAACAGCGGCGATTGCGGGAACTTGGGCGCGCCCTTGAGCCCCCCTTCTGCCGCATCGAGGTTGAGCAGGAGCGTGCTTCGGGCGGCGTCCTGGTGTGTTGGCCCGATCACGGCGCCTGGCGCGGGGCGGGAGCGGCCGAGCTCGCGGAGTGCCGTCGTGAGCGCGGCCGCGTTCTGCTCGACCTTGGCGCGCTCCTCGGCCCAGGCGCGGGCGATGGCGGCGAGGACCTGGCGGAAGGAGGGGCGGCCCCAGCGCGGCTCTGGGGGGAAGTAGGTGCCGCCCCAGAAGGGGCGCGCATCGGGAGTGAGGAACATCGTCAGCGGCCAGCCGCCCTGCTCGCCGAGGAGGCCGAGCGCGTGCATGTAGATCGCGTCGATGTCGGGCCGCTCCTCGCGGTCGACCTTGATGTTGACGAACTCGGCGTTCATCAGCGCCGCTGTGGCCTCGTCCTCGAAGCTCTCATGCGCCATCACGTGGCACCAGTGGCAGGCGGCGTAGCCGACTGAGAGGAGGATCGGACGGTTGAGCGCCCGCGCCTCGGCGAGCGCCGCCGCACTCCAGGGGCGCCAGTGCACCGGATTGGCCGCGTGCTGGAGGAGGTAGGGGCTCGTTTCGCTTCCGAGAAGGTTCGCCGCCGGAAGCGGTGTTGCCTCAGGCTTAGGCGTGTCCTTGTGCATCGGCGGTTGTCCCCCTCGATCGCGCGGGGTTGGGCCGCGCGACTAACTGCCCTACATGGGTGCGGTGCAGGCGGAGGTGAAGGCGATGGCGGACGGCGGTGTGGAGGCAGCGCGGCGGCGGGAGGATGACCCTCCGCTGTTCTACGAGGCGCATGTGTTCGTGTGCTGCAACCGGCGGCCGGACGGGCACCGGCGTGGAAGCTGCGCGGCCAAGGGATCGGAGGGCTTGCGCGACTACATGAAGGCGCGGGCGAAGGAGCTCGGGCTGCGCGGAGTGCGGGTGAACATGGCCGGCTGCCTTGACCGGTGCGAGTTCGGGCCGAGCGTTGTGATCTATCCCGAGGGTGTTTGGTATCGGATCGAAACAAAATCCGATGTCGATGCGATCCTGGCGGAGCATCTCGTGGCCGGGGGGCGCGTGCGGCGGCTGATGCTGACCGAACGCGACGTTCCGCCGCCCAAGGAGGCGGCCGCTGGCTGAGGCGGGCGGCGCGGCTGGAGGGGGCGGAGACACGATTTTCGCTCTCGCCTCCGGTTCCGGTCGAGCCGGGGTGGCGGTGATCCGACTCAGCGGCCCGGCGGTGCCGGAGGCGCTTGCGGCGCTGGTCGGAGGCGTTCCCGAGCCTCGTCGTGCTGTCCTCCGGAGGCTTCGACACCCGCGCACGGGAGAGGTGCTCGACCGGGCGGTGGTGCTGCGGTTCGCCTCTCCTGCGAGCTTTACCGGCGAGGAGGTGGCGGAGCTCCACGTCCATGGCGGCCGCGCGGTGATCGAGGCGGTGGGCGAGGCGCTGCTCGCCTGCGGCAAGGGGATACGGCCTGCGGAACCCGGCGAGTTCACGCGGCGTGCCTTTCTCAATGGCAAGATGGACCTGACCGCGGCCGAAGGGATCGCGGATCTCGTGGCGGCCGAGACGGAGGCGCAGCGTCGTCAGGCGCTTGCCCAGGCCGAGGGGGCGCTTGCCGCCACGGTCGCGGGATGGGCAGAGCGTCTGACCAGGGCCCTGGCCCTCTCCGAGGCGTCGATCGATTTCGCCGATGACGGGGTAGGGGACGAGGCGGAGACGGAGGCGTTAGCCCTGGCGCAGGCCGTGGAAGGGGAGATGGAAGCCGCGCTGGCCGGCGCCCGGCGGGCGGAGCGGGTTCGAGAAGGGTTCAGGGTTGCGATCATCGGCGCCCCGAATGCTGGAAAATCGAGCCTTCTCAACCGCTTGGCCGGGCGGGAGGCGGCGATTGTATCGGCCCGCGCCGGCACGACCCGGGACGTGATCGAGGTTCGGCTGGATCTCGGGGGACAAGCTGTGACGCTGGCTGACATGGCCGGCTTGCGGGAGGCGGAGGACGAGATCGAGGCGGAGGGGGTGCGTCGGGCGTTCGCTTGGGTGGAGCGGGCGGACCTTGTGGTGGCAGTGTTCGACGGCACTGCGGAGGCCCCGGACGCGGCCACTCGAGTGGTGGTTTCGGCAAGGCCGGGGGGGTGCATCGGCGTTGCCAGCAAGTCCGATCTCGGGGTGCGGCTTGCGGAGGTGGACGGCGTGCCCTTGCTCCCTGTGTCGTCGGTCACCGGTGAGGGGATCGAGCGTCTCGCCGAGGCGTTGACGGCTGCGATCGCCGGTCTGGCGGAGCGGGGGGCGGGAGGTGCTGTGCTCACTCGCGCGCGCCATGTTTCGGCCGTGTCGTCGGCTCTCGCCGCGCTTCGGCGTTTGCCAGTGGCCGCGCTTCCGGAGATGCGAGGCGAAGAGCTTCGCTTGGCGTTGCGGGAGCTCGGGCGTTTGACCGGTAGGGTGGACGTGGAAGACGTGCTCGAGGTTGTGTTTCGGACCTTCTGTGTTGGCAAGTGAGACGGTCGGCCCGCATGCGGAGGAGGGGGCTCGGCGTTTCACGTGAAACGGAGGCGGTGATGGACCGGTTCGACGTGATCGTGGTCGGAGGGGGGCACGCAGGCTGCGAGGCCGCAGCGGCAGCGGCGCGTATGGGGGCGCGAACGGCGCTTGTGACCCACAAGAGGGCAACGATCGGCGAGATGTCCTGCAACCCGGCGATCGGCGGGCTTGGGAAGGGCCATCTCGTACGGGAGGTCGACGCGCTCGATGGGATCATGGGTCGCGCCGCTGACCTTGCCGGGATCCATTTTCGCCTGCTGAACCGAAGCAAAGGGCCGGCCGTGCAGGGGCCGCGCGTGCAGGCCGACCGGCGCGCCTATCGTGCCGCGGTGCAGGACCTGCTCGCTGCCCAGCGCGGGCTCGCGGTGGTCCAAGGCGCGGTGGAGGGGCTGGTCCGAGACGCATGGGGCCGCATGGCCGGGGTGGAGCTCGGTGATGGGAGGACCCTGCGGGCCGGGGCGGTGGTGGTGACCTCAGGGACTTTCCTCCGAGGGGTGATCCATGTCGGGGAGTCGCAGGCCCCAGGCGGCCGGGTCGGGGATCCGCCGAGCACCGGCCTCGCGCGCGCGATCGCGGCTCTCGGTCTCCGGATGGGCCGGCTGAAGACCGGCACGCCGCCGCGGCTTGATGGGCGCACCATCGCCTGGAACAGGCTCGAGGAGCAGAAAGGGGACGAGGAGCCCGAGCTTCTCAGCGTACTTTCGACACACCCGGTCCTGCCGCAGGTGAGCTGCTTCATCACCGCAACCACGCCCGAGACGCACAGGCTCATCCGGGCCAATCTGCATCGGGCGCCGATGTATTCGGGCCAGATCGAGAGCCGTGGCCCTCGCTACTGTCCGTCCATTGAGGACAAGGTGGCGCGGTTCGCCGAGCGCGAACGGCACCAGGTGTTTCTGGAGCCGGAGGGGCTGAACGACGATACGGTGTACCCCAACGGAATCTCGACGAGCCTGCCAGCGGAGGTGCAGGCAGCGATGGTCGCAACCATCCCTGGCCTCGAGAGTGCCAGGATCCTGAGGCCCGGCTATGCGATTGAGTATGATCATGTCGACCCGCGCGAGCTCGCCCCGACTCTCGAGTGTCTGAGCGTGGCCCGTTTGTTCCTTGCGGGGCAGATCAATGGCACGACGGGGTATGAAGAGGCTGCGGGGCAAGGGATCGTGGCCGGCGTGAACGCGGCGCTCGCGGCGGGCGGCGGGGGCTCGTTCGTGCTCGACCGAGCCGAGGCCTATATCGGCGTGATGATCGATGACCTCGTCACCCGCGGCATCACCGAGCCCTATCGCATGTTCACAAGCCGCGCGGAGTATCGGCTCACTCTGAGGACCGACAATGCCGATCTGAGGCTCACGCCGCGGGGGCAAGCCATCGGGTGTGTCGGACCCGAACGCTCCGCGGCGTTCGCCGCGCGGTTGGAGGCCCTGGAGCGAGCGCGCGCTCGCCTGCGGGAAGCGGCCTTCTCACCCGACGAGCTCGCAACTCTCGGGATTTCCGTCAACCGCGATGGGGTGCGGAGATCCGTGTTCGACCTGCTCGGGCACGGCGGCGTGCCGCGGCCCGCGGTCGAAGCTGCCTTTCCTTGGCTTGCCGAGATTCCCCGGCCAGCCCTGCGCACGCTGGAGGCCGAGGCGCTCTACGCTGGCTATCTGACGCGCCAGGAGGCCGAGATCGCTGCGCTCCGGCGTGAGGAAGCACTCGCCCTGCCGCCTGCGCTTGACTATGGCGCGATCAGTTTCCTCTCGACAGAGGTCCGCGAGGTTCTGGCGCGCGCGCGCCCGGCGACGATCGGCGCCGCCATGCGACTTCCCGGCATCACGCCGGCTGCCATCGCTGCCCTGCTCGGCCACGTCCAGCGCCGTGACCGCGCCGCCTGAGCGGATCGGGCGTTTCACGTGAAACCGTGCGAGGCACGTGCGGCCCAGGCCCAGCCGGCGCTCGAGGCCTATGCCGCCCTGCTGGCCCGGTGGAATGAGCGGATCAATCTCGTTTCCCCTCGCGACCTGCCGAGGTTATGGGAACGACACATCGAGGACTCCGCTCAGCTCGTCCCTCTCATTCCTCCCGGCACACGCCGCATCGCGGATCTCGGCTCTGGCGCCGGTCTTCCCGGCCTCGTCCTCGCCCTCCTGACCGGGCTCGAGACGCACCTCGTCGAGCGTGACCAGCGCAAGGCCGCCTTCCTGCGCGAGGCCGCCCGGGTCACGGCGGCCCCCGCAACCGTCCATGCCGCCGATGCCGCGACGCTCCCCTCCCTCGCCGCTGACCTCGTCACCGCGCGCGCCCTCGCGCCCCTGCCAGTTCTGCTGCCGCTTGCCGCACGCCACCTCGCCCCGGGCGGCATCTGCCTCTTTCCGAAGGGCGCCGGCGTCGAGGCGGAATTGACCGCTGCCCGCCCTGCCTGGACAATGCGCGTTGAACGGTTCCCGAGCCGGACCGATCCCGCCGCCACGATCCTCCGCCTGACCGAGGTCGCGCGTGCCTGACCGAGCCCAGCCCAGCACCGCGAGGCCAGACCCCGCCCGCCCGCGCATCCTCGCCATCGCTAACCAGAAGGGTGGCGTGGGCAAGACCACGACCGCGATCAACCTTGCCACCGCGCTCGCCGCCACCGGGCAGCCGACGCTCCTGATCGACCTCGACCCGCAAGGCAACGCTTCGACCGGCCTCGGCCTGCCGCGAACAGAACGTGGCGCCGGCTCCTACGCGCTCATCGCCGAGGCGCGGCCGCTTGCGGACGTCACCCGGGCGACCGCCATCCCGGGGCTTTCCTTGGTGCCGGCCGATCAGGATCTTGCCGGCGCCGAGATCGAGCTCGTCTCGCTCACCCGACGCGAATTCCGCCTGCGCGATGCGCTCGCAGCAGAACGTTTTGAATCCCGCACGATCGTCTTGATCGACTGCCCGCCCTCCCTCGGCCTGCTCACCGTCAACGCGCTCGTCGCGGCCGACGCCGTGCTCGTCCCGCTCCAGTGCGAGTTCTTCGCGCTCGAGGGCATCAGCCAGATCATGCGCACGATCGAGATGGTCCGCCGCGGCCTGAACCCCTCGCTCGCGCTGCAGGGCATCGTGCTGACGATGTTCGATCGTCGCAACAACCTGTCCGATCTCGTCGCCGCCGACGTGCGCGGCTTCTTCGGCGACAAGGTCTATGAGACGGTGATTCCCCGGAACGTTCGCATCTCGGAAGCGCCGAGCCACGGCAAGCCCGTCCTGCTCTACGACGTCCGCTCGGCCGGGGCGCAGGCCTATCTCGCGCTCGCGAAGGAGCTGCTCCGCCGCGAGCGCACCGCCGCGGGAGCAGACTCATGAACCCGGGAAGGGAAACGACACCGAAACGTCTCGGCCGCGGCCTCTCCGCGCTCTTCGGCGAGGCGGCTGCCCCGGCCACGCCGGCCGCGTCGGCCCCCCCTGCCGGCGAAGGAGGAACCGCGATGGCGGCTGCGCAGACCGTGCCGATCGCCGCGCTCGAACCCTCGCCCTTCCAGCCGCGCGCCGCGATCGACCGCGAGCGGCTCGACGAGCTCGTCGCCTCGATCGCCGCCAACGGCGTGCTGCAACCCCTGCTCGTCCGCCCTCATCCAACGCTACCGGGGCGGTACCAGATCATCGCCGGGGAGCGGCGCTGGCGCGCCGCCCAGGCCGTGCCGCTGCACGAGGTGCCCGTCCTCGTCCGCGACCTCGACGACCGCACCGCCGCGGCCGCGTCCCTCGTCGAGAACCTGCAGCGCGCGGATCTCAACCCGATGGAGGAGGCGGAAGGCTACCGGCGCCTCGCCGAGACGGAGGGGCTCGACCATGCCGAGATCGGCCGCCTGATCGGCCGCTCGCGCAGCCATGTCGCCAACACCCTCCGCCTCCTCAACCTCCCGCTCGTCGTGCAGACGCATCTCCGCGAGGGAAGGTTGACCGCGGGTCACGCACGCGCCCTGCTCGCCGCCCGCGATCCGGGCATGCTCGCCGATCGTGTGATCCGCGAGGGCCTCTCGGTTCGGCAGACCGAGGCGCTCGCGCAACAGCGCGCGCTTGCCGACCGGCCGCGACGCCGCGTGTCGGCCGACCCGGCCGACCCGAACACAGAGGCGCTCGCGCGCGACCTCTCCGAGACGCTGGGCCTGCGCGTCACCATCCGCTTCGACGGCCGACGCGGCGAGGTGCGGATCGCCTACGACGATCTCGACCAGCTCGACGGGCTGGTCGCGCTCCTGCAGCGCGCGGGCGGCTGAGGCATCGATGCTCGAGCCGTCGCTCGACCGGCAGCGAGGCATCCTCGTGGTCGAGGTCTCGGGGCCACTTTCGGTCGCCGACATCGAGCGGATCTCGGCTCTGCTCGACCCGTATCTCGCCGACGCGGGCAGGCTGCGCGGGATGCTCGTCGACGCGCGCCGCCACCCGGGCTGGTCCGACATCGAGGCGATCCTGAGCCACGAACGCTTCCTGCGCGACCACGCGCCGCAGATCGATCGGATCGCGCTCGTCACGGACAGCGACCTCGTCGCGGTCCTGACACGGTTTGCGACCCTGGGCCGCTGCCCTGCGCTACGCCGCTTTCCCTGGTCGGAGTACCATGCCGCGCGTGCCTGGCTCGAGGAGGGCTAGGGAGGGCGGCGCCGCGTTCCCCTCCCGGTTCCCCGCGGCCACGAGGCCTCAGCGTCTTGCTCTGACGCGCACGCGCCGCCGCGGCGCCGCCCTCTCGAGCGTCTCGAGCATCGCCCGAACGGCCTCGTCCGGCAGGCGCGCGATCTCGCGGGCGAGGCGATTGGCAAGCTCGGTCCGCGCCGGGTCGAGCCCGGCCGTGTCGACCACCACGCGCGGGTGGGAGAGCTTCGCAAGCCGCACGAGTTCCTCGGCGTCGTCCCAGATCAGGCCGAAGAGGTCGCAGACCTGGTGCACCAGCCCCATCGTCGGCCGGCCGCGGCGGCCGTGCTCAAGAGCCGAGAGATAGGCGGCGGAGACCTGCAGCGCCTCGGCCATCTCGGCTTGCGTCATTCCCCGTGACGCACGCAGCGCCCGCAGTTTCGCGCCGAACGGCGTCATGGCCCCACCTGCCCGGCGTCTGGTGCAGTTCCGAGCAAGGTCACGAGCCTCCGTCCGGGCACCGTCAGTCCGTGTCGCATCGCTGTCGCCCGACCGAGGGGAGGGCGAGCCTGCCGCCTCTCGGGGGCGCGGGCGGCCACCGGCCTCGCCGATGTCATCTCCTGCGCCGGAGCAGGATATGCACCGCTCCCGTGTTTGCCCGGTGCGGGTGCGCGAGCGCGAGGATCAGCGGCCGAAGCGCGGGGGCGTTCAGCCAGTGCGGCAGCTCGCGCCGAAGCACGCCGCCCGTCTCGCCGCTTCCCTTGCCGGTGACGATGGCGATGCAGCGTAAGCCCTCGGCATGCGCCGCTGTGACGAACAGGGTCACGGCCCTGTGCGCCTCCTCGGCGTGCCGTCCGTGCAGGTCGAGGGTGCGCTCGGGGGTGAGGCGGCCGCGCCGGAGCGCGTCCCAGCGACGGCGATCGAGCCCCGCAGGCGCGACACCGACCGCAAGCTCGGCGTTTGGCGGCACGGGTCGGGCCGCGTCAGCCCGTCGCCGCGGTGCTGCGGCCGCGGGCGTCGGCATCGCCGCCGGCGCCGGCTCGGGTGCCGGCTCGGGCGGATCGGCGGCCGGCCCGGGGCGAAGCGGCACCACGCCGGTGGCACTGACGAATCCCTGCCAGAGCGCTGCCTCCGCCTCGGTGAGGACGCGTCGGCGGCGCGCGGGGGGAACGCGGCCGCGCGGCGGGCGCGGTGTCGTCACCCCGGATCGTCCTTGAGCAGGATCACGTGCACCCGGCGGGGCCCATGCGCGCCGAGCTCGATCGTCTGCTCGATGTCCGCGGTGCGCGAGGGGCCGGTGACCAGCATCACGCTGCGCGGCATAAAGCGCAGCCCCGCCGGTCCGTCCCACGGCGCGGCGCGCTCGGCCCGGAGCAGGTCCCACGAATCCTCGAAACTGCCGACGATCCGGCTCCGCCGCAGCACCACGATCTGCGTCTCAGGCATGATGTTGAGCGTGGTCGGATGGCTCGGCCCGGAGGGAAAGACGAGCGTGCCAGTCTCCGCCACCGCGGCGAAGCAAGGGGTGACAGAGACGGCATCGCCTGGCTCCGCCCGGCCGAAGCCGAGCTTGAGCAGCGGCCGCGAGTCCCAGGGCAGGCTCTCGAGGAAGGGGTCGGGCGCGAGGCGAAGCGCTGGAGGCAGGTTCTGCGCTGCGAGATACTCGGCCACGAGGCCCGGGATGTCCTCCGGCCTCTCTGCGTCGGCGACGGTCGCGTGCTCCCGCTCGATGTTCGCCCGCCACAGAGCGACCTGCTCCGCCCGCGGCAGGCGCGACCGGGCGGGGACGAGATTGCGCGGGTGGGAGCGGAGCCGCTCGATCAAGCCCCCGGCGACGCTCGGGGGAAGCGGGCCGCGGCGAAGCCCGCGCCGGATCCGCCCGAGGATGCGCTCCTTCGCGTCCGCCTCCGACCCCGCCATCAGGCAAGCCCCCGCTTCGCGAGCCGGCGATAGCGCGCGTGAAACGTCTCTCCCTCCGGCGCGGGCATCTCGCGCCCCTCCGTCCAGCCCCGGGCAAGCGGCAGGGAAGAGACCCGGCCACGCTTGCGGCCGAGCCAGCCGAGCGTCAGCGCGCCCGCACGCGCGGCGAGGCGATAGGCCCAGGGGCGCTGCGCGACCCAGGCCCAAAGCCCGAGCCCCCAGCGCGTCGCGGCCGGGGAAAGGTGACGCTCGAACTCACGCTCGCGCCAGTGCCGCATCATCTTGGGCAGCGGGATCTTCATCGGGCAGACGCTCTCGCAGCGGCCGCAGAAGGTCGAGGCATTCGGCAGATGCCCCGCCTTGTCGACGCCGATGAGAGTCGGCGTCAGAACCGCTCCCATCGGCCCGGGGTACACCCAGCCATAGGCATGGCCGCCGACCGCGCCATAGACAGGGCAGTGGTTCATGCAGGCGGCGCAGCGAATGCAGCGGAGCATGTCCTGGAAGCCGGTGCCGAGCATCGCGGACCGGCCGTTGTCGAGCAGGATCACGTGATACTCGGCCGGTCCGTCGAGGTCGCCCTCGCGGCGCGGGCCGGTCGAGAAGGTGGTGTAGGTCGAGACCTCCTGGCCGGTTGCGGAGCGCGCAAGCAGCCGCAGGATGGTGCAGGCGTCCTCGAGCGTGGGCACCACCTTCTCGATCGAGGCGAGGACGATGTGCACCTTGGGCAGGGTCTGCGTCAGGTCGCCGTTGCCCTCGTTGGTGACGATCACGGAGGAGCCGGTCTCGGCGATCAGGAGGTTGGCGCCGGTGATGCCCACGTCGGCGGCGAGGAAGCGCGCGCGCAGCACGCTGCGCGCCTCGTCGATCAGCGCCTTGCGCTCGGCGAAGGGGCGGTCGGGCGGAAGGTGGGCGTGCGCCGTGCGGAAGGCCTCGATCCAGTCCTCCCGGTTGAGGTGGATCGCAGGCGCGATGATGTGGCTTGGCGGCTCCTTGCGGAGCTGGATGATGTACTCGCCGAGATCGGTCTCGATCGGCTCGATGCCGGAGGCGGAGAGGTGGTCGTTGAGGCCGATCTCCTCGGCGATCATCGACTTGCCCTTGGTGGCGGTGCGCGCGCCAGCCGCGCGGCAGATCTCGACCACCGTGCGGCGCGCGTCCTCCGCCGTCTCGCACCAGTGCACCCGGCCGCCTGCGGCTTCGACCGCGCGGGCGTAAGCCTCGAGGTAGAAATCGAGATGGGCGAGAACGTGGTTCTTGAGGTCGCGCCCCTCCTCGCGCAGCGCCTCGAACTCGGGCAGGGCGGCCACCGCGCGCGCCCGCTTGGCGACGAACCCGGTTCGGGCGTTGGCGAGCGCCCTCTGCAGCCCGGGATCGGCAAGCGCCGCGCGGGCGTTGTCCTTAAAGGCGGGGGAGGTGATGTGCATCCCGCTCACCCCCCCTTCGCCTGGCCGATCGGGGGCACCTCGCCGGCCATGCCCGCGAGCACCTCGGCGACATGACGCACCTTCACCTCGCGGCCGAGGCGCGTCAGCCGCCCCGCGATGTTGAGCAGGCAGCCGAGGTCTCCCGCGAGCAGCGTATCCGCCCCGGTCGCGGCGATCCGCTCCACCTTGTCCGAGACCATGCGCAGCGAGATCTCGGGATATTTGACGCAGAACGTGCCGCCGAAGCCGCAGCACAGCTCCGCATCCTCCATCTCGGCGAGCCTCAACCCCGCGACAGTCGCGAGCAGTGCCCGCGGCTGTGCCTTGATGCCGAGCTCGCGCAAGCCCGAGCAGCTGTCATGGTAGGTGACGGTGCCGTCGTAAGCGGCCGCCACGCGCTCCACCCCCATGACGTCGACGAGGAAGCTCACGAGCTCGAAGGTGCGGGCGCCGAGACGCTCGGCCCGTTGCTTCCACTCCGGGTCGTCGTCGAACAGCGCCGCGAAATGCTCGCGGATCATGCCGGCGCAGGAGCCCGAGGGCGCGACGACGTAGTCATAGGGCTCGAGGGCGGGGATCAGAGCGCGGGCGATCGCCGCGGCATCGGCCCGGTCGCCGCTGTTGTAGGCCGGCTGGCCGCAGCAGGTCTGGGCGGGCGGCACCTCGACCGTGCAGCCGGCCGCCCGGAGCAGGCGAAGCGCGGCGAAGCCGACGGTCGGCCGGTAGAGATCGACCAGGCAGGTGACGAACAGCGCCACGCGTGGCGCGGTCTTCGGTGTCGGGAGCATGCGGGCACCATAGAGCAGGCGTGCCGGATGCGGAAACCGCCCTGCCGCAGCGCGGCCCGGCACACCGGCAGGAGGCGGCTTGCGGACAATATTCCTAGAGCGGTAGGATGCGTGACGTGTCACAGCACGAACCGCAGCCGCGGCGCCCGGTCCAGGAGACCGCTCCTATCGTCATGACCGCCGCTCCTCATGCGCCAGTGAGCCGAACCGCGACCGGGCTTCGGGACGTGGTCTTGGCCCGGAGCCGGCCGTGCGGCGGGGGTGAACCGCGTCGCGTGCAGAGGGGCTCCGCACTTCTCCTCGTGCGCGAACCTCGTGTAGGGTCGATTTTGAAATGCGCTGGCGCCCGGTCGGCAGCGCCCGGGTCCCCCGAGGGCCGCAGCCAAGGCCGGAGCAACAGGCCGGAGACACGCTCGTGTCGCGTTCCGTGCTCGTACTGGACGACAACCCCGACGCCGCGGCGGCGCTCGCACGCGTCGCTGCCGCGGCCGGGGTGCGCGCGACCGTGCTGACCGACAGCCGGAGCTTTGCCGCCACCTTCCGCGCGCTTGCCCCGGGCGCGGTGATCCTCGACGTGATGATGCCGGACCAGGACGGGATCGACGTGCTTCGGGAGATCGCCGCCGTCGCCCCTGAGACACCCGTGCTGCTCGTGACCGGCCATGGCGAGGTCTGGGCGCGGATGGCGCGCGACATCGGCGGCATCCTCGGGCTTGCGCGCGTCGAGATGGCGACAAAGCCGGTCTCGCGCGCGGCGGTGGAGGCGTTTCTCGCCTCCGCCGTACTCGGCCCCGCCGCGTGCTGAGGCCACGCGGCGCAGCGTGGCCATGGTGAGGCTTCCCGCTGCCCCGGCCCGGCTCTTCCGGGCTGTCGGCCGCCTGCATGGGGCGCCGATGGCGTTCGTCACGGTCGCGGCGGTCGCGCTCGCCCTCCTGTCCTGGGCCGGCTGGATGCTGCGCGAGCGTATCCTCGCCGAGGCCGAGCGAGAGATCGCCACCCAGGCCGATATCGTCCGGGCGGCGACAGCGCGTCGGCTGCAGTCTCTTCGCTTCGCCCTTGCGGGCTTGCCCTCCTGGATCGACGGGCCGATCCTCGCCTCCGGCATAGCCGACGAGGACGTGCACGAGGCGCTGAAATCGCTCCTGCAGGCCGGCGGCACGGGGGTGGGCCTGCTCGCGATTGCGCCCGACGGCAGGGTGGTCGCCTCGGCGCGCGCCGCGCCGGGCGAGGAGATCGCGCTCGGGCTGAGGGCGGCGCCGAATCTGGCCACCCTCTCGCCCCCGACGCGTTCCGGCCTTGCCATCTCGGCGGCGTTCATCTCCGGCCCTGAGCACATTCCCGGCCGGCCGATCGTCGCGGTCTCGCGCGCCCTGCCCTCGGGCGGCTGGGTGCAGGCGCTCGTCCCGGTCGATGCCCCCTTCGGCCTGTTGCCTTCGGCGGAGCTCGGCGCCGGCAGCGACGCCTGGCTCGTGCGCGAGGACGGCAAGGCGATCGCCCGCTGGCCGCTTCCCCTGGCCCTGCCCGGGCCCAGCTTCCACGAGACGCCCCTGTTCCAGTCTCTGCTGCCGGCGGCGCCCGACGGGCTCGTCAACGGCCCCAGCCCCCTGGGCGGGGCGAAGGCGATCGCCGCTTGGCGCAGCCTTCCCGAGTTCGGCCTCGTTCTCCTGATCCGCCGCGATCGCGACGCGATCCTCGCCCCCTGGCACGCCGGGATGGCGACCATGCTCGCCGCCCTCGCCCTCGCCCTCGTCGCCGCCGCGCTGGCCGCCTGGCGCGCAGCGCGAACCGAGAGCGCGCTCTCGCTCTCCGAGGACCGGCTCGCGGTGATCACCGACACGCTCGGCCTGTTGCTCTGGACACGGCCCTCGCGGTTCGCCGTCTCCACTTACTTCGGCAACGCCGTCGAGCGTCTGACCGGCTACCCCAAATCGGTCCTGACGGCGCGCCAGGGGGTGTGGCGCGACCTCGTGATCCACCCCGACGACCGCGATCGGGTGACCCGCGAGTACGAAACCGCCGATCTCTCGAAGCTGCTGACCCTGACCTACCGGATCATCCGCGCTGACGGCGAGGTGCGCTGGGTCACCAGCCTGATCCGCGAAGCGCCCTGGGGCGGCATCGTCGGGGTGATCCAGGACATCACCGACCTGCAGGAGGCGAAGGAGCGGCTCGCCCGCTCCGAGGCGGAGCTCGCCGAGGCGATGCGGATCGCTGGCTTGAGCCGCTGGCGTCTCAACCTCGCAAGCGGAAGGCTCGAGCTCTGCCCTCTCACCTTCGCCCAGCTCGGCCTCGATCCCGCGCGCTTCGAGCCAAGCCTTGCCAACTTTCTCGGCCTGATCGTGCCCGAGGACAGGCAGACGGTCGACGCGGCGCTCCGACGCGCCGCCGACAGCGAAGGTCCGGTCGAGTTCGAGTATCGCCTCCGCCGCCCCGACGGCGCCCTGCGCTATCGTTGGGCGCGCGCCGCGCGGGAGGGAGACGGCGCCTCGGCCGCGATCGTCGGCGTCTGCCAGGACATCACCGAGCGCCGGGAGGCGGCGGCGCAACTCGCCCACGCGAGCCGGATCGCCGCACTCGGCCAGCTCACGGGGGGAATCGCGCACGACGTCAACAACATGCTCACGGTCGTGTCGCTGAACCTCGACCTGCTCGCCGACGAGATCGCGCCCGGCACGCCAGCGGCGGAGGCGTTGCAGGCGGCGCGCAAGGCGGCCGCCGGCGGGGCGAGCCTCACCGCCCAGCTTCTCGCCTTCGCCCGGCGCCAGCCGCTCAGGCCCAAGGCGGTGGACGTGGAGGCGCTGTTCGACGAACTCCGCCCGATGCTCGCCCGCACCCTGGGCCGAAGCGTGAGCGTGACCCTCGAGGCCGAGCCGGGCACCGGAGCGGTGCAGGCCGATCCGGCCCAGCTCCGCTCCGCCCTCGTCAATCTCGCGATCAATGCCCGTGACGCGATGCCCGAGGGGGGAACGATCCGGATCACTGCGGGGCCGGGCGCTGAGGGCGCGGTCGCCTTCGCAGTGGCCGACACCGGCCAGGGTATGCCGCCTGAGGTGGCGGCGCGGGCGTTCGAGCCGTTCTTCACGACCAAGCCGGCGGGCAAGGGAACCGGGCTCGGGCTTGCCCAGGTCTACGGCTTCATCACCCAGTCGAACGGCACGATCGGCATCGAGAGCGCGCCGGGGCAGGGCACCACGGTGCGCTTCACCCTGCCGCGCGCCACCGCCGAGGAAGCGGGCGGCGCGAACGGCGCGGCCGGGCCAAGGCGGGGGGCGCATGTGCTTGTGGTCGAGGACGAGACCGACCTGAGGCTCACGGTGGCGGCGATGTGCCGCTCGGCCGGGCTCGTGGTGTCGGAGGCGGAGAATGCCGCCGCGGCGATGGCCCTGATCGAGGCGGGCCTGCGACCTGATCTTCTGTTCACCGATGTCAATCTCGGTCCAGGACCGGACGGTGTCGCCCTCGCCCGCCTCGCCCAGGCGCGCCTCCCCTCCCTGCCGGTGCTGTTCGCCTCCGGCTTCGTCGCCGAGGCGGAGGTGCCGGAAGGGGCGGCGGTGCTGCGCAAGCCCTACGCGCGCGAGGCCCTGCTCGGGGCGATCGCCGCCGCGCTCGCCCGCTCAACCGAGCCGGTCACCGCCTGAGCTGCGTCAGCGCTTGACGAGCTCGACGCGACGGTTCCGCGCCCGTCCCTCCTCGGTGTCGTTGCTTGCCACCGGCGCCGCCGGCCCCGCCCCGAACGGGGTGAGACGCGCCGGCGCGACGCCGTGCTCGCGCGTCAGCGCCGCCACCACGGCAGCGGCGCGCCGCCGTGACAGCTCGACATTGTAGTCGAACGCGCCCTGGCTGTCGGTGTGGCCCGCCACTATGAGCGAGATCCCTGGGTTGGCGCGCAGGAACTTCGCGATCTCCTCGAGGGTCGGGCGTGATTCGGGGCGGATGTCGGCCCGGTCGAAGTCGAACAGGATGCCGTAGAGCGCGACCTTGCCGGTGGCGCCGATCGCCTGGCCCATGGCTGTGGCGTCGACGAACTGGATCTGCCCGCCCTGCATCGGCCTCTCCTCCACCACCTCGATGAAGGCGAAGGGAACGAGGGGGCGGTTGCCCGCCGCCGGACGCTCATTGGCATAGAGCGCGACCCAGACCGTGCCGCTGTCGCGGGGGAGGCGGAACAGGCCGTAGCGCTGGCCCTCGATCACCTGCGGCAGGCCGGTCGCCCCGGCGATGCCCTCGATCGCGCCGATCACCGCGAAGCCCGGCCCGCAGGCGTTGCCGGCGCAGGCAAAGACCTGCTCGAAGCCGCGCGCGGCGAGCGCCTGCTCGTGGTTGCGGAACATCTCGAGGGCGGAACGCCCCGCCGGGCCCTCGTAGGTGATGCGCAGCTGCCGCCCCTCGACGGCGCGGCTGTTGCGCTCGTTCCGCCTTGGCCCGTCCTGGGCGACGAGCGGCTTGTCGATCAGACGCACCTCCTCGAAGGCGCGCTCCTGGAACCGGGCGATCCGCGCCCCCTGGTAGCGGCCGACGAGCGGGTGGTCGCGCGCTCCGGCGACATCGGGCGCCTGCGCTGCTCCTCCTTCCGGAGCAAGAACGACCAGGGCTGCGAGGGCGGCGGCGGAGAGCGTGCGGCGCATGGCAAGGCTCCGTCGGTGGCAGGCCGGAGAACACTAGCCTTCGCCCTGCGCCCGCCCCAAGAGCCTCGCGGGGGGCGGGCCTCAGGCCGCCCTGGCCGGCCGCGACGCCGCGGCGCCGTCAAGCCGCGGGAAGGCAAGCGCGACGGCGGCGGTCAACGCACCCGTGGCGGCGAGCGCCCACAGCACCGCCTGCATGTCGCCCGTCTCCGCATGCAGGAGGCCGACGAGCGGCGCGGCGGCCGCCGCGCCGACGAAGCCGACGAAGAACCGAACCGCATAGGCTTTCGCGCGCAAGGCCGGCGGCACGGTGCGGGCGAGCATCGCGTCGTTCACCGTCACCTGGCCGAAGACCGAGGCGATGATCAGCGCCGCGAACGGGACGGTCGCCCAGCCGCGCGCGCCGATCAGGGCAAGCATGAGCGGAAGCTGCAGCGCTGCGAGCCCGAGGAACAGCGCCCTGAGGCTCACCCGGTCGGAGAGCCGCCCGACCGAGACCTGCGTCACCGCGCCGGTGAGCGAGACCGCGAAGGCGACGAGGCCGATCAACCCGAGCGCCCCGTCCGCGCCCGCGAGCCGCTCCTCGAGGAGCTTCGGCAACAGGATCGTGACGGCGTTGAACGCAAGCCCGTTCGTCACCGCGATCAGGGTCAGAACCACGAAGGCGCGGATCGCGACCGCGCGCGGCAGCGCAGGGAACACCGCCTGAGGCCGTTCCCTCGCCGAGACGTCGCCCTTCGGCCCGAACAGGTAGAGCAGCCCGATCGCGACCGCGACGAGGCCGGGCACCGCGAAGGCCGCGCGCCAGCCGAGGCCCGAGGTGATGGCGGCGGTGGCGAGCGGGGCGAGCGAGACGCCGAGATTGCCGAACACGCCGTTGAGCCCGATCGCCCGGCCGACCCGCTCGCCCGCTGCCTCGACCAGCATCGCCGTGCCGACGGGGTGATAGATCGCGAAGAAGGCGCCGGCGAGGCCGAGCGCGACCGCGAAGCCCGCGGACGAGAGGGCGATGCCGCAGGCAAGCAGCGCGACCCCGCCGCCGAGCAGGCAGGCCGCGAGCATCGGCGCCTTGCCGAACCGTTCCGCGAGCCAGCCGACCGGGAGCGAGCCGAGGCCGTAGATCGCGAACATCGCCGTGCCGAGGGTGACGATCGGCCCGTAGCCGAGCCCGCCGAAGGCTCCCTCCATGCCGAGCACGGCGGTGGGCAGGATCAGGAGGGCGTAGTGGGTGAGCGTGTGGGCGGCGTTGACGAAGGCGATGGTGCGTGTGGCCGGGTGCATCCCGTGTTCCCTCGGTCGTCGCGAGAGCCTAGCCTGCCCGCGGGGCGCTGTCGCGCGACGAGGAGGGATGCAGCACGGACGGACGGCAGTCACACACCGCAACGATATGTGTACGGAACGCTTCGTGCGCGTGGGCGCCCGGCACGTCGGCCTGCCGCCTGCCGGCCGCGTGGTGATGCCGGGTGTGGCGCGCGGCTTGCCGCGCTCGGGCCACGGTCCTGTTCCGGAACGGTTCGCGTGCGCTAAGCTCGGCTGCGGCAGAACGGGAGGCACCCATGTCCGGCACCTGGCAGGCGGATGACCCCCGCGCGATGCTCACCACCGCCCGGGTGCCGATCGCGGTGGTCGCGCTCGCGGGGCTGATCCTTCTGCTCGCGCCGCAGATGCGCGACCTCCTCGCTGCCCTCGGCGATGACAGAGGCGGCGCGCTCCGCTTCCACCTCGCCGCCGCCGCCTGGGGCCTTTCCTCCTGGTACTGGACGCGCACCGCGCTCGTGGCGCTGCACGGCGAGGAGACGCGGAACGTGCCCGGGGCCGCCGGCTGGACCTTCCGATGGCTGCCGCGGCTTGTGCTCAGCTTCGCCTTCGCCGTGATCGCGGCGCTGCTGCTCACGCCTGGCGGCGGCCCTTTCGATGGGAACTTGCTGGTCTTCGCCCTGGTGTGGCTCGCGGCTCTCGTGTTCGTCGTGTTCCGAACCCGCCTCTTCCCGACCCCGCGGTCGGAGGCGGTGGAGGCGGTGCCGCCCGCGCCGTTCGGCGAGTGGCGCGCGAGCCTGCTCGAGCGCGTGACGACGCTGCTTTCCGCCGGTCCGGGCGGATGGCCGGTCGCCCTGCTGCTCCTCGCCGCTTCGTTCGGGCTTGGCATCTGGGCGGCTTGGGACGTGATCGGCTTCGCGTGCGCCTTTCCGGGAGCGGCGTCGGCGCTCGTTGGGCTTGCCGCGATCGTTCCGGTCGCGACCGTCCTCGTCGCACTCCTTGACCAGTGGGACCTGCCGGTGCTGCGACGCTTCCCCGTGGTCGCGTCGGTGCTCCTGTGGTCGGTCGCGGTCGACACGCCTCTGGTGCCGCGCCATCCGGTGCGGACCGTGCTCGACACGCCGCGCTCGCCGGCCGAGCGCGTGACCCTCGAGGAGGCAGCGTCCGCCTGGCTCGAGACGTGCGCGCCGAACGATCCGGAACCGAAAGTGGTGGTCGTCGCCGCCGCGGGCGGGGCGAGCCGCGCGGCGCTGTGGACCACGACCGTTCTCGCCGAGCTCGAGGAGAGGGCGGGTCTGCACCGGCACCTGTTCGCGATCTCCGCCGTCTCGGGCGGGGCGCTCGGTGCGGCGGTGCATCTCGCCGCGCGCGAGGAGGCGGGGCTTCGCTGCACCTCCGGGCCGGCGCCGCCGGGGCTCGCGCGCCGCGCCGAGCGCGCGATCGGCGCCGATTTCCTCGGGCCTGCGCTTGCCGCCTACCTGTTCCAGGACACCTGGCAGCTTCTGACCGGTTGGGGCCAGGTGCTTGCGGCGCGCGCGCTCGGTCGGCCGCAGGATGCGTTTCTCGTGCCCGATCGCGCTGCCGCGCTCGAGGACGCGTTCGCGCGGGCCTGGGACGAGAGCGCGGGCGACAAAGGGAGGAAGGGCCTCTTCGACCGCGCCTTCCTCGCGGGCTGGTACAGCGCCGAGGGGTTCGACCCCACCCTGCCGCTTCTGTTCCAGAACGGCGCCGAGGTCGGCACCGGCAGGCGGATCATCACCGGCCCTGTGTTGCTCGACCCGCGCCTGCCCGCTCTGCGCGGCGACATGCGGCTTCCCCCCTTCGACGCGGCGACCGACCAGCTCGCGCTTGCGGGGGCGGATGTGCGCCTCTCCACCTCCGTCACCAACAGCGCGCGGTTTCCCTATGTGACGCCTGCCGGAGAGGCGAGAAGCCCTGACGGCTACCGCGTGCAGGTGGTCGATGGCGGCTACGTGGACAATCTCGGCGCCCGAACCGCGTGGGAGATCGCCGACGCCCTGGTCGCGGCGGGCGCTGAGCGTGGGCGTCGCGTACTGCCGATCATCGTCGCGATCACGCCGCATGGCGAGCAGGGGCTGCCGCCGAGCGAGGTGGCGCGCTGCGACAACCGCGGCGCGCCCGCTCCGCCGACGCCGCCCTCCGAGCGTGCCGCCGAGCTGGTCGCACCGCTGATCGGTCTTGCCGGAACGCGTGCTGGCCACAACGCGCTCGCGCTCGAGACGCTGCGACGACGCTACTGTCCCTCCGCCGAGGACGCGCGCCAGCGTTTCTTCCATTTCTACCTGCCCGCCCTGTGTGCGCGGGCGGGGCAGTCGGGGTGCGAGGACGTGCCGCTGAACTGGGTGCTGTCGAAGCGGATGCGCGACCACATCCTCGCCCAGATGCGGCACGACCCGTGGAACCGCGCGGAAGCGGACCGGCTCGCCGCGCTCCTCGGCCGCTGACCGGGCGTCTTGCCGGCGCAAACGGCGCGGGCTGCACGCCACAGCCTGCCGGACGCGGCGCACGCCGAAGCGGCGGCGGCCCAGCTCCGCCCGCCGCACGACCGTTGCGTCCCCGCCGATCCGCGAGGTGGCGCGCTTGACGGTTCTCCCTCTCGGCGCTTAGGGTCAGGATATGGGAAGGAAATGGGCATGACGGAAGCGGCGACGGCGGTGCCGCGCGGCGGACCGAAGGTGATCCGCGGCAACGAGGCGCCGTCCTACGCGCCTGCGAACCATTCGGGGACACGCAACCGACGCCTGATCGCTCCCGGAACGGTCGGCGCGCGCGGCCTCGAGGTTGTGCTCGGCGAGATCGTGCCGGAAGGGGTCGCGCACCGCCACCTCCACCCGGAGCTCGAGCAGGTCTGCTACCTCCTCGAAGGCCGGCTCCGGATCGAGACGCCGGACGGAACGGCCGAGCTCGAGCCGGGGGACTGCTGCTATTTCGCGCCCGGCGAGCCGCATCGCGTCGTCGCCACGGGGCCGACGGCGGCGCGGCTCCTCGTAATCTATGCCCCGCCCTACGGCGAGGACCCGGGGCGAACGGTCGTTCTCGACGGGCGGACGGAGGAGGGAGGATGAGACCGCTTGATCGACGCCGGCTGATCGCAGGGGGGCTCGCGGCGCCGTTCGTCGTCGCCGGAACGCGGGCCGTGCGGGCAGCGTGGCGGCCGGCGCGGCCGGTGACGCTGGTCGTGCCGTTCGGTGCCGGTTCGGGCACGGACCAGGTGGCACGGACGCTGCAGCCGGCCGTCGAGGCCGCCCTCAACCAGCGCCTCGTCATCGACAACCGTCCCGGTGCCAACGGCACGCTGGCGGCGACGGCGGTCGCCCGCGCGGCACCGGACGGGCATACGCTGCTGTTGACGACGAACACGCCCCAGGCGGCGGTGCTCGGCCTCATGCGTCAGGTGCCCTACGACCCGGTGAAGGACTTCACGCCGATCCAGCGCTGCGGCAACTACGTGTTCTGGCTGACGGTCGGGCCCGAGTTTCCGGCGCGGACGCTGGCCGAGTTCCTGGCCGAGGCGCGCCGTCGGCCGGGGCAGGTGACCTATGCCTCCGGCAACTCCACCGGGATCGTCGCCGGGGCGGCGATCGCACGCCAGGCCGGGGTGCAGATGGTGCACGTGCCCTACCGGAGCACGCCCCCGGCGATGCTCGACGTGATCGCCGGGCGGGTCGATTCCATCGTCGTCGATGTCTCGGCGTCGCGCGGCCATGTCGAGGCGGGGCGGTTGCGCCCGCTCGGGGTGACCTCGCGGAACCGAAGCGCGCTTGTGCCCGACCAGCCGACGCTGCACGAACAGGGGCTCGCGGGGTTCGACATCGTCGCCTGGGCCGGGCTTGTGGGCCCGGCCGGGCTGCCGGGCGGGATCGTCTCGGCGCTGCATGCTGCGTTCGACGGGGCGCTCGCGGATGCGACGGTGACGGCGAAACTCGCCGCCCTCGGGTTCGAGGTCGTCCGCGACGGGCCGGAGGGGTTCGCCGCATTCATCCCGGCCGAGATCGAGAAGTGGACACGCCTCGTTCGCGAGGCGGGGATCGAGCCGGAGTGAGGCGGAAGGGCCGGGCAGCCCGCCCCCCGATCTGTCGCCCCTCGATCTGTCACCGGAGTGTGACGCGCGCGCGACGGCGGCACAACCTGGAGGCGAGCTTCGGCGTGCGTTGGCCCCGAGCCGGCTCAGCGACGACGGCGCGCCGCGGCGAGGCCGGCGAGACCACCGAGCAGGAGCAATGCTGAAGCAGGCTCTGGCACAGGGGTGGGTATAGGCACAGGGTCGGGGGCTGGCCGTGGGGTCGTCGCGCTGCCCGACAGGAAGCCTGACTCAGAGAGGAAGGCATAGCCAGGAGGCAGTGTGGCGCGGATCACCGCCGTGTCCCAGAAGTCGAGATGGGTCGTCGCGGCCCCGGCTGCTGCCTCGCTGTTGACCGTGGCGCTGAGGAAGAGATAGGCGGAGAACTCGAGCGTGCGGGACTCGCCGATCGCTGCGAGCAGGGCATCGACCGGGATGTCGGCTTCGAATCCGAAGCGGCGGCCCTCAGCCAGGTCGGCTAGGAAGATGTCGTTGAACGTCTCGCCGCTGCCGACGGTCGGCGTGAACAGCGTTGTCTCGCGCCGTCCGAAGCGGAACGCGTCGGAGATCTCCTGAAAGTAGCTGATCACGTTCGGGGATGGAGCGTCTGGGTTGCTGGGATCGAACAATGTCGGATCGCGCAAGCTGAAGCCTGCGAGGACGACGAAGTCGGCGATCGCGAACGGCGAGCCGGGCGAGACGATCCTGCCGTCGATCTCGAAGCGAAGCCTGAGCGCATCGCCGGGGGCGACGCCCGACACCGGCACCGCGAGTGTGACGCGCTCGTTGAAGGCAACTTCCGACGTGCCGAAGCTGTTGCGCGAGGGGTGCTTCGGCACGAGCACCTCGGCCTTCAAAGACGCATCGGGAAGGCTTGCGCGCCCGCGAGAGATCGCGTCCTGGGGCGCATACCAGTTCGCCGACGGATCATCCGGCGTCCTGACGGACGCCTCGGCGACCGTCCGGTCGGACACCGTTTCGCCGCAGCAGACGAGATGGTCGCGCAGCGTGGCGTTGACGATCACGCGCGTGCCAGGCTCGAAGATCGGCCCTGCGGCTGCGGTGTCGGCAAAGAACGGAGCGGCGGCAAAAGCTGCCGCGGCGAGGCAGAAGCGGAAACGCGATTCCTTGATCATGTGAACCCCTCAAGCTCAGGCGTGCTTTGCGTTCCGGGCATTGACCGATCCTGGCCGCGAGCCCCAAACACCCCTGGCGTCTCGTATAGCCGCGGCGCGCAGCACCGGGCAAGTGACGTTTGGCGATCATCCTCCGCAAGAGAAGCGTTGCAAAACCGAACAGGGAGATCGCACAAAAATCCGCCACGAAAGGTAGTAATCACGCCTGGTTGGACGACAGTCACGTTTACGTCCGAGCGTCGTTTTCTACCGGCGTGCTCTGCCGGGGGCCGTCAGAGGATGAACCGGGAGAGGTCAGCGTTGGCGGCGAGCGGGGCGACGCGCTCGCGCACGTAAGCCGCATCCACCGTCACCGTCTCGCCCGGCCGGTCGGCCGCTGTGAAGCTGATCTCCTCCAGAAGCTTCTCGAGCACGGTGTGCAGCCTCCGGGCGCCGATGTTCTCCACCCGCTCGTTGATCTCGGCGGCGAGGTCGGCGAGCACCTCGATCGCCTCGTCGGTGAAGACGAGCTCGACCCCTTCGGTCGCGATCAGCGCGCGGTACTGCTTGATCAGCGACGCCTCCGGCTCGACCAGGATCCGCTTGAGGTCGTCGCGCGAGAGCGGCTTGAGCTCGACGCGGATCGGCAGCCGCCCCTGGAGCTCGGGCAGAAGGTCGGACGGCTTGGCGAGGTGGAAGGCGCCGGAGGCGATGAACAGCACATGGTCGGTCTTCACCGGCCCGTGCCGGGTTGCGACCGTCGTGCCCTCGATCAGCGGCAAGAGATCGCGCTGCACGCCCTCGCGCGACACATCCGCCCCCTTGAAGCCGCCTTCGCCGCGCGCGCAGACCTTGTCGATCTCGTCGATGAAGATGATCCCCTGGTTCTCGACCGCGGCGATCGCCTCCGTCCGCACCTTCTCGTTGTCGAGCAGACGGTCGCTCTCCTCCTGCGCGAGCACGCCGCGTGCTTCCGCCACCGTCATCCTGCGCGGGCGTGTGCGGCCGCCGAACAACTTCTGCATCATTTCGCCGATGTTGCCGAGCTGGTTCGGCGGCATGCCGGGGAGGTCGATCTGGCCGATCGGCAGCCCGGGCGCGGGCTCGGCCACCTGCACCTCGATCTCCTTGTCCTCGAGCCGCCCCTCGCGGAGGAGGCGGCGGAACTTCATCCGCGTCTCGGCCGAGGCGCCCTCGCCGACGAGGGCGGTGACGAGCCGTTCCTCAGCGGCGAGCTCCGCCTTGGCCGAGACCTCCTTGCGCAGACGCTCACGCGTCATCGTCATCGCCACCTCGACGAGGTCGCGCACCATGCTCTCGACGTCGCGGCCGACATAGCCGACCTCGGTGTACTTGGTGGCCTCGACCTTGAGGAACGGCGCCTGGGCGAGCCGGGCGAGGCGGCGGGCGATCTCGGTCTTGCCGCAGCCGGTGGGGCCGATCATCAGGATGTTCTTGGGCAGGACCTCGGCGCGCAGCTCCTCGGGAAGCTGCTGTCTACGCCAGCGGTTCCGAAGCGCGATCGCGACGGCGCGCTTGGCCTCCGCCTGGCCGACGATGAAGCGGTCGAGCTCGCTGACCGTTTCGCGCGGGGAAAGGTTCGTCATCGCAAGGTCTCCGGGAGGCGGGGGATCATGGCGTGGCCCCTCGCACCCTCCGGCGTGAGTGCCGCCCTCCCGCTGGTCGGGCGGCGGCCCGCGACCAACGGGAGCGGGCCTCTCACGCCTGGGGGTGCGGCGGAGGCCGCCCTCCCCCGCTACAGGGTTTCGACGGTCAGCCGGTCGTTCGTGTACACGCAGATCTCGCCTGCGATCGCCATCGCCCGCCGCACCAGCGCCTCCGCGTCCATGTCGTCGCGGTCGATCAGGGCGCGCGCAGCGGCGAGCGCATAGTTGCCGCCCGAGCCGATGCCGATGATCCCGTCCTCCGGCTCGAGCACGTCGCCATTGCCCGTCACGACAAAGCTTCGCCCCTTGTCGGCCACCGCCATCATCGCCTCGAGCCTTCGGAGGTAGCGGTCGGTCCGCCAGTCCTTGGCGAGCTCAACGCAGGCGCGCTCGAGCTGGCCCGGGAAGCGCTCGAGCTTCGCCTCGAGACGCTCGAGCAGGGTGAAGGCGTCCGCCGTCGCGCCGGCGAAGCCCGCGAGTACCGCGCCGCCGCCGATCCGCCGAACCTTGCGCGCATTCGCCTTCACCACCGTCTGGCCGAGGCTGACCTGGCCGTCCCCAGCCATCGCCACCTTCCCCTCCTTGCGCACGCAAAGGATGGTGGTGCCATGCCAGCCGGGGTCGCCCGGCCTTCCCGTCCCGTCCATGCCCTGATAGATGGCCTGCCCGCGGGCGGGCGGCAAGGAAGGGGGTGGCCGGGCTGCGGGCGAGGGCGTAGAACGCGCCGCATGACCGCCCCCGCCGTGCCCGTGCCGCCGCGACGCGCAACCCTCACCCGCGCCACTGCCGAGACGCGCATCACCGCGACCGTGGATCTCGACGGAGCGGGCCGCGCCGAGGTCGCGACCGGCATCGGGTTCCTCGACCACATGCTCACCGCCCTTGCCCGCCACGGCCTGATCGACATCGCCCTCACGGCCACGGGCGATCTCGAGGTCGACGCCCACCACACGGTCGAGGATGTCGGACTCGTGCTCGGTCAGGCGGTGGCGCAGGCGCTTGGCGACAAGCGGGGGATCACCCGCTATGGCGCCGCGCTCGTGCCGATGGACGAGGCGCTCGCCGAAGCGGCGGTGGACATCTCCGGCCGCCCCTTCCTCGCCTGGAATGTCGCCTTCCCCACCGAGAAGGTTGGCGCGCTGGACACCGAGCTCTTCGCCGAGTGGTTCCGCGCCTTCGCGGTCAACGCCGGCATCACGCTGCATGTCACGCTCAAGGCGGGAGCGAACAGCCACCACATCGCCGAGGCCTGCTTCAAGGCCCTCGCCCGCGCCTTGCGCCAGGCGATCGCGCCCGACCCGCGGGCGGCCGGGGCGATCCCCTCCACCAAGGGGGTTCTCTGAGACGATGCGGGCCGGCGGATGACCATCTGGACGGTTCATGCGCGTGGCGCGGGAGAGCCGGTGCTCGTGCGCGAGGGGTTCTCGCCTTGGGCCTTCCTGTTCGCCGCGCCGTGGTTCGCGCTCAAGCGCATGTGGCTCGTTCTCGTTCTCTACCTCGCCGGGTCCGCGATCCTCGGGGTCGCGCTCGCGCCGCTGCCGGAGGCGCTCGCAGGCGCCTGCGCCGTCGCCGTCCAGCTCCTGATCGGCTGGCACGCGCGCGACCTCGAGCGCTGGACGCTCGCGCGCAAGGGGTTCCGGATGATCGGCGTGGTGGCCGCGCGCGGCGGCGAGGACGAGGCCTATGCCCGGCTCTATGCGGCGCGGCCGGAGCTCCTCGCCTGGGCCAGGGCGGCCTGAGGGCGATGGCCTCCACCGTCGCCGTGATCGACTACGGTTCGGGCAACCTCCGAAGCGCGGCGAAGGCGCTCGACGCCGTCGCGCCGGCAGGGATGGAGGTGGCCGTCACGGCGGACGCGTCGGTGGTGGCGCGGGCGGGGCGGATCGTTCTTCCCGGCCAGGGCGCCTTCGCCGACTGTCTCGCAGGGCTCGCCGCGATCCCCGGCCTGCTCGAGGTTCTGGCCGATGCGGTGCGCCGGCGCGGCGTGCCGTTCCTCGGCATCTGTGTGGGCATGCAGCTTCTGGCCGACCGCGGGCTCGAGCACGGGGTGCACCAGGGCTTCGGCTGGATCGGTGGTGACGTGGTCCGGCTCGACACGCTCTGGGGCGGCACCGCTTCCCCCTTGCCGATCCCGCAGATGGGCTGGAACAGCCTCGCCTGGGACGGGGCGTCGCACCCGCTCCTGGAAGGGGTTCGGCAAGGTGACCATGTGTACTTTGTGCATTCCTACGCGCTCCGCGCCGCCGAGGAGGGGGACGTGATCGCCGTGACGGACTATGGCACCCCGATCACCGCCGCCGTGGCGCGGGGCAATGTCGCGGGGGTGCAGTTCCACCCCGAGAAGAGCCAGGGCGTGGGGTTGCGGATCCTTGCCAATTTCCTGCGCTGGTCGCCGTGAGCGCAGAGCTTGAGAAGGGTTTGAGGGAGGAACCGTGCCGTGGACGCTGAGACGACGCGCGAGGGCGAGGCGGGTCGGCGCGAGAGGGGCGCTGACACGCCGCGGCAGAATGCGCCGAGCCTCGCTGTGGAGCGCGTCACCGAACTCGGCGACGAGGCGATCGCCGAGCTCTGCGAGGCGGCGGCGGCCGCGATCATCGACGGCGGCGGCTTCGGCTGGGTCAAGCCGCAGCCGCGCGAGGTGCTCGCCCGCTACTGGCGCGGCGTGCTGCTCGTGCCCGAGCGCGAGCTGTTCGTGGCAAAGCTCGACGGGGCGATCGTCGGCGCCGCGCAGCTCGTCCGCCCGCCGCGCAACAACGAGGCGCAGGCCTTCGCCGCCACGATGATGCACTTCTTCATCGCGCCGTATGCGCGCGGGCACGGGCTCGCCCGCATGCTTGTCCGCCGGATCGAGGAGGGCGCGCGCGCGCTCGGCTACAAGGTCCTGAACCTCGATGTGCGCGCGACCCAGGCCTCAGCGATCGCTCTGTTCGAGTCGATGGGCTTCGTCCGCTGGGGAACCCACCCGGTCTATGCCCTGGTCAAGGGCGAGGTGATCGCCGGGCATTTCTACTACAAGCTGCTCGACGGCATGCCCGGTCGGAAGCGCAAGGCGAGACCCGGGGGCTGATGGGGCTGACCCTCTATCCGGCGATCGACCTCAAGGGCGGGGCCTGTGTGCGGCTTCGCCAGGGAGAAATGGACGCGGCCACCATTTATGCGGAAGACCCTGCCGCCCAGGCGCGCGCCTGGGCTGAGGCGGGGTTCTCCTGGCTGCACGTGGTCGATCTCGACGGTGCGGTGGCGGGCGAGAGCCGGAACGGCACCGCCGTGCGGGCGATCCTCCGCTCCGTCACCATCCCGGTGCAGCTGGGCGGCGGGATCCGAACCATGGCCGCGATCGAGGCTTGGCTCGAGGCCGGCGTCGCTCGGGTGATCCTCGGCTCGGCGGCGGCGAAGGACCCCCCGCTCGTGCGCGCGGCCTGCCGCCGGTTCCCCGGGCGGATCGTGCTCGGGATCGACGCGCGGAACGGCATGGTCGCGACCGAGGGCTGGGCGGCGACCTCCACCATCCCTGCGCTCGACCTCGCGCGCGCCTATGGCGACGCCGGCGCGGCGGCGATCGTGTTCACCGACATCGGCCGCGACGGCATGCTCACGGGCCTCAACCTTGCCGCGACCGAGGCGATCGCCCGCGCCGTGCCCATCCCGGTGATCGCCTCCGGAGGTGCGGCCTCGGTCGAGGACGTGCGCGCCGTGCGTGCCTCCGACGCGCCGATCGCCGGCATCATCCTCGGCCGCGCCCTCTATGACGGCCGGATCACGCCCGCGGAGGCGCTCGCGGCCGCCGCCTGACCGCCCGGCTCGACGACCTTGCCACGTGTCGCGACGGCGTCGCCGCGGCGAGGCGGGTGCCGGGCTCCGTTACGGTTTTTTCGTTTGCAGCGCCGAGGCTCCGGGCGCATAGGCGAAGGTTCAGCCGCGCGCCGGAGTCGCCCGCTCGAGATGCTCACCGTCCGGATCATTCCCTGCCTCGACGTGAAGGACGGGCGCGTCGTCAAGGGCGTCAACTTCGGCAGCCTCCGCGATGCCGGGGACCCGGTGGAGCAGGCCGCCCTCTACGACCGGGAAGGCGCCGACGAGCTCTGCTTCCTCGACATCACCGCAAGCCACGAGCGCCGCGGCACGATCCTCGAGGTCGTCTCCCGCACGGCGGAGCGCGTGTTCATGCCGCTCACGGTCGGCGGCGGGGTGAGCGAAGTCGAGGATTTCCGACGCCTCCTGCTCGCCGGGGCGGACAAGGTAAGCGTCAATTCCGCCGCCGTCGCCCGGCCGCGGCTGATCGCCGAGGCGGCGGCGAAGTTTGGCAGCCAGTGCGTGGTGGTCGCGATCGATGCCCGCCGCCGGGCGGACGGGTCCGGCTACGAGGTCGTCACCCATGGCGGGAGGAGGCCAACGGGGATCGATGCGGTCGCCTGGGCAGTCGAGGCCGCCGCGCTGGGTGCGGGCGAGATCCTGCTCACCTCGATGGACCGTGACGGAACCGGGGCGGGGTTCGACCTCGCCCTCACCCGCGCCGTGGCCTCCGCCGTGCCGGTTCCCGTGATCGCCTCGGGCGGGGTGGGCAGGGCGGAGCATTTCGCCGAAGGGGCAAAGGCGGGTGCGACCGGGCTGCTCGCCGCGAGCGTATTCCATTTCGGACAGATCACGATCGCCGAAGCCAAGCGCGCGGTGGCACGCGCGGGGCTTCCGGTTCGGCTTCCGCGCGAGGCCGCCTGAGCATGGCCAAGCCGCCGAAGAAGGCCGGGAAGAAGACCGAGAAGAAGGGGGCGGCCAAGCGCGCCCAAGCCGCCGCCCCGCGCCCCGCCGTACCGCCGCCGTTGCCGGGGCCGGACGGGGCGATCCTCGACCGGCTGTGGGCCACCGTCCTCTCCCGCCGCGGCGCCGACCCCGAGCTCTCCCACTCCGCACGCCTGCTCGCCCGCGGCACCGCCAAGGTGGCGCAGAAGTTCGGCGAGGAGGCGGTGGAGGCGGTGATCGAGGCGACGCGCGGCAACCGCTCCGCCCTGATCGGCGAGAGTGCGGATGTGCTGTACCACCTCATGGTGGTGTGGGTCGATGCCGGCATACGCCCCGAGGAGGTGTGGGCCGAGCTCGAGCGCCGCGAGGCGATGAGCGGCATCGACGAGAAGGCGTCGCGCGCCCGCCCGCTCACGCTCTCCGCCGTCGCCCGTCGTCTCCCTCCGCGGGGGCGCAGCACGAAGCTCTGGTAGCGGGGTTTGCCGGCGCGCGGGCGGCGGTGCACTCTCGCGCCCGACCACGCCCACACGACGCACGGGAGCAAGTCGATGCCCGTCTCTGGCCTGCCGCCCTATGATCCCTCGAACGTGTTCGCGCGCATCCTCCGCGGCGAGATCCCCTGCCGCAAGGTGGCCGAGAACGACCATGCCCTCGCCTTCCATGACATCGCCCCGCAGGCGCCGGTGCATGTGCTCGTGATCCCGAAGGGAGCCTACGTGTCGCTGTCGGATTTCGCCGCCAACGCGACGGAGGCCGAGATCGCCGGGTTCTGGCGTCTGGTCGGCCAGGTGGCGAAGGAGCTCGGCCTCGAGGCGGGCGGCTATCGCGTGCTGTCGAACATGGGGGTGCACGGCCACCAGGAGGTGCCGCATTTCCACGTGCACCTGTTCGGCGGCCGCCCGCTCGGTCGCATGCTGCCGCGCGAGGCGCTTTAAGGCGAGGCCGTGGCGGCGCTTTGGCGCGGCCGCAACGGTGCTGCGCGTTGCGCTAGCGGCTTCGCGGCCGTTCTTGAACCGATCGCGGATCGTTCGCAGGATCGGGCCATGCGCCGCGCCCCTGCCGCTCTCGCCCTCGCGCTTCTGTTCGCCGCGCCCGCCTGCGCGCCGGTCGTCTCGCCCCAGGCGCTGGCGCTGAAGGCCGGTGCCGCCGTCGGCAGCATGGCGCTGCAGGACCGTGGCCTCGACGGCGCGCTCGCCGACAACGCGCTCGCGCTTGCGATCAACGAGGCCTGGCTCGGCGCTGACCCGGCGATCTTCCGCAAGGTCTCGACCTCGATCCACGACGGCGTGGTGGTGCTCACCGGATCGGTGCGGTTCCGCGCCACGGCCGAGCGTGCCGAAGAGCTCGCCCGCAGGGTCGCGGGCGTGCGCGAGGTGGTCAACCACATCAAGGTGGAGGAGGAGGGCTACGGCCTCGGCACCGCTGCCGCCGACCGCTGGATCACCCTCCGTCTCCGCTCGGCCTTGACCTTTGCGCCCGACGTCAACGCGGTGAACTATGCGATCGACACGGTGTCGGGCACCGTGGTGCTCTCGGGTGTTGCGCGCGACCAGGAGGAGGTGGACCGTGTCGTGTCGCTTGCCCGGTCGATCCCCGGGGTGAAGGCGGTGGTGACGGTGCTCAGGCTTCGCTCCGAACCGGCGTCCCGTGCCTTCGCCGATGCCTCCGCCGCGCACCCTGCGGCGGCCTCGGTGCGCGCAGGGGCGCCCCCTTCGCCGTGACGCCGGAGGAGGTGAAGGCGCGCAGCCGTGCCGCTCTCGAGGCCCTCGGCGCCCTGCCCGACGAGCGGATCGACCTCGCCGAGGCCGCTCTCGCCTTCGCGCGGATCGACCTGCCGGAGGAGGACCCCGAGCCTGTGGTGCGGCACATCGCCCTTCTTGCGCGGGAGGCGGGCGTCTTGCCGCGCGCCGGGCCGGCGGAGAGCGCGCGTGCGCTGCGCGACCTCCTCGCCGTTCGCCACGGCTACCGCGGCGATTCCGAGACCTATGACGACCCCGCCAACGCCAACCTGATCCGCGTCGTCGCGCGCCGGCGCGGCCTTCCCGTCGCGCTCGGGATCCTCTGGCTCAAGGCCGCCGAGGCCGCCGGAGTCGAGGCCTGGGGGATCGACTTCCCGGGCCATTTCCTCCTCGGCGTCGGCGGGGCGGGGGCGGGGCAGGGCTTCGTGGTCGTCGATGTGTTCGACGCCGGCGCCCTGCGCACGGAGGAGGAGCTCGCGCGGATGCTCGGGAGCTTCCTCGGCCCCGGCACCCTGCTCGGCCCCGAGCATCTGAGGCGGATGACGCGGCGCCAGGTCCTGCTTCGGCTTCAGAACAATCTGCGGCTTCGCCGCGCCGCCGCCGGCGATCTCGAAGGCGCGCTCACTGCCGCCGAGGACATGCTGAGGGTGGCGCCCGAGGCCGGGTCGCTCTGGCGCGAGGCGGCGCTGCTTGCCGAGGCGCTCGAGCGGCCGCGCACCGCGCTCGCTGCCTGGGAGCGCGCGGCCGCTCTCACCGGCGAGGACGAGGCGGTGGCGGCGCTGGCGCGGCTTCGGGTTCGGCTGAACTGAGGGCGTTGCCTCTCGCCCGTGCCGCGACGGTCAGGGCCTGCCGCTTCCTCAGCAAGGCTCCGCTTCGCCCGGGTTCGCTCCACCCCCCGCCCGCTCCGGCTCCAGCTCCGGCTGGCCGAGCAGGCCTTCGGCGCGGGCCAGAGCGAACAGGTCGGCGGTCGCCTCAGCGGGTGCGACGCGGCAGAAGGGCGGCAGCATGTGGCCCGCCAGCCCGTCGATCAGCGCGAGCAGGCGCCGCGCCGCCCCGGCGGGATCCCGCGCCGTCATGCTCCCCTCCGCCACGCCGCGCCGGATCAGCGCCTCGACGCGCGACTGCCAGGCGAGCATCAGTTCGCGGCAGGCCTCGGCGATCGCGGGGTCGTCGCGCGCGACCGTCCAGGCGTCGAACCAGGTTCGCCACGTGTCGTCGGTCGCATCCGTCAGCACATCGGCGAGGAAGCGTCGGAGCGTCTCGGCCGCCGACAACCCCTCCTCCATGGCGAAGGCGGAGGCGAGGTCGCGCTCGGCGATCCGGGCAAAGGCGGCGGCCCTCAGCGCCCGGGCTGAGGGGAAGTAGTGGAACAGGATGCCGACCGAGAGGCCGAGCCGGCTGGTGACGTCGCGCGTCGTCCAGGACTCGAGCCCGTTCTGCAGGATGGCGGCGCAGGCCGCCTCGAGGATCTCCTCGCGCCTGTCCTCGGCCGGCTTGCGTGCCGTCATCCTTGCACCCTTGACTCGACACCCCGTGTTGAGCGTATGTTCATTTGAGCGTTTGATCAACGCTTCCTGATGGAGTTTCCCCTTGTCCTCCCGCCATGACGTCGTGGTCATCGGCGCCGGCTTCGCCGGGCTGGCCGCGGCGCAGCTGCTCGAGTCGGCCGGCTGCCGCGTCTGTCTGATCGAGGCCCTGGCCCGTCCGGGTGGGCGTGCGGAGACGGTCACTGGCGTCGATGGCCGGCCGTGGGACGCCGGGGCTCAGTTCATCAACGGCGACATGCGCCGCGTGCTCACGCTCGCCCGGCGCTTCGGGCTCGGCCTCGTCGCCGCTCCCTTGGGCGGGCGGCCGGCGCTGCACGCCCCCGGCGCGGGCGAGGCGCAAAAGCGGCTCGCGCTTGCCGAGGCAGAGGCCTTCGAGGCCTCCGTTCCGTCCGACCCCGCACGCATCCCAGCCGACGCCTCGCTCGCCGACCTCGTGGTGGCCGAGCGCCTTTCGCCGCTCGGCCGCGCGACCGTTCTGTCGGCCATCGCCGAGCTCACCTCTGCCGCGCCGGGCGAAGTCTCCGCCGCCTGGGCGGCCTCGGGGGACGCGCGCTACGGCTCCGATCGCGGCGATGTCGAGTTCTTCCTCCGCGAGGGCTTCGGCAGGCTCGCCGAGGCGTTGGCCGCGTCGCTGCGCGCCCCGCCTCTCCTCGGCACGCCCGCGCTCGGCCTCGCGGTCGAGCGCGCGGGCGTGGCGGTGGCCACACCGCGCGGGGAGATCCGCGCCGCTGCCGCCCTTCTCGCCCTGCCGCTTCCGGTCGCGGCGCGGCTTCCGGCGCAGGGCCTGCCGCCGGAGGTGCGAATGGCGCTCGCCGGGTTCCGCGCCGGCGCGGTGGTGAAGCTCGCGCTGCGCTATGCCGAGCCGTTCTGGCGCTATGGCGGGTTCTCGGGAACGCTCCGCTCGGCCGTGCACCAGGGCCTCTGGTTCGGCGACACGACCGCGGGCGAGGGCGGGGTGCTGACGGCGCTCGCCGGCGGGCCGCTTGCGCGCCGCCTCGCCGCCATGACGCCGGCGGATCGTCTCGCCTTCGTGTCGGCCGCTGTGGCCGAGGGCTTCGGCGGTGCCCCGCCCGTTCTGTCGTCGGACGAGCGTCTGTGGCTCGACCACCGCGCCTTGGGCGGCGGCTACTCGGCCCATCTCGCCGCCGGCGCCTCGCCCGACGCCGAGGCCGCGCTCGCCGGGCTCGACGCCCCGGTGGCCTTCGCCTCGACCGATCTCGCGCCCGAGTTCCCGGGCTTCGTCGAGGGCGCTCTCGCCTCGGGCGAGGCGGCTGCGTCGCGGCTGCTCGCCCGCCTCGGCGCCACCCGCGCCACCCCCCTGCTCGCGGCCTGATCGAGGCTTGCGCGGCCGGGCGGGGGCGGCCACCGTTGCCGGCGCAACGGGAGAAGCGCATGGACCGGTCACTCGCCGTCGCGATCCAGATGGATCCGATCGAGAGCATCAACATCGACGCCGACAGCACCTTCGTGCTCGGGCTCGAGGCGCAGGCGCGCGGGCACAGGCTGTGGCACTACCTGCCGCGGCATCTTTCCCTCTCTGCGGGCCGGGTGGTGGCGCGAGCGCGCCCGCTCGCGCTTCGCCGCGAGCCGGGCAATCATTTCACCCTCGGCGCGTGGGAGGAGCTCGACCTCGCGACCATGGACGTGGTGCTGATGCGCCAGGACCCACCCTTCGACATGGCCTACATCACTGCGACCCACATTCTCGAGCACATCCACCCGCGAACGCTCGTGGTGAACGATCCGGCGGCGGTGCGAAACGCTCCCGAGAAGCTCTACGTGACGCATTTCCCCGACCTGATGCCGCCCACCCTGATCACGGCCGACCCGGCGCAGATCGCCGCCTTCCGGCGCGAGCACGGCGACATCATCCTCAAACCCCTGTTCGGCAACGGCGGCGCTGGCGTGTTCCACATCCGGCCCGATGACCGCAACCTCAACGCGCTTCTCGAGCTGTTCACGGAACGGTCGCGCGAGCCCTTGGTGGTGCAGCGCTATGTTCCTGAGGTGCGTTCGGGCGACAAGCGGATCATCCTCGTCGACGGCGAGCCCTTGGGCGCGATCAACCGCGTTCCGGCGGAATGCGAGGCGCGGTCGAACCTCCATGTTGGCGGCCGGGCAGAGCCCACGACGCTCTCCGACCGCGAGCGGGAGATCTGCCAGCGGCTGGGGCCGGCCTTGCGCGAGCGGGGGCTGATCTTCGTCGGCATCGACGTGATCGGCGGCTATCTCACCGAGATCAACGTGACCTCGCCGACGGGCCTGCAGGAGGTGGCGCGCTTCGACGGCCGCCATCTCGAGGCCGACATCTGGGACGCCATCGAGGCGCGCCTGGAGCGGGCGTAGCGGGGCGCGCGATGCACACTTCCCTGCCGTGACGGACACGGTCAGCCCCTACGAGCGCAACGCTTCGGGCTTCGTCGCGGCCTACGAGTCGCTCGCCTTCGAGGCGGTGCACGCCGGCCACCTGGCCTTCCTGCCCGAGCGCCCGGACCTCGTCCTCGATGTCGGCGCAGGCAGCGGGCGCGACGCGGCGTGGTTCGCCGCGCGCGGCGCGGAGGTGGTGGCCGTGGAGCCGGCCGCGGCGCTGCGCACGGCCGCCGCAGCTCGCCATCCCTCGCCGCGGATCCGCTGGATCGACGATCGCCTGCCCGGCCTCGCCTCGGTGCGACGTCTCGGCCTCGCGTTCGATCTGCTCTGGCTGAGCGGTGTGTGGATGCATGTCGCGCCCGAGGCGCGGCAGCAGGCGATGCGGTCGCTTGCGATGCTGCTCAAGCCTGGCGGGAGGATGGTCCTCACTCTGCGCCACGGCCCTTTACCCGAGGACCGGCCGATGTGGCCGGCAGATCCCCGCGAGGTCGAACGCCTCGGCCTCGCCTTCGGCCTTTCGCCTCGTGCGGTGACGGCGCCGCGCGACGATCTCGCAAACCGCCCAGGCGTGCGCTGGCAGGCCGTGATCCTCGACCTGCCCGACGATGGTGGCGGTGCCCTGCCGCTCCTGCGCGGCATCATCCTGCGCCAGGAGAAGGCTGCGACCTACAAGCTCGCGCTCCTGCGCGCGATCGCGCGCATGGCGGAGGCGACGCCGAACGTGGCGCGCGAGCGCGAGGGGGGAGAGGAGATCGAGCTTCCGCTCGGACTCGTGGCTCTGCACTGGCTCAGGATGTTCAAGCCGCTGCTCGAACGCGGCCTGCCGCAGATGCCCGTGCGTGCTGGCGCGGCCCCAGCCTTCGTGGGAGAAGCCTTCCGTGCGTTGTCGGCCCTCGAGGCGGAGGAGCTGCACCTCGGCGCGACCTTCACGGACGCAACAGCAGCGGCTCTTCGCCGTGCGCTTGCCGACGCGGCGCGGACGATCGTCGCTATGCCTGCGCGGCATCTCACGCATCCCGACGACACGCCCGTGTTCCGCGCGGAGTACGATACGGTGCCGCATCGTGCCGCGGAATTTGCCCTGACCCTGCCCGTGTTGTGGCGCTACGGAACGATCGCGGTTCCGCTCTCGCTGTGGCAGGCCTTGCGCCGCTTCGGCACCTGGATCGAGCCGATGCTGGTCGCAGAGTGGGCGCGGCTCTCGCTCGGCTATGCGCGTCGGGCCGGATACGACATCCGTCTCGAGGACGTGCTCGAAGCGCTCCGCTGGAGCGAGCCAGAGCGCGATGCGAAGCCAGTGCGCGCGCTCGCGCTCGGGCGCCTCGCGGCGGGGGAGCCGGTGCGCTGCGTCTGGACGGGCGAGGCGCTGACGCGCGAGACGCTCGACATCGACCACTGCCTGCCCTGGTCGGCCTGGGCCTGCAACGATCTCTGGAACCTTCTGCCGACATCGCGGCGCGTGAACCAGAGGGGCAAGCGCGGGCGCCTCGTCGCCGCGCCGGTGCTCGCAGCGGCCCGGCCGGCGATCCTCGACTGGTGGCAAAGCGCGTATCTCGCCGAGCGGAATCTTGCCGTTCGTTTCGTGGAGGAGGCGAGAGCGAGCCTGCCGCTCGCCTGCCCCGATCCCCCCTCCGCCGACGATGTGTTCGCAGCGGTCGAATTCCGCAGGCTTCGGCTTGCGCAACAGATCCGGCTTCCCGAGTGGGACGGGCCCGGGAAGCGGGGCTGAGGCCAGTCGCGGTCCGTTCCGTCCGGCAACGCCATCGTGGCCGACGCGGCGTGTGGTCGAGCCGCCGCGCACCGAACAGGACCCTGACGGATGGTGGCGCGAGTGGATCGCCCGAACCTTCCTGCCGCCGCACCTCGCTCCCTTCTTC
>Ga0209017_10000183_pt1 | contig 64128 bp, 38 predicted proteins | sample YNPBryunderm2012_FD_185812 | JGI IMG/M metagenome (GOLD analysis project Ga0209017, IMG submission 185812) | Anoxygenic and chlorotrophic microbial mat microbial communities from Yellowstone National Park, USA - YNP Bryant MS undermat 2012... ... | reverse complement strand
GGAAGATGATCGGCCGATTGCAACTGACGTCCTCGCAAGCCCTTACGGCTTTACTGGAAGCCCTTCTCCTAGAGGCCAAAAACTGGGGATAAGTCAGTTTTTGCCAGTTCCCTTGTTCGATCTTCCAGACCAGGCCTAAAGCGGGGCTGTTCTTTAGCTCTAAGAGGCTGCCTGACATTCCGCTTTTAGCCAGATGGACCAGCCAACCGGCACCCTCCACCCTGCCCAAACCCCCCATCAAACGGGCACTTGGGTAAATCGGAAGGGTTTGGCAACGGTCCGGCCGCCGCCGGAGTGCCCATTTCGGGACAGCCTCTAAGATAACAATTTCGCCGAATGAAACCACACCGCTGCCACCCCTGGGCAGGAGGGGGTTACCCATTCGGCTAACGGGTTACCACAATAGAAAGCACTGCGCGGCCAAAGGGAGCCAAGGGGCCGGGGCCTTGTGGGAAAAGCGGGGTACTACATTCCGCTAAAATTTGGTAGAAATTCTGTGGGAAAATACCAGAGCCCCGAGGAGGCTGGTGTGATTTTTCGAGGGAGTTTAGCTTGACTGTATCCACCGGGAAGAACGACCATAATCTGTGGTGTTCGATCCGATTTTTAGCCCCTCCATCTGGGAGGGGGCCGGGCGGGGAGATACAGTCAAATTAGAGAGTGAGGAAGGGTAGTCAACGGACTTTGACCACTTCTTTTATAATTCAGTAGTGTGACTGTATCTACCTGACCGGGCTTCTACCAGGGGCACTGCCTCAGAATCGCATCGAATACCACCTAGGGTGATCCTACTCCCTGGTGGATCCAGTCAAGTTAAATGAGCCGTAACGAGATCAAGTTATGCAGGATTCTTTTCAGAACAACCCGATGGACCAGAGCGTCACTTCGGCAGGCGAGAGGGCGTCCTCAGAACTGTATGAGCCGAAGGTGGTTGCCTTCTGTTGCACCTACTGTGCCTATACGGCGGCGGATTTGGCTGGGGCCATGCGCCTGGAATATCCGCCGAATGTGCGGGTGGTGCAGGTATTGTGCAGCGGCAAGGTGGAGGCGGAGTGGCTGCTGCGGGCGTTTGAGGAAGGGGCCGATGCGGTTTATGTGGCCGGTTGCGCCCTGGGCGATTGCCATTTTCTGGAAGGCAACCGGCAGGCGCTGCGCACCGTGGCGTATGCGAAACGGCTTTTGGCCGAGGTGGGCCTGGAACCGGAGCGCCTGGAGTTTTTCCACATCCCGGCCTCGGCTGGGGTGCTTTTTGCTCAGCGGGCCAAGGAGATGACGGAACGTGCCCGGCAGTTAGGTCCCAGTCCCCTTCGAGGCAGGCAAGGGGTGGTCGAGAGTCGAAAGCTCTCCGTACCGCCGGACCCGCACCCGCCGCTTCCGCCCGCCCAACTGGGCCGCCGAATCCGAGAAAGCGAAGCGCCGTGAAAAACCACCCGGCCACAACCATTTTCGCCGAATGGGGATGCCAGCCGTAGCTCGATTTTTGCCAATTTCCGTACCTCTTCAATTTATCGAAACTTACCACAACTGGTCTTCTGGGGCATTTTCCTAACTCTAAGAATTACAGATAGTGAGGGCTTTTTTTCATGGCGGGTAGCTCAAGCGGGCAAAAGTCGAGCTTCAAATAGGGGCCATGCGGCACTCCCCCACCTGAGGTTCCCCACAGCCTCTCCAGGGAGCCTTTTCATCAGCTTGGTGGTGTGGTAATGATGCCGCCGGTTCTCCACTGACCCCCCACAGCCTCTCCAAGGGGCCTCTTTGTACACTATACCCCGAAAATGTCGTGAAAAAGGCAACAGCGAGGAAGTGGCGGGTTGTGGAGAGAGGGGACGGTTCTGGGAAGGCCAAACGGGGCGGCGTGCGGAGCGGCAAGCATCGGTTTTGCCGATCAGGCCTGCACACCCACCAGTTGGCAGGCATATTTCATGCCATCGACTGCGGTTTTGCCGTAAAAATCGCAGCCGGTACTTTCTCGCAGCAGTTCGCTGGCGGCAGCCCCGCCGAGCATGATTTTGATGTTGTCCCGGAGACCAGCGGCCCGCAGCGCCTCGACCGTATTGGCCACCGATTTAAAACAGGTGGTCAGCAGAATACTCATGCCGACCACGTGGGGCTGATGTTGGCGGACGGCTTCGACGAACCGCTCCGGAGGCACATCGACGCCCAAATCGACCACCTCGAACCCCACCCCGCGGAGCATCATGATCAGGAGGTCTTTGCCGATGTCATGCACGTCGTGCTGGACGGTGCCGATGACGGCTTTGCCCACCGGAGGCCCAATCTGCTCAGAGCTTAAATGGGGGCCAAGCTCCGCCAAAATCTCCTTCATGATCATGCCGCCGAACATCAATTCCGGGATGAAGCACTCGCCCTGGGCAAACCGTTCGCCCAGCAAGGTCATGCCTCGGTTGCACTCAGCAACAATCTGCGAAGCCGGGCTACCGGCCGCCAATTGATCCCGAACGATCTGCAAGGCCACATCCCGTTGGCAATTGGCCAGGGCCTCCGCTAACGTGCTCAATGGACTCATCAGAAGTCTTCTCCTTGCTGACTAATGGGAAATGGATTCTCGTAACATTTTAGCCGAATGGAGGGGTGTGCTTGGCGCCCCGTAAACATGGCGCTCCAAGGCAGATTCCTCCAAGGGATCTCCAACAGGGAGGGGCACGCCCGTCGTGCCCACCGGACCTCCGAAGCCGCTCCCTGCAAGGGTCTTTTCATTCGGCTACAATGTTATGGATTCTATAGGACCGTGCAGATGGATGGGTAATACTTTAGCCGAAGAAAGGGGGCCGATATGTCACCGCCTACGGAAACAGGAATCCAGGCTGCTTTGTGCCTGGTACGGTGTTCCTCCTGGGTAAACGGAAACTCTGGAATACTTTCTGGATTCCCGCGTTCGCGGCAGGGACACTTGATGGAAGTGCTAGCAAAAATTGCCGGCGCTTCATTCGGCTATTGTTACATGGATTGTATCAGAACGACAGCAGGACCTGCCAGATGTAGGTATAGGCCATGGCGTCGCACTCTTCCCAGATGCGGCGTACCAGTTGTTCGTCGCCGGTAAAGGTTTCGGGAAATTCTTTGCGTTTTTCCTCCCAGGGGATGACCACGCCGGGCGGCCGAATCCGGCAACCGGGCCGATCCATGCCAAGCGGCTGTCGGGCCGGGGGGATGGGCAACGGCAAATCGAGCAACTCCGGCTCGTCATAAACCCCGTAGTGCCGGGTAAACTCGGTCATGGCCCGGACGTTTTCCAATTTCGGTTCGTTTTGCATGATGGCCGAGGCGTCCATGATGTAGCCGCCATCTCGGCCCAACAGATCGATCAGCTTTTGGCAATAGGCTTTCACCTGCTCCGGCGTGCCGAAGGCCAACAGGTCATTGGGCAACCCACCGGACAGGCAGAACTTGTGGCCTAGTTTTTCCCGGCAAAGTTCTGGCGTGCTGCGGTCGATGTGGAAGATGATGCTCCGTTCGGGCAACTGGGCGAAATAGTCCAGGTTGCCGTCCCAATCGCCCTCGGCATAGTAGAGGGTCTGGATGCCGTCCTGCCACAGCTCTTCGGTAATCCATTTGAGGGTGGGCCAGTAGAACTTTTCGAATTGCTGCCGGGACAAAAACGGCACACAGCCCCGGTGCATCCAGAGGCCGACAGGCAGATTCCGCTGAGGGGCGGCTCCGCTTCGAGCCACATGCAGTAGATGCGGCGCTAGGGCCTCACAAGCGGCCAGGACCTTTTGCGGCCGAAGGAACAGATCGGTGCACAGGCCTTTGTATCCCCGGAGTTTATCGGCCAAGATGTCCAGGGGGGCTTTCAGGATGCCCGACAGGGCCGGCACGGTGCCCGACTCCCGCCGCAGCAGCTCATTCTGCTTTTCAAATCCCATGAAATAGGCCAGCATGTTCATGCCGCCTTTCAGGAACGACATATTGTTCCGGAAGGTGCAGGGTTGGCCGAGGGGGACGACGTCGGCGGCCACCCGGGGCAACCAAACGTTCATCAGATACCCCGTCGGGTCCTCGATCAACAGATCGTATTCATCCGGCCGCATCCAAGCCTGTTCTTCCGGGGGTTCCAAATATTGGAAGCCGGTATCCGGCGGCAGGTCCACGCCCGGCGTAGCATAATAGCGAAGCCCGATCGCCTGGACCAGACCGGCCCACCCATAGACCATGTTCGGCACGACGGCGTCCCAATCAAAGTCGGCGGCACATCGGCGGGCCGCCGCAAACGCCTTCCAGAAATCCTGCGTTACCTCCTGCACCGTGTAGCCGGCATACAGGGCGGTAAACTCGGCCACAAAGGGCCGGATCGGCACCCGGTCCGGTTTCCCTTTCCGCATGGCGGTTACATACCGACGCAGACGCTGCTGATACCGCTGCTCCATGTCCATCGGCAAAGTTTGGCTCGCAGTGCTCATAGAAATGCCCTTTCCTAAGGCCAGTTTCAATGTTCACCTCTGTTGGCTGGGGAGAGGGAGACAGCGCGTCTTCCAGGGGCGAAAATGGTCCTGGAAAGTCAGTACCAGCTCCCCCCAAATTAGTTCACCATGTTCCAGAAATAGCCCTTTGGATTTTGGACAAATTCCCGAATTATGTATCCGGCCGCAAAATTCCAAGTCGGCGGAGTTTTTCTCGGCATTCGTCCCGTTCCCGGCACCGGGCAAGTTCTTTCCAGGCGGGGTCTTGGGCGGCCAGGAAATCCTGTTCAGTGGCCGGAATTTTGCCTGCCTCAGCCAACCGGCGGATGACTGCCTGTTCCAGTCGGCTTAGCCGAACGGCCTGGAGCCGATAATCCTCAAACGCCTCCCAAACCAGGGGAAACAGCGGTCGCACAATTTCATAGCCGATTGTCTGAGCATACTGGCGAATCTCCCATTGGGCCTCCGGCGCAAGCCGAAGCTCCAAAAAATGCAGCAAATTATGCAGATCGATTTTCCAGTAGGCCTCCGTGTAGGTGGAAAGCGGAAGGTCTTTGCGGGCCTGTTCTCGGGCCACGCCCAGTTCCAATCGGCGTTGGTACACCCGGCGGGCGTGGGCTTGCAGCTCGGCTTCGGCGGCCGAAAGCTCCTGGCCCAACTGCGGCGGCAGAAACCCCTCGCTCCCCTGCCGATTCCGCACCGATTGCAATCGCCAACGATCCGGCGGCGTCTGCTGCGCCGCATCAATGGCCACCGAATACCGAGTACTGTACTCATTGACCGAGGCGGTCCGGTGGCGAATCCACTGCCGCCAACAGTCCATCGGCACCCGGACAAACAACTTCACCTCCGCCATCTCAAACGGACTGGTATGTCCGTGGCGCATCAAATATCGTAGCAAGGTCCGATCGTCGGACACGCTCCGGGTGCCTTCGCCGTAGCTGACACGGGCCGCCTGCACGATCGCCCGATCGTCGCCCATCACATCCACCAAGGCCACAAACCCGTCGTCCAACACCGGAAACTTCTTCCAACGTAAGGTTTCCAATAGCTCGCTAGGATTACTCATCCTCGAAGTCCACATAGAAATACAGGGAAAATGGATATCCATTAAAAATAGTACTTCCCCTCTCTGAGAGGGGAATATCTTCTCGAAACTCAATCTACCTTATGGCCCGGTTCCCCTCTGGACGGATAGACTTTCCTCTCCCCGGCCGTAGCCCGAGTTAGAGGCTCTTCCAAAATTCCATTTTTAGTAGGATACCCGACTGGCGGCCTCCCCCTGTCCCAAACCCCATAAAAGGGGCACTTTCGTAAACCGGAAGGGTTTGGCAACGGTCCCGGCGGCCGCCCCACGGCCGATTTCGGAACACCCTCTTCGATCCCGATTTCCCAGAGGATTCGCTTCCTGACAGAGGCGATTGCAGAAAAAGTGCCTCTAAACAGGTTGGCTCTCCTCGGGCCGAAAGATATTTTCTCAACTTCACCCTCGAGAAGCAAGCAGTGGCTTCCAAGGGGGAGTCTGCCAGGAGATAAAGCGGATGTGTTCGGCCTCAAAAAATTCCTGGCATGCGCCGGATCAGGGCGAAACCGAAATTCCCTTACCTCCACCGGCCGGCCGAGGCTGTTGTGCCCCTCCCGCTTTCAACTCCCCCATAAAGGTGCCTCTTTTCTTTTTCTTGAGCAAAGATGAAAATAAAATTTTCTTTTAGAGGCTGTCCCGAAATGCGTAGTCGGGCGGCGGCCCAGAGCGTTGCCAACCCCGTCGATTTACCAAAGTGCCCGTTTTATGTGGGGGTTTTAGGAGTCTGGGGCTCCCGGTTGGTAGTCCATCTGGCTAAAAACGGAATTTCGGGACAGCCTCTTAGGACGGAAAAAATGGAACGAAAAGCAAAGGAAGCTAAACAATGGGGATAAGATAGAAAAAATGCGCCAGCTTGGGTTGCTTCTCTTACTTGAGGACCTACCAAAAGCCAAGCCAAATTGCCATACCTTTTCCTGAAAGGATTCCTGGGATGAAAGAAGTTCCCGGCCAGAGAGATCGGTCGGCCCTGGTAGCCCTTTTGGACCAGGCTGCTGCGGAAGGAAAACTCTCGGCCAGTGCGGTGGCGAACATCCGTACCTGGCTGACCGAGCCGGCCTATGCCGAGTATGCTCCCTGGGTGGCCGAGCATATCCAAAAAGGTCTTTGGCAGCAACTGGACGAGGTGTTTTGGCAGGTGATTCCGTTCGGCACCGGCGGTCGGCGTGGTAAAATGTACCCCATCGGCACCAACGCCATCAACGACCGCACCATGGCCGAATCCGCCCAGGGAGTGGCCGACTATGTCATCGACTATCTTCGCAGCCATCCGAGCGGTGGGCCGCTTCGCTGTGCCATTGGTTACGACACCCGGCATCGCTCTCCGGAGTTTGCCCGCTTGTGCGCCGAGGTGATGGCCGCCAACGGGTTTCAGGTCTATTTTCTGGAAGGCTACCGCAGTACGCCGGAACTATCGTTTGCCGTCCGGTATAAAAATTGTTCCTGTGGTCTGATGATCACTGCCAGCCACAACCCGCCGCAAGATAATGCGATCAAAGTGTATTGGTCCACAGGCGGCCAATTGTTGCCGCCGCACGACGAGGGCGTTATCCACCGGGTCATGGCGGTCCGGGAAATTCGGCGCATCGATTTCCAGCAGGCCCTGGCCGAGGGGAAAATCCTTCTATGCCAGGAGGAAGTGGATGCGGCATTTCAGCGGGCGGTGCTGGAGCAAAGTCGGCCCGGCCCCCGGGACCTGAAAATCCTCTATTCGCCGCTCCATGGGGTCGGGGCCTCGGCGGTGGTCCCGGTACTGGAAGCGGACGGATTTTCCCAGGTGGAGGTCTTCGGTCCCCACGCCGCACCCGACGGCGATTTTCCGAACGTGCCCAATCATGTGGCCAATCCGGAAAATCCCAGGGTCTTCGATTCCCTGATCGAATATGCCCAGGCCCATGGGTTCGAGCTGATTTTGGCCACGGATCCAGATTGCGATCGGGTCGGCTGTGCTACCCCGGTCCGTTGGACGCCCGGCGCAGCGTGGAAAACGCTCACCGGCAACCAGATCGGCGCTTTGTTGGCCGAATATCTCCTCCAGCAGGCCAAGCAAGCGGGGTGTCTGACCCCGAACCACTACGTGGTCAAAACCGCAGTGACTACGGAGTTGATCCGGCGGATTGCCCAGGCCTATGGGGTCCACTGTGTGGGCGACCTTTTGGTCGGGTTTAAGTGGATCGGCGGGGTAATCGACCAGATGGGGCCGGACGGGTTTGTCCTGGGTGCGGAGGAGTCCTACGGCTTTTTGATCGGCACCCATGCCAGGGACAAAGACGCTGCCGTGGCTGCCATGATCCTTTCGGAGCTAGCCGCCCAAGCCAAAGCGGCCGGACAGACCCTCCACCAAAAATTGGAGGACTTATTCCGGCGGTATGGCTGCCATCAGGAATCGGCCTTTTCCCAACAGATGCCCGGGGCCGAGGGGATGCAGAAGATGCAGACGCTGATGAATCACCTGCGAACCCAACCCCCCAGGCAAATCGCCGGGTTGCCGGTAACCGCAGTCCGGGATTACCTCCAGGCCATCCGCACCGAACCGGGCCGGTCTTCCGAACCCTATCCGGTGCCCCAAAAAGGCGATATGCTCTTTTTCGATCTGGCCGATCCGGCCGAACCGACAGCCCATTATGCGGTCGCCGTCCGACCCTCCGGCACCGAACCCAAAGTGAAATTCTATCTCTTTGCCTATCAAGCGCCGGATAGCTCTCCGGAACCGGAAGAGGTCCGGGGAGCCTTGGAAAAACGGCTCTCGGCCTTGGAGGCGGAGTTGAAACTCTATGTGGAAAACTTCGCCTCCTGAGAGGCACTCCCGAAATTGTCTTCCGGAGGCCATCGGCCGATCCTTCCCCTCCATCCCCAGTTACCAAAAGTCCCATTTTTGTGCGGTTTTTCGGAAAGGTTGCAGGTAGAAAGGAGGACCTTTTCTCCCGGCTAAACTGGAATTTCGGGACCGCCTCTGCGAGCGGAATTTCCGTTTCGCAGAAGCCTTTGTCGGGTGCTAGACGCATCTGGCGGATCGGCTGGCGGCGCTAGGGGATCGGTCCTTTGCAAAGGGAGAAAAATTTTGTAGCTTGTCCAACAGAAGCGGGGGAACATAGGCCTTTGGTGCAATCTGGGTAGAGGACGGTACCATCGTATGCGGCTGATCATGATGGGGACGGGCCCGTTTGGGGTGCCGACCTTTAGAGGGCTTTTCGAGACGCATCATCAGGTGCTGTTGTTGGTTACAGCGCCGGTTCGTTCGGCGTCTGGCCGAACCGATAGGCCCGTGTCTCCCCTGCGCGATATTGCCCATGAACATGGGGTGCCCATTTTCGACCCGGAAAACGTCAATACGCCCGAAGCCCAAGCGCACCTGGCCGCCTACGATGCCGATCTGTTGGTCGTCTGCGATTATGGGCAGATTCTTTCGGCCCAGACATTGGCCACGGCACGCCTGGGCGGCATCAATCTGCACGCTTCCTTACTGCCGAAATACCGGGGGGCCGCACCGATCAACTGGGCTCTGTATCACGGCGAAACCGAAACCGGGGTCACCGTCATCCACATGACGCCCCAGGTGGATGCCGGCCCTTGTGTCGGCCAGGTACGGGTACCCATCGATCCGGACGAAACGGCCGTCCAATTGGAAGCCCGGTTGGCCGAGATCGGCGCCTGGTTGGTCCGTCGGGTGCTGGATAACATGGAGGCCGGCCAGCTCGAAGCCCTTCCCCAAGATGCCACTCAGGCAACAAAAGCTCCCCGATTGAAAAAAGAACACGGCCGGATCGACTGGTCCCGTTCGGCCCTGGCCATTAAAAACCATGTCCGGGCCATGGAACCTTGGCCAAAATGCTACACCTATTGGCATCGGCCTGGGGGGACGCCGCTCCGGCTGATTCTGGGCTGGCCCGTCCAGGCCCTGACAACCGATCCGAGCTCCGGCCTACTCCAGTTCCCCGGCCCACCCGAACCAGGAACCGTGGTGGCTGTGGAACCGGATCGGCTGTTGGTGGCCACCGGCGATGGCCTGATCGGCATCCGCGCGTTGCAACCGGCCGGTAAAAAAATGCTCCCGGTCCGGGCCTTCTTGTGCGGGTATCGCATCCGTCCTGGTGACCGCTTCGGCCCCGGCCCAGAAGAAAACGTCCCCTAAATGGATTCCCCTGGACTCGCAGAAGGCGTTTCATCCCATGTTCCGCCTCATACGCTCCATCGGAAGATGTTAAAATGTTCATCTATCCGAGAGATTTTCTGTTCGGCCTGCCAAGCAAGGGCATGCTCGTTCCCTCCGGCCCCAGAGAAGAATCTCCCCGCGGCGGAGGAATCGTGGACGCCGGAGGATCACCTCCAACCGGCCGCCAAATTGCGATTGCAGGTCCGCCTCCTGTTTGTTGGTCGAAAGGAGAAACGGCCGGGCCGACTCCCGCAAAAAAGCCTCCACCTCTGACGGCGTTTCCAGATACCGGATCGTCCGCCCCGCATAGAAGACAAAACTTTCTCGGATGAATTGGTAGCCGGCCAGTTGGAAATCGTCGTCGGCCAGTTGCCGAAGTTGGGCCATCATAGGCCGGGCCTCTTGGAACCGGTCGATCCGCACCGCGGCCAGGCCGAAAATCCCCACCAAAAAGAGCACGCTCATCAGGGCAAAACTCGCCATGGCGTGTTGGCGGCGCCCCTGCCGGGCAAAATGAACAAAAATACCTGCACCGGCTACCGGCACCAACCCGATCAGGCCTAACCATTCCTCGCCGGGCGTAAACAGCCAGGCCGCTATCGGAAACCCCCCGGCCAGTCCCAGCCCGGCAGCCGCCAACGAACCGATCGCCAGCCGCATCCACAGCCGAGCCACCCTCTCCGGCTCTTCCAGCCACCGCCAGATAAACCAGCCGGTCATCAGCCCCAGGGCCGGATAGGCCGTCAGCACATAATGGGGCAGTTTTGTCCGCGGTACGGACCAGGCAGCGACAAACACGCCGATCCAGCAGGCAACGAAGATACATGCAAGGCGGAATTTGTACATTCGATCATGCTGTTCCGAACTGCCTTCTTTTGCCTGGCCCGGCTTGCCCTCGGCGGACCAGATACCCCGTCCCAATTCCACTAGCGCCGGCCCCAAAAAGACCGACCACGGGAAAAAGCCTACCAAAATCGCCGGAATATAATACCACACCGGGCCACTATGCCCCTGCATGGGCTTCATGGTACGGAGGACATTTTGTTCCCAGAAAAACCTCCGAAGAAACTCGCCGTCCGTTTGCAGTCCCACCAGCACATACCAGGGCACGGCCACCAGACCGACGATCATCAGGCCGGTGATCGGACGCATCTGCCAGGCCGCTTGCAGGACCCATTGGGGCCGAAACGTGCGTGCCAAGGCGGCCAGGCCGACCAGCCAACTGACCAGCATCGCCGCTAAGGTTTTCACTTGCCAACCGGGCCGCAGAAAATCCTCTTCCGTCGGCCGGGCAAATCGCCCTAAAAGCCAGGGCCGTTGCTCCGCCCACCACCGGTCGCCCGATTCCCATTGGCGTCGAATCAACAGAAACAGTGCCAACATTCCGACCGGCAAAAGCAGACCGATCGGCCCCTTGGCCAAAACGGCCAGGCTGAAACACAGATACATCCCGGCCCAAGCCCACCACGGGTTGGCCGGGCAGACGTCCGCCTGCGCTGAAGCCGCCGGAGCCGATTGGCTCTCTCCTGACGCACCCTCTCTGGGGGGACATCGAGGGGAACCAGCAAGAACAGGACCTTCGGGGAGCCTTTTCGATTGCACGAACCCACCAGCCACAAAGCAATAGATTCCCAGCGTGGTACAAAAGACAAACACCGAGTCGGTCGTCGCGGCCCGGGCGGAAACGGTAAAAATGATGCTGGTGGTCGTCGCCAAGGCGGCCCAAAATCCCACGCGGGCCTGAAACAACCGTCGGCCTAAAAAATAGACCACCCAGCCCGTCCCTACCCCAAAAACCGCCGACGGCAATCGCACCGCCCACTCATTGACCCCAACCAGCCAATAGCCGAACATCATCAGCCAATAGGCCAGGGGCGGTTTCTCCGCAAAAAGCGCCCCATTGTATCGGGGCACAATCCAATCGCCCCGTTGGTACATGTCCAGGGCAATGGCCGCATAGAGCGGCTCATCCTCATCCCAAAGCGCCGGCGTCCCTAAGTGGACAAAAAACACGACACCCGTGGCAATCAGAATGGCTCCCAGATGCCCGAGCGTGCTTCGGGGATTTACCGACTCGCTCATCGAACGCCTCCTTGCCGTCCAGGGCCTGGAGAAGGATGTAGGGAAGTCTGTTGGCTGAAGGAATCCACTCGGCTCTCCACTGGCGGGCGAGGCCGGTCAGGCGTCGCCTGGCCGGGTGAGGGGACTACCAGGACTGCGCCGCCTTGGACCGCCAACAGACGCACCAAAGTTCCTGCCCGAGATGCCGCCCTCACCCTACACTGTCCCGCTGGGGGAGAGGGGAAATATTTCCCCCAGCCGACTCATTGGACTGTATCTCCCCGACCCTGGCCCTCCCAGTTGTGGGGGCTAAGAATCGGATCGCATACCACACAGATTGTAGGCTTCGTTCCGGGGGATACCGTCAAGCTAACATAGTATGGATTCAGGATTTGCCAGCCGTTTCGGAAGGGGGCGGGTTGGAAGGAAGCTGGTCGGCCGGCTTGGCGGAATCAAGCACGGTGGGTAGGCGGGAGACTTCCTCCGCCGAGGAGCGGTTGACCTCCGGATCGGCCGCATCCAGAAATGCTACCGCCCGCCTGCTATATCGCCAAAGGGCCACCGCCCCCACTGCCAAACAAACGACCACCACAACCACCGTCACCGCCCATTCCCCCTTTCGAATCCAGGCGGCCACCTGTTCACCGAACCAATAGCTTAGTCCAAAAAAGACGCTGATAATCCCCGCAGCGCAAAGGGCATCAATGAGAATAAATCGAAGGAAGGAAATCCGCAGAATCCCGGCCGTCAGATAAATGGCCGACCGAATCCCGATCAAAAACCGAGCGGTGAAAAAAATCTTCAGCCCATGGGCTCGGATGAGCCGTTCCAGCCGAAGATCTCGCTCCGGGGTAACCACATAGGCCCACCAGCGATGACGTTGCAGCACGCCCCGGCCGAAGTGATACCCAATCCAATAACTGGCCGTGTCCCCAAGCAGCGCCCCAGCGATACAGACGGCCAAGGCCAGCCATGGGTTCAAATGATCATGTGCACTGAGCACCCCGGCGGCCACAATGGGCACCTCCTCCGGCACCGGCAGGCCCATCCCCGTCAGCACCAACACCACCAAAATCGCTATATAAGAACCGGAAGCCAAATACTCGGACATCAGCACCTCATGGGATGCGTTGTGGATAATCCAACCGAGGTTGCCCCCTCCTGGAGAGGGAAACGGCCGATCCTTCCCCCCACCACCGGACGAGCCTTCCGGGGGTTAACACGATACTCGTTATGCGGTACGCACGTACAGCACTGCCGGATGGCCGGAAAGTTTCACCTCCGCCCCCTCGGCCTCCGGCAGCGCGGCATCGGTAAGCTCCAACGCCAGGGTCTCGTGCATGATGTACTGTCGATGCGCCTGAATGGCCGACCGAAGCTCGTCCGACGACGTAACCACCCCGACACGGATTCGGTCCGTGTATTGGCATTGGAGTTCTTTACGCCGGTTTTGGATGGCGTGGACCAGTTCGCGGGCCAATCCCTCGGCCAGAAGTTCCGGCGTGAGTTCCGTGGAAATCACCACCACACAATTTCGGCCCTGGGCGGCGGTCCAGCCGGGTTTGGCTTCCAGACGGATTAAAATCTCTTCCTGGGAAAGCTGGACCGGCCCATCGTCCAGTTCCAACCGGACCGAGCCGGCCGACTGGAGCTGGTGGAGCAGTTGGCCGGGGTCTGCCTGAGCCAGTTTTTCCCGTAGGCCGGGCAGACGTCGGCCCAACCGCGGCCCCAGCCGCTTCAGGTCCGGAAGCACCGTATATCGAATATACTGCTCCGCCTGGGTGATGAACTCCACCTGATGAACATTTAACTCCTTGGCGATCAGTTCCGCATGTTGCTGGAGCCAAGCCAGATGCTGCCGATCCGCCAAGACGACCTCCACCCGGGCCAACGGTTGCCGAACTTTCAGTTTGGCGTTCATCCGTGCACTTCGGCCCAGGGAGACGATTTCCCGGGCCAGGGCCATCCGGGCAGAAAGCGTCTGGTCGATCACTTCCGGCAAAGGGATCGGATAATCGCAGAGGTGGACGCTTTCGGTGGCCTGGCCGGCAAAGGCGGCCACGGCCAAGTTTTGCCAAATGGCCTCAGCCGTAAAGGGAACAAACGGAGCGATGAGCTTGCAAAAGGTAATCAAACATTCGTACAGTGTCCAATGGGCATCCCATTTGTCCGCGGTAAACTGGCCGCTCCAAAACCGGTCCCGACTCAGCCGAACGTACCAATTGCTCAACCCGTCCAAAAACTCCGAAAGCCGCTGACAGGCCGTGAAATTGTCGTAGGCGTCCATGGCGGCAATGACAGCCTGGCTCGTGCGGTGCAGTTCGCTGAGAATCCACCGATCCAATTCAGCCCGCTGAGGGATGGGGCGATAGGTAGGTGCCCTGGCCAACACCTCCGGCGTCAACTGGCCCCCCGGCCCGCCGATCTGCCGGGCCGGGTCCAACCCGTCGATATTCGCATAAATCACAAAAAAGCTATACACATTCCAGAGCCGCAGAAGGAATTCGGGAATGGTCTCTTTGATCGCCCGTTCACTATAGACGATGGAAGTCCAGGGCGCCTGATTGGCGAAGAAATACCAGCGGAGGGCATCCGCACCGTATTGGTTGAAGATTTCTTCCGGTGTACGATAATTTCGGAGTTGCTTGGACATTTTGCCCACTTTGTGGACATAGCCCTGGCCGCAAGCGTGCTGGGCTTCGGTTTCGGAAAGGAAGCGGCGTTTGCCATCCGGGCTTTCCCACCATTCGGCCAGCATCAGCCCGAGAACAATGCAGTTTCGGAACGGATGAGGATAGGGCACCGGTCGGGCCTTGCTGCTGGGAGCCGATGGGCCGGGCCGTTCCGGCTTTCCGGCGCCAGTCTGCTCGAGTTTCGCTCCGGCCTGGCGGATTTTGGGCCTGACTTGCTCGGCTTTGGCCTGTTCGACTTGATCGCCGGAGGCCTTGGTTTTGGCGCCGGTTGACACAGCTTGGGCGACCGCCTGCTGGATGGGGACGGCAGCCTGTGGGGTCTTGGCCCCGGCCTGTTCGGTTTTGTCGCCGGCCTGGATGGCTTGGGCGTCGGCCTGTTCGGTTTTGCCGCCTGCAGGAGCAGTGCCCGGAGGATTTTGGGGCCGATTGCCGAAGAGAAGTGTACTTATAGCCAGCAAACTGTAAAACCAGCCCCTGGTCTGGTCGATCGCCTCGCTGATAAAATCGGCCGGGAATTGCTCCCAAAATGCCTCCTCGGACCCAGGTGCATGAGGATAGCCCCATTGGGCAAACGGCATGGCCCCGGAATCAAACCAACAGTCGATCACATCCGGCACACGGCGCATCCGGGCGCCCGGCGCCACCGGCGAATCATAAGTGATCGCATCAATGTAGGGTTTATGGACTTTCAGATGTTCGGGCAGATCGGGGTTTCGGCGTTTGGCTTCCAACCAGACTTCCACGCCGGAAACGCCCGGCTTGGACAAAAGTTCCCGCAAGCTGCCCACGGCCTCCGCATAGCCGGTCTTTTCGCATACCCAAATCGGAAGCGGGGTGCCCCAGTACCGCTCTCTGGACAAGGCCCAATCGACATTGGTTTCCAGAAAGTTGCCGAACCGGCCGTCCCGAATATGTTCCGGCAACCAGTTAATGAGCCGATTGTTGGCCAACATCTCCTCCCGAAACTGCCGGGTGCGGATGAACCAACTTTTGCGGGGATATTGGATGAGCGGGTCTTCTTCTGCCCGCCAGCAGAAGGGATATTCATGGAGGTATTGTTCCTGATGGAAAAGCAGCCCCTCCGCTTTCAGCCGCTGCATAATGTCCCGGTCGCAGTCTTTGACCCATCGGCCCGCCAGGTCGGAGCACTCCTGAGTGAAGGTGCCGTCGGGGGCCACGGGGCACAAAAGGGGCGGCCCTTCGCCTTCGACAAACCGGGCCTGCTCCTCCAGCAACAGTTCATAATCCACTTCGCCGAACGCCGGGGCCTGATGCACCACCCCGGTGCCGGTATCGACGGTAACAAACTCGGCCGGCACAACCCGCCAGGCGATGTACTCCCGGCCGCCGGACCGAAGCCGCCCCTGCTGATTCCCCTGGCTCCGGTAGAAGTAATCGAACGGGGGCCGGTACCGTCGGCCTACCAATTCGGCCCCTGGATAACGGGCCAGCACCGTGAAGGTTTTGCCTACTTTGCCGGCCACCTGCTCCACCAGGGCCGAAGCGATGATCATGGGACGACCATCGTCGCCGATCTTCACAAGCGAGTATTCCAGGTCCGGTTTGACGGCGGCGAACTGATTGCTCGGCAAGGTCCAGGGCGTGGTGGTCCAGACCAAAAGGTCAGCCTCCACCCGGCCGGTTGGGTCCACCTGGATGGGCACCGGCATCGGCTCCAGAAGCGGAAACCGGACATAGACGCTCGGATCGGCCACTTGGCGGTATCCTTGGCCGACTTCTGCAGCCGAAAGGGCCGTGCCGCCCTGCGCCCACCACCAAACAATTTTGTGCCCCTGATACAAAAGCCCCCGATCAAACAGCTCCTTCAGCGCCCACCAGATGCTTTCTACATAACTCTGATGATAGGTTACATAGGCGTCCTTCAGATGGATCCAAAACCCGAGCCGCTCGGTCAGCTCCTCCCACTCTTTGGTATAACGAAATACACTCTCCAGGCAACGATGGATGAAGGCTTCCACGCCATACTGTTCGATCTCCGCCTTGCTGTGGATGCCCAGTTCTTTGCAGACTTCGACTTCCACGGGCAGTCCATGGGTGTCCCAGCCGGCTTTCCGCTTGCACAGATAGCCCCGCATGGTGCGATACCGAGGGAACAGGTCCTTGATGGCCCGGGTCAGACAGTGGCCGGGATGGGGCAGGCCGTTGGCCGTCGGCGGCCCTTCGTAAAAGACAAATAGCGGTGCCCCGGCCCGGTTCTCCAAGGATTTCTCATAAATCTGCCGCTCCCGCCAAAACCGCAAAACCTCTTCTTCTAACTTGGGGAAAAACACGTTGGTTTCTACAGGTCGAAACATCGCTCAGACTGTCCTTTATCCTACAGGCGAACTCATGAGAACGGATTCATAAAGATCCCATCCGTCCCATGGCATTTATTCCGAGGGAAGAATCCATTCCCCAAAATGGACCCTCCTGATGGTGCAGGAGGCCCCCCGCTCCGGCTCTGCCAGCCCATCATGCCATAAAACCTTATTAGTTAACCACATCGGAAGGGGTTTTGCAATGCGGAGTTTTTCCGAGCACGATTTTGGTAGTTGCTTTGAGGAGCGGAAAGTTATTACAATGAGGATGGTTGGGGGAGAAACCGTGCATGGATTCTGAGAAAAGAAGGGGGACCGCACCTGATAAACAGGTCCCTCCACCTGACAAGCAGGTCTCTCCAGAAGAAATGCAGGGTCGCGCCGGTCGTGCCCACCAAAGCAGAATGGATGAGCCACGGTACCGCATCGGACCTGACAGGCAGGTTTCTCGAGGTCTCCCGGAAAAAGGAGATCCTCATGAGTGGAAGGTACCTAAATCGGGGGGGCTTTACCTTAGTGGAGCTATTGGTGGTCATTACGATCATCGGGATTTTGATTGCCCTGCTGTTGCCGGCGGTGCAGTCGGCCCGGGAAGCGGCCCGGCGGATGCAATGCACCAATCATCTTAAACAGATCGCCCTGGCCTTTCATAATTATCATGCTGCTTATGGGGTGCTGCCGGATGCAGGCAAGGATAAGCCCGGGACCACCGACTGCAACGGCTGCTGCGATTCCCCCTACCGGGGGGATTGGAACTTCTTCTACCAGATTTTTCCCTTCATCGAACAGGAAAACCTTTATAACCAGACCGATAACAACGTGATTTATAGGACGCCGATCCCGATCTACTATTGTCCGAGCCGACGACGGGCCGCTCGGTATCCTTCCGACAGCGGCACAGCCCGGGCGGATTATGCTGGCTCGGCCGGGGAAAGCTACAGCAAAGCCAACGGGCCGGTGGTTACTCGCCAATGCCACCCGCCGGTCGGATTTGCCGAAATCCGGGACGGCACCTCCAATACCATCCTCCTGGGGGAAAATACCAAAAGATCATCTCGTTCGGTTGGAGCGGCGGAGATAACGAGCCGTATGTCAATTGCGGGGCCTTCGGCTCTTCAGGGGATACCGATGCCACCCGAATTGCCCAATATCCGCCCATTTCCGATGCCACTCATCCGACGGAATGCGGAGACCTGGAGCTTACCTCCGATACGAGTAAAGTCTGTTGGGTCACCCGGTTTGGTTCCTCCCACCCTGGGGGGGTAAATGTGGCGTTGGCCGACGGCTCGGTCCGGCCTATCTCCTTCTCCATCGATCTACAGACCTTCCGCTGGCTGTGTGTGCGGAACGACGGGCAGGCAGTAACAGTACCTTGAGCTTGAGGAGGCCCTAGGAAGTTGCTAGGGAAGGGGGCCCCCTCCGTTTGGTGGGTGGAAACCACGATGGTTTGCCCATTGGGAGGAACCAGGAAAAGGAGCACCCTCCCTTTGGATGCTTCATCGCCCCTTGAAGCGGGCTTTGGGAAGCCTTTTCTTTTCTGCCTGGGCTGGATTCAGCAGAAAATTACCCATCTTGCCAATCTTACTTGCCTTAGGGGCCGATCCGTATTCATAGGGGCTGCCCGATGGCCAGCAAAGATTTCTCCCATCCCCAATTGGTTTAGGCTTTTCGAAGATCAGTAACAGTCAGAGGGCTGTCCATCCCGGGTAAAAATGGGGATTTTCGGGAAACTCGCATAATGGATCCCAGGTGATTTCCTCCACCTGGGAACTCTTTCAGAGGAAGGCATCTTGGAGGGGCCGGAGCGGATGACGGTTCGGATTGGTTATCGAGGCGGGAAAGCGCCCACCTGGCTAGTAGCACTGGGTGGGCTGGTGATGGCAGCGGTTGGGCCATGGGGCGCCAGTACGCTTTGGCAAGCCTGGAAAGGACCCCCTGCCAATTCCTTGACGGCCCCTTTGGATGCCTATTCAGGGGGAAATTTAGACCCCCAGCAAGGGAAAGAGACACCCTCCGATGTCCACTTCCAGAGGGAAGGGGCCTCTTTAAATGATCAGTTCCTGGCAACCGGAGGGACTTCCGCTTCCGGGATGCCAATCCCGTCCGGTTTGGGCGAAGCAACCTCCGCTCTGGGCAGCCCGGCGGCCCAACAGCGCCTCTCGTTGGATGAAGTGTTCCGGTTTGATCTAACGATCCGGGAGGTGTTGGCCCGTTGGCCCAGAGTATCGACCAGCTTGGCCGACCTGCAATTGCAAGGCTACCGGGTACCTTTGGTTACCGGGCCGGCCGAAACCGATCTGGCCGGGGCATTGACCTACTACTTCAATTCCTATCAGCAACTTCAGCGGATCACCTTCCAGGGAACCACCGGCGACGGTCGAGAATTGGTCCGATTTTTGACCGCCCAATATGGGTTTCAGCGTCGGCTAACGAATGATCCGAGTCTTTTTGTTTATGAAGTGCCCCGGTTGGGGGGGCCTCCTCAGAGCATTTTACGCCTGAAATTAGCCCCCACATTGAAAGCGGATATGCCACATCAGCGGTTCGATGTCTGGTTGGTGATCGAGCGGCCCGAAGAACCTCCGAAACCCTTCTGGCAACGAACAGACCGGTAAACCGTTCCTTGGCTTTTGCTGCCGGGGCTGCGCTGTGAGAAAAGGCTGGGCTGGAAAAAGGCCGGACTCTGGGAAAATGGGGCTCCGGTAGAACGGGAGAGATATTCCCCCCCAGCACGAGGGGATTAAGAAGTTAGCCGGTCGCTTTCGGCAAGTTTTTCTTTCTTTTCAGGAGGGTGGGCTGAGAGTTTGGACTTCGAGTCGGGAGATTTTTCCGGCCCTTTGGATTTGGAGCGGGGTTCGGGCGGGGGCGGTTCGTATTCAAACTCTCGCCAGACCATAGGCCGACGGAATTGCGGCTCGATCCGGAGCACGACTTCGCCATTTTGGAAGATACGGACCGTACCGTTGGATTTGCTGACGGTAATGGCGATGGCTTTGGTAGCCCGGCTGATAGCGGCGGCCGCCCAATGCCGGGCGCCCAAGCCTTTGGATAACGTAATATCGGCTGCGGAGCTATCCACATACCGGCACGCCGCCTCCACAATCCCCTCCGACGAGACAATAATCGCCCCATCCAATTGGGCGATCTCTTTGATGCCTTCTCGCACCCGGGGATCGAAGAGGTTCCGTTCGGCCCGACTGTACCCTCGGACCGGATCAAACCCGACCGGTCGGCTGGCGGCCAGGACTTTCCGGGTATCGCCCACAATGAACATCGTGCCGATCGGTTGGCCTTCCCGGCCTTCCCGGCCGATTTCGACGGCCAAATCGACGACCAATTTGAGGGTATCCAAGGGAACCTGGGTTTCCAGTTGGCGGAGTTCCCGGCTGGAGAGGCGTTCCAGGTGTTCTTCCAATTGGATAATACTGATGGAATCGATGGCTTCTTCGGGATGGAAGCCGCTATACAGGGCCACCACGGTGGCACCGGGAGCCAGCAGTTCGTCGGCCACCGCTTCCAGCAAGGCCTGACCGAGCCGCTCATACAGCGGTGCCGAGAGCAACTCGACGGCCACCCCCCGGAAACCGGCCTGTTGGGCCTCCGTTAACAGCGCCGGAGAATCGACCGCCAAGACCACTTTGTGGGGATCGACCAGTTTGGCCAGGCGGCTCCAATCGCAGGCTCCTTCGACCAGCAAAAGGACCGCCTGGGCCGAGACCGCGTCGGCCACCTTAACGGCCGTCTCCCATAAAACCTTAAATCGCTCCCCAAACCGCACCAAAGGCGCATCCTCACCGGACGTTCCGAGCTTCGACTTTTTTTCTACCTCCCAAAGCCGACCTGCTAACAAAGGTCCCAGCAGGAGGAAGGGTACCCCACCCCAAACCGATTGCTTGCCCCCTGGTACCGCTATCCTATACATCACCCTATTCCCCGACAATCCCAATTTGTGTTTCTTTCGGTTCTTTTTCTTTTCCTATCGGTTAGCCAGTGGGTTGTGGATCCATGAAAACCTTGGGATATTTATTACAGTAATCCAACATGGGCATCCGATCCTTTCTTTTTTTCGTTCCTCCCGGTTCAACCTTTCAGGGAAGGAGAGTCTCCGGAAACCTTCCGAGCCATGGAGGCAAAAACTTTACCCTGGTGAAGCACCAACCCGTACCTCCAATTGCCGCTGTCCGAACCCATCCAGACCACGCTGCGAGGGTAACCCTATGAGAAAGCTATTTTCCAAAGACCGGTGGATAGTGAGGGATACGGTCATTTTCTTTGGCTTACTCTTGCCACTCTGGCAGGGAGTGTGGACTGCCCATGCGGTTATCTCGGCCGAGACGACGTCGAAATCTGGTCCAGCGGGAGCGGCCTGGAAGTGCAGCGCCCTTTGCGTCCGAGGCGTCTATCCCCATTTGGCCGCCATGTCCACCTCCTACAGCGAAGCCGGCATAGGGGCCTTGGTGCCATGGGCGGATCGGCTTTGGTATGTCAGTTATGTGGCCCATAGCTCTGGCGAAGGAGTAGGCTTATATGAAATCCTGGCCGGTTGTCCCCCAAAGGCAGGATTAACCCTACCGCCGAGTTCTTTTCGGAATCTAGCTGGGGCCTGCCCCGCACCGTTGCCGTTCCCGTTGGCCATCCGTCGGCATCCGGCCAGCATTGTCGGCACCCATGCCAATCGGATGATCCATTCGGAGACCAATCAACTTTTGATCGGTCCCTATGTAATCGACGCCAAGGGAGAGGTCCGGCTGATCAAGCAGTTGGCCTCCGAACGGCTGACCGGCACCATGCGTCATCTAACCGATCCTGCCGGTAAAGTCTATTACCTGGCTATGGAAGGCGGCTTTTACGAAGTCGATCTGGCCACTCTCCAGGCCCGGAAACTTTTCGAGCTGACCAAGGAATTGGGCATCGAGTCCCGGGTGCATTTCAAAGGGGGCTATACCGCTCAAGGCCGGGTGGTGGTAGCCAATAATAGCTATTTCGAGGAGGACCAGCGGGACGGCCATGGCCGGGGCCGATTGGCTGAGTGGGACGGCCAGCGATGGACCATCCTCCGGCGGACCGCCTTTTGCGATGTAACGACCGCCGCCAGCATCCAGCCGCCGCCTCGGGACCACTCCACGCTCTGGGCCAACGGCTGGGACCGGCGGAGCGTGCTTTTATGCATTTTGCAGGATGGCCGGTGGCACACCTATCGTCTGCCCAAAGCAAGCCAATCCTACGATCAGGCCTGGTGCACGGAATGGCCCCGGATTCGCCCCCTCCGGCCAGACCTGATGCTTCTGGATATGCATGGGCTGTATTACAAGATGTCGGCCCAGCTTCGGCCCGGCCAAATGGGGGGGTTAACGCCTTACGCCGCCCATCTGAAGATGACGCCCGATTTTTGCCTCTGGCAGGATCGGCTGGTTTTGGCCGGGGACGAAAACTCCTCGATGAACCATCGGCATCGCACGGGCGGCCAACCGCAGTCGAACCTCTGGTTCGGTACCCTAGAAGAGATAGGCCGATGGGGTCGGCCCGCCGGCTGGGGCGGCCCTTGGCTTGATGACCCGGTATCCCCAGACACCCCCTCCGATCCCTTCCTCATCGCCGGATTTGAACATCGTTGTTTACACCTGGCTGCCCAGCCAATCACCCAGACTACCCAATCTTCGCCTCTCCCCTGGCGGGAGAGGCCGGCCAGCGCAAACTGGCCGGGTGAGGGGGCAATGTGTCATTCCTGCGCAAGCAGGAATCCAGGAAAAACCAACGGGACTGGCACTTTCGTGGCAGTCGCATACAAGCCAGCCGATGCCCCCTCTCCCCCTCCCGCCGATGCAGGTCCTATTACTCCAACCGTTTTTTCTTCCCCTCCCGCGGCTCCCGCTGCCAGCCCGGCTGCTCCCTCTGCGAGTCCGCCTCCCTCTCCCAGCCCTACCACCCCCTCGGCCCTGCCGATCCAGGTTACCCTAGAGGTCGATCCGGCAGGCGCCGACCAATGGAAGCCGTATCTTACGTTGCAGGTTCCCCTGGGCGGGTATGCCTGGCATGTGTTGCCGCGGAGCTTGCAGGCCGTGTGGATGCGGCTTCGCGTCGATCGGCCGGCCCGGATGTCGGCCCAATTCCATTTTGCTCCTGGGGAGCCGAAGGCGGTGCAGCCGGAGCTTTTCGCCCAGTTACCCACCGCCCAAGAGGTCCAACCCGGACCAAGCCAAGCCGGCAATTCCCAGACGGCTCTTGCTACGGGGCACAGTCCTGCCGGGGTCAGGGCAACGGGCCGGCACACCCCCACCGTGCAGATCAACGGCGCCTTATTGCCTTTTGCCGACCGATTGTGGTTTTGTGCTTATCGGGATCGGGGGCCGGGCCAACCGGCTGAACCTATGGGGCTTTATGAAATTACCGAATCCCTCCAGTTTATCCGGCGGGCCGAATCGGTGCCGGGGATATTTTCCAACCGCTTGATGGTGGGCGGTGTGCCCGGCTATCTGAGCATCGGGCCGCACTTGATCGCTGCGGACGGCACGCTTCGGACCATTGCCGGGCTGGAAAACCAGCATCTGGTAGCTTCGGTTCGGCTGGAAGAAGAGGCCCCGGCTACCCCGCCGAGTGCCAAATCGGCTTCTGGCAAGAAACAGAAATTGGGGCTTCTGACCGCGTCGGGGCGGTTGCTGGAAGTCGATTTGGCCACCGGGACGGTTGGGGCAAGCCGAGATATTCCGGCGGAATTGGGCCTGGAGGGCAAGGCGGTTCGGTTCCGGGCCGCCCACACCATAGGCAATACGCTCCTCGTGGCTGCGGTGGGCCAAGAAGGCCAGCCCGGTCTGTTGGCCGAGCGGTCCGCCGGCCGGTGGCGGATCATCGACCAGGCCCATTATGCGGAGGTCTGCAATCTGGGTTCGATGAGCGAGCAGGTGGTTGCCGTGGGCTGGGACGCCGCTTCCACCATCCTGATGCTTCGGACCGCGGCCGGCTGGCAAAAACATCGGCTCCCCAAGGCAGACGAAAATTATCCGCCGCCTGGGGCCGACTACTCGCCCCGAATCCGCGAAGTGGTTACCGAACGGTTGCTCCTGGATGCCGGCGGGCTTTTCTACGAAGTCTCCGGCTTGCCCTATGCGTGGAGCGTCCGGCCGATTACCACCCATAACCGGCGGATCGCCGATTTCTGTTCCTGGCGAGGGCTTTTGGTCCTGGCCGGTTGCCGCTCCGCCGATGGGGCTGCCGGCGAAGGGGACTCTCAGAAAACATCCGGTTCCCAGGGGGCGGACGGTTCCCAGACGACCGTTGTTTTCCAGAGTACCGACGGTTCCCGCAGCGCCTTGGGTTCCCGGAGCGCCGAGGGTTCCCAAACGGCGGCCGCTTCCCAAATTGCCCCAGGTGTCGGAAACGTCCAGGGCAAAACGTCCGACGGTGTGGCCCTTTGGTTCGGCACGGTGGATGACCTTTGGCTGTTGGGCAAAACCCGGGGCGTGGGCGGTCCCTGGCTCCGAACGCCGGTCCAGCCCCAGGTGCCTTCTGATCCCTATTTGATGTGCCATTTTGACCGGAAACGGCTGGAGTTGGAACACGACGCTGCCGAGCCGGTGGAGTTTACCGTGGAGGTGGATTTTACGGTGCAGCGGAGCAGGTGGCATCCGTTCACTACATTGCGGGTCCCCCCGAGCCAAAAATTGGTTTATGAGTTTCCCGAGGGCTATTCGGCCCATTGGGTTCGGCTGAGGGCCTCCCGCTCCTGTCGGGCCACCGCCCGATTTGTCTATGAGTAGGAGGCAAATTGACCCTTCGCAAATTTGGGAATATTTTAGAGGTCTATGAGGGGGTCCCGAATTCATCGTTGGCCGAGTGTAGGATCAATGCACGGCACCCCAGCCTCCTCAAACCTCCTAATAAAACGGCATCTTGCTAAAGCAGAACAGTGGGGAAAGGGATCAGGGCCGGGGCATCGGCTCCTTTTTTTCTGTACAGCCTCGAAGTCAGACGGCGGAGAGACTCAGAATCGGAGTGCATCCTCCGGGTCGAGCAATTCACGCAGCCGATGCTGGATGATCTCTTCTCGGTGGGATTGCCGGCGCTCGATGGCTTCTCGGAGTCGACGGAGCTCTTCCTCCAGCCGACGGAGCTCTAAAAGCCGACGTTCCTGCCGCACCTCAAAATGTTTGGCCACCAAGGCTTCCAATTCTTTACGGATCCGTTCTTTTTCCGGGTCCGGAGCGCGGCGATATTCCATGGCAAGCCGATGGGTCTGTTCTTCGAGTTCTTCATCGGTCCGAAGGAGGCGGAACATTTCTGGATCGGCCCGCTGGAGGCGTTCCCAATCCGGTCGGGGTGGCATGGGCGGGCCAGGTGGTCCTTCTCGGGGGCCAACAGGAGGCCGGTCCGGTCGCTCCGGCTTTGGCCGACCTCTTTCTGCCCGCTCCCCATCCGGTTTGCCTTCTGGCCGAGGACGATCCGGTTTTTCTCGTTCCCGTCCCTCCGGCCGCTCCTTCTCGCCCCGGAATGCTCGCTCCGGTTCATCCCACTGCTTTTCTCGAGGCGGCCGGCCTTCCCGAGCTTCCGGCCGAGGCGGTTTAGGCGGCGGGCCAAACTCCTCGGCACGTTCCTTTTCCCGAACCGGCGGTTTTTCGGGTTTCTCCTTTTCCCAGACGGGCGGCTTTTCGGGCTTCTCCTTTTCCCAGCCGGGCGGTTTTTCTGGTTTTTCTTTTAGGAAAGGCGGTTTTTCCTTTTCCCAGAGGGGCGGTTTTTCCGGCTTCTCCTTTTCCCACACCGGCGGCTTTTCGGGCTTCTCCTTTTCCCAGCCGGGCGGCTTTTCTGGTTTTTCTTTTACCGCCGGGGGTTTATCCTTCGGATGCTCTGTTTCCTCATCCGCCCAGAGCCGATCTGTGCTAAACCAACCGGCCACCAACACCACCACCATGAGCTTCAACCACCACCAACTCTTCATAGTCCTCCCTCCTCTGAACAAAGGACAACGAACGAAACACCCGCACCATCTCCACAGGGAGTGGCTATTCATCCTCCCAAAACCAAGGGCCACCAACGTAGCTGAAAAACAGGGAGTTTAGGCTCTCTCCAATTTGCGAAGATCAATCGCTTGACTGTATCCGCCAGGAACAAGGACCACAATCTGTGGTGTGCGATCCGATTCTTAGCCCCTGCAACTGGTAGGAGGCGGGCCGGTGGATACCAGTCCAAATAGAACCTTATAACATCGTCTGATCCAACTCGTTTTGGATTTCCTGGATTTTTTGTCGAATCCCGGTGAAGGGGTCATCCTGGAAAAGGCCGTGGCCTTGGATTTCCCAGGCCATCTGCTGGATCGAAAGAAGGGCGTCTTCCCATTGATCATCCCAGGCGGGGGTTTCCTGGCTGGCCGACGGCGGAGAACTCGGCTGCTGGGCCGTTTCGGAGACTTGGGCTACCGCTGGCCGTTCCGAGGGAGCAGGCGAGTTTCCCATTGGGCCGGGGGACGATTCCTTTGGGATGGACAACGGCAAAACGGCATGGGAATCCTGAGTGAGGCAGGGGGCAGGCCCGGCAGGCTGGCCGGTTGGCTCTGGCCCTTCCGCTCTGGGGTGTCCAACCCACCAAAGCGCAACCCCCCCGGCTACCAACACCAATCCCACAGCCGCACCCGCCAGATACCTCCTCCATCCTGCCCCGGTCCCCCCAGAAATGGGCCGGACAGACCTGCCTGGGCGGCAGGACTCGGACTCCCTTTGGCCAACATACCGGGCAGGACCGTACATATTCTGGAGAAATTGGGCTTGGCAGCAGCTCGGCTTGGGCAACGGCGCCCCCGCTCCTTCCGCCGGAAGTTTCCAGGCCGGTTCCGGCAGAGTCTGTTCGGCCGAGTCCAGCAGTTGCCCGAAGGCCACCCACACCTGCCGCCACTGGGCCACTTCGGTATCTTCCGGCCCGGCCTGGTCTTCCGGGCCTCCCACTGGCCCGCCCGAACCCCCGCCCTCCGCAGCTTCCGAACCAGTAGCGGCTTCCAGCTTTTTTTGAAGTTCTTCTATCGGGAATTCTTCCCAGGCTCCGGTCATTTTCGGTTCCCTCTTCGCTGGAGCGTTGGAAGTTTTGCTGGGACTGGCCCTGCTTCTTTCAAGGCATTTTCTCCTCGAAGCCGCCGAAGAGGCGGTCGCCGCCGGGGTTCGGGGGACTGCCCCCCGTTTCTTTCAAGGCATTTTCTCCCCCAAGATTTTCCGCAATTTTTCCAATCCTCGATGGCAATGGCTCAGCACCGTATTGAACGGGATTTCCATGATGTGGGCGATTTCGGCAAAACTCATCTGGCCGTAATACCGCAGAAGCAATACCCGCCGTTGGGCGGCCGAAAGGTGTTCTAAGGCTCGGTGGACCTCCCCGATGGCTTCTCGGACCATGGCGGCGGCCACCGGGTCGCTGTCCGGCTTGGCCGGGCAAATGGAGTTCCAACCCTGGTCGGCCAAGGAGGTCTCTGGGGGATCCCGGCCATTGCGCCGGGCCAGGTCGCAGACCAACCGATCTGCTATCCGTACCAAATAGGCGCGCAAAGTGCCCTTTTCCTGGTACCGGTTCCGGGCCTGCCAGGCTCGGAGGAAAACCTCTTGGGCCAATTCGTCGGCTAGATCGGCCCGACGCACCAGGGCCAACAGGTATCCCCGAACAGCCCGGCCATGCTCCCGGACCCAGCCCTCAAAACGTTCTTGGTCATTAGCCGGCTCAGCAGGAATGTGCATCACTATATTCTTTAACGCCGGGGAGCCAGCGGGTATTGCGGTCCCATGGGCAAAAACCCAAAAGCGGAAGCCTTTCTGGGGCAGCAGGCCAAGAGGCTTTCCGGCCCCGCAAAGCTGCCTGGGCAAAAAGCCAAAAGAGGAAGCATTTCTGCTGGGTTGTCGGCCTAGACCTGGCCGATCCCCTACCAGCAGGGTGGCCTCAGTGCACCTTTTTGGGGATATCCGATTGCTTGGATATCGGATTTGGAGATATCTGATTTGGGAGAATGGGTTTCCTTTTTGGGGAATAGCTGGGGGAGAATAGCTCTTCCTTGGGGGCATAAGAACCCATCGAAAGGGGAATAAGAAGCCCCTGGAAAGGGGGGCAGAAGAGCCTATCGAACACAGCGGAAGCAGCCTGCTTCCCAAAAGGAACCCCGTCGGGGTGGGAGGTTACCCCGTAGAAAAGAGCCCATCGAACACAGCGGAAGCAGTCTGGTTCCCAAAAGGCTCCCGGTTAGCTCGGCTTTTGCCATTTTGTAACACTTTCGTTTGACTGTATCCACCGGAAGTGAGTCCCACACTCTGTGGGGTTCGGGCCAATTTTTACTCCCTACCTGTTGAGGGGCTGGCCGGTCGGATAGTTGAGGGGCCTGGCCGGTCGGATACAGTCAACCTAACATCTTCCCAGGCGGAGGGAAAAAAACCATGCCCGGCCCAGTAGGTGGTGCCTTGTGCCCCTCCGTAAGCTCTGGACAAGCGCCTCCTATAGGGTTGCTGCCCCCTGGGTGAGAGTCCGCCGGGGGATAAAGAAGGCCCCTACTGGACCGGGCATGAGTAGATATGTTTTTCGTTGCCGAGGGATGGGGGGTTTGGGTCTCCGAAAGGGAAAACTTTCCGCAAAAACTGGCCGTCGGGGCGACCTCCAACCCGGCGGCCCGCGGAGTTTGGGTCTCCGCAAGGGAAAACTTTCAGCAAAAACAGCTCTTTTCCGGTTCGGGTTATTCCGAAAGGCGATCCAGCAGGCGGCGGAACCGAGGGATTCGCCGGGCCAGGTATTGGAGCCAGGCCGCCGGCTTCCAGATTTCTACGCACAGCCCGGCTCCGATCAGGAGGATTTCGCCACCTGGCTCGACATCCAAAAACTCCCGGAATCCTTCGGGGATGACCAGTCGGCCCCGCTCTCCCAGTTGCACACTGCGGTGGCGGGTGGAGAGCAATCGGCCCAGCAGTTGCACTTGCCCTACTCGGCCCGCTAATTTCCCCGCTTTCAGTTTCTGCCGGATCACATCCAGCCCGGCTTCGACCGACTGGGTCCATTGGTCGGCCGTCCACAGGCTGAGGCAGCCGATCCGTTCCTTCGCCAAAATGTAACTTTCCGCTTTGCCCAGAGGCTGGAGCAGCTCGGCGGGCAGGCTGAGGCGATAGCGGTCGTCAAGCCTCCGCTGAAATTCGCCCAGGATCAACTCGTTGGGATAGTTCATCGCTTTCGCGGCGTGGCGATTTCCTACCGAGCCGATCCCCTCCGTTGGCCGACATGGTAGGCACTTTTTGGGTCAATTTCCCACCAATAACTCTTGGAATTTTTCTTTTGTGGGCCAAAAACCCACGTGTGATTGTACCAATTCTTCTCCCCTTCGCAACACCCCCGGCAAAAATTTTTGAAAAATTTTTCCGGCCCCCGACTTACCTGTGGAGAACCGCCCCCCGCTGGGAGCCTCTCACCCTGTTGTTGGCTGGCCATCGGAAACCGAAACGAGAGCAAATTGCTCTAGATTCTTCTGCCGGGATTGGGTAAGGTGAGAGCATCTTCTCCTATTGTCTCCATGGATCGGGCAGTATGGACGACGATCCGGTAGTCATTACGGGAATTGGACTTATCGCCTCCGTAGGGCATGACCGGGAATCGGTCTGGAAGGCGGTCCGAGAAGGCCGAAGCGGAGCCCGCTGGCTGGAAGGTCTGGAAGGAATCCCGGATCGGTATCTGATCGGGGCGCCGGTGGAGTTGCCTTTGGAGCGGCCTGGGGAACTGAAAGTGGTCCGGCTTGCCCGCCATGCTGCCCGAGAAGCCCTCGAAGATGCCGGGTTCGATTGGCAGCGGGTGGATCGTACCCGGTTTGGCTGTGCCATTAGCGCCCATATGGGGGATACTTCTTTCATTCGGTATCTTTTTCCTCCGGAGACCGAGCGGCAACCCCCTTCGATTCGGGTACCTTATATTCCTCCTTTTGAGGAGGATTCAAGGCAGGAGGGCACCCCTTCTTTTGCCGATCATACCCACCGATGGTGGACCCAGTGGCTGCCTAACACCGCCTGTTGGACACTAGGGCGGGAGTTTGGGCTCTATGGTCCCCGGCTTTGCCATTCGACTGCCTGTGCCAGCGGACTGATCGAGGTTTTGTCGGCGTATCGGGCCCTTCGGGATGGGCAGTGCGATGTGGTGCTGGCGGGCAGTGCGGAAGCGATCCATCCCCTTTTTGCCGCCGGGTTTCATAAAATGCGGGTCTTGGCCTATCATGAGGACCCGGTCCAGGCATGTCGGCCGTTTGATAAAGCCCGAACCGGGTTTATTATGGGCGAGGGGGCGGGGATGTTTGTGCTGGAACGGCTCAGCCATGCCAGACGCCGAGGGGCCAAAATCTATGCCCAAATTTTGGGCGGCAAAATGATTGCCGACGCCTACCATGTAACCGGCTTGGATGCGGATAGTGAGACGTTGGCCTACCTGATTGAAGCGACGTTGCGCTCCGCCGGGCTTCGGCCTTCGGACATCGACTATATCAACGCTCATGGCACCGGCACCCTGCAGAACGATCGGATGGAGGTTCGTGGGATTCGGCGTGCCCTGGGGCCGGCCGCTCAACGGGTCTATATCAGTTCGACTAAGGCGGTGCTGGGCCATTTGGTCAATGCGGCCGGCAGTGTGGAATTGGCCATTACGGTTTTGGCCCTCCGGGATGGTTTTGTCCCCCCCACCATCAACCTGACCCACCCAGACCCCCAATGCGATCTGGATTGTACCCCCTTGGTGGGCCGACGGTTCGGGGGAGAATACGCTTTGAAATTCTCCGTAGGCTTCGGCGGTCATCAGGCAGCCGTGGCGCTGCGTCGCTGGCCAGAAGTCCAAAGCCAACTGGACGGCCTTGCCCGCGCCGCCTAAAGCCGATTCTGGGATATAGCCCCTGGGCATTTCTTTTCCTCAAAGAGGAAGTGTTTCGGAAATTTTGGATTCAGGGGGTTGACATGCCCCAAAGAGCGGTCTAGACTGATAGTCGTAGAGTTTGCGTTGGTGGTCGGCCGCTTGGGCTGCAAGGGCCGACGAACAGGGAACCCGGTGCAAATCCGGGACGGTCCCCGCCGCTGTAACCGAGCGTAATCCCGCGTCTTGTTCTTATTGCCATTGTCGCCTGGTGCGATGAGAAGGCTGAGACGTAGGCGGCTCGGAAGTCAGAAGACCTACCAGCGCAGGACGGTTTCCACTCTGCGGGGGACAGAGGTTTACCAGATGCACGAAAAGGAGTGATTCTATTTAGGCGGGCGTTCGAGAAGCCCGTCTATCTTGCTTTCGCGGGGCGTTTTTTGGTTGTTTCTCTGGTCTGCGCGTGTCGCATGGGATCGGAGGGCCTGGGGAGGTTGGCGTTCTCTCGCGATAGGTGAACATTTATTCATTCTAACCCGAATCCCCACCCATCGGATAAAACAAGGAGGAAAATACCTATGGATTCCGGTTTCCAGCAAATTGTCAAAAGAAACGGAGAAAAGGTTTCTTTCAATCCCCGAAAAATTACCGACGCCATCGCCAAGGCCGGCCGTGCCACCGGAGAGTTCCAGGAAGATACTGCTCGAGTCTTGACCATCAAAGTATTGCATCTGGCGCACCAATTGTTGGATGATCCTCCCGCGGTGGAGCAAATTCAGGACATTGTTGAAGAAGTTCTCCTTGCTTCTCCGTATAAAAGAACCGCGAAAGCCTATATCCTTTATCGCGAGCAGCACAAGGGAATCCGTCGGATCGCCGCCAAGTTCCAGGTGGACCTGGTGGACCGGTATCTTGGGAAATCCGACTGGCAGGTGCGAGAAAACAGCAATATGGCGTTTTCTCTTCAAGGGTTGAATAACTACATCTCTGCCGAGGTCTGCAAGCTTTATTGGCTGCACAAAATATATCCAGAACAGATCCGACAGGCTCATGAAGAAGGCGATTTCCATATTCACGATTTGGGTATTCTCGGAGCGTACTGTGTTGGCTGGGACTTATACGATCTGTTATTAGAGGGGTTTCACGGGGCTCCTGGCAAAGTGGAGTCCAAGCCGGCAAAACATCTGCGGACCGCATTAGGCCAAGTCGCTAACTTCTTTTACACCCTCCAGGGCGAGGCGGCCGGAGCCCAGGCCTTTTCTAATTTCGACACACTGCTTGCGCCTTTTATCCGTTTCGACGGTCTGGATTATAACGAGGTGAAACAGGCCCTTCAGGAGTTCATCTTTAATGTGAATGTTCCCACCCGCGTCGGTTTTCAGACGCCGTTTACCAACATCACCTTGGACCTTACACCTCCGGTTTACTATGCGGACCAGCCGGTAGTGATAGGCGGCCAACCCCAAAACGCAGTCTATCGAGACTTCCAGCCGGAAATGGATATGTTCAATCGGGCTTTTCTGGAAGTCATGGAGGAAGGAGACGCCAAGGGCAGAGTATTTACTTTTCCCATTCCCACCTACAACATCACCAAGAATTTTGACTGGGACAATCCGAATCGAATCCTGCTCTGGCAAGTAACGGCGAAATATGGTCTGCCTTACTTCGCCAATTTTGTCAATTCCGAGATGAATCCCCAAGACGCTCGAAGCATGTGTTGTCGGCTGCGAATTGACAATCGGCAGTTGCTTTGTCGAGGAGGGGGCCTGTTCGGCGCCTCGCCGCTGACTGGTTCCATCGGCGTTGTAACCCTGAATATGCCGAGGTTAGGGTTGTTGTCGAAAGATGAACAGGAATTCTTCCACAGGCTCGACGATCTGATGGAGTTGGCCAAGCAAAGTTTGGAAATCAAAAGAAAGGTGTTGGAATCGTTTATCGAAGCGGATCTCTATCCTTACATGAAATTTTATTTACGTACAGTAAAAGCCCGGTTCGGAAAATATTGGCAGAACCACTTTTCTACGATAGGCGTGCTGGGGATGAATGAGGCGTGTTTGAATCTGTTGGGCGAAGACATCGGGAGCCAACAGGGACGCCGTTTTACCTTGAAAGTGATGGATGTGATGCGCCAGAAGCTCTTGGAGTTTCAGGAAACGACAGGGCATCTCTATAACTTGGAAGCGACTCCCGCGGAAGGCTGCTCCTATCGGCTGGCCATGATCGACAAGGCGAAATATCCCGAGATGATTACTAGTTACGGCAAGCTCCGGGAGAGAGAATTCCCGTTTTATACCAATTCGACGCATTTGCCGGTCAATTATACAGACGATCCCTTCGAGGCGCTCGACCTGCAGGACGAAATCCAGACGAAATACACCGGAGGCACAGTTATCCATTTCTATCTCGGCGAGGAAGTCGATGCGCAGGGCGTCCAACGCCTCGTTCGGACGATCTGCCATCGTTACCGATTGCCCTACTTTTCCATTACGCCCACGTTCAGCGTCTGTCCGGATTGCGGCTATTTATCCGGACAAGTAGAGCAATGCCCTCGGTGCGGAAACGAATGTGAAATTTACTCGAGGATTGTCGGTTACTTGAGACCGATCCGTCAATGGAACGACGGCAAAAAAACAGAATTTCTATGGAGAAAGCCTTACAAAGTTTATCCCCATTGAGCGTATCTATCCCAAGTCGCGATAGAGATTCATGTTCCACTTTTTCTAGGAGAACAGTCTATGCAAACGTACGCATATGGTTTCCCAAGGTTAGGAAGAGCCAAGGAGTACAAAAAAGGAATCGAAGATTTCTGGAAAGAAGGCACGGATGAGAACGCCGTCGTTCATGTCCTTTCTCAACTCCACGCCGCCATTCAGAAGACCTATCAGGAGCACGTCGATATTTTCCCTGATGGCGAAATGACTTTTTACGATTCTATGTTAGATACGGCAATTTTGGGCGGCCTTTATTCTCCTAGCAATCTTAAAGAGTATTATGACCTCTGCCGAGGCGACAACGCCCTGGAAATGACCAAATGGTTTAATACAAATTATCATTATTTAGTTCCCGATTTTAGCACCATAAGCGAGCCTTGTTTCCACCTCCATAGAGAGAATATTGCTCTGCGATTCCAGAGAGGCCGTTTCCCAAAGTTGATCGGCCCTTTCACGTTCTTAAAACTTTCCAAAGGGATCCGGCGGGAAGATTTCGGCCGATTTTTCTTGGCTTTGATAGCGGTTTACCAAGACCTCCTTCTTCATTACGAGAAGGTGCAGATTGAGGAGCCGGCATTTGTTTTGGATTTGGAAAGGGAAGAGATTGAACTGATAAAAACAGGTTATCAGTTGCTGAAGGATTGCGGAGATAAAATTATCCTGATGACTTATTATGATGCGGTCGATTTCATGGAGGAGTTGTTGAGCCTCCCGGTATCGGCGATTGGGTTGGATTTTGTCCGAGGCGTATCGAGCTATGAATACATCGTCAAGCACGGTTTCCCGAAAGAGAAAACGCTGATTGCCGGCATGGTCGATGGACGCAACATTTGGAAGACGGACATTGCAGCGGCGGTGGCCAAGCTTCGGACGCTCTCTCAAAAAATCCCCAACCTGATGGTCTCGAACGCCGCTCCGTTATATCACCTTCCTCTTACCGTTTCTGGGGAAGAAAAACTGGATGAACCCCTCAAAAAGTGTATCGCATTCGCCGAAGAAAAGTTGGCGGAACTCAGGATAATCGCCGAATGTTTCGAAGGCGTCCGAGCGATTCCGGAAAAAGCCGTTTTAGGCCAGTACGGCCGAGACCCCAAAGTGCAGAATAAAATCCAATCGCTCCGGCCGGAAGATTTCGTAAAGACGGTTCCTCCGGAGGAACGACGAAAAAGGCACCAGGCACTATGGAAGCCGCCCATGTTTCCTACCACGACGATCGGAAGTTTTCCTCAGTCGGCGGAGGTCCGGAAGAAAAGGGCTGACTATAGAAACGGCCGGTTGTCCCCCGCCGACTATCAGGCGTATCTCCGAAGAGAGATCGACAAACTCATTCAGTTTCAAGAGGAGTTAGGTCTGGATGTGCTGGTGCATGGGGAGTTTGAAAGAACCGATATGGTAGAGTTTTTCGCAGAGAAACTTTCCGGATTTGCCGTAACTCAAAACGGGTGGGTGATTTCCTATGGAACAAGAGTATATCGACCGCCGATCATCTTCGGGGATGTGAGTCGGCAGACGCCCATGACGTTGGAGGAAATCGCCTATGCCCAAACGAAAACCGCAAAACCTGTCAAAGGGATGTTGACCGGCCCCGTCACCATGATCGCCTGGAGTTATTGTCGGGAAGACATTCCTCTGGCCGAAGTCGCCTACCAAATTGCTTTGGCGCTCCAAGAGGAAATTCGGGACTACGAAAAAGCAGGAATCCTCATCGTTCAAGTGGATGAACCGGCGTTTCGCGAAAAGGCGCCGCTCAAAAGACGCGATTGGGATGCGTATTTCGATTGGGCGGTCCGTGCCTTCAATCTGGCCACCAATACCCGTCCAGAAACGCAAATCCATACGCACATGTGTTATTCCGAATTCGGCGAAATCGTGGAATACATCGAACGGATGGATTTCGATGTCATCTCGATCGAAGCTTCCCGAAGCAAAGGAGACATTATCGATGCCTTTGAGGGACGGCGTTTTGATCGTCAAATCGGCCTGGGCGTTTGGGATATCCATTCTCCGGCGGTTCCTCCGGTAGAGAAAATGGTGGACATTGTTCATCGGGCCTTGCGCAACTTCCCGGCAAACAATTTTTGGATCAATCCCGACTGCGGCCTGAAAACCCGGGATTGGTCCGAGACAAAAGCCTCGCTACGGAATCTCATCGAAACTGCCAAAATCCTCCGAAAGCAATACGCTAGGCAATCGCGATGAAAAAAACGTCGCTTCAGCCGAACGGAGGATGGATGGTTTCCGTCCCATCCGGCCTTCTGCTGCCTGGCGTCTTGGCTGACGGAGGTCTTCCCCCCAAGAGAGGACTTGTTTCCGGAGTTTTCCCGAAGATGAGAATCGGCGGATTGGTTCCGTGTTCTCTTGTGGATTTTCCGGGTAAAATAGCGGCGGTGATTTTTACGCAAGGATGCAATTTTCGATGTTTATATTGTCATAATCCTCATCTGGTTTATCCAGAACTTTTTACCAGGTCAGTCCCTTGGGAATATATAAAGGAGTTCCTGGAAAAAAGGCGAGGACTATTGGAAGGAGTGGTCTTCTGCGGCGGCGAGCCAACCATCCAGGACGATTTGCTCGATCGTGTCAGGGAAGTCCGTTCCTTAGGATATGCCGTCAAACTGGATACCAACGGCAGCCGATCGCAGACGGTGTCCGACGTCTTGCCCTACCTCGATTACTTAGCGATGGATATTAAGGCGCCTTGGGGGCCGCGCTATTCCTATGTCTGCGGCGTCCGTGTCGATGAAAGGGAAATCCAACGCAGTATCGACTTGATTCGCAGATCGGGCATTCCCTATGAATTTCGCACCACCGTCCATCCCGAATACCTGCCGAGGGAGGAAATAGAGAAAATACGCACCCTATTGATGCCCGAGGAAAAATATATCATTCAAAACGTTCGCCCTTTTAAATTGACTGTATCTACCCGGCCAAGCCCCCACAACTTGTAGGGGGTAAGAATCGCCTCCAACCCAACAGATTGTGGTAATTACTTCCAGTAGATACAGTCAAGTTAAATTGCCAAACCGCTCCTCACCCAAACATGCCCCCTCTGGAAACCAAATGGCCGAACAGGCCGAAGGAACTTATGTCGAAAAATGTAACATTTTAGCCGAATGAAGCAAATCGCCTCTCCCCTGGCCGTCGAGAGGCCGGCCTGGCCTTCGGCCAGGTCGGGTGAGGGGGAGAAAAAAGGCGTCTGTCCACTTTCGTGTCCCCCTCCGTGTCCCCCTCACCCTACACTCTCCCGCTGGGGGAGAGGGATTCATTAGGCACGACCAGCGTGCCCCTCCATTCGGCTAAAATGTTACCGAAAAATAGGGATTCCGTCCTGCGGCAAGTGCCTTTTGCGATCCACGGGGCCAGCAACGATGCAGAAGGCGAAAGTCTATGGCGGCGGGAGATCCTTTTCTTTTGCGAGCGGGAATGCCCGCCGCAGTGGAACATCTTCGATCGCGGGAAATGCATTCCCCAAAGGCAACGAATCTCCACAGAGCCGATCTGAAAAGGCATTCCGTCCGGGCAACAAGCTGAATGAAGATGTCCCCTTGGAGGGACTTGCTTGTCAGGTCCACGGGCGTGATCAACGTGCCCCTCCATTTTGGGAGCTATCTCCCTTGGATCGCCGCTTTGGCGGGCCTGCCAAGCGAGCCCCTCCGTTCGGCTAAAATATTATCCGTCCGATGATAAGGTTTTACCGTGCACTTTCCGGCTTAGGAGTGGGCGGACGGAAAGGGCATGAGCCCGGATTGGCTAAGGCTCCGTTGACAATGGGTGGGGTGGGCATTTAGACTAGAAAAGTTAGTTCTGAGTCTATCTAATTTACCTATTTTTTCGAGTTGTGCTGTGAGTTGGAAACCTTGGGGCGGTGTATTTACCGAAGCCACAGACCCCCGGGTGGAGGGGTTCACCGAAAGTGTGCGCTTCGACCGCCGACTTTTTGCGCAGGACATCCGCGGTTCGATCGCCCATGCGCAGATGTTGGCGAAGGTCGGCCTACTGACGCCGGAGGAATGCCAACAAATGGAGCAGGCTCTGCTCGAAATTGAGGCAGAGATTCGGTGCGGCCGGTTTGTCTTTCGCCCTGATCTGGAAGACATCCACATGCATATCGAGCGGGCGTTGATCGATCGGTTGGGCGATGTGGGCCGAAAGCTCCATACCGCCCGAAGCCGAAACGATCAGGTCGCCACCGCCATGCGTCTGTGGGTCCGGGAGGCCATCGACCAGATCGACCTGCTACTTCGGCAGGTGCAGGAGGCGTTGGTGGGCCGATGCGAACGGGACGGCTCGGTGATCCTGCCCGGTTATACCCATCTGCGGCGTGCCCAGCCCGTGTTGGCCGCCCATTATTGGCTCTGCTACTGTGAGAAATTCCAGCGGGATCGGGATCGGCTGGCCGACTGCCGACGCCGGGTGAATGTGTTGCCGTTGGGCTCGGCGGCTTTGGCCGGGACCAGTCTGCCGATTGATCGGCACGAGGTGGCCCAACGGTTGGGATTTGTCGATCCGACAACCGGCCAGGAGCAATTGTCGGCCAACAGCCTAGATGCCGTCAGCGATCGGGATTTCCTGTTGGAGTTCGTTTTCGATCTGGCCTTGATTGCCGAACATCTGAGCACCTGGGCCGAGGAATGGATTCTTTGGTCGAGCCAGGAGTTCGGTTTCCTGAAATTGCCGGAGGCCTTTTGCACTGGCTCGTCCATCATGCCGCAGAAACAGAATCCCGATGTGCTGGAACTGATCCGGGGGAAGACGTCCCGAGTAATCGGCGATTTACAGACGCTTTTGGTTTTGATCAAGGGGCTGCCTTTAGCGTATAATCGGGATTTGCAGGAGGACAAGCCGCCCGTGTTTGACGCCGTGGATACGGTGCGGGCGTGTCTGGAGATGGCCCAGGCGTTGATCGAGCAGGCAGAATTGATCCCCGGCGCCATTGCCGAGCGATTGAACCACGGCTATTTGGACGCCACCAGTGTGATGGAATATTTGATTCGGCGGGGCGTGCCGCAACGAACCGCCCATGAACGGGTGGGCCGATTGGTTCGGCGGGCCATGGAGTTGGGACTTCCGCTGGCTGATTTGCCGCTGGAACAAATGCAACAAATCTGCCCCGAAGTAGACGAGGGCGTTTTCCAGGTGTTGGGAGCCGAGCAGGCTGTGGCGGCCATGCAAAGCTACGGTTCCACCGCGCCGGCAGAGGTCCGTCGGCAGATCGCAATATGGAAACAGCGTTTGGCGGCAGAAAAGCTGACTCAACCACCGCCAACCCATCCCTAACCTGGCAAAGGCCTCCCGCAACCAAACGGCTTGCCTTCCGGTGAAACGATCTTGGGAGAGACAAACCTTCTGGAGCGGCCAGAGACGATGAACGAATATCACTCCCTGTATAGAAGCCGCCGGGTCCCAGCCGGCTTGTGGCCCATGAGTGCGAAGGTGTTGAACCGGAGGATTGCTGGGTCCCCAAGGCATCGGGTCCCGGCCCTGGTAGGGTGGGTCTTGGGACTGATGATGGCGGCAGGAGGATGGGGGGGCTGGGCCGAACGGCCGGCTTGGCCGACAGCGGAAGCCCCAAGGGTACCCAATCCGGCGGAATCCAAAGGGGCAGCCCAGCCGACGGTCGCCCAAGAGGCACCCCATCCGGCGGCCGCCCTAGGGACGCTCCATCCGGCGGAATCTCTAGGGGCGACCAGTGCAGGGAAATTACCAACAGCGCCCAAGGCTCCCCATCTGGCGGAATTCCAAGGGGTGACTCGTCTGCCGGGAGTCCTGGCGTTGGCCAATTCCCTGGCCATGCTGGCGGCGGCCAATCCGCCGGAAGCCAAACCGGCCACCAAGCCCTCGGAGGAGCCGTCGGTGCCCAAACCGGAAGACCCGGTGGTGGCCGCCATTTTGGCCACCAAACCGACCAGCCCGTTGGAAAAGCTTCGGGCGGCGGAACTGTTGGTTCGATTGGGCCGGGCCGACCTGGCCAAACGCTTCCTGAAAGAAATTCTGGACGCTAAACCGGCCGAGGACCAATGGGCGGATGTGGGCGTGGAACTGGGTTCGGTCTTTTTCATGCGCTTGGCCACCCGGCAGGAGCTAGCCCCCGAAGCGCAGCAGGTGCGGGATGCCGTCTTTGGGGCGATGAAAGCTCGGCTGGAGGATCCCCAACGGCTTCAGAGGCTGATCCAGCAGTTGCAGGATGCTTCTTTTGAGCAGCGGCAACGGGCCGTGGCCGGGCTGCGAGAGGCCCATCAGGCCGGGGCGGTGGCACTCATTGGGGTGTTGGCGGATTCGGCCCGGCAGGCCGAACATGCGGCGGTCCGGGAGGTGCTGTTGCAAATGGCCGCCGATGCCGCTGGGCCCTTGTTGGCCTGTCTGGAAGCGCCGGATGACCGGCTGAAAGCGGAGGCGGCCATGCTCCTGGCCCGCATGGAGGTGCAGGAGGCGGTTTTGCCGCTCCGGGTCTTGGCGGTGTCGGAACAAACGTCCGTCCAAGTTCGGGCGGCTGCCGGGGAAGCCCTTCGACGCCTGGGTGCCCAGCCCCCCAGTTCCCCCCGGGAAGTGGCCGAATTGCTCCATCGGCTTGCCCAGGACTATTACACCGGCCAGCGGCTGCTCCCCGCAGACCTGGAAGGCCAAACGGAACTTTGGCACTGGGATCAGGCCCAAGCCAAACCGGTGCGCCAGCGACTGCCGGTCCGAGAAGTGCGTCTTCGGCGTGCAGCCGAGTGGGCCCGGAAAGCCCACCAGCTTCTGCCGGAGAACCCGTCCATTCGGCTTTTGTATCTGGCCACCATGCTGGAAGAGGCCAAATACGCTCATGGGCTGAACAAGCCTTTGCCCGGGGGGAAGGATTCGGCGGCGGATCGGGCCGCCTCGTTCGGTCTGGACACGTTGGAAGCCGCCCTGCGGTTTGCTCTGGACAGTCGGCATCCGGTGGCGGGTACTGCCATCCTGGAGGTGATGAGCCGATTGAAACCCTCCGAGGACATCCTGCGGCGCAGCAGCGGGCCGTCGCCGATCGTGCAGGCGCTTCGGCATGGGGACCGTCGGCTGCGGATGGCCGCCTTGGGGATGATTGTTCCGCTTCGGCCCACGGGGCCGTATCCGGGGGCCAGTTATGTGGTGGAGGCGTTGGAGTTTTTTGCCGCTTCGCAGGGGCAGCGGCGTGCCATGGTGGTCTCGGCCCAGCAGGAAGCGTGCAGTGCATTGGCCGGCTATTTGGCCGAGGCGGGCTATCGGGTCGATACCGCCCCCACAGGCCGGGAAGCGATCCGATTGCTGCTGAGCTGCCCGGATTATGAATTGGTTTGGCTGGATGCGGCCCTGCGCAATCCGGACCCGGCCGTGTTGGTGCAGCAGCTTCGCCGAGACAGCCGGACGGGCGATCTGCTGGTAGGAATATTTTGCCACCAAGAAGAATACGAACGCACCCGGCGCCTGAGCGAAACGGAGGAACGGCTTTTGGTCTTTGTGCGGCCCTATCAGGAGGAGTTGGCCAAGCAGGATGTGGCCCGGACGCTGGCCTTGGCAGGTCCGGAATGGGTAGGTTTTGAGGAGCGGCAGCAGCAGGCCGTCCAGGCGGTCCAGTGGATTGCCGAACTGGCCCAGCAGAGTCCCAAACTGTACGACCTGCACGTGCTGGAACCGACGCTGCTGGGGGCGTTGCAGGTTTCCGCTTTAGCCGGTCCGGCGGCCAACACATTGGCCAGCTTCGGCAGCCCGGCGAGCCAAAAAGCCCTGGTGGATCTGGCAAGCCGGGGAACTCAGCCTTTGGAACTTCGGCAGGCCGCCGTCGAAGCCTTCCGAAAAAGTGTTCAAAAGTTTGGTATCCTTTTAACCACTGCCCAAATCGAACGCCAATACGACCTTTACAATGCCAGTCGGCATCTGCCTGTGGAAACCCAGAAGATTCTCGGCCAGATTCTGGATGTGATCGAAGGGGCTGCTGCCACCGGAAGCAATCCACCCGACCAACCGCCCGTGGAGCACCAGCCCCCGAAACACCCGAAAAAACCATAGGAATTCGTTCGGCTAAGGCCCGCTGGAGTACCGCAGATGTCCTGTCTGCATCCGCGTACCGCAGACGGCCCGTCTGCATGCGTTCCGCCACTGCCCTGGCGGGGAGGCGGGGGACCGACGGGTTGGCCGGTGCAGGGGCGCCTGATCGCCACTGCCCTGGGGGGAGAGGCCGGATGAGCCGAAGGCTCAGCCGGGTGAGAGCGGCCTGTGTGTCATTCCTGCGCAAGCAGGAATCCAGAAAAGAAACAACGGGATTCCCACTTTCGTGGGAATGACATACAAGGGCGGCAAAACGCCACTGCCCTGGGGGGAGAGGCCGGCTGAGCCGAAGGCTCAGCCGGGTGCAGGGGGCGTGGTACTACAGATGTTCCGTCTGCATCCGCCGGGAGTGCGGGCTTTCGGCTCGCCCATAGCTGCGCCAGATGTTTGTCCGCCCAGGAGGAGTCTTCCGTCCATTTCCTCCGGGCCGAAGGCCTGCCTCCAAGGGGGTGGGACGCGTCTGGTGGGCGACCCTAGGACGTTGGTTCCCGCGGCGAAAAGGTTCCTTTATTCTTTCCTTATTGTCGTTTTCAGAAACCGTTCGCCTGGCATGGGATTGGCAAGAGTGTTTTCGGCTACCGAACCGTCGGCCGGGGCGGTCGAACCGCTGCCGGGGTTGATCGGCTCAAGCCGAAAGATGCAAGAAGTCTATCGGCTGACCCGGCAGGTGGCCGGGTCGAATGCCTCCGTGCTTTTGCTGGGCGAAACGGGGACCGGCAAGGAATTGGTGGCCCGGGCGATCCATCGGCTTAGTCCCCGAGCCGGCGGCCCGTTCATCCGTGTCAATTGCGGCGCATTGGCCGAAACCCTGTTGGAAAGCGAGTTGTTCGGCCATGTGCGGGGTGCCTTTACCGGGGCTATGGAAAACAGGACAGGTCGATTCGAAGCCGCCCATACCGGCACCATTTTTCTCGATGAAATTAATTCCACCAGCCTGCATCTGCAAGTCAAACTCCTCCGGGTGCTCCAAGAGCAGGAATTCGAGCGGGTCGGCGATACCCATACGATTCGGGTGGATGTGCGGGTCATAGCGGCCAGCAATCGGGACCTGCTGGAAGAGGTGCACTCCGGCCGATTCCGCGAAGACCTCTACTACCGGTTGAACGTCATTACCATCACGCTGCCGCCGCTTCGGGAACGACGGGAAGACATCCCGGAATTGGTGTCTCATTTCCTGCGGGTTTACGCGGAGCGGAACGGACGGCGGATTCGCCATGTGGAACCGGCGGCCATGGAGGCCCTGCAAGACTACGATTGGCCGGGCAACGTCCGAGAACTGCAAAACTATATCGAACGGGCGGTGCTCCTGGCCCCGGGCGATGTGCTCACCGTGGATTTACTGGCCGATCCGGTGCTGGGGCGGGGGCCGCAGCGCCGTCGGCCCACGGACCAGATGGACCTGGAGAGTCTGCTGGAAGAATTCATTCGCCGCCTCTTGGCCGAGGCCCAACGCAGTTTTTCCTCCGAGCCGCTCTACGAACAGGTGCTCCACCGGGTGGAACGGGAACTGATCCGGCAGGTGTTGGCCGACTGCGGTGGAATCCAAGTGAAAGCCGCTGGCCGATTGGGACTCAACAGAAATACCCTTTATAAAAAAATCAAGCAATATGGCCTGGAGACTTCTTCGGAAGGACCTCCAATGGGAAGTTGAGCCGGTGTGCCTTTCTTCGGCAGAACAGTTCGGTGAACGGAGAACCTTTTTACATCGGACCGGTGCGGGTCGAGCCGCCGCTTCTGATGGCGCCGATGGCCGGCTATACGAATTACGCATTTCGGCACTTGCTCCGCCAGTTGGGCGGCGTGGGACTTCTGTACACGGAGATGCTCTCCGGCCAAGGGCTGTTCCATCGACGGCGGTATCGGAAGGAGTTGCCCGAACAGCTTTGGCGGGTGAAGGAAGAGGATCGGCCTTTGGCGGTACAGGTGTGGGAAAATGATCCTGGCCGATTGGCCGAGGTGGCCGCCTGGCTGGTGGAAGAATTTCAAGTGAGCCTCATTGATCTGAATTTTGGCTGTCCGGCCCGGCAGGTAGCGCAGAAGGCCCAAAGCGGGGCGTATCTGTTACAGTTTCCGGAACGGATCGGGGCATTGGTGGAACGGGTGGTGGCCGCCTGCCGACCCACGCCGGTAACCGCCAAAATCCGTCTGGGACCAAGCCAGCAGCAGATCACCGCCCCTGCGGTGGTCCAAGCGATCGAACAAGCCGGCGGAGCCGCCGTAACCGTCCATGGCCGCACCACCCAACAGCGCTTTGGCGGACGGGCCGATTGGGAGGCCATTGCCCGGCTGAAAAGCCATCTGAAACGGATTCCACTGATCGGAAACGGCGACATTCGCTCGGTCAGCGAGGCGGTAGCCGCCTTCGGTCAATGGCCGGTCGATGGGGTGATGATTGGCCGGGCCGCCCTGCGACGGCCTTGGCTTTTCCGCCAGGCCGCCGCCGCTTTGCAGGGCCAGCCCATCCCACCAGAACCCGCTCTGCCGCAGCGCCGCCAATGGCTGCTAGAGTACTACGAGCTGCTCCAGGAACAACACGGCCCGGAAAAAGCCACCCTGCTGATGCGCCGATATGCCCCCCTGTTTGTGGACGGCCTGCCGTATGCCCGGCTCTTTCGGTCCCAGGTGTGCAGGACGAACAGGCCGGAAGAATTCCTTCGCCTGGTCGATGAATTTTTCGCCGCCCAGCCTTATCGATCCTCTTTTGTCCAAGCACGTTTTCCTATTAATCGTTGAATAACCCGTTAACCTAGGGTTTCGGCTATTGTTGATTTTGTTGATCTTTACAAATTGTAGAGGCACGAAACTCCCTGGTGTTCAATCGGTTTTGTGTCTCTTGGTTTTGCAAAGATGAATAGATGTTGGCTTTCGGCCGTCTGTTGCCGAACCTTTTGGGGTTGGCAGATTTTGTCCTCCTCGACCGGCCGGGATATTTTTAAGTTAACTGTATCCCCGAAGATCAAGGGTCTCTATCTGGTGGGGCAATCGCTTTTTGTAACAATTTAGCCGAAAGAAGCAACTTGCCTCTCCCCGGCGGGCCAAAGCTAGGGTGTCATTCCCGCGCAAGCGGGAACCCAATGTTTTTTGGATTCCTGCTTACGCAAGAATGAAACAGCCGATCCCTTCCTTCAGCTAAAATGTTACCGCTTTTTTTAGCCCCTACCCGTCAGAGAAAGGCTGTCGAGTGGATACAATTCAACTAAAAAATTAACGAGGCAGAGTAGTACTACCGGGCTAAGTTATGCAAAAACCACAATCCGTTGAAGGATAGCCACGGTGCAACGCAACCAGGAGTAGGAAAATAGCAACTTGAGGGTGTAATACGAGCTTGAGGTTCACCAATTTCCGTAAGTCTCGGTTTTTCCCAGACTCACCTAGTAAAGCTCATCGGTACATGCAGTTTCCTAAGTCCAAGATTTACAAAGAATTATGGCATTGCCTTTATAGCGGATACTCCAAAATAGTAAAAGTGGAGACTAGACTTGTTCCCAAAATCCGGCATCGGAGGATCTCTATTGAACGATGGGTCTGCCGCCTCGATCATAAATGCGTTGACCTTTCGCCACCAAAATAAGACGATATTCATAGCCGAGCTTTACGATGATCTTTTTGAGTTTTTGGAAATGATCAAACGAATCGTGGAATATCGAAAAATCTAAAAACCATCTCTCCGGGGGAAAAGGTCGTAATCGGGCGGCGATTTGCTGTTCGGCGGAAGGGTCGTCGAGGGGAATCCCCGCATAAGGCTTTGGCGCGGTCAAAATATGCTGGGCGGTCTCTTCGATCACCACATATTCCTCGGTATTTAATCCAAGGCGTCTGCCTAGGCTATCATATCGATGCCAGACATACAGTCTTCCGAAGCGCAACTCGAGGGCCACGGAGTTTTTGCCAGATAGACGTTCCCGAGGAAATCGGAGAGTTTGGGTCCGTTCATGGATTTTTTCTTCGAGTTCTTTTTCGAGGTGGGTCAATTCTTGTTGACTTTTCTGGAGCTGGTTTTGAAGTTGTTCTTTTTGTCGGTGGATATTTTGTATTTTTTGCTGGGTTTGGGAAAGTTGCTGCTGGAGGTGTTCCTTTTGATTTTGGAGATTTTGGCGATCGAGTTCCAGTTGTTGGACTTGCTTGGCCCATTCGACGGCTTCCGGAGAAACCAATTGCTCCAACCTATCCCGATCTTTCTGCAGTTGTTCATAGCGAAGATGAACTTCTTTCCACTTACTCCGGAGTTGGCTGGCTTGAGAAGGAGAGACAAAGTTTTTGACCAGTTTCTGTAACCTTTGCGAAGAATTTTGCACTAAAAGAGAAGCCAACATCGTGATGAAAATGACGCACCCGAAGGTATTGCATATCGGGTCCAAGAGGAGTTCTAAGCTATTGAGTGGGGTGCGACGTCGGGGAGTCATGAACTTGGCGATCCTTTTCCTAGGAAGAGTTTTTGACTATCGCCTAAAACGTCCACTCCGAGTTGAAAGCCCAAAGTTTCTAGTTTCTTCCGAAGTTCATCGTAAGCGGGAAGCCCGCTGGGTCGGACGAAAAGGACAAAATATTCTCGACGGGGGTCTCGGGACCTGGCCCACTGGATAAATGCAGAGATTCTTTCTTGCATGGGATGCTGGGGAAATGCCGTTTCGATCCGGAAGGTCTCTGCGGAGACGACCGTCCAGGCCGGCCCGGCCAAATCGACAAGCCAAGGCATCAATCCGCCCGGAACAGGATTAAAAATAAAGAAGTCCTCTTTTTGCAGTTGATCTAACTTAGCTTGAAGTTGTGCGATCTTTTGTCGGAGTTCGGCAATCCGTCTTTCTTCGGAATCCCTGGCGAATTGCTTTTCTGCCGAGACGGCTTGCTGATTCGCCTCTTGAAGCGATGTTTGCAATGCGTCGCATTCGCTTCGTAAGTGCTTGCATAGTTGCTGCAGCTGAAGATGTTTTTGCTTCAGTTGTTCGAGAGATCCTACGGCGAGCTTCATATTCTCATAAAGGGAATTCAGTTGGTCTTGGAGTATCTGGCACTGTTGTTCTAGCCGGGTGGTCTCTTCTTTCAGACGTTCGGCGTCCTGACGGGTCAGATCCGAAACATTGGGCGCCCGATGCACCAATTCCAGACTTAACAATAGGACAATCAAAAACACTACCCCCATCAGCGAGGTCAAAATATCTTGGAAAGAAAAAAGCGATAACGGGCTCCCGCTTCTCTTTCGCATTCCCAGGTCTCCCTTTGAGCAGATCAATCGAGAGGCAGAAAATATGGGCTAGCAAAGATCCTACCAAGATATGCCACAGGCCAAAGGTACTTTTTTGCCTCAGCGTTCCAGTTGGTCCACCAAAAGGCCGAATGTCGTCCGAGAGGGATCATGTTTTTTGTCGGCTGGTTGTTGCTGAAGGCCCTGTTGGGAAAAAATAGAGTTTCGGGAAGGGAATGTGTTTCAATCCGTTTTTTGGTCGGGTTCGAAGGGGAGCATGCGCAACCGATCGACGATATGACGGATACAGTATTCTGTGCAGCGATCTAGGAATTCTTCTTCGGACTTTTTCACCAGGGTAAAGAGCAGATATATCCCCAAGGCGGCCACCAGAGCGACCAACGTGGTATCAAATGCGGTGGCCAATCCTCCGGTAACGGCCCGTAAACCTTCCGACACGGCGTTGAAATCTTTTGCCTCTTTAAGGATTTCGGAAAAGGCGCCGATGGCCTGGGAAAGCCCCAGGACCGTCCCGATGAATCCCAAAACCGGAATGGCCCATACAAATCCGTACACTAATGCATAGCTGGTCTCCATGGCCGATTCATCCTGAGCCGCCTGGGAACGAAGAATATCGTCCACATCGCCGACCCGGCCAAGATTCTGCAAATTCGAGAGAGCAATGAGAATCCGGTTAAAAAGGAGAAATTGTTTGGGATCATCGACAGTGGCGTAGATCTTTTGGAACACCTGTTCTGTTGTAGCCGGTGCAAGGACAAAATCATGCGATTCGGGGACGACGATGTAATCCAAAGCTTTGCGCTGGAAAGCCAATTTACGCCATTTGAGCAGAAGAATCGCCAGGCACCAGAAGGTAAAAAGCACCGTAGCATATTGCGTGGGGCCGCGCTCCGTAAAAAGTTGGGCCCACCACGTGCCCGTCAGAGGGATCAGGGCCGCATAAAAGGCGGCTGTGGCCAATAGCGCCATCAGGAAGGCCAGCCAACCGTTCGGACGTGTAAACCGGCCGCCCGAAAATCCTAACCGTTGTTCTATATCCTTCCGGTGCCAGGCCAACGGTACCTGAGCTAGGGAAGCAGCCGATCTGTTTTCGACACTCATGGAAGCAATCCTACCACGAATAAGCAGCCACTCCGGAAGCAATACGAATCATCACGACAAGAGCAAAAAGGCCGATCAAAATCAACCCCACAATATATCCAATCCCTTTCACTAAAAAGTAATAATAAAGCTCATAAAGAGATTTTTGGAATATCACGGGAGATCGATTATATAGGAGGTTTTTTAACGAAGCGGTATAATTATACAGGGTCAACGCGTATAATCCCCAAACAATCGCAAAAATTAACTCTCCTATTCCCCCAAAAATCATTGCAGTGGAATCCGCCATCCGTTGATGAGCCCCTATCGCAATCAGGATGACTCCCGAGACAAGAAACAGGAATGCGCTAATCCAATACATGACCACCAGGAAGAGGGTCCAGGGGCGGATGCGTAGCGCCGCATGACAGAGGTTTTCCGGCAAAGTTTCTTCGGCAGGCGATCTGTCTGCTCGGAAGGGGAAGGGTGAGGTCTGTGGAGCATGCGGCGGCAGAACCTGATCTGCGGGACACCAGGCAGGCAATCTTTTGTTCCAGACAATGACGTTTGGGGGAAGTCTTCCGGCGTCCAACATCCTGCGCAGCTCGGTTTCGGAGACCGGGCCGACCGAAGCGCCGTCTCGGAGATAATACCATTCATCCGCCGTGGACGGAGATATGCCGACAGGAGGACCGCCTGTCTTCTCTAAAGGGGTGGGAGCGGATGGAACGAGAGATGCAGGTTGAGGTTCGGTAGTTCCGGAGGGCCCGGGGGCTGGAGAATCTGTTGTGGGGACTTTCTCAGGCAGTGTCCCAACGGCCCTTTTAGGGATGAAGGGCAGGGGGAAAAATTCGGGATGGTTTGAGGCCCGCTCCCAGTTCATGCCATCCGGAGAGACTTCGTGGATTCGGGTGAATTCCCCTCGACAGGCCAGTTCCTGGAGTTTCTCCGTAGAAAAAGGCCCTAATATTTGTCCACGTATCCGAACATACCATTGGGCATCCATAGGCGATCTTTCTCAAAACGGGCTATTTCGAACCTCCCTGAGTGGAACTGGGAGCACGGAACATGCCAAAGATCGGACGATGGTTCAGCAAGGCTCCTGGCTCTAGCGGCTGTTGGATCTGGATTTGACCCGTTTGAATTTGGGCTATCGGGACGACTCGACAAATCCCCAGCCCCTGCGGTGCTAATACATAAACATTCCCTTTTATTTCGGCGAGCTGGGACATTTGTTTGGCAGCACATTGGTATCGATCTGCTACCGGATCATACTCCAACAGGCCGATCCACTGCACCCGCGGCAGACGATGGGCCGTGAACTGTTTCCACAGTTCAGCCGCCTTCTGACCATTCTGTTGGAACTCCGATATGGTGAACTTTTGGAGGAATTCGGCGGCCCGCTTGCGGCGCTCGGGATAGCCGGGGGCATCGGGGTCCAACCAATTGGCAGTGAAATCGATGGGGGCGATATCCATCCGTTTTCTCCACTCCGCAAAAGCATCTTTTAAAGCATAACTTCCTTGGGATCCGGTCCGGAGGATTTCCTGCAGCAACCATAGACGAAGGATCGGGTCTATGGGGATCGGATCCCCAGGAGTGGTGAGAATTTTTTCCAACATAGCGTAAAAGTTTTTCTCCCAATTTTCACTTCGAGTATTTTTGAGCAGATAGAGAATATCTTTACACAATTCTACGTGGGGAGCTAGTTGAACAGCCGGATTTTCGGTATTTTCGGTAAATGAAAAGCGGCGGCGTTTGGTCTTAAGGGCATAGTCGGCCAGATATTCGAGCGACAGGAAGGGGGCAGGGGTTATTTTCGGAGGTTGCAGAAAATAAAAGAACTTTTCTGTACCCTTTTCTGCGCCCTCAACCTCGATATATCTCAACACCCAAACATCTCGGAAGGGAGGATTTTCCAAGATGCGTTGCAATCGGTCTTGGCCGGCTTGGTTTTGATTTTGGATTGCAACCAGATGCGGTTTCACTTCCTCCAGGGCTTGTGTACCAGGAAATCCTTCCCAGGCTTGGAATGCTTCCTGCCATTTGGTATTGTGGATTAAATTCCATCTGCTTTGGCCGCCGGAATTCCAACGTTGGGCATACTCATTCCACTGATCGAGTTGCTTCCAATAACTTTGTTCTTCCAAGAGGCGTTCGTAAGAGGCGACGCAGGGGGAATCAGGATGTTGTTGGATGTATTGTTTCAGCTCTCGGGCAAACTCATCGTGATTCCCAACTAGCTGAAGCAAGCGATTTTGGTGCTGTTTTTCTTGAAACTTTTGATGCCAATGTTTTTGGATGTTAGCCCATTTTTCTTTTACGAGAGCAAGTTGTTTTCTCATGGAGTCGGAGATATCTGGATGTTGTTTATCCAATGCTCGTAACTGAGACCCAATCTCCTCCAGCTGGTTGAGACACTCTTGAATTTCTTCGACTTTATGCGTTTGCCGTTTTTCAACGGAACTCAGTTGGACGAGTAACGGACGCATTTTTTCGCTAAGTTCGTCATCTTTAAGTTTCTGCCAGGCGGCTTTTTTGTCCAGGATTTGGCTTCGCAACTGGTGGACTTGTACCTTCTGGCGTTCACTATAGGCTAATTTTTCTGCCTCTTGTAAGCCAGTTTCCGCAGAGGCGAAATCCGAGGAGTGGAGGATCTCTTTTTGCAGAATTTTCTGGACCTCGCCGATATGAAATTCCCATTGCTGTTTTCGGGCTTCCCATTGTTGCCAAAGCGCTTCTATTTTTGCCAGGATTTCCGGAAGGGGTGCGCGTTGGAGATGGGGAAACTTCTGCTGTTGGAGTCGGTCCACCACTGCTTTGGCTTCGGCGAGGATTTTCTCTTTTTCTGCGTCCGGGACTTGTTCATAGGATTGGAGAAGCCTTTGGAGGCTTTCGGTGATCTGCCGGTACTCTAGATACCCTCGATAGGTATAGATTCCCCAACCAGCTGACACAGCCAGGAGAACCGTTAGGAGGAAGGTGATGGCGAACTTTTGCCACATCCGGACTTTGGCGGCCTGTTCCAACTGGCTTACCCGAAGTTCATATTGACGTTGGAGATATTCCGGCAAGTTTCGGCCTCCGCGGGTAGCTTCCCGATGCCATTTTTGCAAGACCGGGAGGCGTTTTTCGCCCCGATCCAAGGCGCGTTCCAGGCTAGCCAAGGCTTGGCGGCAAGCCCGTTCCTCCGCATCTTTCTCGTCCTCATCTTCTAACCAGCGGAAAGCTGGCGCTGCGGCTTGGTGCAAAGGATCGTCCGGGGCCAATTGAGCCAATTGGGCCATCTGCTGCCAGGCCTCCCGAACGCGTCGGCCCTCTGCCACATCCAATCTTTCCCAGGCTTCGTGCAACTCCCGGGTCAGGTCCTCCACCTCTTTCCGAGCGATTTGCCGAGAAACCTGCTGCCGGTGTACCTGCACCATCCGAATCAGCTCCTCCGGAGGCAGGCAGTGCCAGTCGGGACTCGTCAGCTCCCCCTCTAAAGCCCGAAGGGTTTCTAAATCACATTCTTGGACGGCCGCAGCCAATTCCTTCTGGATCTGGCGAAGCCGCTCCTGCTCAAAAACCTCTAAGTCTTTCTTCCAGTGAAGATTCTGAGCATCCAGAGTAACAATCTGCCGTAAAAGCCGAATCCGTCGTCTTAACGGAACACGCGCCAATGCATACCGGCGGTATTGTCGTAAAAGCTCCTCTAGAGGTTGCTCCCTGGCATAGGCCTCGTTCAACTCAGCGGCAATCTCTTCATCCAATGGCGGCGGCACATCCACGCCAAAGTACTGGCATAGTTCTACAAAACTATCCCGTTCCGGAAAATTGGCCTGAGCCACTAAGTCCAAAAGATTCGGCTCTATCTCCGCCAAACGAATGGCTTCGCTTCGCTGGCCTTTTCGGAGCAACTCTCCACAGCGCACGAGCCGCTCGTTAATCCTCTCGCACAGCGTCTTGTAATCTGCGGCTGCTTTTCGAAGCGATTCCGTCGGCCCTTCCAATGGCGTAAAAACCATCAAACGTGCTGCTTCTACAATCTGCTTGACCTGCATCGCTCGGTCCCCTCCGAATAATGCCCATGCCGCTCTTATCGTCCTCCTGTCCGGCACGGTTTACGGAACCGGAAACTCGAGACCATGGGGGCCGCTTGGTGGGACCTGCTTGTCAGGTCCGTTCCAGCCCGGAAGGAGGCTATTGCACCCGTCCTAGAAGGTCCGAGGGAAGACCAACGCATCCCTCCATCCGGCAGCCTGCTGTCGGGCCGATTATTTGGTGGGCATCTAGTCCGGCCCCGGCAACATCCTCTCGTCCGTAAATCCTACATATACACGATACTCTTTTTCCTTGTCATCTTTCACTATATGATAGATACAAAAATGGATCTCAGTACCCTTACACCACTTTTCTAACCACCTTTTGATCTGCTCATATTGCGATTTTTCCTTCGCCGGAGATTTTCCACAATCCCCTGGTTTATTGCCATCGTTTTTCAGCTTTTCGATTTGTCTTTCGATCTCCTTTATCTTTGAGTTGAGTTCACGTATAGCATCGTTAATCGTGAGCTGAGACACTGTTAAGCCGGGAACCGTCACGTGGTATTTCCAGTTGATAGAAATTTCTCCGCCAAGCGGAGGCTTGTCTATATAAATCTCTATAACGGCTGACTTACCACCTTGCTCCGAGTCATGCTGAACCAAAAAAGTGGGCAGAGGATTTGGATTAGACGAATCTTTTCGTAAGCGTTCTCCAGGAGGTTTCTGCAGTTGGGGTTCAAAGGTTAATTCTTGGATAGGGATTTTCGTGGCCCGTATCTCCGTACCGTCTGGCAGGATACAACGGGGTTCAAAGGTTAATTCTTGGATAGGGATTTTCGTGGAAATGTTCCTGACTCCCATAGAAAGAGTTCCAGGGTTTAGCGGAAGCGGTTCTAGCTTCGGGGCTTGTCTTAATTGAATATAGGCCAAAGGCATTTCGCCTTCTTTCAGAAGAAGTAAGCTGTCGGCTAACTCTGATTGCCAGGTCGGCCAGTCCTGAGGCACGGGACTTGCCCATTCAAAGTGCACTGCCGGGGGCCGTTCTTGAGTATGGAGAGTAAAACTACAAGATGGTTTTGAGTGGATCTGATCTTTTTCGTGAATCGTGAGTCTCTGATCCGCCGCCGCCCAAGAAATTTCGGCGTTTTTGAGCTTTTGAAACGCGTCTAATTTCTTGGGCTTTGCCCATTCTAATCGAAGCGTTTGAGGGTGGTTGGAAGAAAGGTGCTCGGGCAATGGGATCTTTACTGGTGGGGATGCTCCGGTTTGTCGAATTTCGCTATTCCAGTCGGGGATGGGCAGCCAATATCGCTTTGGTTTGGCGGCGGGGGGTTCCGGATGAGGTGGTTTTCCATCGGACTGCTGAGTGCGCTTAGGGGTAGTGGGTTCCGGCTGTTGGGAGCCCGATTTTCCCCCCGGTGGCTCGGGCGGTTGGTGTGCTTTGGAAACAGGGTTATCAGGTTGGGACTTGGAAGGCTCCCTAGCGCCGTTCAGGGGGGGACTGGACGTCTGGGATTTTTCTTCAGGTTTGCTTGCCTCTTTCGCCTTTTCTGAAGAAGTATTCCTAGATGAGGAGGAGCGTTCCCCCGCCGGTGAATGTTCGGGTATTGACCCCTTCGGTTTCTGAGAGTCGGAAGCCGTAGCGCCGGCCGAAGGCTTGGAGTCTCCGCCTGGCTGTTGCTTGGACTCGGAGGTCCCTTTGGTCTGATGGGGCTTGTCGGAGTCGCCGGTTTGCTGGGTGGGTGTCTGAGAGGAATCTGCTTTTTTCCCCTGAGTGGAGAGGGCACTGGTAGTCGTTGAATTTCCCTGAGTATCTCTCTTGGAGATCTCTATGGGAAACTGTCCCCATCGTAGCCACAAGGAAACCCCTATGCCTAACAAAAGGGCCAAGGCGACGACGGCGACCGGGAGGACCCAAAGCCAAAGTCGTCGTTTTCGCCGAAATCCGTAAATAATCGGCCCAGGCAGAGGCACTTCCGGGGCCAGAGTTTTATCAGGAAGAGGAGGTAGCGGCTGGCCAGGAACGGGGGGCTGGATCGTCGAAACTTCGGATGGCCTTCCCATCCCGGCAAGGGGAGCCACAGGCCAAGCCGTTTTTTCCGCCGTCGAGGTTGGCCTGGATCGAACAACCGGCTCCGGAGTAGGCGGGCGAATCCATTTGCCTTGTCTAGCCGCCTCCACAGCATCGGATGCCGGTGCAAGGCCCATCGGTCGTGTCAAATCCAATACCAAGGCCCCCCGGGTTCTTCGGGCCGGCAATTCCTCCGGAGTGCCCTGGAATACGCACCGCCATTGACATTCGATGCCCGAAGGCAGCACACCCAGGTAATAGGTGGTGAAGGTAACTTTCCAGCGGAGTTCTGGCGGGAGCAAGGCTAGGGCTTCGGCCAACAGCGGAAGCGGATCAGCGCCCACGGGAAACACCAGGACTGCCGGTTGGCCGGTCAGAGCGGTTTCGGCTAACAGGCCGGCCCAGCCCGCATCGCCGGTCCAACGTTGCCAGGTGTGGCAGACTTGGGGGGCGATCGGTTTGGGGTCCGGCGGCACAGATCGGCCCCTAGGCAAAAGACGAACCTGTCCGTCCCACCGGCTCTGCAAAAAGCCAGGCTGACTCATTAACCAAGCCGGCCCACTGGCCGGGAGTTCCGCCTCCTTTAGTACCACATGATGGGCCAGTTTATTGCTCCGACGGGAATAATCCACTCCGGCCGAGCCAATCCGGGAAACCACATGGTATTCCACCCCTCCGGTCCGAAGACGCAGATGAGAATAGACCACCGGATTCTGCTCTTCCTCCGGGGTGCCGGGCGGGAAAAGGTGTCGGTAGCCGCTTAAACTCTCCAGTTGCAAGGCCAGGTTGCCCGGCATCCCCTGCGTAGAGACGACCGTACAAAATCCTTGCGTTCCTGGTTTGAGCCCACGAGGCGCCGAGGTATAAATCAATTCTTGCGGCATGGCGGCTCCTCCTACTTGGCCCTCCTTCCATCTGGAAAAGATATCCCGTTCCCCCAGAGGGAAACGGATAAGATGGACCAATGTGGAACAGCCTGGTGTGTGGGTGATTGGGTGTAGGAATTCCTATACTCATTTTTGGACCACACTCTATCCAACGCCTATCCTCTCTGCAATTTTTGGGTCCTCTTTCTCACAGCAACGAACGATATTTTTCCGTCTCTGGGTATTTTTCTGTGTCAATTTGGGGTTGAAGGAGAGGATTCGGACTACCGGGTTTTCTGTCTTTCCCAGGGTTTGCTGGAAGGCACGGCGTCTTCAACAATTTACACAGGAAACCGAAAGAGCCTCCCCTGAGGTAATCTGGTTTTATAGCTTTTTCCGGAAGAGGGGTTCAATCATTTCGGAAAGGGGCTAACCCCGGTTGGATTTTTTGCTGAGCCTGCCCGACTCTCTTTCGGTTGATAATAATGCACCAAACCGGCCATCCAACGACTCATGAGGTAAATGAACGGAACCTCCACCCAAATGGGTTTGAGATTTCGGGGGCGAAACCCCTGGGTTTGTTTTTCCGGATCCACTTCGGGCGAACAGCCTGTGGCGCTGACGGGTAAATAAATCACCTGAGAGGCGAAACTTTCTGCCACTCCGACGATTTCCGGCGAAAGCTGTTGCAATAAGGCCCGCAATTGCGCCGACACCGTATGCACCGCTTCCCATCTAATCGCGTACAAAGACGTATTAGGGATAGGAACCCAAGGATTCGGCAGCTCTGGCAGTAAGGTGCGCCAGGCGTCATATTTGGTGGCAATGATAAATAGAGGCTTATCGTGCCGGCTGGTTTGCGACAGCCCTGCAAACCGACGAATCCGTTGGGTCGCCTCTGTAAGGATGGTCTCCTGACGAATGAACGACTCGCGGGGCAACAACCAGGTCCGCGGAAGCATTTGGGGATCTTGGGTCCGCCCCTCACAAGCCTTACGGAACCGTACATCCTGTGTGGGATCAAAAAGGAAGAAAATCGCTCCCGAACGCGCCAAATGCCGGGTTACGGGGGTCATTGCCGTATCTGCCCCGGGCAGAAAACTTTCTCCCGCATTGTCATAAATGCATAATACTCGAGACGCGATTTCCGCCTTCTCCGCATTGACATGGCCCTTCGTGGGTTGGAGGTGAAACAGAAACGGCTTTAAATAATACGTGGTCATATCCCCATAGCGAACCGAATGATACAGATCCCCTGACGTTTCCGTCTTTTCTAAAAGCACTAACGCATCGGGATTGGGGTTTAAAAACTGTTGGGATTCATATCGGTGAAGACGATCATTCAGAATAGCGTCCGCATCCGTAAAACTCAGAGCAAACCGGGACGGCAAAATGGTCCGCAATCGCCACGTGACCGAAGCCAAAAAATACGTCTTCCCACACGTCGGTGATCCTAAGATCGAGAGGAAAAAGGCCTCGCTTTCCAAAAAACATCGCGGAATCACCAAATGGCAATGCGGACACGCCAATTCATGACACACCATCCCTCGGAGGTCCAAGGCGCGGCATTGGACATCGAACCGGCTCGGCAAAAACCGACTCTGCACCTCGGCCCCCAACCGCTCGTCTCCGACTAAGTCCGGATGCTCCGAAACCCATAAAATCTCTTCCGGGGGAAAAGATTCCCAACAGTGCGGACATATCACCCGGGATCGAAGCCGAAGAGCGTATTCCGAATCCTTTTTCATCCCAACCCCCTCCCGCAGAAAAATCTCTATGCTCTGAGAACCACGGAAAGGACTCTTTCTTGTAACACTTCTCCCAGATGGAAGGACTTCGCCTTTCCCTATTGCGGAACACTCCCACGGAGCGAAGCGAAACCGGCTGCGGCGTTGCCTTAGTTTCATTTCCCCCAAAGCGGGAATCCAGAACGTAAAAGTTCCCATTGCCTGGGTTCCCGCCTGGGTGGAAATAAACCTCGATTCCTACTTCCGCAGCAATGAGACATCGTTCCTCATTCGACTCCAATAGTACAGAAAGCTTTTCCACTCGCCATGCAAAATCCGTTCACTTATTTTCTTCAGCGAGAGGCTTCCACTCCCATTGGGGAGAAAATCGCTCCGTCTTTTCCCCATACTCTCGCAATCGGCTATCCAATTGCTCATATAATTTCCTACATTCTGGATCGATTTTGCTGAAGGGGCGGAGGACTTGCCAGGCCCTCAGCGCCTCGGCATAGGCCTGGCCATACTGACCTTGACGGGCATGTTGTTCGGCCCGTTGGAAAAGTCGCCGGGCCTGGCGAAGAGCATCTTGCAGATCCTCTTCGGTAGGTGGAGATGGAGAACCCGAAGGTCCAAGCAACACTCCCGCTCCCGACGAGGAATCCTTGCTCTCGGAATCGGGCCGGCCCATTCCGGCCGAAGCTTCGGCTGATCCATCCGAGCCTCCTGCAGCAGCCCCTCCAGGGTGTCTGCCAGAACCGGCATCGACGCCTTCCCTTGAGTTTTCTGCTCCGAAAGGCCCAGGGAGCATAGAAGAATCACCACGGGAGTTTCCGTCCTTTGGTTCCCCTGGAACGCCTTGCTTCGATTGCCCAGATTGGCCGCCTTCTTTGTTTTTCCCAGAGGGAATCTGCTCCGGGCTTTCCCTTACCTGAACACCTTGTGGTGGGGATTCTGACTGCTGGCAGCTCTCAAAAAATAACAAGCCCACTAAGACCAAAACCAACCCGAATACAATACCCAAGGGAATCCAGAGTGTTTCAGCACTCATCGGGAACCCTTTCTGGCAAATAGATCATCTTCGTGTTGTTGCTGAAGAGGGGGCCCCAAAGAGGGGGGAAACTTTAGACAATAGCGGACTTATATACCTCCAATGTATCTCGCCGATTCCAGGGTTTCAACCCCAGCCGGGGCAAAGCTTCCCGGTTTGACGCCTCGAAGAGGTTGTCCCGAAAATCCCTTTTTAGCCCAGATGGGAGTCAGGCCCAGCTTAATATATGTCCTCCCAATCCGGCACAGACTTACAATACTTTCGCCGAATGAAGCACGTTGCCTCTCCCTAACTCGTCGAGAGCCCCGCCTGTCGCTAACCCGCACGGGTGAGAAAAACAGATACCGCCTCGGAAGTTTATGCCTCCCCCTGATGCTCTCCACGACACAGCAAGAGGGGAGGAATCCTACGAGTCGGCTCTCCGGTTACCCCAAAACAAAAACCCTTAGGAGGGTGTCCTCTCCTAAGGGTGCAAAAATGGGGAGCGAAGTTTCTGGCTCGCGCTTTGCTCCGAACGAGCCCCCCGATTTTGTTTAGGGTGGTCTTTTGCCTGACGTGGCCAAAGATGCAGTCCCGCCCCCCTTCCGCTTTGGGCGAAATCCTAACCAAAACGGTTCAGAATGAACCTTTTCGCCTCTCCCATAGTGGGAGAGGTCGGCCAACCGACACCGTGGGCCGAAGGAGGGGGCCGCCTGTGTCTCTGCCGCGAAAGCGCCAGTCCAGAAAGTATCCCCGAATTCCCGCTTGCTACACCGCGCCCCAGCAGCAGACCCAAAGCGGCCTGGACTGCTGCAGGAGGCCATCGGGGTTTTCCATTCGGCTAAGGTGTTCCTGGATTTTCTGCAGGTTTTACTTCGTTTTTCTCTTGTTTCGAAGTGGGTTGTTTGGTTTTTGGAGAGGGCGGCTTCGATTTTTCCGCTCTTGCATTTAAGACCGGCGCGACCACTTCCTCAGCAAACCACTGCGCTGCCAAATCGGGCCGGGAGTCATGACCGCCGCCTTCGAGGACTTCGTGTTTCAGATGGATGCAGCCTAGTTGGCGTAAAAAGGCCAAGGTAGCAGGGCCTTCCGGGGGGCCCAGGTTGCCCTTTTTGATGATCAGCGGATGGTCATTCGACCCCCAAAAGATGTAAATCGGACGTCGTTGCCAGACCCTGAGATCGACGCCCCTGGGAGGTCCCAAAAAATTCGGACTCCGATAACATAAGGCGGTAAAGATTTCCGGATGGCGCATGGCAATCAACGTGGTGGGCAACCCTCCGCCGCTAAAACCCGTATGCATCACCAACTGCGGATCGACATTCAAGGAGGCAAAAACCCGTTGGAGGATTTCAAGCAACATTTTTTCATCTTTGCTCACCAACATGCCCAGTGCTCCCCCGCTTTGTTTGGGCGTCTTGACCCAATAGGTGGGGCAGACGACAAGGAATCCGTACTTCTCGGCATATTGGGCCCATGCTTGAATCTCCGTGGTCCCATCTTGATTCGTCCCATGGGCCGACACCACCAAAGGCATGGGCTGCTCATGTTGATACGCTTTGGGCACATAGACCCCAAAGGGCCTCTCTTGCCCATACGTCTGGGTGTAATATATTCTGACTTCGGCAACTGGTTCAATCACCAGCTCTTTGGGAAGTTTCGGATTCGGAAACGTTCGTTTGGCGGCTGTCTTGGGCTGTCGGATCGCCGGTTGTTTTTCCGGCTGGTCTTCAGCGGCCGAAAGGCCTCCGGCCGCGGGCTGCCCAATCGCCCAACAACTACTCAGAAGCAGGACGGCCCACCCCAAACGTCGAACCCTTGCCCGCTTTCGATCTCTTTGTCGCATGTTCATAAATCCACTCCTTCGCGTCAAATACTTCTCGTTGTTGCTCATCCACCCTCTCCGTATCATCCGCTCTTGGAAAGCCACTCCCCTCTAGGTTAGCGGACTGTATCCCGCGGGGCAATTCCCCCATCGAGGAGGCTGTCCCAAAATCGAGTGCCGGAAAGTTTCACCCGATGGTTTCTCAAGCGTCCTGTTAGTATGTAGGGAACATGTTAGCCGATGGAAGCAACTTGCCTCTCCCCCGGAGAGTAAACCCAGCGTGTCACGGCCACGAAAGTGGGAATCCCGAACACAGAGAGCCCCCGTTGCCTTCGGCCCGCTTGTCCCAGAGGAGCACTGAAGCAGGCACAATGCAGCTTGGAGTGCTGCTTTCGCAGCTGGGACATATTGCCGCCTGCATTCGGCTAAGGTGTTACGAATGGAGTTTTGTGGAACGTTTTCGAGCAGTGGAGGCTGCCCATTGGCGGCCCCAGTCGGCCCCTCATGGCATTTCGGAACAGCCTCCTGGAGCGCGATCGGACGTTTCGCCCCGCCACGGCGTAGAGGGTTGGCCGTGTGGGGATACAGTCCCATATAAAATAGTTGCCGCAGTAAAATTTTTCGTAACATTTTAGCCGAAGGAAAAGTCCCTTGGAGGGTCCTACGTCGGAGGTCCGCCTGCTCGCCTCTCCCTTGGTGGGAGAGGCCGGCCAACCGACAGGTGAGCCGGGTTAGGGCTCCGCCTGTGTCAGTGTCGCAAAAGCGGCAGTACAGAAAGTATCCCTGAATTCCCGCTTGCTACCCAGCTTCACAGGAGCAGACCCAAAACAGCCTGGACTGGTCCTTCCGCAGGAATGACACGGAGGGGCTCCGATGGCCAGGGAGAGGCGTACTGGGTTCCTGCTTGTGCAGGAATAACCCTGGATGCCTTCTTTCCCAGGGACCAACCTGGGCTGCTGCTTCCGCTGGAACACCCTGAATTCCTGCTTACGCACGAATGAGACATAGACTCCTTCATTCGGCTAAAATGTTCCGAAAATAGAAAACCGTAGGGGGCAGATTATCCAACCTCCCCCTGCGGTTCAGGGGATCAAACAGGCGATCGAAAGGGGCCGGGCAGGAGAGACGCCCAGCTTCTTACGGTTCAATCAGGTAGGCTTGGCCGCCCAGGTTCACCATGACCGGCTCGTCGAAGACCAGATACTGGGCCATGGTGCGACCGTAGCGGTTGGCCAAGTCGAAGTATTCCCGGCTGAACTGCTTAATGCGTTGGACGTTTTGCTGTTGCTGTTCGGTCAAGGTGGAGTCGATCCACTGGTTTTGCCGGCGGTAGAAGGTACGGTTGCCGATTTGGCGGATGTTTTGGGCCGCCTGTTGGACCTCGTCCACCGCCCGATCCGCATCCATCGCCATCCCGGCGCCGAGGGATTTGCCGGCTTCTTTGAAAGCCTGAGCGGCCTCGGCCAACGGCCTCAGGGCATCGGCACTGGGTGCCGCCGGAGCCGGAGCGGCCTGCTGCGCCCGATGGAATTGTCCGCGGAAATCCCGCTGGACCACGCCGCCGAAGCCTTGGGTTTGGGCTAAGGCTTCCAATCGCCGGGCCGCCCGCTCCACATTGGCCGTTACCGCACCGATCGGCGCATTCTCGTCGGCCAAGAAGGAGGTATAGGGGGTTACCACCCCGTGTCGGGTGGCCAGTTCGACCAATTCCTTGACCAACTCCTCGTTTTTGCCCTTCAGATCGATTTCGTCCAGGATTTCGCCGATCCGACGGATGGCCCAGAGCTTCTCGACAAAGCCGAGGCTTTCGTCCGGGCTTTTTTCCACCAGATTGGCTGGGAAGTCCAGCTTCTGGACCTGATCGCCCACTTTGCCTTGGACCACCACCTTGGCGGCGCCAGGCTTTTTATATCGACCCACCGCCACCAATTGCTGACCGGCAAACAGATCGAACTCCGCCTTCGGATACATGCGGTTGACCACCGGCCCTTCCTCCGGCTTGGCCGTATCCACGGTGATCTCGATCTTCACATCCGTCATCACCGGAGATTCGATCCGGCGGTAGAACCGGGAGACCGATTCTTCAATATCCTGTTCGGGCCGGACGTATTCGCTCTGGCCGAAGTTTTCCGACACCAGCCGATCCAACAGCCGGGCGTTCACATCATACCCGACGCCGAAGGCAAAAATCCTGGCCCGCACCTTGTTGTTCTCCTTGGCGTTGGCCACGATCTTCATCTCGTTGGTTTCCCCGGCCGTGGGCAACCCGTCGGTTAAAAAGACGATATAACTGGGTCGGCTGGAATCGGTCAGTTGGGCCAGGGCGGTCTTCAGCGCTCCGTCAATGTTGGTGCTGCCGCCGGCATAAAGCCCTTCGATAAAGCCCAGGGCGGCCCGGCGGGTTTCCTCGTTGTAGCGCTGAAGCTCCGGCCGAAAAGCCTCCACCGTGCTGTCGTAGGCGATGATGTTAAACGTATCGCCTTCGCGGAGATTGTTCAGGATGAATTTGGCGGCGTTGCGGGCCTGCTCGATCTTCTTGCCGCTCATGCTGCCCGAACGATCCACCACAAACACCACGGTCTTTGGGGGCCGCTGGCCCACCTGCTCGATCTTCGGACTGGCCAATAGCAAGAAATAGCCGTCCTCTTTGTCGTTGGGCCGATAACTGAGGACCCGAGTGCTCACCACCCCTCGGCCCACATCGTAAAAGAGCCGAAAATCACTGGCCGGTATCTGCTTTTCCACCTTCCAAGTAACCACCGCGTGTTTGTCGTCCGGCCGCTTAATATCGACCGGATGCGTGGGGCTATACACGTTTTTAATCTCGTCCTGGCTTTCAATGCTGATCCGGAAATTGATCTCGTCCACCGGATCGGACGTGTATTTGGCCGTGCTCAAGGGGAACAGAAAATCCGTTAGCCCCTCATACTTCCGGCAAAGCTGGTTATACCGGAGAATGACCTTTCGCTCGGCGCCCGGCGGCACCGGAAACACACTGGTCTTAAACAGTCCTGTGCCGATCCACTCCAATAGGGCCGGGTCCTTGTTTTTGCGAACAATGTCTTCGTAGAGTCGGCGGGCCTCTTCCGCCTTGAGCAGTTTGGCCGGGTATTCCTTCCCATCGACCATTAGGGTCAGTTGATCAATGGCTCCATCATACGGCAACGGAAAGACGAAGGAAACTTCCAATTGTCGGCTGCCGGTATTGACGAACGACTGGGTAACCTGCACCGAAGCCACCTGATCGACAATCTTAGCGTTGACGCTCAGTTCTTTGATCTTATAGGTGGCCGGCGGCGGAGGCGGCGGGGGCACCGGCCGAGGCGGATGCGGCGGCGGATAAGGCGGAGGCCATATAATCCCCGGCCTGGGTAGCCGAACCGACTGCCCAGGATCCTCCACCACCAAAACCCCTTGGGCCTGGGCCGCCAAAGGCAACAGCAACACCAACAACAGCCCTAAACCACCCATCCCCAACAACAAACCGGTCATGCGTCGTCCCATGGCCAAACTCCTTACAAAAAGGTTCCCTCACACCCAGCGGCAACCCGCCATCCGCCCATCCGCTGGAATATCGTTCCGCTACTTTGTTCCCCAAATTATTGGACGCCGGGAGGAAGGAAAAAGTTTCCAAGGATTCGGGGAAACAAATTAATGAATGGGCAGATTTTCCAGAAAGGGAATCCGGCTCATGGAAATCTCGCCGCAAAAATAGAGAAAATAAGCAATTTAGGAAATCTCTATCCTATGAAGGGAAAAGGCCGGTTTTACTGGGGGCATATTCGGATTTGCCCATCGGCCGCTTCGACCAAGATCGCCCCGGGCAGGGTCCAACGGCCGATTTTTCCCCTCGGCCCGGAAAGGGCCTGCCGAACTGCCTGGACCAACAGATCCCATTCCGCCTGGCCCATATCTTGTTGGGACCAGCCCTGCTGACGCCACAAAATACGAAAGATTTCCCGAATAAGAAAACTGGGCAATTTAGCAAGCCGATCCGCCCGAAACACCCAACCCCGGCCCTCCGGCGTGGCCATCTGGTCCAAAAGCTGAGCCGCCTCTTGGTGGATCCATTCGGCCACCTCCCCGGCCAATCGGCCCAGACGCAAGATTGCCTCCTCTACATGGGGGTTAAACTGCCCCCTAAGAAGAGGCAACAGATGGTGCCGAATCCGATTCCGGGTAAACCGAACGTCCTCATTGGAGGCGTCCAGCCGATACTCTTGGCCCAAATCGGCCAGATATTGGCGCAGTTCTGCCCGGGTGAAGGTCAAAAAGGGGCGGATGAGGGTAACCGCCGGGCTTAATAACCGGGTCCGACGCATCCCAGCTAGACCGGCAATGCCGGTCCCCCGGAGAATCCGATGGAGGATGGTTTCCACTTGATCGTCGGCCGTATGGGCGGTAGCAACATAGCGGGCACCATATTGTTCAGCCACCCGGCAGAGGAAAGCATACCGGGCTTTTCGGGCGAGGGCTTCGGAGGGCTGGCCTTTGGGGGTTCTGAGATCATCCACCGAACGGGGGGTACCGACTTGGCATTCTACCCCCCATTGGTGGCAGAGGTTTTGGACCCATTGGGCATCTTCGTCGGAAGCCGGCCCCCGGAGGCGATGGTTAAAATGGGCCACTATAACCCCCCTGAGAGATGGGGTTTTCTCCGGACAAAGGGCCAGCATGGCCCGGAACAGGGCCACACTATCTGGCCCCCCGGAAAGGGCAATCACCACCCCTTTCTGGTACCAGTCTTCCGGGGGCCAAAGTTCTGCCAGGCGTGCCTCTACAGAATGCCAAGCCAATGGACTGTCTCCCTTCGCCAGTCCGGGCGAAACTCCCATGGGAGGGGCATACCCCTTGGTGCCCGCAAAAACCCTGCACGCACAGAGCCCCTGTCGCACGGCCTCCAAACGGCATTTTGCGAAGGCCTGGAAGTTCCAGGAAGTTATCGGAACCTCTAGGGCAAAGACCACCCGGGGGAACTATCGGCCCGGCCTCTCTA
>Ga0209017_10000181_pt1 | contig 64224 bp, 44 predicted proteins | sample YNPBryunderm2012_FD_185812 | JGI IMG/M metagenome (GOLD analysis project Ga0209017, IMG submission 185812) | Anoxygenic and chlorotrophic microbial mat microbial communities from Yellowstone National Park, USA - YNP Bryant MS undermat 2012... ... | reverse complement strand
TTTGGGATTACACCTTCCCCAAACCCGTGGTCTGGAAGCGGGGCGACCCAGTCGCTATCACGATCACCAAACATGGATTCCTTGGTTCAAGGGATATCTACACCCTTTACTCCGCCAAGGACGACCCGCTGGCAATGAAGCTACTCTCGACCACCATCCGGCCGGCCGGGGGCGGCAAGACCCTCCTGGTGTTCGAGTCCGACTTCAACCTTCCTTCCCTGCCCAAGCCGGAATGAGCCACTGCTCCCCCTGGGCCAAGGCATGGCCTTGAGGTGATCGACTCCTCAGGCTTCCACCCCACCTTGCTCGCAACTCAAGGACACGTCAAGCCGACTTCGTCCGGCTCGACTTCCTCTACCGGACTGGGCATCGCTTATGACCATTCCCAACTCCCCACCCACTGACTTGATCACCCCGTCTCAGGATTCCGAACCGGAACCGACTACGTCGGGGCTCTCACCTCTTAGCGGTCCCCGGCCCTGGCACCGCCCACCTGAATGGTCGGCCGTGCTGGGCAAACCCAAGCCCGCCATTCGGCTCGAACTGGAGCAGGCCGCCTACGGCAGCTTTCCCTTCCGTGGTGGTGGCTACGCGATGCTTGGATACTCCCCAGGCTGCCGACCGACCTGGCAAACTGCTCTCAAGGAGACGGCCCAACGCTTTGGAGAACCTGCGCGAGGGATTGAGGAAACCGAGTTTGGTCTGGTCACCCAGTGGCTCGCCGATGGAACCTGGATGGTCGTCGCCCCCTTCAGCCCCGGCGCCGACGATCGAGGACGACCAGGGGCGATGGGCTTTCACGCCCTGTTTCTCAGCCCCAATCAAGCCCGCAAGCTCTTCTACGACCCGTTCACTCTTGAGCCTCTCTTGCGACGCGACTTCGGTCCTGATGACCTCCGCTCGCCCTGGCCCAAACAGGTTGGCATGGTGACACCGGTTCCGTTCCCGGATCTACCCGCTGACCTTGATCCCCAGGCCGCCCGGATCGCCGCGGCGCTGTTGCGAGGTCAACAGGTGGTGATTGATCAACCGGGTTCACCCGCCGAGATCGACGCCCTCGTTCGCCTCTGTCTATGCCTCCTGCCTTTGAGACGGCGTCGCAAGCTGACGCTGGCCACCCGCGCCTTTCACCTCAACCCGCATAGCCCCCACCTGGTGGCGCTGGCTCGTCCGCTTGTCCCAATTCCCGCCAGCCACCGCCCCGCCTCCAGCCTCAATGACCCCGACCCAAGCGAAGCCCGACGCTTCGCTCACCCCACTCAATCGCCAAGGGTCGTTTTGATCTTTTTGATCTTCCTTTTCGCTGTGTTGGCCTTCCTCAACGGCGTCGGAACCGGCGACTCCCCCTCCACCACCTCCTATGAACCGGCCAACCCCAACAACAGCGCCGCTGCTGACGACTCTGACAACTGACGCTCTCCCTCACCCACGGCCGTTTGAAACCTCGAAACAAACGGCCGTGAGCTGGAATGGCAACCGTAGAACTCATAGCGTTTCATCATATTGATTTAGTATGATCATTCAACTGGGATTTTCCAGAGGGTGTAATAAGCTTTGGGATGCAGCAGCGGCCACCCTTCGCGTGCCGATCTCACACCGGGCAAATCCAGCTCGTGAACATGACCGATTTGGAGACCTTCGACCTTCAGAGCAACGGTCAGACCGTCGTCAGACACTTCCGCAGCAGCGATGATCGGAGTGGTGGCGTCCACCTCGGGACTGCCGTAACCTGCCTGGTAAATGTACGTGTAGGTTTTGAGAGCATAGGAAGCCGGATCGGCCGCCGTAGTGCGATCGACCGGCAGGGTGAAGATCAGATCGAACCCCCAAGGGCGGATTCGCATTTCCTTGACTTCAAACGGCGTCTTGCCGGACCAAATCAGACGTTCCAACGCGAACGGTTTGGTGCCGCGCGACGCCCAGCCCCGATTGGTTCCACCCACCAACAACGAGCCGTCGCTCGCCTGAATTGTCGGCACGTTACCCGAACTGAACCCTTCGCGGAACGGGAAACACGCGCCCTGATACAGACCGTCAATCTTCTCCAAAAAGACGCGGTTGATCAGGCTGTACGTCTGATCCGAGACAAACAACTGTCCGGCGAAGGGGCCGAACTTTCCTTCCGACGCGTCGCACGCAATCCCCGAAGCCGACTGACCGACCTTGGCGTGGGGAAAGAGAATCGCCGGCGGCAGATACTCCGGAATCCTCTTCGCCTCGATATGAAAACGGCTCTTGTCATGAGGATCAGCGGGGCGGGGTCCCATTCCGGGAGCCAGTTCATACCAGCGATTGCCCGCCGGATTGCCAAGAAATTTGCCAGGCTGAAGATGCTTCAGCGCGCTGGTGCCGTTCCACCATCCCTGGTTGTCGGTGTAAAACATGTCACCGGCCAGATTGGCTCCGATTCCTCCTGGCGAACGAATCCCCGAACAGGTCGGAATCACCTCGCCCTCAGGGGTGATCCGCAAACACCAACCCCGAAACGGTGCCTCGCTAATGTGCGACCCGGTCAAACACAATACCACCCAAAGATTGCCGTCCTTGTCGAATTGAGATCCAAAGGCATATTCATGATGATCTCCAGTGATCCCCCAGGCCTCACTGACCACCTCAAACAGGTCGGCCTGGCCGTCGTTGTTGGTGTCTTTGAGGCGGGAGACCTCGCCGCGCTGGACGACGTAGAGCCAACCATCACGCCAGGCCAGTCCCAGCGGCTCGTGCAATCCATGCGCCCAACGGGTAAATGTCGCTTGCTGAGGATCGGCGGCCAGGGCGTTAGCGACCAACCAAATTTCCCCCCGACGGGTGACGAAGGCCACGATGCCGTCGGGCAATTCGGTGATCGCGCCGACCTCTAACACCTCGTTGGGCGGCAGCGTGTAGGTCAACAGTGGATAGAAATCGGCCTCGGAAGGTCGTTCCTGAGCCATAACCGTCGCGGTACCCGCCACCGCGACGAGCAGAGCGGTCGTCACTTGGAGATGTGGACGCATGGTATGCCTTTTCTGATCATACAGGATGATGGTTGATTCACCAGCGATATTCCCACTCGACGATGGTGGGCTGGTCGGGGTCGGGTTGCCTTACGGGCGCGAGCAAGGCCGGTCCCTGAGTGGTTTCGACCCGTCGGGGAGCCTGCTCAGGAGCGGAGGAGGACGCGATCCGCGAGCGAATCCGCAGGATGGGACCAACCTGGAACTCGCCGGGGTGGTCGGTCGCTCGAATCTCCGGGCCCTGAGCTAGCCGCAACCAGATGGAACCCGGTGGTTGCGACTCTCGAACCTCCGAGGAGGCGGAGAGAGTCAAGGTGCGCAAGAAGATTGGTTCCGACTCATCCGTGGGGATAAATGGCCGGATGAAGTCCTCGACAATCAGGTTGTTCCAACGATAACGGAAAATCGGTTGTCCTCGGTCGTCGAGCCGATAGCCCAGGAAGCGATAACCTTGATCGCGGGGGGAATGGGTCGGCCAGGGGTCCTCGGGCTTAGCGAGCCGTGCCAGAGGCGTCCCGAAGGGCAGATTCACCGTGACGTCGCCCAGGGGACGCTGGTTTCCTTGCCCCCGCCCCTCCCAGTGTAAAGACGCATCGAGAAATGCGCCACGATAGATCACCGCTAGGCGAGCCGCTTCCAGGTCATAGAAGAAGTGAGCCTGTTCCGGGAAGCCCACGGCGATGCCGCGTAGGCCGACTCCTTGAAGGAAGTTGCGATAGAGGATTGGAGCATCCTTAGGCACCAGTTCGATCGGATTGCCGCCCAGTCCCGAGGGCGGAGCGGCCTGGGAGCCGTCGGCCAGGTAAAGTTGGAGGGCAAGGATCTGTTGGGCAGTTGATCCTTCAAGCAGATCGGGTAGGAGACTTCTTCCATCGGGCCAGGAGGCGGGCATTCGGGTGCCGGGACGATACGCTTGGGGATCGTACAAGTAACGTGTCACCCAGTCTTCACGCAACCGCGCGTGCATTCGAGTCAGGTCGATCGCTTTGATACCGGCCGTGGAGCGATCGCCGAAGACGTGGCAGGCAATGCAGGACACCCCCTTGTCGCCCACGATCACCCGCCCGGCAGCCTTCATTCGCAACGGGTCGAGCAACGGCGCGACCGGGTCCAAGGGTGGTTTGAGGTCGTGGGCTTCGAGCAGCCCATCCAGGTCTCCAAGCGCATCGGGTCCGAAGCCGGGCATTTTGACCAGCATGTAGGGCCGCTCTTTGGCCCCGTTGTGCAGCACGTTCCGCAGCCAGTCGCGTCGGAGCTTGTCGCCCACTCCTGTGAGGTTGGGGGGCAGACGGCCCTCGTCGCCCATCTCGGGAGTCGTCGTCTTGAACCAATCCCAAGTCGAAGCCAGCGGACCACCCAGATCGTCCCTCTGGTGGCAGGCGACGCAGTTGAAACTCACCAAGGTTTGATGAATCCGCGCTCCAGCGTTCTTGGCCAGGTTCGACACCGCTTGGAGATCGCTCAACGCCGCAATCAGATCAAGACGTTGACCCTCGCTAAGGTCGTATTGAGCGGGAATCGCGCCAGCTTCCCCCGTCGCGCTCAAGCACCCCCGATCGATCCGGAGGGCATTGAGTTTGGGCGCGGTCATCCGCGCGAGGGTGTCCGATTCATTCTCACCTAAACCGTTGTGGGTATGACACGACGCACAACCCAATTCGCCGAAGAGCCGTCGGCCGCGTTGGGCCAGTTCGGCGTTCGGCTTGAAGACGGGACGCTCGAGCGCCTCGGCGTCGGCCCGCGGCGGGCTGGAGACAGGCGGAGCAGCTTGGGGTGTGATTGTTAGCAGGTCGTCCAAACGCTGACGAGGTAACCCCGGACCGAGAATCTCCACACGAAGATTCTCCTCACCGAAGAACTCGACATATTCGACTACGACCCGATGGACCCCCGCCTCCAAAGGAACCTTGACCTTCGATTCGTTGGGATAAGTCGATTCGATAATGACTTGGTCGTCGATGGTTAAGCGTCCCAAATCGTCGGCGAAGAGGAAGAAGACGTAGGTTCCGGCTTGTTCAAGCGTCAGGAATCCCTCAAACCGCATGGCGAATTGATCTTGGCCGCGGGCCACTTCGAATCCGACGCTGTTCCCGGTTTCCACCGGGATGACCTCATCGAAGTCGGGGATGACGTTGAAGTCGCCGTTGGATCGGATGAAGGTGACGTTGTAGGACAGGTGTTGGTTGCTGAGCAGGAAGTTGGCCAGATCCCTGGCCTGGTTGAGGTCGAGACCGAAGTGGGGCATTCGTCCCGAAGGACGCGCGACGCGGGGGTTGGTCAGAAACGCGGCCAGTCCTGAGACATGGTATTTGGTGCTGAGCGTTCCGAGAGGATGGAGGGCCGCGTCGTCTACGGGGGAACCATCCCGTGGACCGTGACAGGCGACGCAGCCGATCGTATGATAAAGTTTCGAGCCACGAATGACAGCGTCGCGGTCAACCGGTTGCACCAAGACGCCGCCGTTGGTGGCGAGGAAGTGGGCCAGGGCTTCGGCGATCTCAGCGCGTTCCGCCTCGGGACGGTCGCGCAGCAGGTCGGGCATGGTGGTGCCGTGAACCGTCCCGCGGGGATCCTTGAGGTAATCCACCAACCACCAGGCTTGCAAACGATCCCCCGCCAGGCTCAGATCGGGGCCGACCCTCGGCTTGAAGGGACCGTTGGCCGCGATCAGCCCATCGGGGTCGCGGTGGCAGGCGACGCAGTTGAGTTCGGTGAGCAGTGTCAGCCCGCGAGCCACGGCTTGTTCCGGGCCGCGCGGCCAACGTTCGTAACCGCCAAGGCGAGGCGAACGGTCGTTGGGATCGCGGAGGATGGTTTGGGGCTTGGCTTGTTCATCCTCAAAGGGATCCTCGTCGTCCTGAAAACTCAGCGCGTGAGAAGCCACTCGGCTTAGGGACGGCGTGGCCGTCGCCGGGGTCAAGGTGATGCTGGCGGGAACGATTCGTACTGTGGCGGCTCTTGGATCATCCAGGCTGGTTTGGAGAATCCAGCCGGTGCCGATCATCGCCAAAATGATCGCCAAACCAACGCGGACCGATCGTTGACGCAAAACCATAAGGAATCTCCCCGCGCAGGGCCAGCGCCCCTCAGAACGAAGGACGAGGCGACGCGCTTAGACCAAGGATAGAATCTGGGCGGATGCCACGTAGACGTTAAGCAGCTTATTCGACGATTCGCGGGGAATCAATATGGGTGAGCAGCGCACGACGGAGGCTCACTCAACCGACTGATTGGGTGAGGAGAGCCAGAAGCGGGCCGTCTCACTGACGGCTCGAGTCCGAGTCGTTTGCCCCGGCCCCCTGGAGACAAGGTGGGGAGCGGGCGGAACGCCGGGAACCGAATCGCGGGACGGGGTGGTGATCAGTTCCGCCTTGAGCAGATCGGCCCACATTTGACAACAGGTCGAGGCTTCATGGTGTTCCAGGAAGTAGTGGCGTCCGCGTTGGCCCATCGCCTCGCGCAATTCGGGGTGGTCGGCCCACAGCTCTAAGGTCCGCACCAGATGATCGACATCCCCCTCGGCAACGACCGCGCCGCAGTCAGCCTCCAAGATGGTCCGCGCCGATTCGCAAGCGCGTGGACCGACGAACAGAGCGGGGCGTCCAGAGGCCATGATGCCGTAAAGTTTGCCGGGCACCACGATGCCGGTCATCGCCGCCCGCATCGAGATGAGGTGAAGGTCGGCCACGGAGAGTGAGAATCGTAGTTGCTCGCGGGGAAAATAGTCGAGAATCAAGAGATTTTCAAGTTGGTCGGCCTCCTTGGCAGCGATCACCTCCTTGAGCCGTGGGCCGCCGCCGACGAACAGGAAGGCAAGGTCTGAGCGGTGCCGCAACCGTCGAGCTGCTTCGAGGAATTCGTCGAAGGTGTGGGCTAGGCCGAGGTTGCCCGAGTACATCGCCACCACCTTGTCGGCGAGGCCCAGTTCTGCTCGCAGAGGATGACCCGCGCGAGGTAGAGGCTGAATCTCGTCGCGGCGGTTCCAGACCGGAATCTCCACGATTCGACCCGGCTTGGTCCCTTTGGACCGCAAACGCTCGGCCATGTAGGGTCCTAGAGCCACCACGCGATCGGCGCTACGAACCACCCCGTCGGACAACCACTGGAACACGCGAAACAACCGTCCCGGCGGCTTCGGCGCTTTGAGGGCGATGCTGGCGTCGGGATGAAGGTCCATGCTCCAAATGATGTGTTTGGATCCCTTGATTTTCTTGGCGACCGATCCTACCAAGCCGATCAGCGGCGGAGTCGTGAGCGTCACCACGGCATCGAACCGAGGCAGAGCGAGGGTCTTGAGCGCCGCTCCGGCATAATAGCTCAGGTAGTCGGTCATCCGCGCCACGACCGACCGGCGGCCCAATGACGAGGCCCAAACCCGATGGATCGTGACCCCGTGGCGCACTTCCCACGCAGGGGGCGGCGGATCGCCACCCGGTTTGGGTTTATACTTGCCTCGACCGCAAAGAACGTGGCACTCGAACCCCTGAACCGCCAACGCCTCGGCCAAATCGGTCAGGTGCTGCGCTGTTGAGGCATGATCGGGCCAGTAGTACTGATTGATAAACAAGATTCGGGGAACACGAGGTCGGGCCGCGGGTTCCGGCGGTCGGTTGGGTCGGAGGACCAAGCGCGGGAGTCGGGCGGCGCGTGGGGGAACGGAGGAGGTGGAAGACATGGCGAGCATTCCATCGCGGGGCCATGCTGCGGGATGGGAAAGCAACACAAAGGCGCGCCGCGGGGCGACGCACTCGGCTTGACCGGAGCCGTCCCGATCCCTCGTGGACGGGTTGGCGGTCGAGGGAATCGATCGACAGGTTTGGGAAAGCAAAGTTGGGTTGGAGGGACGCCGCGGGGCCAGGGTGCCTGGCTGTCGCGCCAGACTCACCACTCACCACTTGGCGTCGGCTTGGGCCTTATGGGCGCGATACCAGGCGATGGTGCGGGCCAGACCCTCGCGTAGCGAAGTGGGAGGGGTCCAGCCATCCAACACATGGGTCATCCGGGTAATGTCCAGCACCTTCTTGGCCGCGCCGTCGGGCTTGTCGGCGTTCCAGACCACTCGTCCCTTGAAGCCAGAGAGTTCATGGATCAGTTCAGTTAGTTGACGAATCGACGTACCAACGCCAGTACCGATGTTGAGAGGAAGCTCCGGGTCGTCGTAGCGTTCGGCCGCCAGCAGGATTCCCTCGGCGCAGTCGCCGACTTCGATGAACTCGCGGATTGGTTGACCGGTGCCCCAGACCTCGACCGAGTCGGCCTTGTGCATTTCGGCCTCGACGAACTTGCGAATGAGCGCGGCGACGACGTGCGAACGTTCAGGGTTGTAAGAGTCGCCGGGTCCATACAAGTTGGTCAGAATCAAGTGGATCGAATCCAGGCCGTATTGTTTGCGGTAGGCCAATCCTTGAACCGCCAGCATTTTTTTGGTCAGACCGTAGTTGACCACCGAGGCGTGGCAGGGGCCGGCCCAGAGATCTTCCTCCTTGAGTTCCCCCTCCAGGTAGCCGGGATAGGAGCAGGCCGTACCAATGTTGACCACCTTGGAGACCTTGGCCAGGCGGGCCGCCTCCATGATATTGGCTCCCATCACCAGGTTGGTGTAATAGATCGAGCCGGGATGGGTCTGGTTGATACCGATCCCGCCGTAGAAGGCCGCGGCGTGGATCAAAAGGTCGCAAGGATGCTCCAGCAAACAGCGCAGACAGTCCTCCAGGCGGACCAAATTGTAAGAGGCGCTTCGGGGCACGAACACCTTGGCCCCTAGGGTATGCAGACGTTTGACCAAGTGGCCGCCCAGAAAGCCGGACCCTCCGGTGACGGTCACGCGGCGTCCCGACCAAATGGCTTGTGTCGCCATTGCTGAACATCCTTTAAATCAACAGGGTGTTGTGATCTCAAGACGTCATATCGAAACTCATCCGGTTTGGGTTGATCGCGTTTGTTGCTTCCAAACCGTATGCGGCAGTCCCCTTCGCCCCGGGCGAGCGACCGCCGCCCGAACCAACCTGGAACGGGCGGACGGACCTAAAATCGCCAGCGCGGGATTGAACCGGCTTGGGATGACACAAAGGACGCTCAGACATTGGCGAACGGATTTTGAAACTCGATCAAACGAGCAGCGCGGACCAACTCCGCCACCCCAGTGTCCAGGTCGATTGTGGTTTCAAACCCCTTGGCCCGAATCTTCTCGTAAGAGACTTCGTAGTTGCGCTGATCGGCGTCCTTGCCCACCTCGGCGAAGTGCAGATAGTAATCGACGTGTTCCATCACCTTGCGGGCGACCTGCTCCTTGGTGAAGTTCATTGACTCGTGACCAACGTTGTACACGTCGTCCTTGACCGCGTCCCATCGCTCCAGCGCGAAGATGAAGGATCGGGCCATGTCGCGGACATGCACGAAGGTGCGTTTGAACCCTGCCTCGTAAACGATGAGGCTGCGGTTGCGGACCGCTTGATAGGTGAAGTCGTTGGGCATGAGGTCCAGCCTCATGCGGTTGGAAACGCCGAAGGCGGTGGCAAAGCGGTAAGCGATGCTGTTGCCGGCCTCCATCACCATGTCCTCGGCGGCGGCTTTCGTCTCACCGTAGAGGGTGATGGGGGTTTTGGGCGTGTCCTCCCGACAGATGTAGTCGGGCACGGTACCATAGATCGAGCCGGTAGAAGCGTAGAGGAAGGCTTGCGACTTGACGCGATGACGCAACAGGGTGCGGGTTCCTTCAACGTTGGTGGCGATGGCGACCTGGGGCTCCTTCTTACACGCCGGGTAGCCGACCACCGCGGCCAAGTGGATGATCGCGTCCACCCCCTGGATCGCCGTCTTGACGGTGGCGTCGTCGCCGATGTCCCCCCGAATCAGCTCGAAGCCGCGATGTTGACAGCAGGGCAGCAGACCGTGGCCGCCAAACTTGAGAAGGTCCAGCACCCGGACCTTGTGGCCTTGTTCCAAGAGCATCGGAACCAGGGTCGAGCCAACGTAGCCCGCCCCCCCGGTGACGAGGATGCGCATGGGTGTCCCATCCATGGTTGAACGCTCAAGACCGAGCGCGGAAGACTCGCCGCGTCGTCCAGGGCGAAGGTGTGAGTCGAGTCGAATCCGATCGAATCGAACGGGGTCGGAGGCCAAAGAGGCCAAGCGAAGCGGTAGGGTCGCGGCCGGCGGGACGCTCCGGTTCGATCGCTTCGAACCCAGTCGGTCGGACCAAGCCGCCACCGTGACGCCACGGAGAGTTTTACCGGTCTTGGTCCCCCCTGTCAATCGCAACCGACCCAAGCCTTGCGACAGGCCCGCCCTCCTTCTCTTCTCCGCTGCCGGATTCGTTCTGATCAACATCCGACCAACGACTCCTGCGCTTTCGTTGCAAACCTGTTCAACGATGCCGTCGGCGGGTCGAAGCGTGAAACCGCGCAGGGGCCGACTTTGGTGGGTCGGTCAATTCCCCATCAGAAGGGTGATCTGATCAGCCAGTTCCTTTTCTTTGTTGGGTCGATACCCGTCTTGCCGGAAACGGATGCGATTGCGTTCGTCCAAACCAATGATCACCGGCATCACCGCGTCCCTGACACCCAAGGCTTCTTGCAGGTTGGTCGTGTTGCCCACCACCAGCCAAACCTTATCCTCCCCCTTCTCGAACAAGGAGATTCGCCGTTTGTTCAAAATCTCCAGCAACTGCTCTTCAGTGGTCACTCCCGACGAGACGCAAGCCACCACGAAGCGAAGGGGCAGGGGATTGTTTTCGTAACGTTTGAGCAAGTCGGTGTTCAACATCTCCTGGAGGGGGCGAGTGGTGACCTCCTCCTTGTCGTCACCGCTCCAGAAGAAAAAGACAATGCGATAGTTGCGGAGAAGGTCCGGGGTGACCTCCATCGTCGCCTCTACCAACTCCCCTTCCTCGTTGATACTCGAACCGATCCTGGTGGGAAGATTGTCGCCCAGTTGAATGGGCTCCTTGATCGTGAATCGAAGCGCGTCGGGTCCCGGCTCGTTCAGAGTCAGGATTTTGTATGCGTTGACGGCAGGCGTCTTGACCAGAAATCCATCGCTAAGCCGTTCGATCCTCAGCAAACGCTCCGGTTGGAAAACGATTCGGAAGTTTTCACGGGTCAAGGGTTTGGTGGGATCCTCCAACAACTTGAGCGACTGAATCTCCAACTCGCCCAGCACGTCGCCAAAGGGTGTGCCCGGCAAGTCGTTGGATTCAAAAAACCGTGGGTCCGGCGACTGGGTTGATTCCTTGAGCAACTGAAACTGAAATGAGCCAAAGTCAGCCGGAAAATCACTCCAGCCATTGGTCTCAAGATTGACGATGCGTTGGTAAGCTACGATTCGAAGGGTTTCGGGATCGACCAGAACCCGCCAGTCGCGTCCCAGCGCATTGAGGAAGCGTAGGGTGTGATAACGCTTCCCCGTCGCGGTTGTGTAATCCTGTTCCAAACGCATTCCCACTGCTCGAACCGCCGGTTTGCCTGGTCGTCGTATGACGTTGAGCAACTGGTCGCGGGGTGATTCCGAGAGCGCGAGGATCATGGTCATCCGCAGAGGCCCATCGATGAGAATGCGGCCAAAAATGCGATCCGGTCCGAAACGGGGATCCGACAGACTTTCGTAGCTGGGCGGGGTCGGCGCGCCTCGGCTGACTTGACAAACACCCCGCATCGCCCAGATGAGACGATCTTCGACCTGGAGCAGACGCATCCCGCCGCGTTGGACTGAAATCCGACCATGAGGCCGATCCATCGCCATCACCGCCACCGAGGCGACGGGGGGTTGCAGCGGCTCGTTCAGGATGGTCTGCCAGGCCACAGTGAAGGTTTGCAATTCACGATGCGCTTCGATCATCCGCTTGAAGAGATCGTCCGCCTCGGGCTGGATGGGCGGCACCGGCTTGTCGCTTCGAAACTCGGTGGCCTCCTGAGACGGATCAACCGCGGGGGTCTTGGGCTGAGCCGCTGAGGTCGTGGTCTTGGGGGCAGAGGAGCCGAGCGACTTGCGCGCGGTGTCGCCCACAGGGTCGGAGGTTCCACCCGACGACGGAGGTTGAGTTCCGGATGAGGTCGTGGCCGGGGGTTGCGAGGAACCCGAAGCAGATGGTTGATCGAGCGACTTGACCACGGCCTCCCCGTGCGACGGCGACGCTGGTGCGGGTGCCGGCTGGGACGATGAGTCAGTTTGTCCCCACGCCCTCCCCGAACCCCACGGAATCACCGCCGGGGCGAATCCCAAGCCCATTAGGCAGATCAGCCACAGCCAAACGAGGAAGCCGCGACGAGCGGGTTTCCCGGTAGTCGGGTCGTGAAGCAGGCGGCTCATTGGCAGCGTTCACCCTCTCGGTCAGGTCGATGGGGTTGAAGGATTGGGCCAGAGGAGTCGTGTCGAGTGACCTTAACCCAAAGATCACCACGATCAGCGCAACAGGAGTTGGATGGACGAACGGGAGAATCTAGACCATCCGGGCGCTGGGGGTGGACTCAACGCGAGTTGCGCGCTTGCTCCAGTTTAGATCGTGGATGACGCGGCCGCGTGGGAATTGAAGAGAAGAGTGGTCGAGACTCTTCCACGGTGATACAATCCAACCGTCTGGTTTCGCGGCTCCGGTGCAATCGAGTTCAGACGTCGGAGCAGGTCTGAACCCACGGATATAGGGTTTAGGCCGTCATCCTAAGAGGTCGTGGAGTTCGTGCCGATGGTTCTGCGCCGACGTAGCCGCGACAAGGGGTCGCTCGCGGCGGTGATGGTGGTCTTGCTTGGAATCGGTGGGGTGGGTCTGACGTTGGGAGGGGATCATCCCTGGAACGACGCGGTTCGGGCGATGCCTCCCGACCCATCTGGGAACACCGCCAAACCTGACGACGCGGTGTCGAGCTTCGGGCCAACTCCGCCGGGTTGGGTGGATCAAGGACCGGCCGCGCGACCTTACGACCCGGACGCCGCCGCCCGGGGACGAGCCGCCCTCGTTGGACGCTCGTTCCTCTCTCCTGTCTGGAGCGAATCCGCTTACAAACGGGTCGTCGAACTTTGGAACGACCGGCTCGACTCCGAACCCTCCCCTCCCGACCCGGAACGCGATCCTCAAGCCTACGCTCAGGCGTTTCAACACCGCTACGGCCTCCATCCCGCTCCGTTCCCCAACGACGGTTTGCCGATGGGGATCCGCAAAGCCGTTTCGCACCGAACTGGAAAAACCGGCTTGATGATTGATTGCATGATCTGTCACGGTGGGTCGCTCAATGGACAAGGTTACGTGGGGCTGGGCAATACCCAACTCGATTTGACCGGATTTTTCACCGAGTTCCACGCGATTGAAGGCCGCGGCAAACTGATTTTCCCCTTCACGCTCAACACGGTGCGAGGCGCGGTCAACGCCGGTCAAATCGCTGCCTTCTTGATCGCGTTACGCAACCCCGACCTTTCCCTCCGGCTCATCCCGCTACCTTTAAAGTCCGATCTTCCCGAAATGGACGTTCCCGCTTGGTGGCTGCTCAAAAAGAAGAAAACCATGTACTGCGACGGTCGAACCGACGCCGAGTCGGTTCGTACCAACATGCAGTTCCTCATGGGTGAGCTCAGGCCGGAGCAGTTCCGGGAATTGGAACCGGTCTTCGCCGACATCCGCCAGTTTTTCCTGAGCCTCAAACCGCCCGCCTACCCCTTCCCCATCGACCGCGATCTCGCCGAACAGGGTCGAGTCCTATTCGAGGGCCGTTGCTCCAAGTGCCACGGAACTTACGGACCCCACCCGACCTATCCCAACGTGGTGGTCGAACTCGAGCGCATCGGGACCGACCCTGTCCGTGCTCAGGGGCTGTCGCGCGGTCTGGTGGCCCACTACAATTCCACTTGGTTTGGCGAACACCACCCCGGCGATCTCGACATGATCGGTTACCAAGCCCCACCGCTGGACGGAATCTGGGCCACCGCCCCCTACTTCCACAACGGCGCGGTGCCAACCTTGTACGACGTGCTAAACTCGCCGACCCGCCCGACGTTGTATCGCCGTCCCCCTTCGACCGATTTCCTCTATTACGACCAAACCAAGGTCGGCTGGAAGGTCGAACCCATCAGCCGCGACGAACTTCAGGCCGAAACTAACCCCCGCCGCGCGCGGTTCGTATTCGATTCCACCCGCAAGGGGTTGAGCGTTGGAGGACACACCTTCGGCGACTCGCTTACCGAGGAGCAACGGGCTGCCGTCATCGAATATCTCAAGACCCTGTGAAATGAAACATGGATGAAGCGCACCGGGCGGATGCGTTGCGGGTGCTCCGCTGCCTCAGCCGGAGGCGGCGGAGTTGGTTGCTGTCGAACGCGACCCGGCCGAAGGAGTGGCGAGTTCCTCCAGGTTGAGCAACCTCACCAATGTTTCGACCAACGGCTTAAACCCGATCGGCTTGGTCAAATGGGCGCTGAAGCCCGCGGCCAGGCATCTCTCGCGATCCTCGGCAAACGCATGAGCGGTCAACGCGACGACCGGAAGAGTAGTGAGGCCCAACCGCCGCAGTTCCTCCAAAGTAGAGTAACCATCCAACTCGGGCATAGAGAGATCCATCAAAATGAGGTCATAGGGTTGACTCAGAGCGCATTCGATGCCAACGCGGCCGTTCTCGGCGAAGTCGGCGGGCAAGCCCAACGTCTTGAACACCCAGCGGATCAGATTGCGAATGTCTGGACTGTCCTCGACGACGAGCACACGACGACTGCTCCAGGGGTAGCGCGCTGCCCAAAGCCGAGGCTGGAACTCAGAATGACTGGACTGGGTGTCCTCCTCGCTGGATGAGGTGGTGGTGGTCGTTGACGGGACGAGAGAGCTTGTCGGGCCCGTCGAAACGACGGTGGGAGCAACGCAAGGGATAACCACGCTTTGAAGCGGCAAGGCGAAGCGGAACCGACTGCCTCGACCTACCTCCGACTCGACCTCGATGACGCCTCCCAATAACCCGGCGAGACGTTGGGAGATGCTCAAACCAAGACCGGTACCGCCATAGCGCCGAGTGATCGATCCGTCAACCTGCCAGAAAGGTTGGAACAGCCGGCTCAGGTTTTCGGGGGCGATGCCGGGGCCTTGGTCTTCGACCGTGAAAACCAGACGGCTGGCGACGGAGTGGAGGGCCCCGCTCGCCGGGGCGGGTTCAACTTGCAAAACCAGGTCGATCCGCTTGTCCCGGTCGGTGAACTTGATGGCGTTGGATAGGAAGTTGAGCAGGATTTGCCGCAGACGGGTAGGGTCGGTCGTGATGGTGTCGGGGATCGGCTCGACGATGCGATGATGAATCGCAATCCCCTTGGAACGGGCGCGGCCGCCCATTGTGGTAAGAAGATCTTCCAGGATCCGTCGGGGACTCACCGGGCCATGTTCGATCGTCATCTCCCCGGCTTCGATCTTCGAGAAGTCGAGGATGTCGTCCACCAGTTCCAGCAGGTGGCGGCTGTTGCGGCGGATGGCCAACAAGGTTTGGCGGCGTTCCGGCTCCTCCATTTGAGGTTCCAGAACCATTTCGGAATAACCGCACAGGGCCGCGATCGGCGTTCGAATCTCATGACTGATGTTGGCCAGGAACCGGCTCTTGGCCTGATTGGCCTCCTCGGCGGCGTGTTTGGCCCGCCGTAGCTCCTCTTCGGTCTCACGTTGGAGCTGTTCGACCCTATGCGCTTCAATGATACCAGCGCATGTTTGGAGAAAGGGTTGGAGAAACGCGACCAACGCTTCGTCGTAGCCTCCAGGGCGATTGGCCAAACCCAAAAGCCCCACCATGTGATCGCCCATCATGATCGGCAAGCCGAGAAACGACCGCAGGGGTGGATGACCCGCGGGAATACCGCCGGCGCGGGGATCACGCGCGGGATGATTTGAAATCACCGGGGCTTTGGTGACCATCACCTGACCGAAGAGGGTGTCAAGATTGTGAAACTCCAACCCTTCGGCGAAATTTTGCTCATAGAACCGACGGGATGACTCGTCCCAGGTGATATTGGTAATGCTGAAGGTCTTCATGTAGGGCTGGCCCGCGTCGTTGGTCAGCACCCTACTTAGAAAGCCGTACTCGCTGGCGGTCAGTTCCAGGGCAGCGTTGAGCATCCCGTCGAAGACTTTACGGTGGTCTTTGCTGAGGATGTAGTGACCTTGGGCCTGTCTCATCGAACGGAGCAGGTCAAGCGATCGCCGCATCGAGGCAGTCACCAGGTGACGGTCGATCGCTTCTGACAGCAACGGCTCGACCGCCTCGATCCAGGCCACCTCGCCGGGACTCAAGGGACGGCGGGCGAAGAGTTCGAACATCCCCACCACCCGACCGTCCCAGGTCAGTGGCCGTTTGAGACCACTTTGGAGTCCAAGATTCGCGGACCAGAAGGGATCGGTGGACCACTCCAAGCGCGTCGAATCATTCGTCCATCCAACCTGGTCTAATTGACTGCCGCGATCCCTCTCGTCACAATGATCGGGGGTGAGGCTCCACGATGAAGCGCTCGTGCAAAGCGCGGGGCTTGCGACCCGCGCGAGAAGGACCATTGGACCCTCCGCCTGGTCGCGGCACCAAATCTGGACCAAGTCGATTTTGAGAGCGGTTTGAACGAGCTGGGCAACCTCGTTGAACAACTCCATCATTGACCGTGGGCGGGCCAGTCGCAACGCCACCTGGGCGACGAAAGAATCCAACTCCTTTGGCCCGCGATCGCATTCGGGCAAGTCGGTTGGAAGGACATGCTCTTCGGGTCCGGCGTGGAACGACATGGAGTCAACCCGATCCCAAAAGATGACGCGGGACGAAGATGGCGGAATGAAAGTCGGCCGCCGACTCGGACGCTGAAGGCGGGAAGAACGCATCCAAGATTACACGTGCGTCTAAGCCGAGTCGAACCTTCGGGGACAGGACCAGCGCAGCGATCTCATCAGAGCGGAAAGCCTCGCTGCCCAAGTGTAGGTCGTGATGTTCGCCTCGGCAATGATACAATAAACGCAACCGCGTCGGCGTGTCGCGGAGTTCGTTGATCCGGTGGAAGCGCTCGTGACCGCGACGGACATCGCGTCGCGGGTGGACCCAATAGGCCGCGCGAGTCCAACGACGGGAAGGGGATTGTTCCAGGATTCCGTGACAAGGCCCGGTCTGGTCGGAATGGAATTGGATATTGGAAGGTGGTGCCGAATTGACTTGGAACCACAACCCGCAGCCGGGAGCTTGGGTTCCCCGCCGCGGCAAAGTCCGCGACATTTATGATTTGGGCGACCGGATCGTGCTGGTCGCCTCCGATCGCATCAGCGCATTTGACTGGGTCTTGCCCACCGAGATTCCCGACAAGGGACGGGTTTTGACCGGTCTGAGCGCGTTTTGGTTCGAGCGACTTGGGGTTGCCCACCACCTGATCTCCACCGAGGTAGACCAAATCGGCCTGGAGTTGCCTGAAGAGGTTCTGGAATACCTGATGGGGCGGGTCATGGTCGTCAAGCCGGCGCGGGTGGTGCCCTTCGAGTGTGTGGTGCGGGGCTACCTAGCGGGTTCGGCCTGGAAGGAATACCTGGAAACCCAACGGGTATGCGGCGTGCCGTTGCGTCCAGGTCTGCTGGAATGCGCCAAATTAGATGAACCGATCTTCACCCCCGCCACTAAAGCCGAGGTGGGTCACGACCAGAACGTGCCGTTCCTGGTCATGGCCAACGCGATCGGTTCGGAGTTGGCGCTCAAGCTGCGAACCGAAAGCCTACGCCTTTATCGCCAGGCTGCCGAATATGCTCTGACACGTGGTCTGATTTTGGCCGACACCAAATTCGAGTGGGGCATGAACCGTGAAACAGGCGAACTCATGCTGATTGACGAGGTGCTGACTCCTGATAGCTCGCGCTACTGGGCCGCGGATCGTTATCACCCCGGCCATCCCCAACCCTCCTTTGATAAGCAATACGTCCGCGACTGGCTGCTGGCCACCAACTGGGACCGTGAAAGCCCTCCCCCCGAACTACCTGACGAGGTCGTGCGACGGACCCGCGACAAGTACATTCAGGCTTACGAACAGCTCACCGGGCGTGTCTTTCCCTGGACCTGATGCGCTTCCTTGGGCTTGGTCGGTTGGTTGCCATCGCCCAGGTTGATTGATTGAAGGTAATTCCATTCGATTGATTCCCATTCCCGGGTGCCTCGACGGATTGGACTTCCCGACATGCTACGTTACTTTACCGCGGGTGAATCGCACGGACCGTCGTTGACGGCCATTCTGGAAGGGTTCCCCGCCGGAGTTCGTCTTGACGTCGAACTCATCAACTACGAACTCAAGCGTCGTCAAGGCGGTTATGGTCGGGGGAAACGTCAGACGTTGGAGACCGACCTCATCCACCTGGAGTCTGGGCTTTATCACGGCCAAACCACGGGTGCCCCGATCGCGTTGCGTCTGATCAACAACGACGCCAAGTTAGAACGACTCAAGGAGCCGATCGCGCCACGCGGTGGCCACGTTGATCTCGCGGGAGCAATCAGTCGTCAAACCGGCATCCGTCAGGTTCTCGAACGCGCTAGCGCCCGCGAGACCGCCGCGCGGGTGGCGGTGGGGGCGGTGTGCCGCTGCCTGCTCAACGCGGTGGGCATCGACGTATTCGGCTATGTTCGGGAACTCGGCGGCATTGAGGCCCCGCCGATCGCTTGGGATCGGGCGATCCGCGACGCCTCCCCCGTCTACACCCTCAACCCTGAGATCGACCCGTCGATCGTGGCGGCGATCGACAAAGCGCGTCAGGCCGGCGACACCTTGGGCGGGGTTCTGGAAACGATCGTCACGGGTTGCCCAATCGGTTTGGGCAGCCACGCTCAGCACGACCGCAAACTCGACGCTCGCCTCGCCGCTGCGGTTATGAGCATCCAAGCGATCAAGGGAGTGGAAATCGGTCTGGGGTTCGAGGCCGCTCGACGCCCCGGCTCCCAAGTCATGGACCCGATCGAATACCAACACGACCACGATCCCAACGATCGCCGCTTCGGTTTCCGACGCCCTACCAACCACGCCGGTGGCATCGAAGGGGGACTCAGCAACGGCGAACCAATTCTCATCCGCGCTGCCAAGAAACCAATCAGCACGATGGCCAAACGCGGACCCTCGGTCAACCTCGCCGACAAGTCTCCCCACCCGGCCACTTACGAGCGCTCTGACGTCTGCGCGGTCCCGGCGGCCAGTGTCATCGTTGAGAACGTGGTCGCCTTCGAGATCGCCTCGGCGCTGTGCGAACGGTACGTCGCTACCAGCCTGGAGGCACTCCACGCCTCGATGCAGGTCATTCACGACCTGTCACGTCGGCATCTCGAAACCTACTGGCGAGATCATGCTCCCGCTCCCGCCTCAAACACACCCACGCTTTCATGAGTCTAGGTGATGAGACCAGACATTCCGGTTTGGATCGAAGCGACAATTGCACCACCCGCGGATTGACCATCCCGCCGCGATGATGGATGCGCCTACGAACCGCCCTCGGACCAATGAAGACTAGGTTGTAGAGTATCGGCCTTCTCACATAAGTGAAGCTCCACTGGCCCTTTGTCTCGAAAGGGATGCGAATCGAGTATCTGATGTCTGCCTTACACCAACGCGGTTTCCAACCGACCCCGTCGCGCTTGCGTTGGAACCCCTCCCAACCCTACGTGGGCCAAGCGGTGCGTGTCCAACTCGCCGAACCGATTTCGTCCGAGAAACCAAGAGGGGATCAGAACGCGGCTGAAACCTGGGAGTGGGACGTCGGGTTCTCCCCCGATTGGCGAAGGGTTGAGTTTGACCGATTCGACGGATCATCACCGGGCGACATCGTGGACCGACCGGCGGTCTGGATTGTGCCGACGCGCCCAGGACGAATGCGGGTTGGCCCGTTGCGTCTGCGTTCAACGCGGGGCGAGCGTCTGGCTCTGGGTTGGCTTGATTGGCAGGTGCTCCCCTTGCCCACTCAGGGCCGTCCTCCCAGCTTCAACGGCGGAGTCGGAAGCCTGGAGAAGGTCGAAGTCACCCTGGAACCTAACCCGGTTCGTCCCGATGAACCGATGTCGTTCCGTCTGGTGATTCATGGAACGGCGGCCTTGAGCGCGACTCAGCCACCCGACCTGTCGCGTTGGAACCAACTGGGGATCGAGGTGGAACCACTCGAAGCGTTCCAACCCGCCGCCGACCGTCTGGAGTGGCGGGCAACGGCTCGAACCTCGCGGATGGGATCGCTGCGGTTGCCGCCGCTGGTGGTCTCGGTCTTCGATCCCGCCTGGCAACGCTACGTGACGCGCTCCAGTCAGACCCTCGAACTTCAGGTGATCGTACCGCGTTTTGATCCAAATCGTTCGTTCGCGTCGTTCGCCGGTCCCAAGCGTGATGGTCCCCTGGTTCTCGACCCAACCCGGTCCGCGTCCCGCCCGAGTCCAGATGGAATCAAACCTTCGCTGATCTGGGGACTCGTGGTTGGAACCGCCGGACTTGTTTTGATCGGTTTGCTTTGGCGGTCGCTGCGGATTCGCTCTCCACGACAACGCGCCTCCAGGGCGTTGCGCCTCTGGAGAAAACGACTCGGTCAGTTGAACTCGCCAAACCAAGCTTCCCCAACGTCGGCGTCGCTCGAATCTTCCACGCTGGCCGAGGAATTGACCAAGGAGCTAGATCGGATTCTCGGCATCGACGCGGCGGGCCATCCTCACCCCGCGACACGCGACCTTCGGACTCGTTGGCAACAGGCCGCGGACGCTTTAGGCTTTGACCAATCGGCGTGGAACCAACTCCAGGCGTTGGCCGACCAACTCGACCAGGTCCGTTTTGGTCCAACGCCAACACGTCCGTCACCCTCTCAAATCATCGCCCAGGCTCTTGAGGTGTTTGCGATCCTGAGTGGACGATCGAATTGAACAGACGCGCGACGCTCGGCATGTCAATTTCATTGTCTAAACTGATGACTAAATCAAGTTCCCTTGACCATCACCAGGTCGTTGCAATTCAGGACGGATGGTTGGGAAGCGACTTGTTCCCACCGATCCCCTCGTTCCGCCCCCGAAGAAGTCGTTCCACAGGCCTAGGGCGCAAGTTCTGGGAACCGGCTACCGCACCACCACGCATCCCATCATCCCGGTTTATTGGACCGATTTGGAAGCGGAGGCGTGAAGAAGCCGATCGAAGTCGCAGGCCAGCGCGTCCCAAAGCGCTGGGAGGTAGGCCATGCGTTCCAGTTGGTAATGCGCTTCCAGGCAGCGTTCGGCCAACAGGAAGACGATCTCGGGTTCCAGGCGGGTTCCCAGCCGCTCGATGGCCGCGCGGTCGTCGGGGTCGGGGGTGGGTGGAACGAGTCCGGCGTTGCACCAGAGGACGCCGCGGAAGAATCGCGCCAGTTCGTCCAAGAGAAGCGCTGCGCGACGACGACGGAGCGTGGCCTCCTTGCCGGCCTCTTGGATGAATTCGTTGAGATCGCGGGCGAGGGCTGAGGGATCGAAGCCGTTGGGGTGGGCCAAGGCGTCGAGAAGCTCCCGACGGGCTTTGAGGAAGGAGGGATCCGCCAGCCCCAGAGCGCGTTCCACGCTGCCGTCGCCCCAGTGGGCCAACCGGCGAGCCTCTTGAGGAGAGGTGGCCAACCCTTTGTCGATCAAGACGTCGGCGAGGTCGGACTCGTTCAACGGTTCAAATCGAATGACGCGACAGCGCGACAGGATGGTGTCGAGCATCAACTCGGTGGAGGTCGTCAGCAGGATCAACACCGCGCCCGGGGGCGGTTCCTCAAGGGTTTTGAGGAAGGCGTTGGCCGCTTCGTCACTCATGGTCTGAGCATCCTCGATGATGGCGATGCGTCGATGACCGCTCATCGGTTTGAGTCCCAAGTCGCGGCAAAGCTCGCGCATCGCCTGAATCGGCAACTCGGAGCGGTCCTCGGGCTTGGCCACGCGCAACAGGTCAGGATGCGAACCGGCTTGGACTTGCAGGCAGGAGGGGCATTGTCCACACGGTTCCAGCCGATGCTCGGGCGACCGGGTGCAAAGCAGAGCCTGGGCTAGCCGGGTCGCAAAGGCGTTTTTGCCGATCCCTTCGGGACCGGCGAAGATCAAGGCGTGTGGGACCCGTCCGCTATGCATAACGGCGCGAAGGGTCTCCACCACCTGGTCATGGCCTCGGATCGAACCCCAGGGCATGGCGAACCTCATGTTGAAGACGAGTCAGCAGAATGTCCGGGCAAGGTGAGGCGTCCAAAACTCTGACCTCCCCCTCGGGCTTGACGGCGATTCGTCGCTTGGAGGCTTCGAGAAAGCCCTGACGAACCCGTTGGCGGTATTCCCACGAGCGGTCCTCGATTCGATCCCGCGCTCCTCCCGTGCGAGCCAACGCGGTTTCCAGCTCCAGGTCGAGCACCAACGTCAGGTCGGGCAGCGTGGAGCCAACCGCGACCTCGGCGACCTGGTGGAACACGCGGTCATCGACTCCACCGGCGAAACACTGGTAAACCCAGTTAGACATGAGGAACCGATCCGAAAGCACCCAATGGCCTTGATCCAGCGCGGGGCGAATCCGTTCCCGCACCAGCTGAGCGCGTCCCGCCATGTAGAGGAGCAATTCCGTGGTCATGTCGATGGCGCAATCGTGGCGGTCGAGTAGGATCGAACGTAGCCGGTCCCCCAACCTAGTGCCTCCCGGATCCCGGCAGGTGGTCAGTGGAACGCCCGCGTCGCGCAGCCATTGGGCCAACAACGACGCCTGGGTTGATTTGCCCGAGCCGTCGGGTCCCTCTAACACGATGAACCGGCCAGCACAGCCGACCGAGCCGCCGAGCGCGCCATTCATGGTCAGGGCTGCTCCGGTGGGAGGTGGGAATCAGGCGGCAACGACTGGAAGCCGGTCGAGGAGGGGAGATCCTCGGCGTGGGGGATTGGATCACCGCCCGCGGTTGGGCCGTCGGGCGTTTCGGTGGGCGTGGGCGGTTGCGACCCGATCTGGTGGGGGGGGGAGACGATCCGCCACTTGAGGAACTGATCGGCTTCGAGAAAAACCTGACGGATTTTCGCGTGATAAAGCAGGTTGTGGATCTGTTTGAAAGATCCCCAGAAGCACCAAAAACCAAAGAGGTCCTCGATATGTTCGGCCGAGCGGGTTAGCGACGCGGCGTCCAGGACTTCGACGAGGAAGTAGGTGACAGTTTTCTGGATTTTCCGGCCTTTACGGACATACGTGTAGGAGAGGGAGCGTTCAAAGCCGTCGATGAGGCGATGATGGGTCAGGCCGGTTTCCTCGATAAATTCCCGAACGGCGGCCTGAACCAGGGTTTCGCCGGATTCGACGGTGCCTTTGGGGAATTCCCACTTGGCGCGGGGGTTACGTACCAGGGCCGAGTGGAGGACCAAATACTCCGGCTCGCCCTTGGGGTCAAGACGAAAGGGGATGACGCCGGCGGAACGTTCGGGGATGACGGTCATGGTCGCGGTCCCGACGATCCGGGCCGAAACTGGGGGAAGACGCGGGTTCGGGGAGGCGATCCCCATCCCGAGTTTAGTCCCCGGAGTCGGCGTCCGGTTCCGGGTCGTCTTCCGGGTCGTCGTCGGCGTCCAGATAGGCCAAAATGGTGCCGGGCGCGACGGGGTCGTCAACCCGGCCAAAGCGTTTGACCAGGCGGCCCGAATGAGGCGCGGAGACGTCGAAGGTCGCCGCGCCGACCAGAACCTCGACCAAGCGGTCGCCCCGCCAGACGGTCCGCCCTGGTTCGACGAACCAATGGCTAATCGTCATCACCGTCCGGGGAGGGACGCCGAGGTCGGGGAGAACCACGGCCTTGCGTCGCATGGGGTCTCATTCCGCGGGAAGCGATCCAGGCTGGCCAACGACCCTCCGGGCGGAAACGGGTCGCCTTGGTGAAGCATCGTACCAAGGCCGCTTAGGCTTGACCAGACCGGATCGCTCAGCTGGAGGGTCTTACTCCAAGCCCACCAGCTTGGCCAATGCCTCGGGGTTCATCAGGTAACCAAAGTAAAACGGACCGAACAAGGCATAGCGGGCCGACGCCTCGTCGAACCGCATGGTGTAAACAATCTCCTTGAGGTAAGAGGGATTGCGAGCCCAAAGGGTTACCCCCCACTCCCAGTCGTCCAACCCCGTGGATGCGGTGATGACCTGAATCACTTTACCCGCGAAGTTCATGCCGCTCTTGCCGTGTTGCGCCATCATGGCCGCACGTTGTTCAAACGGCAGCAGGTACCAGTTTTGACCTTCCAGACGCGTCTTGGACATGGGATAAAAACAGAGGCACGGCCAGTCGGGAAACTCGGGGTGAACCCGTTGTTCATTCATGGGTCCTAGACGACGCTCATAAGTGGCGAGCTTGGCCTTGAACAAGTCGCTGGCGGGATCCAGACCGTCACGTTTGAGGATGTCCCCGTATGCGGCGGGATCGGGGACGTACTCGGAGATTTCCGTCAGGGAGTAGAACGAGGCCGTCGCCCGAAGCGCGGGTCCCAAACGGGATTGTTCCAAAGCGCGTTGGACCCCATGAACCGCGTACAAGTCGGGTCCGGCGGCGATGAATCCAAAATCTGCCTTATGGCCGGGAACGGCGAAACATTGCAACCGCGTGGGAGCCCCCTCGCCTTGAGGATCCAGAGCGCGGAGGAACTGCCGGCGTCCCTTTTTGAGGTCGTCGCTGTCGAGTCGGGTCAACGCGGCCCGGTCGATTCGGTAGAACATGTGCAGGACATGCCAGCCCTCGGCAGGAACCAGCGAAGCCGGAGAGAGGTCTGCAGCGCCGCGTGGGGTTGCGTTGGTGGAGCCGTTGATTGGCGGCGGTTCCTGGGGCGTCGCGGTCACAGGGTCCTGGGACGCCTGGCTGGCGACCGGGTCAGGGCGGTCGGTCAAGTCGCGGGATTCGATCGTCATCGTCTTTAGCGGTCTTGGTTTGGAGAAAGCCGGGCGGGTGAAACAACGTTAGTAACCTGGGAAACCAGGGTTCCCCACGCCATTGTAGCAAACCACGACAATCCGTCCTCACCGCCCCACCCACCCGCCACGTCCCCGGATCGGCTCGGACTAACGTGTGTACGAACGACCAAAAACCCAACGGTCTTGGGTGCTAACACGCCATGACTCTGGGGACGATCGAATCCGTTGGCACGTCGATTTGGCTTGAAGATTCAACACTCAGCCAACCCCTCCAGATCGGTTGAACCCCAATCGCTGCCTTATCGGTCGGTTTCGACAACATCCAATCGGTTGCATTTCGGTAGAAATCGCCCGGAGTACGCGACAAGGATATTGACACAATCGCCTTTGTGTTCCAAAATGGTTACGACGACGGGATGTGAACGCTCGGGTCGCCTGTTCTTCCCCTTGCCTATTGATAAGACCGGGGAAGGCCACTGGGCGAAGCGATCTGCCACAGACAAGTTCAACCGTCCGTCCGTTGGGATCAGGCTGTGTACCACCGACTCCTCAACGTGACCCCTCCCGCTCCAAACGGGTACGGCCTCGTTTTAACCGGATCGCCCTCAGATCGATCCAGGTCCACCTGACCCTTCGGCCAAAGTGTCTTCTTGTTCACCTCTCTTGGATGAGGTTTGCACCATGCCCCCCGCCAAAGCCAAGACGCCAGCGAAGCCTGCACCCAAGACCCGCGCGACTCGCGTCACCCGGGCTGAAGCTGAAGCTCCGGTCCGCGAAACCCCTCGCGTTACCCCGATGAAGATTGACAATATCCGCCACGCCGCAGAATTGCTCAAGCAGGTTTCTGACCCGACCCGCCTCCAGGTGTTGATGCTCTTGTCCAAGCAGGAACTCAACGTCACCGAGATTTGCAACGACCTGCCGGCCCAGAGCCAACCCTCCGTCAGCCATCACCTGGCTTTGTTGCGTCACGGCCGTCTGATCGAACCGCGTCGTCAAGGCAAGCACAACTTCTACAGCCTAACCGAAACTGGACGTCAGCTCGCCGAAGTCCTCAAATCGGTCGTCGCCTAAGACACCGACAAAAAAATAAATGGGGTTGTCGTGGATTCCCTCTCGCGGTGGAGCAATCCGTAGCTCCATCCGCGAGTTTTTTCATTTCCGATCATTTTACGGCATGGCCGTTCCACGCCATCTTCCGCGGCGGCACGATTTGTGGAACGCTGACGCGGGGTTGTCCCATGACGGAACCCACTAGATCGACAAGATGATCGAGCCGAAGGCCAAGGAGGTGACGCAGTCGCCGATCGTCACGTCCACAAGCAGGAGAAAACCCGAGTCGAGTTATCCCAACCCGTGGGGTTATCCATGAGACGCTGACGCCCCGGCGAACCCAACCAAAGTGTCCACCACCACCACATACGCTACGTCGCGCGAGGAAGGTTCAACATGCTGATTCGTCAGCGGGCATTGGTCAAACCGGGTGCGGGGGGGCCAAGTTGTTCTCAATGAGCCGACGCACGTAGTCCAGCGCGTGTCGAATATCTTGGAACCGTTGCTCGCGATCGCCGACTTCACGCTCCACGAACAACGGCCCATCAAAACCTACCTCGACCAAGGTCTGAAGAAATTCTGGAAACGGCACCTCGCCCTGACCTAGTGGAGTCTCCTCGCCCCATTGACCAGGCGTTTGGGGCCGTCGGGCGTCCTTCAGGTGGACCGAACGAATGTCGGGTCCCAGCAGACGCACCGCCTCGATCGGATTGCCCATGTCATACAACAGCATGTTGGCCGGGTCGAAATTCACCTTGAGCCAAGGCGAGTCCAGTTCGTCCAGGGTCTGACGCAACAATTCGGCCGGCTCTTGACCGGTCTCGAAGGCTAGGGTGATTCCCGCAGCCCCGGCTAAGTCGGCGGCTCGGCGAAGTGTGTCCAAAAACCCAGCACGCGCTGGATCGCCAAGGGGGGGAATGAACCCCGCGTGCAACATCAAGTCGCTCAACCCAAACCGCCGCGTCCGATCCAACGCCCACTCCAACCGTTGAAGACGCTCAGCTCGGGTTGAGGGATCGCCAAACCCCCCCGTTCGCTTGATCGTCTGAGGCGTGGTGTAATCCTCACCCGGAAACCCCAACATCGCTCCCAAAAGCGTCAACCCCGCCGATCGGGCCCGCTCCGGCAACTCGTCCCCCTCCTCCCAACTGGCGTGATGGGGATCACCACACGCAATCTGAACAAATTCACAGTTCAACCGACGCATGAGATCCTGAAGTTGAGCGATGGAACTGACTTGCAGGCTCCAACTACAGACTCCGATTCGCCACTGTGCGGGGTTGACGGCGGGAGCGGGCGAGGAGGAGGTCATGGGCGACTCCGTTGCGGAGGAGGGCAAAGCACGATTGGTTAGGGCGTTGGTGGAAACCACCACGTTCTTCATGCTCGATTCGAACAAGGGGTCGTTTCGGGGGGTCCGTGGCAATTCGTCGGGTTGTGGAGCATGGTGAAAGATGTTGATGACCGACGTGCCGGCATCACGTCCTCCCACCACCGGGACCCCGGCATGCCAAGCGGAGGAGGTGGTCTTCTCATTGTTGAAGTGGGCTTCGTCCAGCGTGTCGCTGCAACGGTCCGTGACCAAGCTCGGATCGATCACCCCGCTGCCCCGAACTAAGGTCGATCCGATGGGACGCAGATTGGGAACCACACGGTTGCGTCCCTGGCGTTTAGCAATCAAAAGACACTGATCAGCGTCGGCAATCAGCCCTGCCGAGGTTTGACGCTCCCCGAAGGCTGCAAACGACACCCCGATCGAAGTGGTAACTCGAAACTGAACTGGATGGCGGGTCTGCCCCGGCACCTGAAACAAAAGGTCGGCGATCTTGAGCCGAATGCGCTCGGCGCGTTGATACGCTTCGTTGAGGTCCACCGCAGGCAAGGCGAACACGAACTCCTCACCGCCGTAACGACCCGCCAGCTCCTCCTGAACCACTTCCGACTCCAACACCTCCGCCACCGCACGCAGCACCCGATCCCCCACCTGATGCAAGTACGTGTCGTTGATCCTCTTGAAGAAGTCCAAATCCAACACCATCGCCGCCGTGCCAATCTGGCGATTGGTGTTCCGCATGATCAACATGTTCATTTGCTCAATGAAATGATCGCGTTTGTAGAGGCCAGTCAGCGGGTCGCGCACGGCGCGACGGTACATATCTTGATGGAAGGTGTACTCGTACTGATCCAGCCAGACGAACTTGACCATCAGGGCCGATCCAAACTGGATCAGGTCGTTGTCTTTGATTTCCCGAGGGATGCGAGGCGGGAGGGGTTCGCCGTTGACGAAGGTGCCGTTGGTGGTGCCCAAATCCGTGAGCATCGACCGGCCGCGTTTGTCCACGTGGAAATGAGCGTGCCGCCGGGAAATGCTGCTTTCGAGGATTTGAAGCTGATTTTCGGGGAACCGCCCCAAACTGGTTCCTTCGGGCGACAATGGCAGGATCGCGCCGGGAGTACCCCCTCCAATGACGATGAAGTACGGGGAACGATGGCTATTTTCGGACGAAGGAACCCAAGAGCCTTGTTTTTGATCGGTGATGCCGTCGTCACCCATTAACGTGATCCTCGGCGATCCCATCCGGCGGCGGGAGGCAACTCCAACCATCCCAAAGGGATTGACCGGAGTGTCGGGTTCATACTGTCCCTAGTATGATCCTATCTCTGGAATGGATCCATCGCAACCATATTCGACAACTTACCTCAGTTCACTCGGCGGGAGGCTCCCAGACCCCCACGCCAAACCGATTCGGAACCACTCCCCGCCCTGCTGAGCGATTCGATGGCGTCCCTCTTGACCTTCCCTTTTCACTAGACGAGAATGATTCTCGTTCGCGGGTGGTTGGCTGATGCTGGCCACGGGACTCATTGGTTTGGTCCCCCATTCCCCTTTCCGCCCAGCGGGGATGGTTCGCCTGACCCGGTGTTCGGTTCGACTCGTCAAGGAGTCCTGAGATGACGCGCCCTCTCAAGGCGTGGTTGGTGTTGACGGTGCCAGTGCTGGCCGGAGGAATGGTCGCCGTCAAAACCATGTATGCCCCCTGCTCGTCCTGCCACATGGTTCCGGTGGATTCCTCTGGTGGTTCCGACTCACCCACTGCCAACCTGACGTTGGTTTCGGTCGCCAAACCGACGCTTCCTCCTGTCCAGGAAAAGCAACCGGGGGACAAACTGGCGGCTCAATTGGTCAAGTCCCTTGTGGATCCTCTTGGCAACTTCGGCGACGACAAGGATTACCTGTATCAAAAGCCCGATCCCTCGCTGATTCAAGATGAGCCGTTGGAAATGGAGCCCCCTCGCGGTCTGCCAGCACTGTTCGAGGGGGTCAACATTCCGGTTTCCAACCCGTTGACCAAAGGACGGGTCGAGTTGGGCCGCCAGCTTTATTTCGATCCCCGCCTTTCCAAAAATGGGACGGTCAGCTGTGCGACCTGCCACAACCCGGAAACCGGCTGGACCGACAACCAGACGCTTTCGATCGGCATCGACGGGCAAGTGGGCAACCGCAACGCCCCCACGGTTCTCAACACGGTTTACGGCACCACCCAATTCTGGGATGGTCGGGTCGCCACCCTAGAAGCCCAATGCCAGGGCCCACCCCAAAACCCCATCGAAATGGGCGACCAGAGCTACCGTGAGATTGTCGAGCGTCTGCGGGGGATTCCCGGCTACGTCGAGCAGTTCAAGAAAGTGTTCGGCACTAACGTGACCCTCGACGGTATCGCCAAGGCGATCGCCTCCTTCGAACGGGTCACCGCCCTTTCGGGCGACTCACGCTACGACAGGTATCAGGACGGCGACCTTGACGCCCTCACCGAAAGCGAAAAGCGCGGTATGGTCCTGTTTGGCCTGTCGCTACGCCCTGACGACGAGACTGAGTTTAGCCGCCCGGTCGAGCGTCAAAAGGCCAAATGCACCCTTTGCCACGTCGGTGCCAACTTCACCGATAACGCCTTCCACAACTTGGGTGTCGGCTACGACACGGAATCCGGCACCTTCTCGGACCTGGGACGTTGGCTGGCTCTGCCGATCGGTGAAAAGAATGAAGACGCCATCGGTGCCTTCAAGACGCCGACGCTTCGCGATATCACCCGCACTGCCCCCTACATGCACGACGGCTCTGAGCCGACCTTGGAGGCGGTCATGGACCTCTACAACAAGGGCGGCATCCCCAACCCCTATCTTGACCGTGACATGAAGCCGCTTAATCTCACCAAGGAGGAAATCGCCGACGTCATCGCCTTTATGAAGGCGCTGGACGGCGCAATCATCAAGGTCGAGGTTCCCCAATTGCCCCCCGGTCCCGATGGCAAGGCTCCCGACGCTCGCCGCGCTCTGATGACTCCCACCAAGGGTCAAGAGGCCGCCGAGTGACCGGCTTCCTTTCCTTGGGTTCCAAAGCGTGGAGGCCAATGGATCCGGGTTGGATCGACGACATGACTGAGGTCACGCCGATCCCCTTTTGATTGATCCTCACCGGCGCGGAACGAAGGTGCAGATCGAGCGTTTCCCCGCTTGATCCGCCCCCCGTGACGTCCCCGACTCGACCATCGCCTCGTTCCGGGATGTCCGCTCCATGACTCAACCCGATCCATCCCGTTTTGGATTGAACCTGTCCCCGCTCCCATTTTCAACCGAACACGATCGGCCCCCCTCACCCGACATGATGACGGTTGAGCGGGGTCGAACCTCTTTCGAAGACCCTTTCCAAACTCGAAGCGAACCCAACCCGCACTGCTACGAACCTCAAGGCGTCGCGGCCTGGGTTTGGTGGTGGCTCCCTCCCCTTGTCGTGGGCGGCCTCATCTTGGGACCCGCCTTGAACCCAAGCCAGCAGTTTGGCTTCCGCGACGCCGCCCACTTCTACTATCCCCTGCATGAACTGATTCAACGCGAGTGGTCTGCGGGCCGTGTTCCCCTATGGGAACCGGAGGAAAACGGCGGAATGCCCCTCCTGGGCAATCCAACTGCCGCCGTGCTCTATCCACTGAAACTCATCTTCTTCGCCGCCCCCTTTCCACTCGCCTCCAAACTCTATGCGATGATCCATGTGTTGGGGGCTTACCTGACCCTCTTCGCGCTAGCGCGAAGCTTGGGGATCAGCCACCCCTCCGCGGCGGTGGGCGCGCTCAGTTATGCTTTCGGCGCTCCGGTACTGTTCCAGATCTTCAATATCGTCTTTCTCGTGGGCGCTGCCTGGCTGCCGCTGGGTATCCTTGGAATTGACCTCTGGGTGCGACGAGGACGACGTTGGGGACTCGTCATCCTGAGCTGGGCATTGGCGATGCAAACCCTGGGAGGAGATCCCCAAACCTCCTACCTAACCGGACTGTGCGGGGTGGCCTACACATTGGCGCTGCGTCGGGCCGAACGACGCTCCCAACGCCACGCGACCACGAATCCCAACGCCCAACCTCGCCAGTGGATACGCACGCTTCTCAACGGATTGATCCTGCTCCTTGGAGTAGGCGTTTGGATTGGGGCGACTCTGGGTCTGGCCGCTTGGCTACCGCCGCGACGGCCAGTGCCGCTCAAGCCAGAATTGCCCGAACCGTTGCTACCCGCTGAGTTCCGTTATGTTCTGCCCGCGGTCTGGATCGTGATCGCGTTAGGAGTTCTGTTTTCCTGGAGACGCTTGAGCCAACCCCATGTCACGCGCCGGCGGATCGTCGGTCTGGCGTTCGCCGGCGCAACGGCTGCCCTGCTCACCTCCGCCCAACTCCTGCCGGTTCTGGAGTTTTCCCGACTCACCGTCCGCGCAGCGCGGGTCGGACCGCATGATGTGTATCCTTTTAGCCTTCCCCCCTACCAACTCCTAGAGACGATCTGGCCACAGGTGTTGGGACGATCTTATGCCCAGGCCCACGCGCCAATCTTGGACTTGACTCCGCCCGCCTCCAAAAAGATCTGGAACCATTCCTATTACCTAGGCGCAGCGGTCGTGGCGCTAGCGTTGGGCGGTTTCGCCTGGAAACGGGGAGAAGTTTGGCGGGTTGGGTTGTCCTGGATGGCATTGATCGCCACCCTCGCAGCGCTGGGAGAATACGCCGGCCCGCTCTTCTGGGCGCGTCTGACCCCCTGGGGACAAGCAACCTATGGGCCGCGCGATCCCGACCCGACCCCACCGATCCGCCTGGACGGCCAACTCCGCGACGGCGACGGCAGCCTTTACTGGGGTCTGAGTCAGGCTCTACCCGGTTTCAGTTCATTCCGCTACCCTGCCAAACTCTTCGGTCTGACCTGTCTGGCCGTCTCAGTGTTGGCCGCCTCGACTTTGGATCGACTGGGCTTAGCGCGTCGCGCCGACCAGCTGACCCCAGCGCGTCGGGCCTGGATCCTTCTCGTAGGACTCACGGGACTCACCTGGACCCTTTGGTTAGTGGCTCTGATCAAAGCCCCAACTCTCCACGAGTTGTTTCAGAGTTGGATCGACAAGGCGGGCCGTCCCCCCGCCTTCAACGCGGATGCGTCGGTGGCCGATCTTCAGCGCGGGCTGCTGCATGCCGCGGTCGTCCTCGCGCTAACCCTCGCGGTTCTGGCGATCGCGCGTCGCCAGCTCATCCCTTCACGCATCCGCTACGCCCACGTCGTCGCCCTCGTCGTTTTGGTGGGTCTGGACCTGACGCTCGCCAACCGCCACCTGATTTTGTTGGTGGATCAAGCGATTTTCGACCGAACGCCCGAGGTTTTGGAGATCATTCAACGCGCCGAATCTCAGGAGCCTTCCGAAGGTCCGTATCGGATCCACCGGGTTCCGCTTTGGCATCCTCCCGCGTTGGCCGAGGTTGTGGATCAGCGCGACGTGCTGAAGGCGATGACGCGCTGGGAACACGATACGCTGCAACCGAAGTACGGCATTCCCCGAGGGGTGGAATACACCCAAACCCTCGGCACGATGGAGCTTTTCGACCACTCGTTCTTCATGGCCGGGTTCTACCGCACCTTGGACCCCCCCAGTCCCCGCAAACCGGGGTACGTCGAGTTCCTACAACGGTTCGGCCTGGCACCGGGAGACCGCGTGGTTTACGCGCCACGACGCTCGTTCGACCTATGGAATACCCGCTACTTCGTGTTACCCGCCATTCCCAAATGGGACGACGAACATCGAGGCATCCTAACCTTCCTCGACAACGCGCGACGAATCTATCCCCCCCCGGACCAAACACCCGAACAATTCCAGACCTGGGCGAAGCAGTCGGATTATCAAATCTACCGCAATCTCTCCGCCTTGCCACGGGTGTGGGCGGTCCGTGAACCACGGGTCATTGCTCGAGTGATCGACGACCTGGACCGGGAGTCGCGTACCGTGGTCATGGAGGAAATGATGTTCCGGGACGACTATGCTTGGTCTTCGACCAGTCGGACAGTGTTCGATCCGCTTCGGACCGCCTGGGTGGAACATCGGGATGGTCCGGAGATCCTCTCGGCGCTGGCCAGCGGACCCAGCGACCCCGAGATCGCCCACGATGTCTGCCGGATCGTCGAACGCGACTCGCAACGGGTGGTGATTGAGACGGAATTGACCCGGCCGGCTCTGGTGGTCCTCTCGGAGGTGGATTATCCTGGCTGGACGGCTCGGCTCGACGATCAACCAATCACCCATTACCGAGTCAATCGCCTCATGAGGGGCGCGGTCGTTCCATCGGGGCGTCATCGTCTGGAATACCGCTACCAACCCGATTCATTTCGTTGGGGATTGGTTCTCTCGGGGTTCGGGATGATTGCGTTGGGTTCGCTTAGCCTTTGGTCGTGGCGCGACGTGCGCAATCGCCGCGCGACGCCCACCGTCACACCCCACGTCGCTTCCGCCAACCCGTCCGCGAGACCAACTTCATGACATCTCTCCGCCGCATTCGTCTTCCGCGGTTCAACTGCTCGATCCAAGTCACACGCTTTGCGCAGGAAGCCGCGGTCCTCATCATGGTCCTGACCCTTCCGGTTCAGGTCCACGCTCAAACGGCCAAGCAACCCAAGGTCGCCCCCGGACCCAACGAGCCGGATTGGGTGAAACTGCTCGACGAGGAATACGGTTTAGACCCGGTTGCGGACCTCGCCAACCCTGTCGAAACCGACCCCCGCGACGTGCCCGGCTTGTTCATCAAGGCGGGCAAAGGCCCCGTCGTCTACCGCCCTCTGATCGCGCTGGGGCTGGAAACTCCCACCCACGGCGGCTATTATTCACCCCATCCCGACCCGACCCGCACGCAAATCAAGATTTGGTCCTATCAGTTTAAAAATACCGCTCACGACTTGAAAACCCGAACGAACCTGCCGCCTCCCCTCATGGAAGGGAGCAAAGTCGAGTTCGATCCCGGTGACCAACCCTTCGGCGTGTGGGTTTCCAACGCGGGGTTCGCCGACGAACCAGGGGTCTTCTCAGAGCCCCGCGCAGTCGAAGCAGCCAATCCCCGCCTGGCTCACCAACCCTACAAGGTGATGATTTATCCATATCGCGACAAGACCACCGGCAAGTTCGTCCCGAACGCTTACCTGTTGGGGTGGGAATACTCCACCAACGACGACTTTCAAGATGTGGTATGCGTTCTCGAAAACGTCCGCCTCGTCAAACCCCAACGGAATTCGAGCCCCTAATGCGGTTTGCAAACCGGTTGGTCGGTGCCGGCGACCATTCGTTGGCGAACTGAGGAGTTGTGGGGTAAATTGAGCGGGTAGGATCAGCCTCGGCGTGTTCGAGCGACCACCCGGTAGTGATGCCGCAACGTCGAGGCGACTCGAGGCACTGAACCACGCGCACCGGCCCCGCCCCGCGTGGTGTTCGCACCACGAGATCGCAACGGCGACCGAGAATGTCGAGGATGTTCCTGACTTGGGTAACGACCCGTTTGGCCCGGCTTGTCTGGAAAGGGTGATCCTCATCATGGCACCGATGACCGATTCGGGCGGCACGCCCAGCGGACCCCGACCCGGCACCGCGTCCAACAGCCCCACGCCCGCCTCCCGTCCCACTGCTCCCCCCAGCTCTCCTCCACCAAGTGGCACCAAACCCCCCACATTCGTGTCGGAACTCCGGGCGCGTCAGGAGGTCGCCAGTCGCGGGCTGGCCATCAAGCCCGAAATCGACGAGGCGGTCCAGGAAATTGAACGCCAACGCCCCGGCGAACCCGCTAAACGGGACGCTCGCAAGTTCCTGGAGGAAATGGTCCGACGCCGTTACCTGACCCAAACCCAGGCCGTTCGACTGCTCCGCGAACTCGCTCAAGCCGCCGAAGCCGGCGCAGGCAAGCTCGACATCCCCGGCTATGAAATCCTCGGCCCAATTGGTCAAGGCTCAATGGGGATGGTCTACAAAGCGCGTCAAACCAGCGTGGACCGGATCGTCGCGCTCAAAATGATCCGCGAATCCCTTGCCAGTGACGAAAACTTCGTCACCCGCTTCGTCCGCGAGGCCAAAAATGCCGCCCGCCTCGCCCACAACAACATCGTCAACGTCTACGACGCCGGCGTGGCACGAGGACGCCATTTCTTCGTCATGGAATATGTCGAAGGGTCTACCGTCAAGGATCAACTCGATCAAGGCAAGCCCTACGAACCAGCACGCGCCCTGGAGATCGTCATCGCCGTCGCCCGCGCCCTCAAACACGCCTCGGAGAAAGGTCTGATTCACCGCGACATCAAACCAGAAAACATCATCATCACTAAGGACGGCGTGGTGAAACTCGCCGACCTCGGCCTGGCCCGCCCCGTGGACGACGACTCGCTCAAATCGGCCGAAGCCGGACTCGCTATTGGAACCCCTTACTACATCTCTCCCGAACAGGTCTTTGGACGTACCGATATCGATGTCCGTGCCGACATCTACTCCCTGGGCGCGACCTTCTACCACATGGTCACTGGCAAAGTCCCCTTCGAAGGCGACGACCCGGTGGAGGTCATGAAAAAACACATCTCCAAGACCGTTGACCTAGTTCCCCCTGATCAAGTCAACCCCAAGGTCCCCGACGGTATGGCGATTGTCATCGAAACGATGATGGCCCGCGACCGCGCTGCCCGCTATCAAAAAGCCGACGACCTCTTGATCGACCTCGAGTGTCTCCAACGCGGCGAACGCCCGCTCATCGCCGAACAACGCTCCGACGAACTCTCCGCCCTTGCGGCCGCCGAGGCCGAGGCCGACGCCGCCGACCCCGACGAACTCATCCAACTCTCCTACGCTGACGACGAATCGGCCGAACTCATTCGGCTCCGTAGTCAACTGGCCCTGCGCACCACGTTACTTCTAGTCATCGGCCTCCTCTTCCTCCTCTCCTTCCTGGCCAACATCGTCATCCTCGCCCGCTGAACCAACCGCTTGTCCCTTGACAACGAACCTCCTCATCTGTACGGTTTCCACATTCGATAAGCGTCGAACAACAGGACTAAAACGGACCTCGCTCGGGTTTGGGCACGATCGATCGCGGCATGGGAAGGCAATGCAAATGAGCATGTTGAGACGCGTTGGTATCGCCTGTCTCGTTGTAGCGGCAACCACGTTGGCCGGGGCTGGTTCGGCGTCTCGGGGTGGCGCAAGTGTGGAACCCATCGTGGTGGATGATCCGACGATTCTGGTGGGAACGTGGGAAGGAGCGTTGAACGTCGGGGCATTCAAGTTGCGGTTGCGGTTCAACGTCGAGGCCAAACCGGATCAACCCGACGAGGTGTCCGCCACCTTGGATAGCCTCGACCAGAACGCCTCGGGCTTGAAGGTGGACACGGTTCGCTTCAACGCCGCAAACCGCGAAGCGGTTTTTGAGATGCCGACGCTTCGGTCCCGATTCGTTGGCAAACTCAATACCGAAGGAACCGAATTGGTCGGTTCCTGGGAACAAACCGGCACGCTACCGATCACGTTCCAACGGGTGGCCAAGTCCACCGTGATCAAACGTCCCCAGGAACCCAAGCCTCCGTTCCCTTACGAGGTGATTGAGGTCGCGTTCTGCAATGAGCCGGCTGACGTGACCCTGGCGGGGACATTGACCCTGCCTCAAGGAGACGGGCCGTTCCCAGCAGTGGTCCTGGTCAGCGGCTCAGGTCCTCAGGATCGGAATGAAAGTCTGTTTGGTCATCAACCGTTCGCAGTGTTAGCCGATCATCTTGCCCGCGCGGGCATCGCATCGCTTCGCTATGATGACCGAGGCGTGGGCAAATCAACCGGCGTTCACGCCCAGGCCGACAGCCGCGACTTCGCCGCCGACGCCTTGGCCGCCTGCCGGTTTCTGGCTCAAGCCGATCGAATCGACCCGACCAAACTGGGGTTGATTGGCCACAGCGAGGGGGGACTTATCGGACCCCTCGTCGCGCAAGCCGACCCCAAGCTGTTGCGGTTCCTCATTCTTTGGGCCGGTCCCGGCGTCGATGGCAAAACGATCCTACTCGATCAAGCCAAGGTCGTTGGACGCGGCATGAAGACCCACGAAGAGGAACTCGCCGCTTCGCTGACGCTCAACGCCCGGCTCTTTGACATCATCCTCGCGGAACCTAACCCTGCCAAAGCCGAGCCTTTACTGATTCAGACAATCGATGAGTTCGTCGCTCAACGTCCCCAGGAGCAACGCGCGGCGTTCATCCAACAGAAGGCTCAGGTTGAAGCCACGATCAAGCAAATCAACGGACCTTGGTTCCGCTTCTTCCTGCGCCACGACCCCGCGCCGGTATTGGCGGAACTGAAGATCCCCGTCCTGGCCCTCTTGGGCGAGAAAGACACCCAGGTGACGCCCGCCTTGCACCGTCCCGCGCTGGAACGTGCTCTTGCGGGCAATCCCGAGGCGGTGGTCGAGGTCATCCCAGGGGTCAATCATTTGTTCCAAACCGCCGAAACCGGTTTGCCTGACGAATACGCCCGCATCGAGGAGACGATTTGCCCTGCGGCGCTCGAACGAATCACCCATTGGATTCAGGAACGGACCCGCTGAGCCGCGGCGTTTCCTCCCTCAACTCGAACGACCACGAGAAGAGCACGACGTCAGGTTGAGTGGAATTCACCCGGGTTCAAGATGACCTCAGATCAACAACCACCGCCGATCGATCGGAGTGAATCCGAACAATCGGCGGGAAGAGGAGGGGAGAGAGTGAGGAGGAACGGAGGACGACGCTGGATCCAGAGACTGAGTGGAAGATCCAGGTCGCGGACGATTAGTAGGCCCAGAGACCGAAGGGATACGGGGTCAGGAAGGGCCGCGTGTAGTGCTTCTTGAAGTCGAGCCACCACACGCCGTCATCCCAGCGGAGCGTCACAGCACGCCAGTCGAGGGGCACTTCGGGATAGGGATAGAAGGGGCCGATATTGGGCCAGGCTTGCCAGGGATAGACGGTAGGGTAGCCGACAGCCGAGAAGTTGGGATAGGGAGCGTAGCGCGGCCAGGCATAGTTGGGATAGTTCGCCGAGGAAAACGCGCCGGCGTTGCCATTGAGGACCGCCGGTCCTAAGGGAGTCGGGCCACCATCGGCCGCTGCAACTCCGGAGACCATCCCGCCAGAGATGGGAGCACCGACCATCCCGCCAGAGATGGGAGCACCGACCATCCCGCCAGAGATGGGAGCACCGACCATCCCGCCAGAGACCGGATCGCCCATCATCCCGCTCTCCATGACCATGCCGCCATCCATCATCTGGGTCGGACGGAAGGCTTCATCGCGGTTGCTGACGACGCGGATTTCCGAACGAACTTGGCTGAGGCCGGGAACGGTGCGGGCCGCATCCACTGCGGCGCGAAGTTGTTCCACCGTCAGAGCGGTACCGGAGAGGGTGGCCACGCCGTCCTTAACGCGAACGGTCAGGTCGGCTCCGCGAAGCGCTTCGACCTGCCCCAGACGCGAAGCGACCTGGTTGGCCTGGATTTGGTTGGGGTTCTCGGCTAGAGCGACCGAGGCGGGCAGCAGGGTCGCCGCAGCGACCCAAGACATCCATTTCTTCACCGTCGTCATGGGCAGATCCTTTCCCATTCGCCGACTGGCGGACGTTCCAGTGCGGGCGGAGCCATCGCGGATTCAGTTCGTCTCGGGTTGACACCTCCGACCCCAGCGGGATCGGGATGACAATCCGGGACGTTGCGACATGAACCGTCCGCTTCCAGGATTATGGTTCGGAACGGATGGGCCGCTCGAATGACGATTGACGACCTGTTTCGTCCCGACCGGGGCCGGAGATGTCGGTTGTGACGATCAACGCGACCAACGCGATGACAATGATGCGTCGCATGGGGCCGGTTGGCTCCCAATCAACCTGTGTCAAGACAACGCGACCCCAAGTCACCGTTGATTCGCCGTGGTGGCGATGGAACAACGGCCTTGGGGTCGTTTCGTCACGAAGCGGACGATCAATCAATCGGAGGGAAGGCAGTCCCATCGATGGAACGGCTTTTAACTTAGGTGAGCATTTCCTGGTTCAACGACGCATCCGCGAGGGACGGCTGAACTCGATCACCTTCCAGTCATCCCGTTCTTTGCGAAGGGTGACGGTGCGGGTGTGAATGATCTGCGCAAAGCGATATTGCGGATCCGCTTCCTGCTTGATGAGGACGACCTCGCGTTGACCGCTCGACTTGGCCGGTTTGAGGGTCATCACCTTGTAGTCCGCGAAATCGTTAGCCAGTTCACCCAGGTCGGCGGAGCTGATCGTCTTTTCTTCCAGACCTATGAAGAGGTCCCGAAGGCGGGGGTGGGGTTCCTGAGTAGCGCGTCGGGCGATGCACTCGGAGAGGGCTTCAACATCCTGTTTCTTGATGGCGTTGAGGAAGGTTTCCACCGCTTTGATGGGATTGGAGAAGTCGGGCTTGGCGTTGGGGTCATGGCCCCCGATTCCCATTCCCTCCATGCCCATCATGCCACCGGGTCCCATGCCGCCTCGGGGGTCGCCGTCCCCGACCAAGCCGGCACCGGGTCCGAATCCTCCACCAGGACCGGCCATCCCCGCCGAGGAACCCCCCAAACCCGGCGGTCCGCTCAAAGTGGCCTCAGCGCCAAACCCACGGCCGCCGGCCCCACGACCCGCCAAGCCTTCCGGAGCCATCCCCGCCGACGAGCCACCCAAGCCGGGAGGAGGCTGATTGGCCATCCCCGCCGAAGTGACCCCGAGGCCAACTGGTCCGAATTTCCCGCCGCCACCGCCACGCTCCTCTTCGTCGTAGCCGGGATAGCCGGCTGGTGGTTGACCGCCGCCCGCGCCAGGATAACCCGCTGGAGCTCCGCCTACGCCCGCGGCCTCCAAACCGGGGTAGCCGGCTGGTGGTTGACCGCCGCCCACGCCCGGAGGCGCATCATACCCGCCCGCCGGAACTCCTGCTGGTGCCACCGCGCCGCCCGATTGATTCAACATCGCCAGCGTCGGATCATCGGACGATTCCCCGGCGGGACTCGCGGGCGCTTCGGGAGCCGCGCCACCTTCGATTCCCTGGCTTTCCATCATCCCGCCGGCTGGACCGGCGGCCAGCTCCGCGCCTCCGCCGCTTGGGGCTTGGACTTCGGGAGCCGGAGCATAGGCGGCTTCGGGGGAGGCTTCGTAGGAGGCTGAGCCGCCCCCACAACCAGCCGCTAAAGTTGTCAGCATCGCCGCGGCCACCCAGGCCGCCGGCCGCATTGCCAAGCTGTCGCGCGTCATGGGGAACAACCTCCTCGCACGGAATACCGAGGATGCCGACCGGAAGACGCGCCGGCTGTTCCGCCGAATCGCCGTCGAGGATTCCGGTCCATGCCTCCATTGTGCCATTCGGAGTAAGGTTTCGGAAGGGGGTTGACTTGTCCCGTGAAGTTTCTTTTGAGATTGTAGTGGATTTCCGCCGGGTCGGGAGGGCGGAGCGGCTGGTCGTGTCGTCACGTAAAGACTCAATCAGAGGTGAATCTCTTATGTCCATTTAAAAATCCGCACCGCGACCACAAACGGAATCACTCCCCAGGCCATGAGGATCGCCACCGAAGGCCAGATCACCGGCCAACCGGCTCCTTCCAGCAGGACCGCCCGCAATGCGTCGAGCATTTGGGTCATTGGCAACGCTTGGATGAACGGGTGAATGACGTCGGGAAACCGCTCGTATGAGAAGAAAATCCCGGAGAACATCCACATTGGCAACATCACCAGGTTCATCATGCCGTTGACCGCTTCGGTCGAGCTGACCCGGCTGGCGATCAGCAGACCAATCCCCGCGAAGGCGGTCGCGCCGGCGAGGACCACTACGAAGGCGGTCGCCAGACTGCCACGGATCGGCATTCCGAACACCACCACTCCCACCGTCAGCAGCACCGCCACGTCGGGAATCAGGAAGGTCAACCGCGCTCCGAGAATCGCCGAGAGAAAATGCCAGCGGGGCATCGGCGTGGCCCGGAACCGCTTGAGCAAACCGTTGCGCCGGAAGTTGACCAGCAGGAAGCCAATTCCCCACATACCGCCGCCCATCGTGTTCAGACCGATCAAGCCGGGAATTAACCAGTCGATGTACCGTGATCCCGGCTCCTGAATCAACTGGTTCTCGACGCGGACCGGGTCGAGACGTCCCCGTGCGCGTTGGACCAGATCGTCGAGGGCAGCTCGGGCGGCTCGGGCCTCGGCGCGGGTGGGGTCGTAGTGATAAACCATCCCGTCCTCGCCCTCGAGGCGGGCCAGCAACGCCGTCTTGCCGGTGATCAAACGCTCCCACCCGAGCGGAGCATCCACCACTTTGAATTGCAGAATCGGTAGGTCAGGACGGCGTTGGGGATCGTTGTTGCGGGCTTGGATCGCCTCGACCAAAGTCTCGAAGGCAGCGCGTTGGGTCGAAGTTGATTCGGTCTCCGACGCGCTAGGTGCAACCAGATCAACGATGAAGGTTTCGGTCGTGCTGGAACGGAATGCCATTCCCAAACAGATCGCCAGGATGGTTGGAAAGCCGTAGACCCAGAAAATTCGAGCCGGTTCGCGGAAGAACTCGCGCAACCGGGTCACATACAGTTCCCAAAGCGAGCGCCAGGCGGAAAATGGACCCACCGGCGTGGGAGAGTCGCAAGAGGCGTTCGACATCATGGACAGACCCCGGACCGGATTGGAATCCCGCGTCGCAAACCAGAGCATTCACAGTGTGGGGCGGGGCGGTGGTTGGAACGTTGAACTCGAATCAATCTTGAAAGATCGACCCCGTTCGACGGAACTGAGTCGCGCCACGCCGCGGTCACTCATTGGAGTGGACCCTCGATCCAAGACCGTTGGTTGATGGTGACGCCACGTCGAGGTCGTCGCGCAGGTGTCGTCCCGTCAGCGCGACGAAGACATCCTCAAGACTCGCTTGATGGGTGTCTAACCGCTTAAGGACGCGGCCATGGTCGGCGAGACGATCCAGCAGGGAGGGAATCGCGGCGTGGGGTTCAGCCACGGTCAGCGCGTAGCCTTCGGCCTCGCGTCGGACGGCGGTCACCCCTGGCAGATCAGCAAAGGCGCTGGGTTCCAGACGAGGGGACCGCTCCTCCAACTCGAAGATGATAATATGACCGCCGCCCAGGCGGTCGATCAGTTGCCGGGGCGAACCTTGAGCGATGATCCGGCCATGATCGACGATGGCGATCCGGTCGCACAGCTTCTCGGCCTCGTCCATGTAATGGGTGGTCAAGACAATTGTTCGCCCTTGAGCGCGGAGCTGGCCGATCACCTCCCAGAGCTGACGACGGGATTGCGGGTCCAACCCGGTGGTTGGCTCGTCCAGAAACAGCAATTCGGGATCGCCTACCAACGCTAAGGCAACCGCTAACCGTTGGCGTTGGCCACCCGAAAGCGTCTCAACGTAGGCTGACGCCTTGGACGTGAGCGCAACTCGGGCCAGCGCCTCGGCGGGGTCGAGTCCCCGGGGATAAAACGAGCGGAACAGCCGGGCCAACTCAAGCGTGGTGGCCTTTTCGGGAAACCGGGTTTCCTGAAGGGTCACGCCAATGCGTCGGCGGATCTCCTGATCGTGTCGCTCCCAGGACAGGCCGAGAACCTCCACGGTCCCGGAGGTGGGGTGATTGAGTCCTTCCAGGATTTCAATGGTGGTGGTTTTGCCTGCGCCGTTGGGACCAAGCAAGCCGAAGCATTCGCCGCGGGCGATCTCCAAATCGATTCCCCGCACTGCCTGGACTGGAGCAGCTTTGCCTTTGGCCTGGTAGGTTTTCGTGAGTCCCTCAACCCGGATCGCCGGGCCGCGCGGGTCCGACATGCCCAAAGACCGCTCGGGCGTGGAAGACGAGGACACCGTGGAGGAGGTGGCGAACACCCGGACTTGATCCTCAATATTGAGAAAACCGACTCCCATTCCGCGTCGTTCACTCCGAAGCCTTGGGAGACCGAAGATGGAAGGCACGCGGCTTGAACTTCGGTGGAACCATTCGTCCGCTGTCTCGAAGGAGCCCTCGATCGACTGACAATCAACAGGCAGGTCGAGGTTGGCGAGTTCGCCGGACGGACAAACGCGGCTCGCTTGAGATGATTGTGATCCTCAAGGCAAGGGAGCGAAGCGACGGCAAGGTTCAACGCGGCGACCGCTGCGATCCGTTCAAACTCGCCTCGCCGAACAAAAGCGAGGAACCGGCCGCCTAGGCCGGACCCTCCGCTCACCAATGGCCAGCCTCATTGCGCGACGTTGACTGGAAGTCGCAAGCCTCGCTCAGCGTCGCGCAACGCTTCGTTCTCCTCCACATCTCCTCGATCAATTGGGCCATTCGCGATAGCCAGGAGTGACCTCGGCGACATTCACCGGCACGTTGGCCTCGACCAGGCCCAGCGCGAACTTCAAACCGCCGATGGCCAGCGACTGGAACTTGGGGTTGGTCCAGACGTCTTCGCGGTGGCCCATCGAAGTGTAGAAGACGCGACCCTTGCCTTGACGCCGCACCCAAGTCATCGGGTAGTTGGGACGCTGGTAATCACGCCCCTTCATGCCTTCGGTGCGTTGAACGATCACCACGCGCAGATCGTCATTGAGGTGTTTCTGGCCATACCACTCGTCCAGCAGCTCAAATTCGGTGCCAAACTCTTGGACGCCGGGGAAATCGGGCGCGGTGACCTTGAACTTGGCGACTTGTTGCGGCCCGTGGCCAGAGAACTCGCCGCCGATCAGTTGAATGTAGGGATCGTCGGCCCCCTTGCCGCGATGATGGCCGAAGGTGTCGGTGGCGCAGTGGAACCCAACCAGCCCCTTGCCATCCTCGATCGCCTCGTAAAACGCTTGCTCGCCCTTGGAGGACATAGGGGGTTGGCCGTCGGTGCCGGTCTTGGTCAGGTCGCCTGAGGTATAGAAGGCAAAGGCATCCCACTCGCCGATTTGGTCTGGCTCGAAGAGCCGCCCATCCTTGGAACAGGTCACGTCGATTCCCGCCGCTTTGCCCAGCTCCATGAGAATCGTCTCGGCATGGCCGAGTTGATTCTCTTTGCGAGCGATCACCGAATGCTCGAAGCCCGCGCTTTTGGTGAAAAACAACACCTTAGGGTTGGCTTTGGGACCGGCCAGAACCCGGGAGGTCGAACCAAACAGCCCCACGCCCGCCATGCCCGCCACGGCAAGCCATTGGCGTCGAGTCATGCTCATGGATGTCATCTCCAGAAAGGATGCGTGCAGGTACGGTGGCATCGCGCGGTTGGAACCCCTCTTCCGAATCGAGCCCGCAAGATCAACCACCGGAAATGATCCGACGAGGTTCCATCCTAACGCTTTTCCAACCCAACGCCAGCGTTGCGTCCTTGCAATCCCACTCGGCCAACACCACCCGCGAACCCCGCAACCACAGCACAGGAAACGCCACCCCCGCTCCCCAACAATCCTCCCAACCGCGCCAATTCGACCCCATTGACCCGTTCTCGACCAACTCTCCCCCCACACCATCTTGGCTCCGCGAGGTAATATCCGTACACTACAACAGTGTGGTCGGCATTGACCGACCTCATGGGGACGTGGTAGGGGTAACGACGGATCGTGCACCCCTTGATTCGACAGCATGGATCGCGTCAAACCAACCCACCCCCGCCGACTTTGTGGGCGGCGGGGATTGCCAGTCCGAGGGGTGTCCTCGACCCATGACCGACCAACCGAACCGGGAAACGACCGAGCCGACGCCGCAGCAGGAAGGGTTTGGCCCTTCTCTGGACAAGGTGCATGTGCCGGTCCTGCCGCAGGCGGTTCTCGAAGCATTGCCGGGTGGCGAGGTGATCCTCCTGGATGGCACAGTCGGCGCGGGGGGACACGCCACCTTGCTGGCGCGTCGTTTGACCGGCCGAGGACGGGTCATCGGATTGGATCGAGATCCCGCGATGTTGGAGTTGGCAGCCCGCGCGACCCACGGGTTGCCCGTCGAACTCGTCCACGCCTCCTACACAGAAGCCCGCGAGGTGCTTGCCGCTCGTGGGCTAACCGCGATCGATGGCCTCCTGTTGGACCTGGGATTGTCCTCCGACCAGCTAGCCTGGACCCACCGCGGCTTCAGCTTCCAAAACGATGGCCCGCTCGATATGCGGTTCGACACCACTCAAGGCGAAACCGCCGCCGATCTCGTTGCCCACCTCGACGCTGAGCAACTCGCCGACCTGTTTTATCGCTACGGCGAGGAACGCTTCAGCCGACGGGTGGCCCGACGGATCGTTGAAGAACGACGCCTCGCGCCAATTTTGACGACCCAACGCTTGGCGACCATTGTGCGACACGCCATTCCAGGCCGTCGTGGTCCGATTGATCCGGCCACGCGGGTTTTTCAAGCACTGCGGATCGCGGTCAATCGAGAACTCGAGCATTTGGAGGAGTTCCTCGGCGGAATGGCCGAACTGCTGAAACCGGGTGGCCGCGCGGCCGTGATCTCGTTTCATTCGTTGGAGGATCGAAAGGTGAAACACGCCTTTCGCAACGATCCACGATGGACGGTGATCACCAAAAAGCCGATCGTCGCCACGCCGGAGGAAGTCGCGGCCAATCCCCGCGCGAGGAGCGCGAAACTGAGGGTGGCCCAACGATGAGGAACTCTGGCTGGACCTCGACCGACGCGATCGCCGCAACCGACTCTAACGCGGTGCCAATCCCCGACGCGGTCGCCCACGAACTGGCGTGTTCCGACGCCTTGCCCACCGAGGATCGTCCCCCGACGATCCTGGTCCCCACCAAGTTGCCCAACCCAGCCGCCGGCCGGGCGATCGGGACGCTTGGACTCCCCGACTTCACCAGCGACCACGAACCCGACGACCCGGACGAGACGATCCACGATGTGCCGGCCGACGAGTTCGACGCTCAACTCCACGCCGGTTTGGAAGAGGAGTTTGGGACCGACGACGACGCATGGGACAACGGCCCGCCGTCGGAGTCCGACGAGGAGGAGGACGCCGACGCCGACGCCGACGTCGAGGGATTGGCCCTCTCCGACCTGATCCCACAAACCAATCCCCAACCGTTGATCGCCCCCCCGAGCGCTGCGATGCCGCCAATCACCGCGTCCTCGACTGTTGGATCTCGTCCCTCCACCCGAGTGGGGCCTTCTTCTCAACCCTCTTCGTCCACCACGGCGACTCGCTTTGTGGTCTGTGACGAGGATGACGGCGAGTACGGCCCCCCCGCTCCATCCACACCCCAGATCGCAACAGACGCGCTTCAAGACTCGACTTCGACCTCGCCCGAGGCTTCGGCGAATCGGAGTGCCCTTCAAGAGGCCCATCGAACCAACGGTCCTCCGACCACCCAAGCCTCCCCCGAAGAGGTCTCTTCCGAACTCTGGAACCAGTTCGCGTCTGCCAACGATCAGTCGTCCCTCCCCCTGTCGCACGATCTCCCTACCGAGACGAACCCGGTTCCCGTCATAACTGAACCCCACCCCCTCCCCCCCACCACCTTCACTGCCCCACCCCACCGTGAGCGGCCTGGGCGTACTGGGTTGTCGAAGTGGTTTTCCAACCGCCACGCTCGGCAACGCAACGGGGTGGTTCCAACGCCTCCGACCCCATCCAATTCCAACTCCTCTCCCCGAGTGACGAGCGATTCCAACCTCAACCCTCCCGAGCGAGACCACGCCCATCCCCTTACCCCGACCACGACCACGTCCTCTCCGTCGGCTCGGCTCGCCTCCTCCGCGACACGCGGTCGCCGCGCCTGGAAAGCACGCCGCGTCCGTATGGCGGCAATCGTTTGTTCCGGCACCTTGTCGGTCGCGCTAATCGCCCGCTCGTTGTTGGATTCAACCGCCGGCTCCGGAGCGATTCCAATCGACTCCAGCGCCGAAGCTCCTCCTCCCCCTCAACCCGCTTCCTCTCTTCCAATCCTGGCATTGCGGAGCCAACCGGCCCCCACAGTCGATCCCGCCACCTCCTCCCCAACAACGATCGACCACTTCAACGAATCGCTAACCCCGGCGACTCGGCCCGACCCAACGAAGTCGAATCCACCTAGCCGCAATAAATCGACAAATCAGAATGCCTTCTTATTCGACCCACGCGGGTTGCTCCTGGGCGAATCCGATCTTCGTCGCGACGACCCGCCTGTTGAACCAATCCCTCGCTTAGATGACGGCGCAAGGCTGGATTCTGCCGAGAATCCCGAGCCCAAAACCAACTCAACTGCGTTGGTGAGCAACACGCCTTCAACCTCGCGGGAGCTGCTCTTTCCGCTGATGGAGTCCGCCTCGGTCCCGTCGGATTCCCTCCCCTCGATCGACTCATCGGCGGAGACTAACCCCGCTGACTCCAACACAACCTCAACCTCAACGGAATCGGACTCGCCTCACAACCCGCCTGCTCCCTCGACCGAAACAACCGATTCCTCCGAGCCCTCGGTCTCCCCTGGAAACCCTCCAGACGTATCCGAATCGTCGCCCAACCCGACCTCAACCGAATCCGCCAACGACGCTTTGCCGTCGAACAAGCCATCTGCGTCTTCATCTCCCCAATCGTCTCCTGAGGAACTCGACTCCCTACCCGCGCCCACCAACACTCCCCCCGCCTTGGAACCGCCCAGCGGAACGTCTCAACCGCCGGCTCGAATCGAATCCGACGACCAGACCTCAACCCACACGGAAAATCAACCTCAATCCCAAAGCCAAGACGACGTTGCGAACGAACCGTCGCTGACGGCACCCCGCGAAGAGGATCTGGTCGCGCCGCCGTTGGATCGGGATTCCGTCGCGCCTCCCGCGACCGAGTTGTTGGAGCCGCTTCCCGCTCCCGATTCGGTCCTTCCTCCACCCCTTGAAACACTTCAATCCGTTTCCCAGCACCAAGCCCCCCCCACCAAAGATGTTCAGAACAAGGACATGACGCCACCGGCGCAACCGTCCCCTGTCGCACCGGTCCAAGCGACCATCCCCACGCCAGATAACCCGATTGGGGATTCCCGAATCACGGCCACCCCGAACGCAAACGCCTCCACGCCCATTCTCGAAGAGCGGACCGCACCCAACGCCGAGCCATCCGACTCCGTGCCCGATCAAAGCTCGGCCTCCGACATGTCGCCCGACGCCCTTGATTTCCCCGAGTTGCCCACGATCGAACCTCCTTCGCAGGCCGATCCTCAAACGCCCGAATCTCCCGAGATGCAGCCGCAACCTGGTGGATCAGCGGACGCGGAAGTGGACGCGGAAGCGGATTCGGTGCCCGAACTCGAAAAACCGTCCGAAGTGCCGCCAACCTCCAACGACCAGCCGACGGCGGCGCGGGAGTCTCATTCCCTAGAACCAATTCCCGCGCCGGATGAGTCCACTTCGTCCACCGCCCCCCAAAAGGTTCAACCGCCCCTGACGGCGAATCGAAGCGGCAACCCCGCCAATCCGCAGTCATCTCCGAACACCACCGCGACGACTGAGACAATCGCATCACCGACCGCTCCCGCGCTCGCGGAGGTGGATGAAGAGCCGATCCGCCCCACGATCACGGCTCCGGGTTCCTCTCATCTCAACGTCGAATCCCGCCCCAAAACCGCTTCCGACAGCGACGCGATGAACAAAGCCGCGGAGGAAGCCGCGCGAGCTCCGATCCTGCCTCCGGTGACCTCCACCAAGGTGCCCACACCACCACCGTCATCCCATTTGTTAGAGGAGACTCCAGCCCCCGATCCGTCGCTCGAACTCGATCCGGCGACCGAACCACCTCGTTCAAAGATCATCATCCCCCCACCCCTGAACCCCGCGGGCGACAGCGCTGAGGATTCCGCCTCGAAACCTCAACCCGCCCCTGGACTGGGTCTGGATCTCGATCCCTCCGTCACCTTGCCCCCGCGGGAGGCTAACGTCGCCGTCCCCGATCGCGCCCATTCCAAGCCGAATCATCCCAATCCCTTCAAGGTAGAGGCTCCCGCTCCCATCGTTCCCTTCAAAACCGACTCCAACTCTCGCCCCCTCCCATTTCCGAAGGACAATGCGGGTGATCTCGATCATCGGATCGCGTCCCCGGGGTCCGCACCAAACGCACCGACCACCGGAACCCCCAACGCTCCCACCATTTCACAACCTGAGACCAAGGCGGCGAATGACGTCCCTTCTCTGGACACGTTCTCGAATCAAGCGACGAGTCGGGACTCTGCCCTGGAGCGATCGGATGAGTTAGAGACGGTCCTCCCCACGGTTTCCGCTCGAAGTGGTGGCCGGATCGTCGCGTTAACTGAACCCCCCCCTCACGCTGAAAACTCCGAGGCTTTGAAGCAACCTCAAGCCGCGACACTCGATCCCGCCCCGGCCGAAAGACTGGGCGGTGCCAACCCGGCGGCGAGCGCGGACGACGACGGGGTGATCATCCTGCCGAACCTGACCCACAGGCAGTCGAACGGCACCGGGCCGTCCAACTTCGAGCGCTCACCCCGTGGTTCAAGCGCATCGGTTTCCGATCCGGTGGTCTCGGTGGCGCGGGCTTCAGACCCCAACCCCCGACCCGAGCCGCCGGACCCATTCGAGACGGCTCCAACGCCGGCCGCACCTACCCCGGCCCCCGCGCCGATCGTCAACCCGAAACCAACCAACCCGGCAACCCCGTCGGCTCAACCCGGTTCCAGCCCATCCGCGCTGGAACCGCCCCCCGCCTCGACCGAAAACGCCGCCACGCCGGCCACGCCGCGAGTTCAGTCCAACGACGACGAGGTGATTCTCCTACCCAACGCTCCCTCGTTGGCCTCGCGAGCAGGTTCCACCCCGTCCGAGGAGATAGAACGGGGAACCATCCCAGCCGCGGCGGCGGCGTCCGAGCGACCCGGGTCGCCGATCGCAGTCTCACCCTCCCCGTCGATCGGCTCCGACACGCTTTCCAACGATCCCTTCGCCGAGTCGCAACGACCCAACCGTTCCAATATGGCCAATATGGACCGTTGGACCGAGGTTGCACCCGACACCGGCTCCAATTCCGATCCCGACGCCGACCTTGCGACAATTCCGTTTGACGACCGCGACGCTCCGATCAAGGAACCGTTGCTTCATGTAGTGAAGCGGGGCGAAAACTTTTGGACCATCTCCAAAACCTACTACGGCACCGCCCGCTATTACCAGGCGCTCTGGGCAGCCAACCGTTCGACCGTCCCCCAAATCGATGAACTCGTGGTGGGCAAGACGATCCGGATTCCCCCCGTGGAGTGGCTCGATCGCCGCTACATCAGCCCGATTTTGGCCGGATCGGCCCAGGACCAGGACACTCCGAAGAAGCGCACCAGCGGGTCGTGGGACGAGGCGACGCCTGCCAACCCGCGTCCCCCCGCCCGACGGGTCAACGACAACTCCAACTCCTTCGACCGTTCCACCACCGAGTCGTCCAACGTCGTGGACACCGAGGCCGAAGAACAACCAACCAGCGAGGGTCTGTTCTACCGAGTGCGGCCCTACGACACCCTCAAGCGGTTGGCCCGCGACTACCTGGGCGATAGCCGTCGCGCTTCGGAAATCCTCGAACTCAACCGCGATCGCATCGCCGACCCGCTCCATCTAGAGCCGGGGACACGGCTCCGAATGCCCGCCGACGCTCGGCCGCGTCCGCGTCGTTGATTGCCGAAGACCGCACGCTTGCCCTACAATGCCAACGCCACCCGTTCGCCCGATCGCCATTTGGACCAGACCTGATCGGCATTTGCGAGCAACTCACCCAAGAGCCAGTTCTCCTGGATGGACAAGGGCCAATTCCTCCCGCAGGGTCGGATCGGACACTTCCATCCGGTATGACCGGAGGCAAGTTCAACGATTATGGCATCGTTTAGCTACCATGTTTTCATTTGTGGAAATACCCGTGCTCCTGGTCACTCGCGGGGATGTTGCGACCCTACCGGCAAACAACCCTTGAGGGAAGCTTTCAAGGAGGAGTTTCGCAAGGTGGGTTTGGGTTCCACCGTCCGCGCCAACCATGCCGGATGCCTGGATCAGTGCGAACTGGGTCCAACTGTGGTGATCTATCCTCAGAACATCTGGTATGGGCGGGTTCGGATCGAGGACGTGCCACGAATCGTTGAACGCACTATCCTCAACGGAGAAATCTTGGAGGACTTACGAATTCCCGAGGAATGCCTGAATTGCGGAGATTGCCCAGGCCGGCGTTGCAAGATTCATCCCGTCTGGTCGGGCGGGGCTGGCGTTTGAGGCGACCTAAGTTCTCTGGGGTCGCGCAGCATCGTCGGCAACCCGCGCGTGGTCGAGATTGGACCCATCACTTCTGGAAAGCCGTCACGTGAGCATGGTTGCCCCGGATCCCCTCGTCAATGCCGCAGCCTCGGGCCTCAAAGCTGTGGTGGTCGCCACCCCATCGGACGTGCGCAAGCACCTGGTACCGGCGCGCGCCGCCGGAAAGCGGATCGGCTTGGTACCAACGATGGGAGCCCTGCATGCCGGTCACGCCTCGTTGATCACCTCGTGTCGCAAGGATTGCGACGTTCTGGTTGTCTCGATCTTCGTCAACCCCACCCAGTTTGGCCCAAACGAGGACTTGGACCGCTACCCTCGGACCTTCGCCGAAGATTGCCGACTCTGTGACGAGCTCGGAGTCGATTTGATCTATGCGCCGACGACGCCGGCAATGTACCCGCCCGGGTTCGCCACCACGGTTCGGGTCGAAGGGCTTTCCTCGGTTTGGGAGGGGGCGAGCCGTCCCACCCACTTTCAAGGGGTGGCCACGGTGGTTCTTAAACTTTTCCAGCAAATCTGCCCCGACGTAGCCTGGTTTGGCCTCAAGGACTTTCAACAAACCGTGATTCTCTCCCGAATGGTGACCGACCTGGATCTGGGCGTGGAGCTGAAGTTCGGTCCCACCATCCGCGAGCCGGACGGCCTGGCCCTTTCCAGTCGCAACCGCCTCTTGAGTCCCGAAGATCGCGCGGCGGCCCCCGTGCTGTACCGCGCTTTGAAACGCGCCGCCGAGGCGGTCTCCCAAGGCGAGGAGGAAGTCGATCGGGTTCGACAGATTCTGTGGGACACGCTAAACTCAGAACCACGGGGTCGGGTTGACTACGCCGAGATTCTCGATCCGGTCGAGTTAACCCGCCTGGAAGGACGCTTTCAGGGACGGCCAGCCGTGGCCGCTCTGGCGGTGCGCTTCGGCGAAGTGCGGCTGATCGACAATCACCCGCTCACGCCCGCTTCCCCAAGGTCACGCGAGCCACGTGATCCCATCACCGCCCAATTCATGGGGGACGACGAACATTTCCGCGCGGGAGAGGGTTGACGTCGATGCGGTTGAAAATTCTTCGAGCCAAGCTGCATCAAGCTACGGTCACCCACGCGGCGCTGAATTATCACGGCAGCCTGACGATCGACCCAGAGCTCATGGCCGCGGTTGGCTTGCATCCCTACGAAGCTGTCACGGTGGGCAACGCCGCCACTGGGTTGCGGGGTGAAACCTACGTGATCCCCGGCGTCCCCGGTCAAGGTCAAATCGAACTCAACGGCGCGATGGCTCGGCTGGGAACCGTCGGCGATCGGCTCATCATCATGGCCTTTGCCGACCTGGAGCCTCAAGAATTGCCCGGCTTCAAGCCCCGGGTCGTGATCCTAGATCAACATAATCGCATTCTTGAAGTCATCGACTCTCCACCGATCGAACGCGCTTGGGTGGACCAGACCCCTCTGGTCGATTCCCTCGGCCTGCCCTCTCATTGAAAACCAAACTGGAGCCTTATGCGACCGATCCTTTTCGAGCTTCCCTTCATCCACTGGCCGATTTTCGGCTACGGCATGATGCTTTGTCTGGCGTTGATCGCCACCATGTGGCTTTCCGGCCGTCTGGCTCGCAATCACGGTCTCAATCCCGATCACGTATATGATCTTGGTATCTGGGTTTTTCTCTTCGGCATCATCGGCGCGCGTCTGTTTTGGGTGATCCAGTACCGCGATCGGATCGACTCCTTCGCGGAGGTTTTTCAAATCTGGAATGGCGGCATTGTGCTTTACGGGGGCATCCTGGGCGGCACGATCGGTGGCCTCATCCATTGGAGCCGCGCCCGCTACCCCCTGCGGGCGATGCTCGACGTGCTCGCTCCCTCGATCGGCCTGGGCATCGCGCTGGGACGAATCGGCTGCTTTCTCAACGGCTGCTGCTACGGCGATGCCTGCGACCTACCGGTGGCGGTGCGGTTTCCAGTCGAATCGCCCGCCTGGTGGCAACAGGTGCGCGATCGGTTGCCCGAGGAAGAGCGTCTGGGTCTCAAACCGATGTCCGAAGAATCACTCCAGCGCGTTCTGCGCGAGAATCCGCCCCTGCGGGAAGCCTCGCTCCCCGTTCATCCCACCCAACTGTATTCCTCCATCGATGGCTTCCTCCTGATGGTTCTGACCCTCTCGTACTACCCCATCCGCCGCCGCGATGGGGAGGTGATCGCCTTGCTCATGATCGCGCTGCCGATCACCCGCTTCCTTATCGAATTTCTGCGTAACGATGAAGGCGTTTTCCTCGCCGGAATGACCATCTCCCAAGCCATCAGTATTTGGATGCTCATGGGAGGTTTAGCCTTCTGGTTCTGGATCGCCTCCCAACCCCGCCTTCGTCACGAGGATCAGCTGCGAGCCGCCAACCAGGCCACGGCTTCGCCTTCGCGTTCCGAGCCAACCTAAGTCGATTCTCCACTACGGAATCGGCCTGGATCAGAACGTCGCGACACAATCTCATGCCTCATCGTGGGCGCTGCTGGAGGGAAGGGGAGGCTCTCAGGGATGTCGGAAGAACGGACTCAAGCACCCACGCCCCGGCAGCGGGCCGAAGCACGTCGCAACGGCCTGGTTCCCTTCGCGCCCAACCTCACCGCCGCCGCCGGACTGGCCGCTGGGCTGGTTGGGCTGGCCGCCTGGGGCAACGCGGCCGCAAGCGGCTGGATCGGTCTGGCCACCCGCTCCTGGTCCGACCTCATGCTCAACCCTCCCTCCCACGCCCCGCTCTCAATCAACCACGCCACCACCTCAGTTACAAGCTTGGTCCTGGCCACTGTCACCCCAACGCTCAACATCATTCTGGCACCTGTTGTGGCGATGACGTTGATTCATGTCACCCAGACCCTCGGGAATATCACCCCCGCCCGCCTCATCCCTGACCCCCGCCGACTCTGGCGGCCCCATCATTGGGAGGAATTGGGCATGGGAACAGCCCTCGGCCGGGGTGTCGGCGAAGCATTGCGATTCTTGGGATTCCTCGGCGCAACGATCGGCGTGGTGGGCTGGGGTCTGATGGCTGTCGATCACGTTTCGGAGACCATGACCACGTTCCCCCTTCCTAACGCCTTGCCTAGCCGATTTGCCCAGGCCGTCCAACTTACCTGGCGCTGGTCGTTGTGTTTGACTGCGGGGTTGGCAATCCTGGGTCTTCTGGAATTCGCCTGGCGCTGGCGGGACGTGGAACGACGACTGATGCGAACGCCCGAGGAAAATCGGGACGAACGACGCTCCTCGGAAAGCAACCCAGCCTGGAGGGCGCGACGGCGTGAACTGGCCCGACAGCGTGGACTTCGCCTCGATCCCCGTCAGGATCGCACCGCCAACCTCGCCGCCACCCCCCCCTCGCTGAGTGTTCCCTCCAACCTCGAACGTCCCGCCGATCCGTCCCTTCCTATTGGTTCGATTGGACGCCGAGACCCCGGCGAAAGCGCCTCCTGAACGTGAACCCAATCCTCCCCATCGCGGCAGGCAACTGTCGGAGGCTAACGACGCGGGTCGAGTGAACCTCTGCGTGAATCCCCACCATGTCCCCCAAGCGCAACACAGGGCTTCCACCGTGTCCCGAACACGCCAACCAGGTCACCGCTTCCAGAGTAATCGACGACGCGCGTGCCCCAAACCACCGCCAAAACCCGACTGGGGATCGCTCGCCCAACCGCGACACCTCGTCTCGACGTTGCGCTCGATCCGTCACGCGAGCAGGTTCCACCTTCCCAAAACTCAAGCACTCCAGACGATCGAAGCATGACCTCGGATCATCCGCTCCCCCCGCCTCGGCGACCCAACCTCCTCGGATTGAAACGACGACCCGCGCGAACGGATTCCTGGTTGAGCGAGTTGGGTTCGGTTTGGAAACTGGCCCTGCCCGTGGCTGCTTCGGAACTCGCCTGGGCGACCATGAATCTGGTGGACCTGCTCGTTCTAGGACGGGTGGGCGTCAAGGCGATCGCCGCGGCGAGCCTTGGCTCCACGCTCCATTTTATGACCATCATTGTTGGCATGGGCTTGCTGGCCGGCATGGATCCAATGGTCTCGCAAGCCCATGGCGCGGGCGAACGTCGCGACGCCCGCCAGACCCTGTTTCACGGCGGTTGGCTCGCCATCGCCATGACCGCCCCGATGATGCTGATCGTCTGGGCAGTAAGCCACCTTCTGGAACCCTGGGGTATCGAGCCGGAACTGGCCGAGGCGACCCGCTCCTACCTCCTGGGCCTCAATTTCAGCACCTTGCCGCTGATGCTCTACGTCGCCTGGAGACGCTACCTTCAAGGCGTGGGAATCGTCCGCTCGGTCATGGTGGTGATGATTGCGGCCAACGTGATCAACGCCGCGCTCGATGTCTGGCTGGTGTTCGGCGGTCTGGGTCTGCCCGCGTTAGGGGTGGCCGGGGCAGGATGGGCCACGTTTGGATCAAGAGTGTTCATGTCAATAGGTTTACTGGTTTGCATCCGACTTTATCATCGGGAGACTGGCCCGATCGACTCGGCGTTGGCGGGGCGGCCAACCGCCTGGATGGAGGGTTTGGTTTGGGGCGTGCTGGAATGGTCGCGGGTCGCTAGGCTGTTCCGTCTGGGTTTGCCCACGGCCGGCCAGTTCCTTTTGGAGATGGGGGCGTTTGGCACTGCCACCCTCATGGCCGGCACGCTTGGGGAGATGCCGCTGGCGGCCCATCAACTGGCGATGAACCTCTCCAGCCTCACCTTCATGGTCCCTCTGGGAATCGGGGCTGCCGGAGCCGTCCGGGTGGGCCACAACCTGGGCGCGGGTCGACCCGGGCAAGCCCGTCGCGCGGGTTGGACCGCCATGACGTTGGGGGTCGTGTTCATGTTTGGAGCGGCGGTCGCCTTCCTGCTTCTGCCTCGGACTCTGATGTCGGCCTACACCAGCGACCCCAACTTGATCGAACTGGCAGCGGCGTTGCTGTTCCTCGCCGCGCTTTTTCAGCTCTTCGACGGCGTTCAGGTGATCGCCACCGGCTTGATGCGCGGGGCGGGCGAAACCCAGATTCCGATGTTCGTCAACGGAGTGGCCCACTGGATGATTGGTCTGCCGCTGGGCTGGTGGCTGGCCTTCCGTCAAGGTCTGAACGTCACGGGCCTTTGGATCGGGTTGACGTTGGGTCTCGTGGTGACTGGCACCGCCCTTTTGGTCTTCTGGACCCATCTAGCCGGACGTTTGGAGACCGTCAAGCTCGCCATCGACCCTCCCTCGACCGAACCTGCCGACACCAAGCGACCTGTCGAATCGACCCCGAAACCAAACGACGCCCCGACCACGTTTCCCCCTTCTCAACATCCTTCAGAGGATTCGCGGGCACCTGCGGCATTACCTTCCGGGCCGGTCAGGGTTTGATTCGGAGAAGGCTGGACGCCGTCAAACGTGGGGAACCGGATACCCAGTCCGTTTCCTCTTCGCCTCACACCCCGCCCCGCTCACATTTCCGAGGCGGGTGCCGACGGCGACAGCATCGTGAGCCATGAGGAGTTATGAGGACCTCCCGTCCTTTTCGATCGGCTCGACCACGGGTGGTCGCGTCCCTCGCCACAACTCCGACTCCCCCAAGAGCGATCAGCCCCCGCCCCCGTCGCCCTAATCACACGACCTCGTTCGTTCATTCCCGATCCGAACGTCACCCCGTCGATCTTGAGCCAAGCGAAACGGAGTCGTTCCGATCCATTCGATCGGTTCGGCTTTGTGGTTTGTTCGAACTCGGACTCGTCGAACTGCCTGACCTTCAAACCGGAGCCCCGAATTGCGACCTCCAAGCCTCTTCAGGTACAATCCACTTGGTCACCGTGAAGCGAACTCCTCTGGAACATTCATGCCTCGCCCCTACTTCAAAAAATCTCCTCAGAACCGAACCACTCAATCAACGTGCCGTCGCAACCTGATCGGCGTGCCTCACGTTCGCTCGCGCTCGTCCCGTTTCGTCCGTGCCTTGTCATAACGGGAGAATCCCCGCATGAACGCCTCCCTTGAACCGTCCACCCACGCCACCACGCCAGCTTACTCCCCCTTGTCGCCGCCATTGCCCCGGTTCCGTTACGCCGGCCCAACCGGCATGACCCAGCTGCAGGCGGCCCGTGCGGGAACGATCACCCCCGAAATGGAATACGTGGCAGCCCGCGAGGGATTGCCTCCCGAACTCATCCGCGCCGAGGTGGCCCGGGGCCGCATGGTCATCCCCGCCAATGTCAACCACTTGAAACTCGGCTTGCAACCCATGGCGATTGGATTGGCCGCCCGCTGCAAAATCAACGCCAACATCGGCAACTCAGCCGTCACATCCGAGGTCGAGAACGAACTAGCCAAGCTTCGCGCCGCGATCGAACTTGGGGCCGACACGGTGATGGATCTGTCCACCGGCGCGGGGATTGACGAGATCCGCCAGGCGATCCTCGCCGCCAGTCCCGTCCCCATCGGCACGGTGCCGTTGTATCAAGCGGTGCAGCAAGTCAAAAAGGTCGAAGACCTCAAACCTCAAGACTTCCTCGACATCGTGGAACACCAAGCCAAGCAGGGGGTCGATTACATGACCCTTCACGCTGGCATCCTTCGCGACATGATCCCCCTCACGGCCGGGCGGGTCACCGGCATCGTCTCGCGGGGCGGCTCGCTCATCGCTAAGTGGATGGTCGCGCACAAGGCTGAGAATCCCCTTTATACTCAGTTTGACCAACTCTGCGAAATCATGCGGGCCTACGACGTGACCTGGAGCCTGGGCGACAGCCTGCGGCCCGGCTCGATCGCCGACGCCTCCGACAAAGCTCAGTTCGCCGAACTCAAGGTCCTGGGCCAACTAACCCGACGCGCCAAGGCGCTGGGGTGCCAAGTCATGGTCGAAGGGCCGGGCCATGTGCCAATGGATCAAATCCCGGTCAACATGGAAAAACAGGCGTTCGAGTGCGAAGAAGCACCTTTCTATGTGCTAGGACCGCTCGTCACTGACATCGCCCCCGGCTACGACCATATTACCTCGGCGATCGGCGCGGCCATCGCCGGTTGGTATGGTGCGTCGATGCTCTGTTACGTCACCCCCAAAGAACACCTCGGTTTGCCTGAAGTCGATGATGTTCGCCAAGGAGTGATCGCCTACAAGATCGCCGCCCACGCCGCCGACCTCGCCCGCAAGCGTCCAGGCGCGCGCGACCGCGACGACGCCCTGTCCCACGCTCGCTACACCTTCGACTGGCGGCGTCAGTTCGCCCTTGCGCTCGACCCTCAAACCGCTCAACGGATGCACGACGAAACCTTGCCGCAAGAAGCGTTCAAGTCGGCTGCGTTTTGCTCGATGTGCGGTCCCAAGTTTTGTTCGATGAAGATCACCGAAGATGTTCGTCAACTTGTCGAAGTTGAGACCCAGGCCAAAGACCAACCCGTGACCGCCGGATGAGTGACCTCCAAGATCCCAACCCCACCATCCGAACAAGTCGGAAGCGGGCGGAGCGTCACGTCGCCCGCTTCCCTTCAAAAGTTTGACACGGTCCCATTCAAAAACAAGTCGCGGTGTTCGGCGATGACCTTGGGATCCTCCCAAAGCAACTCCGCCCTGTCGTTCAGACGCGCGCGGGTGGTCCTCAAACGCTCGGGCTGGCCCAACAAGCTCACGGCGATCGTGGCTGGGTCGTCGCCGACTAGTTCATTCATCCCTAAACGCTCCAACGTCATGACGGCCCAACGTCCTCGGTGGAACCGTCCTGGACGGGTGACCACCGGCGTTCCCACCCCCACCGCGTCGTAAGTCGTGTTAGCTCCGCCGCCGTAGCCGATCGGGTCTAGCGCTAACGAAGCCCGTGCGAGCCAACCAAGATAATTGGGCCGGTCCTGACTGGGCAGAAACACCACGCGGTCGATCGCATCACCCAGAGATCGCGCCATCCGCGCTTTGAGATCGGCGTTGACGCGAGGATGAACATCAGCCGTCACCATAAGACGAGCGTTTGGCACCGCTTGAAGGATGGTCGCGGCGACTTGGTCAAACTCCGGTTGTAACTTGAGCGGACGTTGCAAACAGGTGATCAGCGGGGTGTGCGGGTCGATGCCAAACGCGCCGGCCTCGGGCAACACGACTCGATCAAACGCCGAGCGTAAAAAGTAGGTTGGGGCCGACGCCAACCGCGCCAGCGGCTCGGTGAAAAAGGCGTCGGACTCCGGTGACGGATCAAGACCACGACACGTCAAAAATCCCGTCATCCTTCGATGCCCGCAGGTCATCGGCCAACCCCAACCGTTATATTGGCGGGGGGCGGGTCGGAGCAACGGCAGAAAATGGTTGAGCGCGTCGGTGCCTGATTCCCAGTACCAAACCACGTCGAGCTTGGCGGCACGCAAGGTCTGGGCCGCGGCACGCAGTCCTCTAGGCAAAAGGATCCAGTCGAGCGAAGTGGCGGGTGGTCCCAAACGCTCCAGCAACCAGGAACGCGCCCCGGAGACGCAGGCAATCGCCACCTCCAGACCGTCGCACGCCAAACGAGCCACGAGCGGACCGGCGCATTGGGCAAACACCCCTTCATGCCCATGCGTGACCACCACGCCCAAACGAACCGGTCCGCCCGCGGGCTTGTTGGGCGGGTCGTGGTCAGGAAGTGCTGAGTCATAAGCGGCTTGGAATTTCTCCCACAACCTTCGGTCATCGCGGGCATGGTAGGCCAGGAACATCGGCGGTTCGACCAAACCGATCCGGTCCCCCTCCTCACCCTCCGGCAAACGGGGACAGGGACCGATCCGATCCAACGTCGCGTCCAGTTCGGCTCGGATCTGATCGGCGTAGGCGTCGTCGGGCGTCACGGTTTCGATCAAGCAGGCCCGACGCAACCGCCGCAACCAAAGCTCCAACAACGTGCGCCGATCGGCACCGGCTCGGGGAATCGAATCCTCGATCAACCGATCGAACTCGGCGACTCCACCGGCCACGTCGCCCCGCTTGGCTTTGAGCATCCCCAAGCTCTCGCGTGCCTCCAGACGGCCAGGGTCGCGCTTGAGAACGTCGGTCCAGGCCGCTTCGGCCTCGTTCCAAGCGTGGTCGAGTTCCAGCGACACGGCCAAATTCACCCGCGCGTCGATCCATTCCGGTTGAAGCGCGACGGCGCGGCGAAACAGATCCACCGCGCCTCGACTTAGACCCCGCTCTAGCTTGAGGTTGCCATAATTGTACAGCGCCTTGGCGAAGTGGGGCCGCAGTGCCACCGCGCGTTCATAGTGGTGGGCCGCCTCCTCGAACCGCGTCGGACCCAACGCATAAAGCACGTTGGCAAGGTTGAAATGAGCCTCAGGAAGGTTGGGATTGAGCTCAATCGACCGCTCCAGAGCCATCACGGCCCCATCCAGGTCGCCCAGACGCCGCTTCGACTCGCCCAGGTTACACCAGGCCAGCGGATCACCCGCGCGGAGGGCCGCCACCCGCCCCAACGCTTCGACCGCCAGCGCTTTGCGGCCGCTGGCTTGGGCAATCAACCCCAGAAGCTGCCAGGCGTCGGAGTGATCGGGCTGCACCGCCAGAATTGCCCGCGCGAGTCGTTCCGCCTCTGCGTTGCGGCCACTTTGAAACGCCGCCAGCGCCTCGGTAAATTTGGGAGCCGCGCGGGTCATTGGCCCGGATCTCCATCCCGACCGGCAAAGGTGTCGAGTTGCTGGTTCCGTTGCGCCAATGGATCGTCGGCGATCATTTTGTCGGGACGCAGCCAGTAGGAGCCGTAAGGCGCGGGAAGCGGAAATGCGTCAGCCGCCTCGGGACGTTCGAGGTTCAGGATGTTGGCGTGGCGGACCCCTGGAAGGAAGCGAACCTCGAAAACCTCTTGACATCCCGAGGTGAACTCCAACTCACCTAGGACCCGGCCCGTGGTGCGATCGACCACCGCCACCCCCGACTTCAGCGCCGGCCAGCGTTGCGAGACCGGCAACCCGCCGAAAATGTGCTTTTCGCGGATCATGCACATCCCCACCAGCGCGTGAGGTCCAACCGCGCAAAGACCGCGCAGATAGCCGGGCAAGGCGGCGATCGGCTCGAACCGCCCGGTGTCGGTGTCCATGAAACCATATTCGCCGGTACCGGAGTTGAGCAATTCCAACCGTCCGTCGTGCCAGCGGGGCGAGTGCGGCATCGAGTAACCCCGCGAGACCGTTTCGCCGGTCCTCACGTCGATGACCACCCCGCCGCCGTTCTTGGTAGGCCGCCAACCGCCCGCTGTGTCGGTCTCCCCCAGCGCAGTGACGTAACGCGGTCGGCCCTCGACCATTGCCAACCCGTTGAGGTGGCAACGATCCTCGGGTACTAGGTCGGAGATGAACGTGGGCCGCCAGCGGGGTTCGAACGCATGACGCTCGCTCGGCGTCGCCAGACAACTGAAACGGGTGTTGACCACCCAGATTTGTCCATCGCTGGCAAATGCCAAATCATGTGGAAAGATGTCGTTGGTGTGCCACGACACTCGCATCAAAAACAACCCATCGAACCGTGCAATGTCGCCCGGCTGATATTCATAGGCCAACAACCGCGAATCGGCCAGCAACGCCAACGAGCGCCGAGTCGCCAGCGCGATCCGCTCAGCGCGACCAGCGCTGTCGCATTGCACGGCCATACCCATCGGCTTGTCGAAGCGGCGTGGCAGAATCGACACCCCGCCGGCCCCGCCGTTGAGCTTGCCGTCCCAACCGACCATGACCACCATACCGGCCTGGTAGGTTGAAACCGCCACCGATCCGCCCGACTCCTGCAACCAGGCAGCGAACCCCTCGTCGCAACGGCATTGCAGCATCGTCGGCGGCGGAGTCGGGGGCGCAGCGGGATTGTTCAATCTGATCGTGGGAGGATTCATCACGCACTCGTTTCGTGGAAGCTTTTCCAATCGAATCAATTGTCCATCGCAAAACACGTCGGTGGGGCTTCAAACGGGTTGAACCCCGCCCTCCTGGGGGTTCAACCCGCAGTCCCCTGTGGCATAGCAAGGCGGACCGCCGAGCTCACCACACGGCATCAATCCTTTGCCCACCACCTCACGCATCCTGACCCATCATGGCCGGTTGCCGCGGTCCCAATCAGCCCACGCCCACGGCGTTTCGCCCACGACGTCTCAACCACCATGCGCCACCCATACCAACCACCACGCTTAGCAACGCCACACCAGGCTCGGGAATCGCATCGCCCGACCCGTTTTGAGGTTCAATCCGCAGAAATTGCGAAATCGGTGCGCTGACCGTCCCCGAGTCGTTGATGGGCGTCCCATCGCCTCGAGACAAATCCGTCCCCGAAAGCAACAGACTCGTCAACGGAATCGTTCCCACCGTCGCCGTCGGCGACACGTTGAAGGTCACGGTCGCCACGCCATAGAAGTCCCCATCATTGACAAACGAACGCACATCCGCTGGTGTATTGCCAAGATCGCTCAACGAAATGTTGCCAGGGCTGGGACTACCCACTGTAACCAAAAGCCCCAACGAGGGAATACCATTAAACACATACCCATTGATTCCTGAATAAACCGTTGCTCCCGTGAAAATCAGATCGGGATGGCCCAGCACCAGCGAAAAAGCGTTCAGGTCGGTCCCTGCCGGCCCCAAACCATCGTTACGCACGAACAGAAGATTGAAGCTCGCTCCCACTTGACCTTGAATCACCGTCGGGGGTGGACCATCGAACGTGAGGATGATTTCCCCTCGGCAAGCTGCCGAACCTGCCGTCACCAACCAGATGGCTAGCGGCATCACGAGTGCACGCCAACAAAAACGATTCGACGTCATGACTCAAAAAACTCCCGGAGTATCCAAATCAGCAAGAGGTGCCAACAGAAGCCAAACGACTGGCCGCTGGCCGCGACCCAACGCGGGGAGCGATTCTCCTCGCGTTGAGCCGCCGTGGGGTGAAATTGACGATTCGGGAACCAAACCACCTGAGCTTAGAGACCCGGCCTCTTGAACCCAATCCGCGCTCGGATCAGGTTGAAGTCGCTCGTGTCGATATCCGTGTCGCCGTCGATGTTGGCGAATGCACGATAAAACTGCGCCGCCGTCGCCAACAGCGGATTTTGACCCAGGTATTGACGTTGGAACTGCGCGTCGGCGATCGTCACCACCCCATCGCCGTTGAAGTCCCCCGTCACCACGCTGAACTCGTACTGGTAAGGAGTGGCGAACACTGGATACCCGCCGGGGTTGGTCGTCAAGGTGGCGGGCAGACTCAGTGTGAAGGTGTCCGCGACGTTCCCCAGCGACGCGAAGCTCCAACGCGCTGTGAAGGTGACCGGATCATAGGTGAACCCGGTGATGGTCACCGGGCCGCCCAGCTGGCGGGTCAGGCTCAGGTCGCTGATCGAGACATTGACATCGGTGGAGAACCGCACCTCCACGGCGTTGAGGTTGGCCACCGGTACCGAGGCGGCCCCCAATGCCAGGATCGAGGCGTTGCCGGAGCTTCCCCAGTTGACCCGCACATCGGTCACCTGAGCGAACTCGCCGGCGACCAGGGGACGGTACCGCTGCGCGTACACCCCGTAACCCCAGCCGTCCTGAGAGTCGCTCTCCCAGACCACCACGAAGTCGCCCGTCATTGGGTTCATCGCCACGTGGGGATCGCTTTGGTTGCTCGTCGTGTAGGTGTTGACCTGGAACTCGCCGCCCATCGGGTTACCCGAGGCGTCGAACCGCTGCGCGTACACCCCGTTAGCCAAGCCGTCCTGACCGAAACTCTGCCAGACCACCACGAAGTCGCCCGTCACTGGGTTCATCGCCAAGCCGGGATTGAGCTGCCAGCCCGTGGTGTAGGTGTTGACCTGGAACTCGCTGCCCA
>Ga0209017_10000178_pt1 | contig 64527 bp, 52 predicted proteins | sample YNPBryunderm2012_FD_185812 | JGI IMG/M metagenome (GOLD analysis project Ga0209017, IMG submission 185812) | Anoxygenic and chlorotrophic microbial mat microbial communities from Yellowstone National Park, USA - YNP Bryant MS undermat 2012... ... | reverse complement strand
TAGCACGATGGGGGCCGATCCGGCCGGCAGAATGTTGGTTGAACTGGTGCGGAGAGGGGGACTCGAACCCCCACGGGATTGCTCCCGCTAGCACCTCAAGCTAGTGCGTCTGCCAGTTCCGCCACCTCCGCGTCGAGTCGAACGTTCCGCCTACTTCTTCTCGGGCGCCGGCGTCGGCTGCGGCGCCTGCCCGGACTGAGGCGGCATCGGCAGGGGCACCGTCTGGACCGGCTGCCCTTGTTCATTATAAATCGTCATGCTGGGCTGCCCGCTCGGCGCCCCAGGCACGGAAACCGGCGCCGCCGGCGCCGTCTTTACGGGCTGCCGTTCCAGCACCGTCGTTCCGGCGCCCGCATCGCGGGTTGCGATGATCGCCAGCGTCAGCGACGTGGCCATGAACAGACACGCCGCCACTGTCGTGGCCTTGGAAAGCAGCGTGGCCGAACCGCGCGGGCCAAAGGCCGTTTGCGATCCCATACCGCCGAAGGCTCCTGCGAGGTCAGCGGCCTTGCCGCTTTGCAGCAGAACCACCACGATCAGGAAGAAGGACACCAGAATGTGCACGATATAAAGCAGCGTCGTCAAGATTGCCATGCGTAGCCTACCCGCCCGGACCCGCCCGCGAGCTCCCGGGCCCGTTGATTTCAGTATAGGGGCCTGGGTTGCCCCCGGTCAATCCTGTCAAGACGCGGTTGAGGGCTTCGTCAGACCGTCCACGATCCTCATGATCTCGCGCATGCACTCGTGCGATTTCTGGAACAGATCCGGGCCAAAGATATGCGTCTCCAACCCGAAGCAACCCTGGTAACCGTCGCTCGCCATAGCCTGGAAAATCGCGGCCCAGTCCAGCCGCTGCGGCCCTTCCAGCACGCTGCGACCCTTGATCTGGACGTTACCGATGCGTTGCTTGGGCAGCATCCGGTATCCGTCCGGGAAGGGAGTTTCACCCTGAGCGGCGCCGTTCAACGCATCCCAGTTGATGCCGAGACCCTTGGAAGGCAGCATCTTCATCAGCGCCGCCACCTCTGCGCAGGTGGCCACGTTGCACGAGCCCTCGTTTTCGACCAGCAAACGCACGTTCTCGCGCTCAGCCACGGCCACCATCGGCTCCAGGATTTCCGCGATGCGCGGCATAAGCGCCATGGGGTCTGCAACGCGTGTGAACGTGAAAATGCGCACCTTGTCCGTGCCCAGAATCTGCGCCGCCCGGATGGCTCTGCCAAGGTCTTCCATGCGGCGGTCGAACTCCGCCTGATCCCGGGCGAGCCGCTTGGCGCGAGCCTCCGGCGTTTCGTTGCGCAATCGCACCGGCTCGGTCCCGGGCAGCGGGAACTTCAGCAACCCCGTGTTGAGAAAGGACACCCGCAGGCCCGCGTCGGCCAGTTCGCGCGCGGCCGCACGAAGCTCGTCTCCGCTCAGGAACTGGTAATAGGTCAACGAGCCGGGAACGGCTCGCAACTCCACCCACTTCAACCCGTACTGCTGTGCGAAGCGGATCGCTTCGGCGGGGGTAGGCGCGATCTCGTCCGTGATGGCACTGATCCGGGATCGGTCAATGCTGCGTCCAGCCCGCAGCGCCAAGGCGGGCAAAGCGAGCAATGCGCGACGTCTCATGGCCACGCCCTATGATAACTCGGGTCACGATCGCGGCAGATCAGTCACCGAGCAGTCTGCCGTAGGGCTCCAGGCGCGGCACGTTGTCGCAGACGGCCTTGATCGCCGCGGTCAAAGGGATCGCCAGGATCAGGCCCATCGCGCCCCAAAGAGCGCTCCAGGCCATCAGCGCCACGGTCACCGCCAGCGGGTTTAGATGCACGCGCGGCCCGACCAGCTTGGGATACAGCAAGTTCAGCGCGATCAGGTGGAACAGAGCCACCGCCCCGGCGAGCAACAAATACGGGGTCATCGCATTGTACACCGGCAGGGCCGACACGATGGCAGGCAGGATGGCCAGCGGCAGTCCGATGTACGGAATCAGGCTCAGGAAGCCGCTGATGGAACCCATCAACACCGGATAGGGCAGCCAGAAGGCCCAGAACAGCACAGCCGTAGCGGCCGTGAGCAACAGGCCGAGCAGAAAGTTACCAACCATGAAAGCCCGGACCATCCGCGCCACGCCCGCCAGGCTGCGCGCCACCACCACCCGCCCGGATTCATCGAACAACTCCAGGAAGCGGCGGCGTATATGCTCCTGCCAGCTCAACATGAAATACACCAAAAACGGCACGAAGGAAGCCATCAGAGCGGCTTCGTAGAAAGAACCGACACGGGCGGCCAGGTAAGTGAACAAAGGAGGCCGCTCCCGCCGAATGCGCACCTCCTGCACGGGAGGCGGCAGCGGTACCGCGGGCGCACGGGCGCGGCGCGCGCTCGGTGCCGGCGCAGAGGGCGGCGCTTCGACCTTCTCCTGCTCCCGGAACCGCTTGGGCACCACCAGTTGGTAGACGGATTGCTCAATGCTTTCGATCCGGGCCAGCACGCGGTCCACGAGATCGTTCACCCGCTGCTGGTATTTCGGCAAGTCCTCCACCAATTCGGCCACCTGGGTGTACAGGCCCAAACCGGCCAGATAGACGAGCAAAAGGGCCAGCGCGCAGACCAGGAAACTCGCCGTCGCGCGAGGGACGCGCAGCTTGCCGAGCAACACGACGGCGGGATCGAGCAGGAAAGCCACGATTACGGCCGAGATCAGCGTGATGAAGAACAGGCGGCCGAAATAAAGCACCGCCACCGCCACACCCAGACCGATGAAGGCGATGCCCACATCCCTCGGTCGGCGTTTCCGGAGGGGCTGAACTGCCACCGCCACAAGAGACTCCCTGCCACCGCGTTGCGGGGCCGCGGCGCACTATTGCTTACTCTAGCATGCCGTCTCGGCTTGCACCAGCGCGGACCTATAATGAAATCGCGGCTGTGCAAAACGAGCCAATGGCAGGCGGCAGAATCCTCGCTCTCGACCTGGGCGCCCGGCGCATTGGTCTGGCCGTCAGCGATCCGTTGGGGTTGACCGCGCAGGGGTTGCCTACGCTGGTCCGCACCAACCGGCGCAAGGACCTGGAAGCTCTGGCGCGCCTGGCTGCGGAGTACCAGGTGAGTCGCATCGTTGTCGGCTACCCGCTCGATTTGAGGGGCCGGGAAGGGCCGCAAGCCGTAGCAGCACGCCGGTTCGCCCAAGAACTGGGTCGCGTGACGGGGCTTTGCGTTGAGTTGCACGACGAGCGACTGACAACCGCTCAGGCCCAGCGCCTGCTGCGCAGCAGCGGCGTCAGCTTGCGCAAGCGCACCCGGGCCGTGGATCGTCTTGCCGCCGTGCTGATCTTGCAGAACTACCTCGAATCCCGGGCGACAGGCGTGGGAGGATAACGCTCGGTGCGCGTGGCCAAATCTTTGCTCGTGCTGATCCCCGGCGCCGTGGCCGCCCTGGCGCTAGGTTCGCTCTGGTGGCCTTACTCAGGCTTCGCGGGCGAAACCTTCGTGGACATTCCCGCCCGCACCAGTTCGTGGGAAATCGGCCGCCTGCTTGCCCAGGCCGGCGTCATTCGCTGGCGATGGCAATTCTGGCTGGCCCGCGCTCTGCAACCCGGCGCCAAGCTCCACTACGGCGAGTATCGCTTCCACGCGTCCGCCTCGACTTGGGTTGTTTTCAACCGCCTGGCCCGGGGCGACGTTTTCTACTACGCATTGACGGTTCCGGAAGGCGCCAACATGTTCGACGTCGCCGCGGCGGTCGAGCAGTTCGGTTTGATGCGGGCCGACGAGTTTCTCCGTGAGGCCCGCGATCCCTCTTTGATCCGCGATCTGGCGCCGCGGGCTCCCAGCCTCGAGGGTTACCTCTTTCCGGATACTTACCGTGTCACCCGTCATGCCTCCGCCCGCGATCTCTGCCGGCAGATGACACGGCGCTTCCGGCAGGTATGGGCTTCCCTTCAAACCAACGCCGATGTCCACGAAACCGTCACGTTGGCCTCCCTGATCGAGAAGGAAACGGCTTTGCCCCACGAACGCCCTTTGGTTGCATCCGTCTTCCTCAATCGGTTGCGCTTGGGCATGCCACTCGAGTGCGATCCCACGGCGATCTACGCTGCTTTGCTGGAAGAGCGCTATCGCGGCGTCTTGTACCGTTCCGACCTGGAAAGCAAGCAACGTTACAACACCTACCAGCACGCGGGCCTGCCGCCCGGGCCAATCGCGAATCCCGGGCTGGATGCCCTGGAAGCCGCGCTCCGGCCGGCCCCGACCGATTACCTCTACTTCGTCGCCTTGCCGGACGGCTCCGGCGCACACCAGTTCTCGCGAGATCTGGCGTCGCACCAGCGCGCCGTAGCGAGGTACCGCCGTGGCCAGAAAGCGAACCAGCGCGCGAAGCCGCCTGGCTGAGTGGCTCAGCCGGCGCCGTCCCGAACGGATTACCGAAGAACTCTGGCAAGAACTGCGGCTCGAACTGCAAGAGGTTTCCGAGGATCGGCTTCGCCACCTGCTCCGGGAGTCGGGACTGGCCCTGGACCCTTTGGTCGAGGCCGTGCGCCAGGATAGTTTCGATTCCCTCGAGCGCACCTTGCTGGCGCTGGCGTGGCAGTACCAGAGTGCGCTGGAGGCAGAGGACCGGGAGCGGGCGGCGTTGTGCCGGCGCCTGGTGATCCAGGCCAAAGAACGCGCTCGCTGGGTCATCCGCAGCGCGCGCACCAGTCCACAGAAAAAGGCCGACAAACAAGAAATGCTGCTGTGGATGTTGACCTGGCTGGAAAACCCGCGTGTTTTTGCCGACTGGCTCCGCCTGCGCAAGCCGGTGTGGGAACGCTCGAACCGCGCCCCCGAGGCGCTCTCCGGGCCGCAAACCAACCAGGCACGGTGAACGCGGTGCCACTCGAGCCGCCCGAGGCGATCTCCGCATTCCTGTTGACTTCTCCGCGCAACAGAAGTAGAATCCCACCATGCGGCCGGCGGACCGGGGTGGGGCAGCCGGCCCGTTGCACCCGGAGGGGAGGGGACGGCCTGGGACTGGCTTTTCTGCCGTAACTTTCCCCTATTCCAGCAAAGGAGCGTGAGTGCAATGAGTGTGCGCAAACTTTCATGGCTGACGTTGCTCCTGGCCGCGGTCGTGGCCGCTCAGGAGTACCGCGGGCGCGTTCAAGGTCTGGTCACCGATCCCAGCCAGGCGGCCATCGTCGGCGCCAAAGTGACGCTGCGCAACGTCAACACCGGGGTCGAGACCACTCGCGAGACGGACGCAATCGGGCGGTACTTGTTCGACTTCGTCCAGCCCGGCGCTTACACGCTGGCCGTGGAGGCAGCCGGGTTCAATCGCTTCGTGCAAGAAAACATCACCGTGCTCACCCGTGGCGACGTGACGGTCAACGTGCAATTGACGGTCGGCGCGCTCAGCGAGCAGATCACCGTAACCGAAGTGGTCACCGGCGTGCAATTCAACACCGGAACCATGAGCACAACCGTGCAAGGGAACATGCTGCGGGACATTCCCATCCTGGCCCGCAATCCCTTCACGCTGGCGCTGCTCAACCCGGCGGTAATCAACCGCTACTGGGATATCGCGCATCGCAACCCCTTCTATATGTGGTCCTCGAACGGATTGGACGTGGGCGGCCGCACGGGCGGCAAGAACGACATGCTGCTGGATGGCGCGGCGTTGGGCGTCTCGGCCCGCGGCTCCTACATGCCCTCGATGGACGGCGTGCAGGAGGTCGTGGTGCATCAGAACGCGGTGGATGCCGAGTACGGCTTCAGCGCGGGCGGCGTGCTCAACGTCTCCATGAAGTCCGGCACCAACGACTATCATGGAACCGCCTACTACTTCGGACGAAATCCCAAACTCAACGCGGTCACCAATCGCATCACGCGCGGCTTCAGCGTGGTGCGAAACCACATCTGGGGCGGCACCGTGGGCGGACCCATCCTCAAGAACCGCATGTTCTTCTACCAGACTTACGAGCAGTGGAGAAGCACGCAGCCGCAGACCCGTACCTACACGCTGCCCACGGACCTGGAACGGACCGGTGATTTCTCGCGCTCTCTGACGCCCGCCGGCGCCCTCAGAGTGATCTATGATCCCTTGACGACCAAGTTCGATCCGGCGACGGCCACCGTCAGCCGGCAGCCGTTCCCCGGCAACATCCTGCCCCGGAACCGGATGGATCCGACCGGGCAGAAAATCATGAACGACCTCTGGAAGCCCAACAACCCGGGCAACGATCCTTCCGGCATTGACAATTACAAGGCTACCTATGCCTGGTGGCTGAAGTACTGGAACATTTCCAACCGCGTGGATTTCAACATCAGCGACAAGTGGCGCATGTACACCCGTTTCTCCAAATACGAGACGCGCCTGGACAACCCCAACCACGGCGGAACCATCGCGGTACGTTCCGACAATGGCGGCCTCATGGACGCTTTGAACGCCGTGGCGGACGCGCTCTACATGGCGAGTCCCAGCACGGTCATCAATATGCGCTACGGCGCCGTCTACGTGGAGGACGACTACGATTCGCAGTGGGCCAAAGTGCCTGATTCGGTCTGGGCCAACCTGTGGCCCAATGGCTGGTACAAGCCGATCCTGTCGCCGCTGCCCGGAGTCTACTATCCGGCCTTCAACTTTTCGGGCAACGGCAGCGTCAGCGCGGGCATCGCCAGTTGGTGGCTGGTCCGCGGCCGTTCTCACAACGGCAACCTGAATGTTACGCACGACCGCGGCATCCATCACATGAAGGTGGGCTGGATGCTGCGTTACCAATACGATCAGAATGGCAGTCCCGGGCCGGGCAGCTTCACCTTCCACGCCATTGACACCGGTGACAACTTCCTGAAGTTCAACGCCAAAGAGAGCGGCAACATGTTCGCCTCCGCGCTGCTGGGCGTGGCCAACAGCGGCAATGCACGCATCATGCCCATGGTGGACTCTCACCAGCAGATGTGGGCTTTCTTCTTCCAGGACGACATCAAGCTCACGCGGCGCATCACCCTCAACCTCGGCATCCGCTACGAACTGGAGACGGCGCCCTCCGAATACCACCGCATGTACTCGCGCTACCTCGATCTGAGCGATCCCATTCCGGAACTGGCCAACAACCCGCCGAAAATGCCGGACGATGTTTTGGCCATCGCCAGGATCCCTTATAAGTGGACAGGCGCCTGGATCTTTACCGACGACAAACACCCGGGCGTGTTCAATTCCCAGAAGAACGTCTTCCTTCCCCGCGTGGGCGCAGCCTTCCGGATGGACGACTCGACCGCTCTGCGTGTCGGCTTCGCCCGCTACTCGGTCCCATGGGTCACGATCTACCCGGAAACCAACTACTGGCCCAAGGACGGCTTCTCCCGGACGACCACGGCGCTGGGGCCCATCGAGGGCGTGCCGCGCACCCGGATCAGCGATCCGTTCCCCTCGGGTACCAACCCGCTGTTGTTGCCCGTGGGCAAGTCACTGGGCCGCTACACCAACCTGGGCGACAGCGTGACCTTCTTCCCGCAGAACATGATTCACCCTATCAACGACCGGTACAACCTCACGCTTTCGCGGCAGTTACCGATGCGCGTGCTGGCGGAGGCTACTTATTTCATGAGTCTCGGGCGCAACGTGCAGGACGCGAGCATGTGGGGCGGTGATTATACTTACAACCTGAACATGGTGGACCCGAATTATAGTTACACCTACAAGGGCGCTACCACCAAGGCCGTCCCGAACCCCTTCTACCGTCTGTTGCCGGCGGACAAGATGCCGGGCGTACTGCGCAACCAGCCGACCGTCAGCGTGGGCAGCCTGCTGCGCACTTACCCCCACTACGGCACGATCACCGAGCGCTTTCTGCGGGGCAAGGATAACCATTACCATTCCTTCCAGTTCAAGGCCGAGCGGCCCATGGCGCAGGGCATCGCGTTTACCTTCGGCTATAACTACAGCCGTGAGGCCCGGGGCGAGTTCTTCAACGACATAGACACCTACAACAGGAAGTTCACCATGATTGACACGCGCGAGCCGCGCCATCACATCCGCCTGGCCGGCACCTGGGAGCTGCCTTTCGGCCGCGGCCGCAGGTTCGGCGCCGACGTCAATCGCTGGGTGGACGCCCTGATCGGCGGTTGGGCCGCCAGCCACATCTTCCTGTGGAACAACGGCCCTCGGCTCAGTTTCGGTCAGATGATCTGCGACGGCAACCCCAAACTGGACAAGCCCACGCTTTCGCGCTGGTTCGACACCTCCAAGTGCCGGCAGGCCGAACCTTACACGCCGCGAACCAACCCGTGGTACTTCGACGACCTGCGCGGCCCCGGTTTCTGGAACTGGGACGCCACGGCGGTCAAGTACTTCCGCATCAGCGAGCGGGTCCGGTTCGAACTGCGGATGGAGTTCTTCAACTTCCCGAACGTCTTCATGCCCGGGCAGCCGACCACCAGCGTGACCAGCGCCAACTTCGGCAAGAGCACGACCATGGCCGGCGGCAACTACGGGCGTGAGGTCCAGTACACAGGTCGCATTCACTTCTAGAGGGCACAGGGGCGGGCCCGGTCAGCCGGCCGGGCTCGCCCTCCGCCCGCGCGCGGCACAGAGAATATAATCTGTTCTTGCTGCGGCTGACGCTACTTTGCATTCTCGGGATTGGATTCATAGCCGGGCAGCCTCACGGGCTGGTCAGCGGCATTGCGCTGGACGCGCAGACCGGTGAGCCGCTGGCGCGCGTCCGCGTATCGCTCGTCGGCACTTCATGGCAGAGGCAAACCGACGCGCAAGGTCGTTTTTCGCTCACGGGAATCCCGGCGGGCCAGTACACCTTGCAGGCAGCCACCGTCGGCTACCGGATGGTGCGCAAGATGTTCAGTCTGGACGAGGGGCAGCAGGTCGAATTTGAAATCGTCCTCAGCCCCGCGACCTTCCGCCACTCGGATTCCGTCGAGGTCCGCGGCGACGTCTTCGAACCTGTCAAAGCCGACAGTCCCTCGCAGCTTACGCTCGAAGGCAACGAAGTCAAGAACCTCGGCAGCGTACTGGCCGACGACCCGCTGCGCGCGGCGCAGGCCCTGCCCGGCGTCAGCTCCAACGATGATTTCGACAGCAGGTTTTCGCTGCGCGGCGCTTCCTGGGAACGCATCGGGTTGTATCTGGACGATGTGCTGCTCCACGTCCCTTTCCATACCTTGCAAGGCGAGGCTACCACGGCCTCCATGACCCTCTTCAACGGCGACATGCTGGAGACGCTTGCCTTGCACGCCTCCGCCCCACCCGCCCGGTTCAGTGACCGCACCGGCGGCGTGCTCGAGGTCACCACGCGCGAGGGCAGCCGGACGCAGCGCAGCTTCCGCGTCACGGCCAGCGCCTCCAACGCGAGCCTCATGGCGGAAGGGCCGATCGGGCGCAGCCGCCGCGGCGCCTGGCTGGCCAGCGCCCGCAAGAGTTACTTCCGCTACATCATTGACCGAACCGCTACCATGGAGCCGACGCTGGCGTTCGGCTTCAGCGACGTTCAAGGCAAACTCGTCTGGGACCCGACTCCGCGCCATCATATCAGCCTGGGCCTCATCGAGGGCGTTTCCGACCTGGATCGCAGCCGTTCGCGCCCCCGTTTGGGCGCCAACGCCGTCATGCTGGCCGATAACCACATCACGCTGGCCAACTTGGGATGGCGTTACACATCGGCGTCGCGCTTCATGGCGTCCTCGCGCGCGGCCTGGATGCGCGAACGTTTCGAGAATCTCAGCCGGGACGAGCTGGCTCTGGCTGCCGGCTTCTACGGCGAGTGGGTGTGGACCGGCAGCGCGACCTGGTTGTGGCGCGACAATGCGCCGCTGGATTTCGGCGCGTCCCTGCGACGCTTGCGCGCCGACGGGTTTGTCTACCGCTACCAATTCAACCCCTTCCTGATCCGGCGACTGGATGAGTACCGGGGAACGGCCCGGCGCGGCGGCGGATACCTTCAGCAGTCGGCTCGACCGTGGCAGGGACGGATCCAGCTCGTGCTCGGCGCTCGCTGGGACCGGCACAGCGTGGCCGTTCCCGACGTGCTTTTGCCGGCCGCCTCGATGGCATTCCTGCCCACGCCCGCAACTCGCATCCACCTGGGCTGGGGACAGTACGCGCAATACCCGGATCTGCAATGGTTGTGCTCCTTCCTTGGCGGCCCTCGTCTGCTGCCGGAAAGGGCCATCCATTACACGGCGGCGATCGAGCGGAGGCTGGGCGAGCGCTCGCGGCTGCGCGCCGAAGTCTACCACCGCCGGGACCGCGACTTGCTTTTCCGCCCCCTGTACGAGGCGCGCCTGGCCGCAGGCCGCTTCTCGCCCCAGCGCCTGGATGCGCCCGTCATCAACTCCCTGCGCGGGCGGGCGCGCGGCTTCGACGTCTTCTTCCAGCAACGCACCGCCAACCGCCTCACCGGCTGGATGGCCTATTCGTACGGCCACACGCGCATGCGCGATGGCGTCAGCGGCGCCGAATTCCCGTCGGACTTCGACCAGAAGCACGGCGTGAACGTGTACATAGGCTATCGCGTGCGACCCACGCTGAACCTCAGCGTCCGTTGGATCTGGGGCAGCGGGTTCCCCGTTCCCGGTTTCTTCCGACGGGAAGGCGACCGCTATTTTCTGGCCGAACGCCGGAACGCCGTCCGCCTGCCTTCCTATCACCGGGGTGATTTCCGCATCAACAAGGCCTTTGTTTTCGACCGCCGGAAGCTGACGCTTTACGGCGAGGTGGTCAATCTCACCAACCACGCCAATTACCGCTTCGACAGCTTCGACGGATACAGCGCCCGCACGGGTCAGGCGTTCCTGACTATGACCAAGATGTTCCCCATCATTCCCTCCGCGGGCCTGTTGCTGGAGTTTTGACGTTTCGCGGCGTCAGTAACTGACGTAGACCGCGTAGTCGGTCACCGTGCGGTAGCCCAGCTTCTCGTACAGACGCAGTCCGGCAGGGGTGGATTGCAGTACGCTGGTCTGGATTCCGGAGGCCGTCTGGGCCTGCTGCAAGGCGTGGCGCACCGCCGCCTCCGCGCATCCCTGCCTGCGAAAGGCGGGCAACGTGCCCACCGCATAGAGGCCCACCACCCCGGCCGCCACCCGCGTGGCCGCCGTGGTGACCGCAAGACCGTGCTGGTAGCCGACCCAGCCCGTCAACCCGTCCCGCCACGTCGCTTCCGCGCCGTAGATCTGGTGCGCGATGCCCGCCGGCACTTCGAACGTGGCGGACATGATCTGCCCGAAAGCGCGCCGGGTCGCTTCATCTGCCACGTCACGAAACTCGAGCGACGGCAATGGCCGCGAGGCGGGACGCAAGCGCTCCGCCACCATACCCGGCATGCGCATGAGCAGTCGTATCCCCGCCGCTTCGAGAACTCCATCAGCGCGTCGCCGAAGCCTCTTGCCCAGCCAGGCTTCGCACAGCCACACGGACCAGGGCAGGCCCCGCCGGCCGAAATAGTCTCGCGCCGCCCGGATGCGCTCCAACAGTTCGGCTTCCGATTCGACTGGATCGGTTAACAGCACCGCATTGAAGGTGCTGAACGGCACTCCCGAACAGATCAGTTCCAGGCCCGGCAGCGCGCGGACCTCACCCGCCGGGTGCGCCCGGCTGAACACGCCGAGCGTCGCGCGGAGGTTCAGCTCGAGCACTTCGAAGCTGAAGATCACCGCCGACTCCTCGCAGTTCCTTCGTCTTCGCTCTGCGACATCCCGCGCGCCTCAGAGCAGGCTGACCGGATCCACGTCAATCACCACGGCCGTGGCCGGCCAGTCCTGCTGCTGCGCAAACTGCCGGACGGCGGCCAGGATCTCGCTCAGCTTCCTCCGGCTGGACGCCTTGAGCAGCAACTGGTACCGGTATTCGCTCTTCAGCTTGGGTACCGGAGCTTCGGCCGGCCCCAGCACTTTCACGCCCTCCGGCGCGGGCGTCAGAAACCGGCCCAGCTCGGCGCTCATGCGGAACGCTTCCTCTTGCCCCCGGCTGCGCACCAGCACGCTGGCCAGAGCGCTGAACGGCGGATACCGCATCATGCGCCGGAACTGGAGTTCTTTCTCGTAGAACAGCTCGTAGTCCTGAAGCGCCGCGAAGCGAATCGCGTAATGATCGGGATTGATGGTCTGGATGATGACCGTGCCCGGCAATTCGCCGCGACCCGCGCGTCCCGCTACCTGCGTGAGCAACTGGAAAGTCCGCTCGGCCGCGCGGAAATCGGGCACGCCGAGTCCCACGTCGGCCGAAACCACGCCCACCAGCGTCACGTTGGGAATGTCGTGGCCCTTGGCGATCATCTGTGTGCCCACCAGAATGTCAAAACGCCCTTCCCGGAAGGCCGACAGAATGCTTTCGTATTGGCGGCGACCCGCCACGGTGTCCCGGTCCATGCGCGCCACGCGTGCTTTCGGAAAGTGGCGGTGGATTTCTTCTTCGATGCGCTCCGATCCCACACCGACGTAATAGAGATATTCACTCCCGCACTTGGGACAGGCGCTGGGCGGCGGCTCGGCGTAGTTGCAGTAATGGCACAACAGGCGCTGATCGCGGCGATGATAGGTCAGCGTCACCGCGCAGTTGACGCATTCCACGCGCCGGCCGCAGGCGCGGCAGGCCACAAAGCAGGCGAAACCGCGACGGTTCAAAAGCAGCATGGTCTGCTCGCCGCTTTCCAGGCGCGCGCCGATTTCCTCGAGCAGCCGCCGCGAAAAGGTCGCCTGCTTGCGCGTCTCCAGGAACTCGGCTCGCATGTCCACCAGCTCGACCCGGGGCAGCGGCCGCCGTTCGATCCTCTCGGGCAGGCGGAGCAGGCCGTACTTGCCGCGTGCCGCGTTGTAGCGGCTCTCCAGGCTGGGGGTGGCCGAACCCAGCACCACGCAAGCGCCGGCCATCTGAGCTCTCACGATAGCCACGTCGCGGCCGTGATAGCGCGGCGTCTCTTCCTGCTTGTAACTATGATCGTGTTCCTCGTCCACGACGATCAGGCCCAGGTCGCGGACGGGCGCGAAGACGCCCGAACGCGTGCCGACCACCACCGGCGCCGCGCCGGCGCGGATCCGCCGCCACTGGTCCGCGCGCTCGGCGTCGCTGAAGGCCGAGTGAAGGATGGCGACGCGATCCCCGAAGCGCTGGAAAAACAGGGCGGCCACCGCGGGCGTCAGCGCGATTTCGGGAACCAACAAGAGCGCCCCGCGGCCCAGGGCCAGTGCAGCCTCGATGGCCCGCAGGTAGACTTCGGTCTTGCCCGACCCCGTGACCCCCTGCAACAGAAATACTCTGAATTGTTTTTCCTCGAGGGCGCCCCGTATGGCTTCGAACGCAACCTGCTGACGGGCGTTGAGGATCACGGGCGGCCGATCCGGCGCCCGTGTGCTCAGCGGGCGTTCCATGAAGATCCGCACCAGCCCGCGTCGGGCCAGTGACCGCGCCGCCGGGCCGGCGTAGGGCAGGCGCTGTTCCAGCTCCCGCAAGTTGTGACTGCCGGGATGCAATTCCAGGTACGCGAGCAGTTCGCGTTCGGGCTTCTTGAACTTCCCCTCCGCCCGCGGCCCGGCCAGTTCCACGCGCAGCCGCTCCGAGGGCGAACGGAAGGGATCCCGCAGCGCCTCCACGTCTTCCACTTGCACGAAGCCGCGCCGCAGAAGCTCGCGAAGGGCAGCCTCGGCCTTCACGATCTTGCGCGCGATGGTGGTCGCGGCCAGCGGGCGGAACTCGAGCAGGCGCATGAGTTGGATCGCCGGGCTCCGGTCGTCGAAGACACCGGTCAGTCGGCGGAGTGCATCACGGCCGGCTTCGGTGAGTGAGTAGACTTTGCCCCGTCGCAGGTCGCTCCCCGGCGGGGCCATGGCGCGCAGCGTCTCCCCGAGCGGCGCGCAGTAGTAGGAAGCGATCCAGCGGCCGAGCTCGAGCAGGTCCTCGCTGAGCGCCGGCTCTTCGTCCAGCAGGCGCAGCGCCTCGCGCACGTTCACTTCGGGCTTCTCGTTGTGGCAGCGCAAGACGATGCCGACGAGCTTCCGGGGGCCGAACGGGACCAGAAGACGGCAACCCGGGCGCACGCGATGCCGCAGGGTTTCGGGCAACGCGTAGGTGAAGGCCTGATCGAGCGGGACCGGCAGGCTGACGTCGCAGTAGGCAGGCGGCGGCGCCTGGCCCGGCTGGTCAGCGGCAGCCATTTCCGGCTCTGGCATAATTGGACGTGCCGCTTGCGGCACCTTTTATCGTAGCCGCCGCAAAGGAGGCAAGGTGGAGTATCGCTTCATCCCGGATCTGCGCGCGGAAATCACGCCGCCGGCAGACGGCATCCTGAGCCGTACCCTGCATAACGACGATCAGCTCAAGGTCGTGCTGTTCGGCTTCGCCCCGGGTGAGGAGCTGTCCGAACACACGGCAGCCAGCCCGGCAATCCTGCACGTGCTGGACGGGGAAGTGAGCTTGACGTTGGGCAAGGACGCACACCGCGCCCGTGCGGGCGCCTGGGTCTGGATGCCTCCGCAGTTACCGCACAGCGTCAAGGCACACACTGCCGCTGTCCTCGTGCTGATGCTGATCAAGACGGGCCGGCCCTGAGCGGTGGAGAATTCAAGGCAGGCTTAGGGCAGGCTCCCAGCCCGACCGGCCAGGGGCTTGACCACCGGGCCGCCGCAGACGCCGACGCCTACGTTGAGCAGGGCGTGCAGAAAGTTGTATACCAGCGCGTAAACCATCTGCTCGGTGACGGGCTGGCGCCCGGGCAGGCGGAAATTCACGGGCAGCTCCTTGAGCACTTGCAAGCGGACGGCGTCGCGCAAAAGATTGCCCGAGCGATCGCGGCAGTTGCCCAGCACAAGCGGCGTCTGGAGAACCTGCCCCGTCTGCCCGTCCACGTAAAACTGGCAACGGGAGAACCACCCCAGGTTGCCCGGATCCGAGGCGTCGAACAACAAGAGCGGGGCTTTGCGTCCCGGTGTGGACAGCGACAGGGACAGCGCCCGTTTGAGATCCTCTACCTGACACTGGAATCCGGCCTGCCGGGCCACGTCAGCCAACACGTTGGGATCCAGTTCCAGCCAGATGTAGCGGTGCTGTCCAGCCTGAACGACCTGCATCCCACCAGCTATTCTACCGGCGCGCGCCGGCGCAGCGCTTCCGCGTAGGCCTGGTAGGTGGCCTGATCGAAGAGTACGAAAATCACTTCCTTGAGGCGGGTATCGGGCCGTTCCAGGTGGCGGCACACTTCCTCGATGGCGATACGCGCTGCCTCGCGCACCGGATAACCATAAGCCCCAGTGGAGAGGGACGGAAAGCTGATCGTCTCCAGATTGCGTTCTTCGGCCAGCGTCAGGCAGGTGCGGTAGCAGGAAGCCAGCAGCTCCGGCTCGTTGTGCCGGCCGCCGCGCCAGATCGGCCCCACCGCGTGGAAGACGTTCCGTGCCGGCAGGGCGCCCGCTGTGGTCACCACCGCGCTGCCTGTGGGGCAGCCGCCCTGGCGGGCGCGGATTTCGTCCAGCTCGTGCATGATTTGGGGGCCGCCCGCGCGGTGGATCGCCCCGTCCACCCCGCCGCCCCCGCGCAGGGCGGAGTTGGCCGCATTCACGATGGCGTCCGCGGGCACCCGCGTGATGTCGCCCACCACCAGACGCAACCGCTTTCCTCCCGGGAACTCGCGCTCCATCACCGTGTATCTTAGTAAATGTGCCGCCGGGCCTGGTGCTGTTCGACATTGACGGGACGCTGTTGCGGCGCACCGGCCCCCACCACCGGGATGCGCTGGTGGAAGCCGTCCGCCGCGTGACCGGTCTGGAGACGACGACCGACCACATCCCCGTGCACGGCATGCTCGATCCCGACATCATCGCGCGCATGCTGGAGGGGGCGGGCGCCCCCAGGCGTCTTGCCCGCCAGGCCATGCCCGCGATCCTGCGAGCGGCCCAGAACATTTACGTGCGCAGATGTCCTGACCTGACCCGCAGGACCTGCCCAGGCGTCCGGCGCCTGCTCAGAGCTCTGGAACGGCGGGGCGCCGTCATGGGATTGGTCACAGGCAATCTGACCCGCATCGGTTGGAAGAAACTCGAGCGCGCGGGGTTGCGCCGATACTTCCGTTTCGGGGCTTTCGGCGAAATGAGCCGCGATCGGGCCGGACTGGTGAGGCTCGCCCTGCGCGAGGCGCGGCGACGCGGCTGGTGGGATCCGAGCGCGCCCGTCGCTTTGATCGGCGACGCGCCCGCAGACGTCCAGGCCGCCAAGGCCAACGGCGTTCGCGCCATCGCCGTGGCCACAGGAATCACGCCGCTGGAAGAACTGGCCGCGCTCGAGCCTGATCTTCTGCTCCGCGACTTGCGGCAGTTGAACGTGGAGGATCTGGTTCCCTGATGGCTGCCCAGCGCTCCGTGGCCGCCCAATCGCTGGCCGTCAAGCGGGCCGAAGTGGAATTTCACAATTTCGCTTCGCTGGGCGAACCCGAGCGCGCGCTGGCCGTCTACCGGGAGGACAACCTTCGCCGCGCGGACTTCATCCGCCGGCACTTGGATCTTATCGGCCCCCTCACGCCCTTCTTGGAAATCGGCGCCAACGCCGGCCACACCAGCTACATGCTCGTGAACGAGTTCGGAGCCGACGGTTTCGCACTGGACATTTCTGCCGATGCGCTCCGCTGGGGGACGGTTCTTCAGGAACGCTGGGGATTGGCCCGCGCTCCGGTGCGCGTGGCCGGCGACGCGCTGCATTTACCGTTCCGGGACGGCTCGATTCGCGTGGTGGCCGCCTTCCAGATGCTGAGCCAGTTCATGGACATCGAGGCGGTCGTCCTGGAAGTCAAGCGGGTGCTGGCCCCGGGCGGCGTTTTCCTGTTCGCCGAAGAGCCGCTGCGACGCTTGCTCACGCTCAGCCTGTACCGCTGCCCTTACTATGACCGAATGAAGCCCTGGGAGCGGCGCTTGTATCACTGGGGCCTCCTCGGCTACCTGGTGCGCGACGTGATCGGCGCCGAACAGGAGGAGAGCTTCGGCATCCGCCAGAACCACTCCATGTACCTGCGCGACTGGCGTGCGCTGCTCGACCGCCACTTCAGCGAGTGCCGGCTGGAAGTGCTGGTGCGTGAGAACGGCCCCGCCGAGCGCTGGGTCCGGCGCCTTGCCATCCGTCTCGATCCCCATCGCTCGCTCTGGCGCGCGGCGCATTTGCTCGGAGGCACGCTGGCTGCGGTTTGTCGCAAGGCCGGCGAGCCGGCTGGGCCTGCCTTCACTCTGGACCAGTTCGAGCGTGTCCTCCGGTGTCCGGATTGCGGCGGTGACCTCGCGCGCGGGCCGGAGGAAGCATTGAGCTGCACGCGGTGCAACTATCGGGCGCCGCTTGAAGGAGGAGTCTATAATCTGCTCCCCTCCGCGGAAAAGCGAGAGCTCTACCCCGGCGACCGCGACGATCTCATTGACTTCTCGCGGCCCGGACACGAACGTCTCCTGGGCGAGGGCTTTTATGAACTCGAAGGCGTCTTCGGGAACCGCTACCGTTGGATGAAAGAGCGGGCCACGGCCCGCCTGGTGCGCGTGGATAGCCGACCGCAGCGCCTCCGCATTCGGGGTTACGCCCACCCGCTGGCTTTCGCCACAGGCCGCCCGGTGTGGATCGCGGTCCGCGCCAACGGCATCCCCTTGCCCAAGAAGACTCTGGACCGCCCGGGGCTATTCGTCTGCGAAGCGGATCTGCCGGACGCGCCGGCGTACTCGCTGGAGATCGCGGCCGGTCCATCTTGGCGCGCCTTAAAAGACGAACGCGTCTTAACCGTGAACCTGAGCATGATCCGCCTCGTGCCCCGCGAGTAATCTTCTGTAAAAAAGATCCCGAAAATGTTCCATTCAAGCGTGAAGAAGTGTAGTAAGCTGAAAAGAACCGGGGATGCTGCCGTGAATGCTTCCGAACCCTGTTCCGTCCTGCACGCTTATCTGATAAAACCCTCCAAGTACGACGACGACGGTTACGTCATCCGTCACTGGCGGGGCATCGTCCCCAGCAACACGCTGGCCTGTCTTTACGGACTGACCGAGGAGGTGCGCGAAAGCGGCCTGCTGGCGCCGGTGGAGATCAAAGCGTACGCGGTGGACGAGACCGTAGCCAAGGTTCCCGTCCGGCGCATGGTGCGCGCGCACCGGCCGCCGAAGGAGCGGGTCCTGGCCTGCCTGGTCGGCGTGCAGAGCAATCAGTTCGCCCGCGCGGCCGACATTGCCCTCGAGCTGCGAAAGCACGGTGTGGCCGTAATGATCGGCGGCTTCCACGTCAGCGGCATGCTGGCCATGTTCCCTGAGGGATCGCCCGAGATCCGGCAATTGATGGACGCGGGCGTCACTGTCGTGGCGGGCGAGGTCGAAGGGCGCTGGGCCGACCTGTTGCGCGATGCCGCGATGGACCGGCTTCAGCCGCTCTACCGTTTCTTGGACGATCTGCCGGACCTCTGGGAGGCCCCGGCGCCGCGCGTGCACACGGCGGTGCTGCGCCGGTTCCTCTCCGCCGATTACGCCACCATTGATTGCAGCCGAGGCTGCCCCTTCCGCTGCACGTTCTGCACCATCATCAACGTGCAGGGACGAAAGATGCGGTGCCGCTCGCCCGAGTGCGTCATTGCCACCATCCGTCAGCGCTACCGCGAGCACGGCATCCGGGTCTACTTTTTCACTGACGATAATTTCGCCCGCAACCCCGTCTGGGAGCAGATCTTCGATGGCCTGATCGCGTTGCGCGAACAAGAAGGCCTGCGCGTCGAATTCGTCATGCAGGTGGACGTTGCGGCCTACCGGTTGCCGCGTTTCTTGGAGAAGGCCGCCCGCGCCGGCTGCTCCCAGGTCTTCATCGGCATGGAGAGCGTGAACCCCCGCAACCTGAAGGAAGCGGGCAAGACGCAAAATCGCGCCGAGGATTACGGACGCATGATCGCTGCGTGGCGCGCCGCGGGCATTCGCACGCATGTCGGCTACATCATCGGATTCCCCGGGGACACCGAGGAGAGCGTGCGCGAAGACGTGCAACGGCTGATCCGCGAAGTCCAACCCGACCAGGCCAGCTTTTTCATGATGGTGCCCTTGCCCGGTTCGCAGGACCACCGTCGCCTGGTGGATCAAGGCGTCCCGCTGGATGCCGACTACAACAACTACGATTCCTGCCACGCCTGCATGCGCCACCCGCACATGAGCGCCGCGGCATGGCGGCGGGCTTACGAACAGGCCTGGCGCGAATTCTACAGCGTGGAGAACATGAAGGCCATTCTGGCCCGCGCTCACCCCCGCAACTACTGGGATCTTTTCCTGAACCTTTTCTGGTACAAGCACGCGGTGGTCAACGAGGGCTCCCATCCGATGCTCACCGGCATTTTTCGCCTGAAGGATCGCGCCACGCGGAGGGCGTGGTTTCCGCAGGAGGGCCGCGTTCGACACGCGCTGAAGCGAACCCGCGAGCTGGCGCGGTATCTGGCAAGCTTCGTTCGTCTGGCGCTCGAGATGGAGGAAGTCTGGCTGGCCACGCGGCCGCGCAGCGAGGCGGAAAAGCGCGTGATGGAAGAGCTGGCGCGCATGGGAGTCGGCCTGAGGCGGGGCCTGTGCATCGCCGACTTGCAGGCGGCTTATGATCGGGTGAAGGCTCAACTGCCCACTCTGGAGGTGCCTTCGCGAGTGCAACTGGTCTGGGCCAGAATCTCGCTGTGGCATGTGAGCCGGCTCCGGCAGACCCGACTCGATCTCACGCGGTTCTGGCTGCGTTTGCGCTGGCGGCTGCGTTACCGCCGGGCGAAGGTTCTCGCGCGACCGCACGAGATCGCCTGGAACATGCTGCGGGAGTTTCGCCTGGCGGCGGGGTTCCTGCTCGCGCTATTGACACGATCGCTGTAAGCGGCCCGCGTACAGGCTGCCATCGGGCGCCGACTGCGCTATACTTCTAACTCGGGCGGCTCGCGGAATCCCCCCTGGTCGTCAGGCGAAGTGCCCGAACTATAATTTCGGCTGTTCGTGGAGTCAGCAGGAGCTTGCTGTATGTGGCTGGTCGCCATCCTGGTAGCGCTGTTGATCGCAGTGGCTCTCTTCGAGTTGCGACCCCGCAAGCCGGACCAGTTGGTTCTTTACGAGTCTGGCGGCGCGATCCGGCTCCGAAGCAGCGCCTTCTATCCCCGGCATTTCAGCCTCGCCATCCCGGCGGCCACGCATCAGGTCGAACTGACCGTGGAGACGGCTTGCCGCGGCGCAATCCCGGTGCGCGCCCAACTGGCCATGACCGTGGCGGCTTCGCGCGAGCATTTGACCCAGTTGGTGCGAGTGGGCGGCTGGCAGGCTGATGCTGTGGCCAGAGCGGCCCAGGCCTTTCAGGCCGTCGTCCAGGGGGCGGTAGCCGTCTACACGGAACGCCGCGCCATCGAGGATCTCTCGGGCGAGGCGCTGGCCGCCCATCTGGAGCAGACCCTGGTGGCGGAAGCCGCGCGCTTCGGGCTGGAGATCGTGGCCCTGTCGGTTCAAACCATCGAACCGGCCGATCCGGCCATCGCCGAGGCGCTGCGCCAGCGGGAATCCGCGCGAATCCTGGAAGAAACCGAACAGCTCAAACAGCAAGCTCGCGTCTCGGCGGCCCGCGCCCGGATTCAGGCCGACGAGCAGATCGCCCTTTCCGAGCATCAACTGGAGGTGAAAAAGTTCGAACTCAAGCGACAGGAGCTGGAACAGGAGGCGGCCCTGGCCGAGAAGCGCACCGAGGACGAACTCAAGCGCAGCCGCATGCGACTGGCTTTCGAGAAAGAGGAAATGGCGCTGCTCAAGAGCAGCCCGGAGTTGCTCCTGTTGACTCCTCAGGCCGCGCGCCTGGCCGAGGCCAGCCAGAGTCTCAAGAACGCCCGCACCATCGTTTCTATCGGCTCCTCGGACGCCGAACTCGGCTATACGCTCTCGCGCATCTTCCAGCGCTTCCTGGATCTGATGGAATCCGGCAAGAAGCAGATCCCCGACCAGGGCGGCAGCCCGGAGTGACTCGCCGCCGGGGGCGCCGGGTTCAGACCCCGCTCAGGCGCGCTTGAATGGTGACGATCGCCAGCGGCGGCAACTCGACGCGGAGCGAACTGCCGGACGCACTCACCGGGTGATCGCGCGGCACGATCAGATCCGGGGTGTCGAAGGTGTTGGCGGCGTTGAAATCCGGATGATGCAGGATGCGGGCGCGAGCGCCGCTCGCCGCGCCGCGGCTCAACCCGCATTCCACCTCGGTGGCCGTATCGTGCCTCGGGTTGATCAGCGTGACGACGAGCTCGTCCTGCCGTCGCGAGGCCGAGACCGAAAGCGACGGCGGCGGTGCCTCGGGCGCCTGGACGCGCAGAGCCGTGGCGCCCCGGTGCGGCTTCATCAGCTCGAAGGCGTAGTAGGTCGTGGTGCGAACGCAGCGCGGGCCGTCCGCCAGCAGCAGTGAGTGCAGCACGTTCACCGTCTGCGCCAGGTTGCCCATGACCAGCTTGTCGGCCTGCCGGTGGAAAACGTTCAGACCCAGTGCGGCCGCCAGCGCCGAACGCATCGTAATGTGCTGGAACAGGCGCCCGTAGCGTTTCTCCTCCTCCCGATCAATGCGATCCCACACGCCCCACTCGTCCACCAACAGGGCGATACGACGGTCCTTGTCGTATTTGTCCAGCAGTGCGCGCTGCTCGAGGACGGCCTTCTCCAGCTCCCAGAAGGTGCTCAGTTGCGCGCGGAAGTTCTCCACTGTAAATTGGCGGGCGTAGTCGCGGCCGTTCGAGTAATAATGCATGGCGTAACCATGCAGGCGCACGCGCCGCGGCATGGCCTCCATGAAGCGCCGGGTCCACTCCAGATTGTGCCCGCCCGGCCCGCAGGCGATCAGAAACAACCGGGTGTCGCCGAAATCCCGCAGATACGTGGCGAAACGGCGGTAGTGGCCGGCGTATTCTTCCGGCGTCATGTTGCCGCCGCAACCCCAGTTTTCATTCCCCACACCCCAGTAGCGCACGCGGAAAGGCTCGGGCGAGCCGTTGGCGGCTCGTTCATCCGACAGCGTGCTTCCTGAGGAGTAGTTGCAATACTCGACCCAATCGCGCATCTCCTGGGGCGTGCCGCTGCCCACGTTGCCGGCAAGGTAAGGCTCGGCCCCGATCAAGCGGCACAGTTCGATGAACTCGTGCGTGCCGAAGCTGTTGTCTTCCGTGTAATTGCCCCAGTGGATGTTGACGCGCCGGGGTCGTTTCTCAGGCGGACCGATCCCGTCGCGCCAGTGATAATCATCGGCGAAGCAGCCGCCAGGCCAGCGCAGCACGGGGATCCCGAGCGCGCGCAGCCACTCCACAGCCTGCTTGCGATGGCCGTTGATGTTCGGAATCGGCGAGTTCCGGCCGACCCACAGGCCACCGTAAATGCAGGTACCGAGGTGTTCGGCGAAGTGGCCGTGCAGCTCGGGCCGGATCAGGCCGATCTCTTCACCGGTTTCGATGAGGACTTTCTGCGCGGGCCGGCTCTGAGCCGAAGACCGCCCCGAGAACGCCGCCACCACCGTCGAGGCGACAAACGAACGTCGAGTCATCTGAAGAACCCACCTCCTCAGGCTTTCTTCGCGCCCCGCCGACGCATCCCGACCTCCTGCTCGGCGCGCCGGATCAACGCCTTCATGTACCCGATGGTGTACGCCACGCCCGCGCGCGGGCCGCCCACCATGGCCGGAATATGGTCGGGAATGATCGCGCCCCGAAAATCCACTTCCTGCAAGGCGCGCATCACCCGGTACATGTCCATGTAGCCGTCGTCCACGAAGGTTTCGACGAAATGCGGCAGCGGCGCCGAGACGTTCCGGAAATGCACCTTGAAGATCTTGCCTTGCCGGCCGAAGTAGCGGATGGTTTCGATGACATCCCGGCCCATGCCCCGCCCTCCCTCCAGCCAGCAACCCACGCACAGGCACATGCCGATATTCGGGCTGTTGGCGATCTCGAGCGCTTTCCTGTACCCCTCGAAGCTCGAAAAAATGCAGCGCGGGACTCCGCCCAGCTCCGGCACCGGCGGATCGTCAGGATGAATCCCGATCCGGATGCCCTCCTCTTCGGCCACCGGCGTAACCTGACGGATAAAGTAAATGAAGTTTTCCCAGATTTCTTCCGGCGTATACTTGCGCCCGTGGGTGAGGGGAGCCCGGAAGATCTTGCCGGCCCAGTGGCCCTGCTCGGCCCGGGCCAGATTGAATGCGCGGGCACGGGCTCCTCCGCGCGTGAGTTCAGGCTCGGTGCTCCAGATGCCGTTGCCCATGTGGGCATAGGTGGTGTAATGAATGCCTCCGGCCTTGCCCAGGTTCCGCAAATATTGCTTGTACTCCTCGATCTTGCGATCGCGCCCGGGCAAGTTCAGGGTGACTTCCTCCATGTTGTGAACATCGGTATTGCCGATGTTCCAGATCCTCAGACCGGCCGCTTCGACCTTGTTGCGCAGGCGGACGAAGTTTTCGACGGTGGCGTCTCGGGCGCGCACCCAGATGGTGACGTATTGCACGCCGAGCTGACGAACGAACTGAAGATCTTCGTCGCCGGGGTCGCTGCCGAGCTGGACGGCCAGCTTGATGCCCGGCTCGAGCTGGGGCAAGGGTTTGCGGGCCAGTGCGCCGGCCGCCGCCAGGCGACCCAAGTCGCGCCGTGTAATCTCTTGCGTGAAGATCATGGCGTCCACCGCTGGAAGTATACATCAGGACCCGGGAGGCGCAAGCCCCGCCGGATCCCCCGGCGGGTGAGGGGTTGATGTAGACTGAATGTTTCAGGAGGTGCGTCTTCTCGAGTCGCTGGTGGGCGGGCTTGGTCCCGCAACGGGTGGCTCCGATCCTGGAAGAGACCGGCGCGGCCCTGCTCGGGATGCTGTTTCCCGATGAGTGCCGGATCTGCGCCGGACCTTTGCGCAGACTTTCGCGAATCCCGGTTTGCGACGGCTGCTTGCAGCCGCCGGAACCGCTCAGCGCCGATTACTTTTGCGTCTGTTGCCGCACCCCGTTTCTGAACGCTGCGCCTCTCGATGCCCAGGGTCGCTGCGCACTGTGCCGCCGGGGCATGCTTGGCTTCGATGCGGCGTATTCCTGGGGCGCCTACGACGGACGGCTGCGTGAGCTGATCCACCTGTTCAAGTACGCCGGCGTGCGGCCCCTGGGCAAGGTGCTGGGCGAATGGATTGCCCTGGCCATGCCTCGGCAGGAGCGATTCGACCGGATCGTGCCCGTGCCCTTGCACTGGCGCAGGCGCTGGCGCAGGGGCTTCAACCAATCCGAGTTACTTGCCCGGTCGGTTGCCCGGCGCTACGGCCTCAGGGTTTCGAACGTGCTGCGACGAGTCCGCGCCACCGCGACGCAGGCCGGACTGAGCCATTCCGCGCGGCGCGCCAATGTGGATGCGGCGTTCCGCGTACGCCAGGGCGCGTCGCTGGAAGGCCGGCGGGTGCTGCTCGTGGATGACGTCATGACCACCGGGGCGACCGCCAGCGCCTGCGCCCGGGCCCTCAAACAGGCCGGGGCCCGTTATGTCGCGGTGCTCACGCTGGCGCGTGCGGACCGCCGCCCGCTCGCGGCGCAGCCAATGGGGCAGGAGGCGGCTTGAGATGGCGGGGCAGAACGGGCTGCAAACGCCGGTGCTGGTGCTCAATGCCAGCTACGAGCCGATCAATATTTGCGCGGCCCGGCGGGCGCTCGTGCTGGTGCTCAAGGGCGTGGCTACCCCCGAAGAATACTCGCCTCACCTGTTGCGTTCCGCGCGCCAGGCGGTTCCTCTGCCTTCGGTCATCCGGCTGGTGGAATACCGCCGCATCCCGCAGCAGACGCGCGCCCTCTCGCGCAAAAACATTTTGATGCGAGACCGTTACACCTGCCAGTACTGCCTGCGCACCTTGCCCTCCTCCGAGCTCACCCTGGACCACGTGATCCCGCGCTCACGCTCCGGGGAAACCACCTGGGAAAACCTCGTCACCTGCTGCCTGGAGTGCAACAATCGCAAGGGCAACCGCACGCCCGAAGAGGCCGGAATGAAACTGACTCGCCCGCCGCGCCCGTTCACGCTGCACACCAGCCGGCACATCATGCGGTTGCTGGGACGCAGCGACGAGAGCTGGCGCAAGTACCTGTTCTACTGACCGCCCTCACGATTCGGCGGCCGGCGCCGGTCCTTCCGGGGGCTTGGAGGCTGCCGACGCGGCGGGTTGTCTGGCTTTCTCCTTCTGCCCTTTCACCGGCGCCACTACGATATGAATATTGCGCCCTTCCATGCGCGGCTGGCCCTCCACCGTGCCGTAGGAAGCCAGGTCCTGAGCGAGCCGCTCCAACAGCCGCTGGCCAAGCTCCACGTGCGCAATCTCGCGTCCGCGGAACTGGACCACCGCCTTGACCCGGTTGCCTTCCTGCAAGAACCGGACGGCGTGGTTTTTCTTGAACTGATAGTCGTGCTCGTCGGTGTTGGGGCGGAACTTGAGCTCCTTGACCTGAATGATGTGCTGCTTTTTCTTGGCTTCCTGTTGTTTTTTCTTCTGCTCGTACTGCCACTGGCCCCAATCCATGGCCTTGGCGACGGGCGGCTCCGCCGTCGGCGCCACCAGGATCAAGTCCAGCCCCATTTCCTGCGCCTTGCGAATGGCCGCGGCCGTGGGCATGATTTCCACGGTCCCGTCCGGGAAAACCGCCCGGACTTCGCGCGCACGGATTCCCTCGTTGACGTTCTCACGGATCCTTACTTTACGGGGTGGTAACGACGTCCTGCCTGGAAACATGCACTTATCTTGTCGCTGCGGGCCGTGAGCGCCGCTGCCCGCTATTCAGCCGCAGCGTGGTCAGTGGTGGACCCCCAGCCCGGTTCATAACCCCCAAATCAATTCATAGAACGGCCGGAAGGCGCCTCCCGGCAGATTCGATCGGATCACCGACAGGCGAGATCGCAACACGCAAACCCGGCCCCCCTTTGTGCCGGTTCACGCTGGCTGCGAAAGTTCGCACGTCGCGATTGTACCAGATCCGGCGAGCATGCAACACGGCAGCCTGCCCGCCCTTGGCTTTGCCGACCCCGGGACAGCCCCTCTCAACTCCGCAGGTAGGCATCCTCTCCCCGGATCCAGTCTTCGCGAGGCGGTGTGAAGACGTCCACCGCCACGCTGTCCTCCAAGGCTTCGACTTGATGGAACGCGCCGGAAGGAATGTGCAGGATGCAGCCCGGCTCCAGCACCGTGCTTTGCCCCTCGATGGTGAAGCACAGTCGTCCCTGCTCGAGCATCGTCACCTGCTCGTTGGGGTGCCGGTGGCCGGCGACGATCCCTCCCTTTTGCAAGTGAACCCTCGCGATCGTCATGCGGTCGGTGTGGATGACCTGACGCGCGACGCCGGGGTTCATCTGTTCCTTCTCCATCACGCTCCAGCGATAGAGCTTCATGGGCTGGATTGTATCACGCGGGCAGGCACAGCCAGCAATGCCCCCGAGAGCGCGTCCTGGTGCAGCACCTTCAGTCCTGACTGCTCGACGAGCGCTGTGTCATCGCCGGCCAGCAGGTAGTAATCATACGCGCCCCGCGGGCCGTCGCGGGTGACGCGTTCCAGCCAGGCCAACCGGTACCGTTGTCGGTAAAAGTTCAGACTCGGCTCGAAAATCCAGCTTGCCCCGATGCGCACGCGTCGCGGCGGACCCGAAGCCTCACGCTCGATGATTCGCCGAACCATCTCTTTGGTTGCCGCATCGTAGCGCCACTGCGCGTAAAAGCGGGTGTCAAACTGCGCGGCGTACTGCGCGGTCGCCAGCGCCAGGTACGCCGCCAAGGGCAGCGCCGCCAGCCGCCATCCCGGCCGTCGTGCGGCCGCGATCAGCGCCAGGCACAGCAACGTGAACAAGGGAATCCAGTACAGCGCCGTTCGGTCCACCGGATATTTCAATCCCAGCGCCGCTTTCAACCCGACCAGCAACCCCAGCGCAAGCCATGCGGCCCCCGTGATCAGAGGCAGGAAGCTCTCGGGTCCCCCCGGGGTTGCATCCCCTCCTCGCATGCGCCGCCAGAGGAGCGCCAGGCTGACCAGCGCGGCGGCCGCGAGAATGCAGGGACTCAGCCAGAGCGAAACATCCCACAGCAGATTCTGAATCTGTGTGGGCGCTTCCGGCCTGGAGTAACAGAATGAGTAGTAAATCAGCCCCTGCAACGTCTGGCGGAGGCTTTCTACCCCGTAATAGAAAGCGGCTTTCGAGGCGGTCCGCAAAGGCCACGCCAGCAGCAGCACCGCAAGCACCAACCCCGGAACAACAAAGTGGCGGCCCAGTTCTGCCGCCCGGCGCAGAGCGGGCGGGCGCCGCCAGATCGTCAACAGGCAGAATGTCGAGGCCAGGGCGGCGCCGGGCACGGCGTAGTTCAGATTCGCGGCCACGGCCAGGGCCAGGCAAATCGAGGCCAGTCTCCATCGCCGCAGATCCGCGACAGGCCCCTCCAGGTCCCGACCCGTCAGATACGCCGCCCAGGCCAGCAGGGCCAGAGCCGGCGCGTAACCCCGGGCGGCCGACAGAAAGTCCAGCACGAAAGGGTTCAGAACCTGAGCCGCTACTGCCAACAAGAACAGCCAGGTTGGCGCGAACCACCGACGACAGATCGCGAACGTCCCCGCCAGGTAGAGCCAGCCGGCCAGCACGGCGGGCAGGCGCAGGCTGAACTCGGACAAGCCCAGCAGCCGGACGGAGCCCCGCGCCAGCCACGTGAACAGAAGGTGGTTGTTGGCGTCGTAGACGTGGACCGGTTCGTCGCCCCCGGCGAAATGGTTGTAAGTAAATGCTTCGTCGGCGGTGATGGATTGTGTGGCCGCACGGTAAACGTTGACGCAGGCCACGGCGGCGAGCAACGCGACGGCCACCCATGACGCCCATCGAGCCGGCGGACCTTGACCCGAAACGGAGCTCAACCCACCGAAGCTAACACCTCTACCCGGCGTCGTGCGAGACTGTGCTGGCTTCCGGCCCGGTTCCCGCCTCCGGGGTTATGATAAAGAGTTCGTGTGGAGAGGCTTATGAAGGGCGTCGTCCTGGCGGGTGGGACCGGGAGCAGGCTGTACCCGCTCACCAAGATCACCAACAAGCATCTGTTGCCCATCTACGACAAGCCCATGATTTTCTATCCCATCCAAATGCTGGTCGAGGCGGGCATTCGCGACATTCTGATCGTCACCGGCGGCCGGAACGCGGGCGATTTCCTGCGCCTGCTGGGCAACGGCAAGCAGTTCGGCCTGTCGCATTTGAACTACACCTACCAGGAGGGTGAGGGCGGGATTGCCGAGGCCCTCTCGCTGGCCGAGCATTTCGCCGACGGGCAGAAGATCTGCGTGGTTCTGGGCGATAACCTGATCGAGGGCTCCATCCGACAGGCGGTCGAGGAGTTCCAGCGCCAGGAGCGGGGCGCCCGTATCCTGCTCAAGGAGGTTCCCGACGCGGAACGCTTCGGCGTGGCGATCATCGAGGGCGATCGCATCGTGCGCATCGAAGAGAAGCCCAAGCATCCCAAGTCGCGCTACGCGGTGACCGGGATTTACATGTACGACGACAGCGTCTTCGACAAGATCCGCCGCCTGGTCCCCTCGGCGCGGGGCGAGCTGGAGATCACCGATGTCAACAACATGTACATCGCGGAAGGCGCCATGACCTTTTCCTTCCTGGAGGGCTGGTGGACCGACGCGGGAACTTTCGATTCCCTGCTTCGGGCCGCCAATCTGGTCGCAGAGCAGCGGCGCAGGCAAAGGTCGGAAGCCGCTGCGCAGGCGGATGCGCTCGTGGACCGGCGATGAGTGGACCGGCGGTGGCCAGGCAGGAGAGGATCGCTCAAGCTCAGGGAATCGAACTATGCCGCCCCGACTGCCTGCGCGGGATCGGACACGTGATCCAGCGGCTGGACGCCCCCGAGTTGATCCAGGGAGTGAAGCTTGCCCCTGTGACTCTCTGGCCCGACGACCGTGGCTACTTTCTGGAAGCGGGTCGCGCGGGCCAGGCCTTGCTCGCGGGGTTCGATCCGGCGAGCATGCAGGTCTCGGCGTCGCTAAGTTATCCGGGGACGATCAAGGCTTTTCATTACCACTTGCGCCAGCATGACGTCTGGACCGTGGTTGCCGGCATGCTGCAAGTGGCGCTGGTGGACCTGCGACGAGGCTCGCCCAGCTTCGGCGCGCGCAATACTTTGTATGTGGGGGTGTTGCGGCCCTGGCAAGTGCTCATCCCGCCCGGCGTGGCTCACGGCTACAAGGTCATCGGGGAGACGCCCGCCGTACTCGTTTACGTAACGGATCATTTTTACGATCCCGAAGACGAAGGCCGCCTGTCTTTTAACGACCCGGGCATCAATTACGACTGGGAGTTACAGCACAAGTAAGTCCGGAGGATCCTGGTGAAACTGCTGGTTACGGGAGGGGCAGGATTCATTGGCTCGGCTTTCGTGCGCATGATGCTCTCCGGCGCCGCCGCACGCGAACTCGTGGTCCTCGACAAGCTCACGTACGCGGGCAACCTGGAGAATCTGGCGCCCGTGGCGGGCGATCCCCGCTACCGTTTCGTGCGCGGGGATATCTGCGACGCCGCGCTGGTCGAGCAGCTCATGGCCGGGCTGCATCCCGACGCCGTGGTTCATTTCGCGGCCGAATCGCACGTGGACCGCAGCATCCTGTCGCCGTCGCCCGTCTTTGAAACCAACCTGCGCGGGACTTTCGTCTTGCTGGAGGCAGCCCGGCGCATCCCTCCGGGCCTGTTCGTGCACGTCTCGACCGACGAGGTCTACGGCAGCCTGCCCGAGCCGCTGGAAGCCGACGAAAATTTCCCCCTGCGGCCCAGCAGCCCTTACTCGGCTTCCAAGGCGGGATCGGATCTGCTGGCGCTCTCGTACTTCACCACGTATCGCGTCCCCGTCATCGTCACGCGCGCCTCGAACAATTACGGACCATACCAGTTTCCCGAGAAACTGATCCCGCTGATGATCGCCAACGCCCTGGAGGAACGCCCGCTGCCCGTCTATGGCGATGGGGGGCACGTCCGGGACTGGCTCTATGTGGAGGACCACTGCCGGGCGCTGGCCGCGCTGCTCGAGAAGGGACGTCCCGGGGAGATTTATAACATCGGCGGCAACTGCGCGCTGCCCAATCTCGAGGTCGTTCGCCGCATCCTGCGCATCACCGGCAAGCCCGAAAGCCTGATCCGCTTTGTGACCGACCGGCCGGGCCACGATCGCCGCTACGCCCTTTCCAGCCGGAAGATCGAGCAGGAAACCGGCTGGAAAGCCGAGACGGACTTCGACCAGGGACTGCGCCGCACCGTGGCGTGGTATCAGCAGAACTCAGGCTGGGTAGAGCGTGTGCGCTCGGGTGAGTACCAGCGTTACTACGAGCAAAATTACCTGAATCGCGAGGCCGAGATCCGCCGGCTCACCCGCTGCTGACCGCCATGCGCGTGGCTTTGGACGCCACCCCCCTGACGCTGAGCAGCGGGGGCTTGCGTCGCTATGTGGTCGAGCTGAGCCGTTCCCTGGCGGAAACCTTTCCCGAAGATGAGTATTGGCTGGTTTCCGATCAGCCCTTCTGTCCGGAGACGCCGGCCCTGCCCAATCTGCGCGCGGGGCCGCCGCCGGCCGGCTGGCTGGAGAGACGGTGGTGGTTGTGGGGCCTGCCGCGGTGCATGAAACAGATCGGTGCAGATTTGTTTCATGGCGCCAATTTCGAGGTCCCCTACGCCGGCCGCACGCCCGCCGTCCTCACGCTTCACGATCTGTCGCCCTGGCTGAACCGGTCCTGGCACGCGCACGCCCATCGCGTCCGCCGGCGGACCCCCTGGCTGATCCGCCTGAGGCGGGCTCGCATCATCCTGACGCACACCGAGGCCGTGCGGCGGCAAGCCATCGAACGCTTCCGCCTGCATCCCGAGCAGGTGGTCTCGGTTCCCCTCGCCGCGGCGCGCTGTTTTCGGCCCACGCCGGCGCCGGCCCGCAAGCCGTATTTCCTGTTTGCCGGCACGCTGGAGCCGCGCAAGAATCTGGACGTGCTGGTCGAGGCCTTTCGCAAAGTGCGGTGCGCTCACCCTGTGGACCTGCTCCTGGTCGGGCGGATGCGCCCGGACTTCCCTGGCCTGCCTGCCCTCGAAGGGCTTCAATGGCTGGGGGAGATTTCTGATGAGGAGCTCGCCCGGCTGTACTCGGGAGCGATCGCCGTGGTCTACCCTTCGCTGTACGAGGGATTCGGCTTGCCCGTTCTCGAAGCGATGCAGTGCGGCGCTCCTGTGCTGGCTTCGCGCGATCCGGCTGTCCAGGAGGTGGCTGGGGGCGCGGCCTTGCTGGTGGACGCCCGGGACGTCCGCGCGTGGATCGAGACGCTGCGAGCCGTGATCGAACGTCCGGACCTGCTCGCTGACTACCGGGGGCGATCGTTGCGCCGTGCGGCCGAGTTCACCTGGGAAAAGACGGCGCGGAGGACCCACGAAGCCTATGTCGAGGCCTTGCGACGGAGTCACGCCTGAGACACGGGTCCTGGTGATCAGTCCGGAAGCGCCCTACCCGCCCGTGGGCGGGGGCGCGCTTCGCACCGCGTCGCTTCTGGAATATCTGACGCGGCGTTACGCGGTGGATCTGATCGTGTTTCGCGAGCCGGGCGCCCCAGACCCTCTCCGCGCCATGCCGGACGGCCGATTCCGTGACGTCCAGGTTCTGGAACTGCCAGTCCACTCCCAACATGGCGCTGCCCGTCTCGCGCGCAACCTGCGGCGAATGCTGCTGGGCAGGCCGCCGCTCAATGACCGCTTCGAAGGATTCGTCCCGGCCGTGGCCGCGTGGCTTGAAGGTCGCAACTACGAGCTGGCCATCATCGAGCACTTCTGGTGCGCCCGTTACGCCGAAGCGGTCCGGCCTCGCGCGCGGCGGCTGGTTCTCGACCTGCACAACGTGGAGTCCCAGCTTTACCGGCGGCTTGCCGAAAGCGAAAGCTTGCCGTTGGGGCTCGTGTTTCGCCGGTTCGCCGAGTGTTGCCGCCGCCTCGAGCGCGATTGGCTGCCCGCCTTCAATCTGATCCTGACCGCCTCGCAGGAGGATGCCGATCGGGTCCGCGACGCGGCTCCCGGCGCGCCTGTCGCCGTCTACCCGAACGCCATTCCGCGCGTGGCGGCGCCGTGCCTTCCGGAGCAGGAGGTCATCGCCTTCTCGGGTAATCTCGAGTACCAGCCCAACGTCGGCGCGGTGCGCTTCTTCCGCCGCGCCGTCTGGCCGCTGTTGCGCACGCGCCGGCCGCATCTGGTCTGGCGTGTGATCGGCAAGAATCCTGACGCCGTAGCCAGGCACCTGCGCGGCGATGAACGCATCGAGCTGCTGGGGCCGGTTGAGGACGCCGTGCGCGCGCTGGCTGTGGCTCGCGTGGTGGTCGTGCCGTTGCTGGCTGCAAGCGGCACTCGCTTCAAGATCCTGGAAGCGTGGGCAGCGCGTCGCGCCGTGGTGTCCACGACCTTGGGCGCCGAGGGTTTGGGAGCGCGCGACGGCGAGCATCTGGTGCTGGCGGATGATCCCGAAACCTTCGCGCAAGCCGTGCTGGAGCTGCTGGATTCGCCCGAGCGCCGCCGCGCTCTGGGAGAGGCGGGACGCAAGCTCTACGAGGAGCGCTTCAGTTGGCCCGTGGCCTGGGAACAACTTGCCCGCGCCGGCATCTAGCCTTGTCTCAGCGGGCTGTCTGCGAGGCGGCCCACTTCAGATACTCGTCCACGGTGTAGAAGACACGATCGCGATACAGGCGCCCGCCTTCTTCGACCGGCTCGGTCCAGTTGTGATCCCACGAATCGCCAGTGCGGCGCATCCACTCGGCAAGACGAGCTTCCATTTCCCGGCGGAGTTCCGCGGCCCGCGGATCCTCAGCGAGGTTGTCGAGCTGGAACGGGTCCTTCTCCAGATCGAACAGCACCCAGGGCTTGTCGCGGAAACGGGCGTACATGTATCGCTCGGTGCGCACGCCCCGCCAGCCCGCGGGAACCTGATCCGGGGCGTGGGGACCGAAGATCTGGAAGCAGGCGGAAGCGGGCGGTTTGCCGCCGTCATCCCGGATGAGCCGGGAGAGGTCGGCGCCCTGCATTTGGGGGGGCGGCTTGAGACCGCACAAGGCAAGCAGCGTGGGCGCGAAGTCCACGTGACTGAACAGGGCCCGCTCGCGGCGTCCGGGCCGCACGCGTTTCGGATAGCGCAGTATGCCGGGCACGCGGATGGATTCCTCGAACGGCTTGCGCTTGAGGCGCAGCCCGTGCGAGCCGAGCATGTCGCCGTGATCCGAAGTGAACCACACGATGGTGTCCTCGGCCATGCCCAGCCGCTCCAGTTCGCTCATGAGCCGCCCGATCTGGTCGTCAATGGCCGTGATGGCGGCGTAATAGGCGGCGATTTCCTTGGGGCCCGGCATGCCCGGGACTGCCTTCCAGTTGGGCCGCATGGTGATCCGCGCAGGATCGTACATCCGCATGTACGACTCGGGCGCTCCGTAAGGGTCGTGCGGCGGACCCATGGCGATCATCAGAAACCACGGCTGCCCGGACGTCGCGCTCGTGCGCAGAAATTCGATCGCCAGATCGGTCCATACTTCGGGTTCGAAGCGATCCATGCGAATGGGTTGCGGATCGTCGCGGAAGTAGGTGTTGTCGAAGTGGCGGTGACTGCATTCGTTGGCCGCCCAGTACTGGAAGCCCTGGCGGCGAGGCCCGGGCGGGATGAAGCCTGGCAGGCGCGGCCCGCCGTCCAGATGCCACTTGCCGATGAAGCCCGTACGGTAGCCCGCGGCCGCAAGGATCTCGGCCAGCGTGATCTCGGATTCGCGCAGGCGGAGATCGTTGGCGATCATGCCGTTGCGATGGGCATATTTTCCGGTCAACATCACCGCGCGGGCCGGCGAGCAGACGGGCGAGTTGGCCAACGTGTTTTCGAACAATACGCCTTGGGCAGCGAGCCGGTCCAACTGCGGCGTGAGCACGTCGGAGTTGCCCATCGCGCCGAGGGCGTGGGCGCGCATCTGGTCGGGAAAAACGAACAGGATATTCGGCCGCCGACGCACCTGGATGGCCGGGGCCAGGGGGATACCCGATGTGGCGAGGAGTTGGCGGCGGCTGAGAGCGCGCACCGGCATGCGTCCATCCTGCCAGAATGCGACGACCCCCCGCAGGCGGCCGGCTCAGTCCAGCGGCACGAACACGTCGAGGATCAGGCGCGAGCCCGAGTGGAAGATGATCGCCCGGCCGGCGATGAAGCCGCGTCGCAGCTCCCCCCCTCAAGGCGGCAGCCGTTGCTCGATTTCCGGCGGGAAGGGTACGACCCGTTTTTCCAGGCCCGGGGGCAGATGCCCTTTCCGGACGAGCTGCTTTTCGAGACCGGGAGGCAGGTCGTCGCGTTGGGCCAGGCCAGGCGGCAGGTTCGGACCGAAACGGCGCGCGTACTCACGCAGAATCAGCTTGTCCTGCTCACCGAAGACCACCACTCCGGCGCGCGAGCCGGTTTTGCGGCCACCGGGGCCGCCTTTCGACTTGCCTTTTTCCTGCTCGCCGGCCAGCGGAAAAGCGACGCCCAGCGCCGTCATCGCAGCTATGAATCGCCTGCGCAACATAACAACACTCCTGGCAATGGCAGTGGCCACCGTTTGCCCGTATGTTAACAGAGGCGCTTCCTGTATGATGAAGGGCGTCTGAAGTTTCACGAGACCACGGGAGCAAGGCCATGAGATGGATGATGGTGCTTGTCGCCTTGGCCGCGGCCGCGGCGGCGCAGGGTCCGCGCATTTTCATCGTCACGGATCTGGAAGGAGTGGCAGGCGTCAATAACTGGGATGAACAGGTCATGCCGGGCCAGCGACGGTTCGAGGAATCGCGCCGTTTGCTGATCGGCGAAGTCAACGCGGCGGTGGAAGGAGCGCTGGAGGGAGGCGCAAGCGAGGTGGTCATCTGGGATGGTCACGACGGAAGCCGCACGCTTTCCGTGGACGCGATCCATCCCAAGGCGAAGCTGATCCAAGGCCGGCCGACGCCCGCAGACTACTACCTGAGCGAGGGCCGCTACGACGGCGTCCTGTTCGTCGGCCAGCACGCCAAAGCGGGTACGCTGCGGGGATTACTGGCCCACTCGCAGAGCCTGAGCGTGCGTGACATCACGATCAACGGCAGGTCGGTGGGCGAGATCGGGCAGGTGGCGGCCATCGCCGGCCACTTCGGCATCCCGGTGATCATGCTCGCCGGGGATGAGGCCGCCTGCGAGGAATTCCTGGAATTGCAACCCAACGGCGAGACGGCAGCCGTAAAACGAATGGCGGGCAAAGCCTCGGCCCTGAGCCTTTCGCACCCGGAAGCCTGCCGGCTCATCCGGGCCGCCGCGCGCCGCGCCGTCCAGCGGGTCAAGGAGTTCTCGCCCTGGGTCATCCGGGGACCGGTCGAGATGCGGTTCGAGTTCCATCCGCGCAAAACGGAGACGGGCCGGCTCGAGGAAGTGCCGCCGCGGGTTTATCGGGGCCAGACCGTGCTGGAAGCCTTTCAGGAGTGGCTGGGCAGGTAGCCGGACGGTACGGCGCCGGCAAGAACGGTCCGTCCGGTTTCAGTTGACGCGCCGCCCGGCATCTGCGATGATTGACGTGAGCCCGGTCGCGGCGCAGTGAGCCTGGCCGGAACTCGAACGCGCGGGACGGGAACGCGCGGGGTCGCCCCGGCCAGCCGTGGGGACCCGGAAGCTGAAGGTGACAGAACCGGCCTCGTGTAGTTCGCCTGTAGCTGCCCGATTGGACCTGCCTCTTCAGCCCGTAAGCTGGACGCCGGCCCGCCAAAGCAGTCCCGGCATCCGGTTGACCGGACCGTGAGCCCGAGCTTGCGGCCGAAGGAGATGAGACGATGAGATTGTACGTGGGCAACGTGCCCTACCAGGCGACCGAGGCGGACCTGGAACAGTTGTTTTCCGACGCCGGCGTGATCGTAGACAACGTGAACCTGATCCGTGACCGCGAGTCGGGCCAGTCGCGTGGGTTTGCCTTTGTGGAGATCGAAAACGAAGAGGACGCGCGGCGCGCCATCCGCGCTTGTGATGGCAAGGACTTCTTTGGTCGCAGCCTGGTCGTGAACGAGGCCCGTCCCCCGCGGGAAAGCGGGCGTCCGGGCGGAGGCGGCCGCGGACCCGGCCGCTCCGCCGGCGGGGGAAGGGGCCGCGGCCGCCCGCGCTGGTGACGGCCCGCCCGGCTCTCAGATGTAGGCGATTACGTCAATCTCGACCAGAGAGCCGCCCGGGATGCCGCCCGCCGCCGCGATCGTCGTGCGCACGGGCGGGTGCTCTCCGAATCGGCCCCGGAAAACTTCGTTCATCGCCTGATAATCCTTGAGGTCGTTCAGGTATACGTTGCACTTGAGGACCTTCTCCATACGGGAGCCGGCGTTGATGAGCTCTTTCTCGATCTCGTCCAGCACGTGCTTGGTGTGGGCCTTGATATCGCCCGGAAAGTGTGCGCCCTTGCCGGCGATGAACAGCAGGTTCCCGTAGGAGACGGCGCTCGAAAACAGAGGAATCCCTTTCGGCTTCTCGCCGCGGTAGTGCACCTTCTTGACGGGTCCGGATTGGCCTCGGGCCGCCGAGCCGGACGAGGGGACTTTATCCGGGCCGGTCGTGCCGCCTCCCGTTTGTGCCAGTGCGGCCGGGGCGGCCGCCGCCGCCACTGCCGCTGCTTTCAAAATTCGCCTCCGAGTCTGCTTCATGCCAAATGACCTCCCGATTCCGGAACGTTCAATCCCCTGATTGTACGCGGCCCGGCGCAGGGCAAGGGACGCCTCCGGCTAGAATCGTAAGAAAGGGCCGCACGCATCCAAGATGAGACCCGACTTTCATCCCCGCGCACGGCTTTTTTTCGCTGCGCTGGAGGAGCAAATCCTGCTGCTCGACGGGGCCATGGGCACCATGCTCCAACGCGCCCACCTGACCGCGCAGGACTTTGGAGGCCCCGCCTACGAGGGCTGCAACGAGATGCTCGTGCTCACGCGCCCCGACGTGGTGCTGGGCATCCATCGCGCCTACCTGGAAGCGGGCGCCGACATCATCGAAACCAACACCTTCGGGGCAACGCAAATCGTACTGGGCGAGTACGGTTTGCAGGACCGGGTGGAGGAGATCAATCTGGCCGCAGCGCGCCTGGCGCGACACGCGGCCGAGGAATCCTCCACGCCCTGCAAGCCCCGCTTCGTCGCCGGCTCGATCGGGCCGACGACGAAATCGCTCAGCGTGACCGGCGGCATCCGCTTCGAGGAGCTGCGCGAGGCGTACTACCGCCAGGCAGCGGCGCTGGCCGCAGGCGGCGTGGACTTGCTGCTGTTGGAGACTTGCCAGGACACGCGCAACGTGAAGGCCGCCTTACTGGCGCTGGAGAGGCTGTTCGCCGATCTGGGATATCGCTTGCCGGTCATCGTCTCCTGCACGATCGAGCCTTCCGGGACCATGCTGGCGGGCCAGACCGCGGACGCCTTTTGGCTTTCGATCGCCCACGCCGAGCCGGTCGCCGCGGGCCTGAACTGCGCCACCGGCCCCGACCTCATGCGCGACCACGTGCGCACTCTCCACGAACTGGCCTGGACACGCACCTGCTGCTATCCCAACGCAGGTTTGCCGCTGGAAGACGGCAGCTACCCGGAAACGCCCGAATCGCTGGCCCGCCAGCTCGCCGTGTTCGTGCGCAACGGCTGGTTGAACATCGTGGGCGGCTGCTGCGGAACCACGCCCGAGCACATCCGCCGCCTGGCCGAAGTCCTCGAAGGCGCCGAGCCGCGCCGGGCGCCCCAGAGGCCAAACCGCTCGTTTTACTCCGGCATCGAAGTGGTCGAGGCCGACGAGGCCAGCCGCCCGCTGCTCGTTGGCGAGCGCACCAACGTCGTCGGCTCCCGCCAGTTCCGGGACCTGATCCAAGAGGAGCGGTGGGAAGAAGCCGCGGAAATCGCCCGCCGTCAGGTGCGTGGCGGCGCCCACATCGTGGACGTCTGCCTGCAATCCAGCGATCGCGACGAACTGCGCGATACCGCCGCCTTTTACGAACGGCTGGTGCGCAAGATCAAGTCGCCGGTGATGATTGATTCCACCGACCCGCGCGCGGTCGAACTCGCACTGACCTACTGCCAGGGCAAATGCATCATCAACTCCGTCAACCTCGAGGACGGCGAGGAGAAATTCGCTCGCGTCGCGCCTCTGGCGCGCTCTTACGGCGCAGCCGTGGTGGTGGGGACCATTGACGAAGACCCGGTTCAGGCCCAGGCCTTCACCCGCGAGCGCAAGCTGGCCATCGCCCGCCGGGCGGTGAAACTGCTCACGGAAAAGTACGGCCTGCCGCCGGAAGACATCATCGTGGATCCGCTGGTGTTCCCCTGCGCCACCGGGGACGAAAACTACATCGGCGGCGCGGTGGAGACGCTCGAGGCCGTGCGCCTGATCAAGCAGGAAATTCCTTACGTCAAGACCATCCTCGGCATCTCCAATGTGTCCTTCGGGCTGCCGCCCGCGGCGCGCGAGGTCGTCAATGCGGTCTTCCTGTATCACGCCACCAAGGCCGGCCTGGATCTGGCCATCGTAAACACCGAGCGCATCCAGCGCTTCGCCGGCATCCCGGCTGAAGAAAGGGCGCTGGCCGAGGCCCTGCTGTTCAACACCCCGCCCGCGGACGTGCCTGCCGACCACCCGCAGGCCGGCTTGCTGCGCGATGCACCCGCCGACTGGCGCCGGCAGTCGCGCGAGCAACGGGTGGCCATCAACCAGTTCCACATTGCGGCGGTGGCGAACCACTTCCGCGCAGCCGCAGTCGGCCGCCAACGCCGCGACGAGCTCTCCCTCGACGAGCGCCTGGCCCGCTACATCGTCGAAGGCACCAAAGACGGGCTGTTCGCCGATCTGGACCGCAAGCTGGCCGAGGGCGCAACGCCGCTGGAGATCATCAACGGCCCGCTCATGGAGGGCATGAACGAGGTCGGACGCCTGTTCGCCCGCAACGAGTTGATCGTGGCGGAGGTGCTGGAGTCGGCCGAAGCCATGAAGGCCGCGGTCAGCTACCTGGAGCGCTTCATGAGCAGGAGCGAGACGGCGGCTCGCGGCAGCATCATCCTGGCCACGGTCAAAGGCGACGTTCACGACATCGGCAAGAACCTGGTGGATATCATTCTGAGCAACAACGGCTACCGCGTCGTCAACCTCGGCATCAAGGTCCCGCCCGAGGAGATCATTCGCGCCTGGCGCGAGCACCTTACGGACGCCATCGGACTATCCGGCTTGCTCGTCAAAAGCGCGCAGCAGATGGTGGTGACGGTGGCGGATCTGCGTGAGGCGGGCATTCGCGTCCCTGTGCTGGTGGGCGGCGCCGCCCTGTCGGATCGCTTCACCCGCGAGAAGATCGCGCCTGCCTACGCGGCCCCTGTCTTCTATGCCCGCGACGCCATGGTGGGGCTGGAGCTCATGAACAAGCTGACCGACGCCACGGCGCGCGAGACCTTGCTCGCCGGGCCGCTGTCGGCGACCCCGCAGGCGGCGGACCCGGGACCGGCGACCGCCCCCGTCGCCACGGAGCGCAGTTCGCGCGTCCGCACGGATATCCCCATCCCGCCCGTTCCGTATCTGGAGCGGCGCGTGCTCGAGACTGCCGATCTGGAAGAAATCTGGTCGTACCTGAATCTTCAGATGCTCTTCGGCAAACATCTGGGCTTCCGCGGCCGCTTCAGCGACCGGCTGGCCGAGCGCGATCCCAAAGCGCTGGAACTCTTCCACCAGATGGAGGAGGTCAAAGGCTGGGCGGGCACGTTCCTGCGCGTGCGCGCCGTCTGGCAGTTTTTCGAGGCGCAACGCGACGGCAATTCGATCCAGTTGTTCGCCCCCGGCGGCTCGCAGCCGCTCCACACCTTCCACTTCCCGCGCCAGCCGCGCCCGGACGGTCTCTGCTTGAGCGACTATGTTCTCGATCCGCGGGACGGGCTGCGGGATCATATCGCGCTATTCGTCGTCACCGCCGGCGAGGGGGTGCGCGAACGGGCCGAACGGGCCAAGGCGGCCGGAGAGTTCCTCAAGAGCCACGCCTTGCAGGCCCTGGCTCTGGAAACCGCTGAGGCCGCCGCCGAATGGTTGCACCGGCGGCTGCGCGAGGACTGGGGGTTCCCCGACCCGCCCTCGCTCACCATGCAACAGCGGCTGGCCGGTCGCTATCGCGGCAAGCGGTACAGCTTCGGCTATGGGGCCTGTCCCAACCTGGAGGACCAGCGCGGCATCTGGAAGCTGCTCGAACCTGAGCAAATCGGGGTGCAATTGACCGAAGGCTGCATGATGGATCCCGAGGCGAGCGTCAGCGCGCTGGTCTTTCACCACCCCGACTGCATTTATTTCACAACGGGCGAGGAGGCGTCTCGCGAGTAGCCTGCTGCGTGCCCGGCATCGCACCGGAGTACGGCTCCACGTGCACCATCACGTCCGCCACCCAGTCAAGCTCCTGTTTGATGCGTTCGCGAACCTGCGTGGCCAGATCGTGCGAGGCGCGCACGGTCAGGTCGGGATCCAGTTCCAAGTGCAGGTCCACGTGGTATTGCAGGCCGGTCTTGCGCGCGTAGCACTTCTCGACCCCCAGCACGCCCGGCACGCTGCGGGCCGACTCGCGGATGGCGTCCATCAGCTCGATCGCGGGCATGGTATCCATGAGCTGGAGCGAGGTCTCTCGCACCACGCGCAAACCGAGGAACACCACGATCAGCCCCACCGCGAACCCGCCGTAATGATCGAAGGCCAGAAAGCGCGAGGGATCGTAAAGCGTCAGCCCCAGCGCGGCCAGGGCCACCGTCCCCGAGAGAATGTCCACGGAATCGTTCCAGGCGTCGGCCACCAGCGCCGCGCTCTTGATGCGGCGACCGTAACGCAGTTTGATGCCCGACAGGGCGCCTTTGGCGAGGATCGAGGCCACCAGCGGCCAGATGCCGTACGCCGCCGGAGGGGCATGCACTTCGCCCGCGCGCAGGACCGACTTGACCGCAATGCCCACGCCCACGACCGCCAGCAGGAAACCCAAAGCCAGCCCGGTCAACATCTCGAAGCGGCCGTGACCGTAGGGATGGTGTTCGTCGGGAGGTCGGGACGCCACGGCCAGTCCGAACAGCAGGACGGTGGAGGCGAGGACGTCGCCGGCCGATTCCACGCCGTCGGCCACCACCGAGGTGGAACCCGCCATCCAGCCCACCACGATCTTGGTGATCGCCAGCACCGCGCTGGTGGCAATGCTGAGCAGCGCGAGTCGCCCGGCCACGCGCAGCCGATGCGGGGTTCTGGATTCCGCAGGCGCCGTCGAAGCTTCTCCAAAAGACGCAATCAAAACAACCTCTCCTGTTTTTTCAGGGTACCGAAGGAGCCGATGTTGGCGACGGCGAACGACAGCCGGAACTGGTTTTCGTTGCGGGTCCCGAATCCGAAGCGCCGATACTGGATGCTCCAGCCGCAGCAGTCCGTATTGTAGGTGATCTGTGTGGTGGCGAACTGCATGAGGCCGAAGCGAAAGTCGTAAATCGCGCTGAAAGCGGCGCTGAAACCCCGCGCATCCGGGTTGCCGTAGCCCACCAGACCGCGCAACTGATTGGCGCCGGGAGTCAGGATCGGATGGTTCCGCACGCTGTTGTGGCCGAGCGAGACCACGTACTTGCTCCAGCGCGCATCGGCGGTCAGCCCGTTGTTGACCAGCTTGCCGCGCAGCGGATCGTAGTCGGCGCGCCACTCCATGCCGAAGCCGGGCCGGGGATTGAGCCGCAGGGCGGAAATCACCGGCGAGTAGCCGCGCGGCCCGTCCAGAAACGCGTACCCGGTCAACTCGGCCGAGCTCATCACCAGATTGCGCCGGCCGGGCTGCACCGCTCCGCCGAAGGCGGGATCGAAGTAGCGCTGCTGGACCAGCTCCCAGCTCGCCAGCTCGCTCACCTCACCCCGCCGCTTCACGTAGAACCGGTGGGTCAGCGAAATCTCCGCCTGCCGGGTGTTGGCCAGCAGTTCGATGTCGTCGAAGCGAAGCAGCCGATCGAAGTTCTTCACCCCGCCGACCCAGCGGAAAGACGCCCGCGGTTCGATCACGTGCTTGAGCTGATCGCCCAGCCAGCGCGGGGCGCGGAAAATCCTCGCCAGCGAGGGCGCCTCTACGGCCAGGGCGAATTCGCGCGCCTGACGCCGAATGTTGACGCCTGTCACCCGATTCGCTTGCCAGCTCTCGCCCCAGTGCGTCCCTCGCAGGGAGAAGCTCGGGATCAGGTGGAAGTCCTTCCATCGCAGCGCCGTCATCAGGCGCGGCTCGACGTCGGCCCGCTCCAGGAACTGGCGGGTTTGAAACAACGGCTGCTTGCGCCGCACCAGCCCCACGCTGGATTCCAAGGAGATCCACACTGGCAGGCCACGGCTCCACGCTTGTCGCGGCCGGCTGGAAAACTCCACCTGCGGCGCCTTGCGGATGACGATCGTGTCGTCGGGCTGCGTGCTCTGGAAGTTCTCCAAACGCTGGAAGACAAAGTTCAATCCGAAGCTCGACCAGTGTTTGCCCAGGAAACCGATCGAGTGGACCTCCGAGAAGATGGCCTCGTTGAAGGATTCGGTGAACGCCTGGCGGAAGACCAGCGAGCTGAGGTAATTGGCTTCGCCGCGCCCTTCGAAGCTGCCGATGCGCGTTTGCCCTTCCAGCGAAAACGTCAGGCCGCCTTCCTTGCGTCGCTCGCCTCCCGGCAGCTTCAATCCCCGGTCGTTGACCCCGTAGAGAATGGCATTGAACTCGGTTCCCCCTCGCGGCTTGCCGCGTACCTCGACGTGGTGGGCCACGCCGCGCTGCGTGAAATAGAGCATGCGATACATGGCGTCGTAACTGCGGCCCAGCGTCTGGTAATAGCCGGCACCCAGCATCTTGCCCCGCCGTGAACTGTTGCCGACATTGGGCGTGAGCAGACCGCTCCGGCGGGGAAGCCGCTCCAGCGACTTGTAGAAAAACGGGGCGTACAGCAGAGGAATGCCGCGCAGGCGGAAGGTCGAGCGCCAGGCCATGGCCGACTTGCCGGGCCGTATCTCGAAGCGGGGAGACCGCAACACCCACCACGGCTTGGGCAGACGGCAGTTGGTGAGGAAACCGTCGTACAGCAGATACCGGCCACGGAATCGCTCCGCCCAGCGACCCTCAAAATAGTACGGGTTCGTGGTCGGCAGCACGCCCGGACGGATCACCTGCGGCGCCGGCGCGGTCCCTCGCACCCCAAAGAAGCGCCCGCTTTCTTCGCGGAGTTCGTACTCCGCGCGCTCGGCCCACAGCTCTTCGCCTGTGGCGTAACGGAGCAGATGAACGTTGCCGCGGGCTTCGGCGTAGCCGGTCTCCTCGTTGTAGTCCAGCTCGTCGGCGCGCAGGACCAGTTCGGCGGTTTCCAGTCGCGCCCGGCCGCGGAGGCGATACCACGAGCCTTGCTTGATCTGCTGGACGGCCTCGATCTCGACCTCGTCGGGCCCGAGCGGCGGGCGCGTACGGCTGGGTTGGGCCAGGGCGGCGGAAGGCGGAAGCAGACAAAAAAGAACGTGACAAATTCCGCCGATTATGTTACTAAGAGCTAGAGGAAACCAAGAGCCCGATGCCAGCTTTCGGCTCAACCGATCATCCTAGCATGCAGCGGCCTTCCTCCACGGCGGGCGGCGTGCGCTGCCCGCGCTGTGGCCAGATGAACCCCCCGGGGGAACGACGTTGCAGCCGTTGTCAGAGCCGCCTGACTCCGGCGCCGGTTCAACAGCGATTGGATCTGCGCGGCGAGTGGCCCAAGGTGGTGTCCATTGATTGGATTGCGCCGGAACGTTTCGCCAAGCCCGCTGCCGCGGCACGCCGGGCTCCGGCGCGGCGGGCGCCGCGTCGCAAGCCATCGCCGCCCGGCCAGCTCTGGCTGGATCTGCAACCGCTGCCGGCGCTGCCGGTGGCCGAGCGCCCGGTGGATCGTCCCGAGTTGCCGCCCGCGCCGCTGGCGCGACGCTTCCTTTCCGCCGTGCTGGATGCCCTTTTCATCTCGCTGGCCTTCGGCATCGTGCTGACGGTTGCGGGCTTGCGCGGTGTGCCCTTCTCGCTGGCGCCGCAATTTTCGACCGTTTACGCCATCGTGTTGGCCGGACTCGGTCTCGTTTATAAAGCCATCTTCGTCGCAGTCAACTGCGATTCGCCCGGTCTTCGTCTGGCCGGGCTGCGTTTGTTGCGCTTCGACCGGCGGCCGCCCGGCTGGCGGGACCGTTGGATCCGCCTGCTGTCGGCCTGTGTGACAACCAGCGGCCTGGGGGCCGGGGTGATCTGGGCCGCATTGTCCCGCGAGCAACACACCTGGTACGACCTTATCTCCCGCACCTGCGTGGTGGAGCGGGTACAGGATCCGCCGCGGCCGTGAGTCTTGGCGGTCTCCGCCGCGCGGGTTCAGGCACGCTTGTGGTCGAATAGAAGTCTGTAACTCCTATGAAGATCGTCTTCGACGAGACCAACCTGTTCGCTTCGATGGTGGGCGATGCACACGGCGTGACCCCGGCCGAGCACAAAGCTCAGATGCGGCGGGGACCCCAGGTCGTCAAGGCCTTCCGCAAGCTGGCGGACCGGGGTGAGGTCGGCTTTCCCTCGCTTCCGTTCCGGACGGACGCCCTCGAGCAGATCCAGGCCTATGCGCGAAAGGTCCGTGGCTCGTACGATACCGTCTGCGTGCTGGGCATCGGCGGCAGCGCCTTGGGCGTGTGGGCGCTGGACTGTGCCCTGCGGGGACCGCATCCGGTCCAGAAACCCTTCTCCCGCAAGAATCCGCGGCTGGTGATCCTGGATAACGTGGATCCTGCGCTGGTGGGCGCGGCGCTGGAAGTCATGGACCCCAAGAAGACGCTGGTGGTGGCCATCACCAAACAGGGCGGCACGGCGGAGACGGTGGCGGCCTTGATGGTCGTGCGCGAGTGGCTGGGCAAGAGGGCGCCGCGGCAGTCGGTGGCCGTCACGACTCCCGGGCGGGGCGATCTTTACACGCTGGCGCTGCGGGAGAAGTGGCCGATCTTCGCCATCCCGGAGAACGTGGGCGGGCGCTTCAGCGTGCTTTCGGCGGTCGGTTTGCTGCCTGCGGCGCTGATCGGGCTGGACGCCGGCCGGCTTTTGCGGGGCGCCGCCGAGATGACCGAGCTGTGCTGGCAGACGGATCCCGGGCCCAACCCCGCGCTGCGCGCCGCCTTGCTGCATCACCTGATCTGGACCCGGAAAAACAAGACCATCCATGTGGCCTTCCCGTATTCCAATCGGCTGTGGGGAACGGCTTTCTGGTTCCGGCAGCTGTGGGCGGAATCGCTCGGCAAGGCCAAAACGCGCGCGGGCGAAAATGTTCAGATCGGGCAGACCCCGGTCGCCGCTCTGGGGACCACCGACCAGCACTCCCAGGTGCAGCTCTACATCGAGGGGCCCAACGACAAGGTTTTCAGCTTCTGGGCGGTGGAAAAACAGGGTTGGGAGGGCCGCATCCCCAAGACCCGTTACCAGCTGGACAGCTTCGATTACCTGGCGGGCCGCAAACTGGCCGAGTTGCTCGAGGCGGAGCGGCTGTCCACCGAGGCCGCTCTGACCCAGGCCAGCCGCCCCAACTGCACCTACAGACTGGAGCGGCTGGACGAAGAGCATTTGGGAGCCTTCTTCCAGTTGCTCGAGTTCCAGACGGCATTCATCGCCGAGCTGCTGGATGTCAACGCCTTCGATCAGCCCGGCGTCGAAGCGGGCAAGCGCTTTACCTATGGCCTGATGGGCCGCCGAGGCTTCGAGGAATACCGCGAGCGGTTCGAGGCATACCGAAAGCAGCGCCGCCAGGCGAGTTGAGCTGCAAAGCCGCCCCCCGGCTCAAGCCGCGATCATGGCGCGCAAGCGCGCAACCACCCAGTCCACGGCGATGGCGATGAGCGCCTCGCCTTTGGCTGCCGTGGCCAGCCGGGCCTCGCGCGCGAACAGTTCGTCTTCTTCCGCCGACTTGGGATCCTTGATACCCAGCTTGCCTTTCACCCTCTCGTAGTCCACGCCCTCCCAGCGGACTCGCTCCGGGAAGGCGGCCAGCGCGAAGGACGTTTCGAACTCGGCCGCATGACCCGGAATCCTCCCGCTGGCCAAGTATCGTTTGGCGACTTCGGGCGTGTAGGCCTCCCAGTAGGAGTGCGCTTCCAGGCGAATGCCGAGCTTGCGGCGAAACTCGGGAAGACTCTCTTTCAGGGCGGCCTCGTTGCCGCCGTGGCCGTTGAGGATCAGGATCCTGCGGACGCCGTGAGCGGTCAGACTTTCGCAGATCTCGTAGACCACGGCCAGAAAGGTCTCCTTGCGCAGCGTCAGTGTGCCCTTGCGATCCATCCAGTGAGGCGAGATGCCCACTGCCACGGGGGTAGCCACCATGACTTGCGGATAGAGCCGGAGGGCCGCCTGTTCGGCCACCAGTGTGGCGCTGGCCGTATCGTGAATCATCGCCAGGTGCTCGTTGTGCTGCTCGGTGGAACCGGTGGGCAGGACGACGACCTGGAGGCGCCCCTCCTCGAGCGCCTCGCGGAACTCCTTGCGGGTGCACTCCCACAACAGGACCTTGCGCGGATGAACGTAGCCGTCGGCCGCCTCGGGCAGTGCGGCGCCGAAGGCGGCCGTCATCAGGAAATTACGGCGGCGCAGCTCAAGGGGGTTCATGGCCGCGAGGATACCACCGGGGCGAGCTCAGGCGATGCGCGGAAGTTCGTAGCCGGGGCGGCGCGGCCGCGAGAGCATTCGGTTGGCCTCTTCGTCGCCGATGAACTGTTCGCGTTTGGGATCCCAGCGGAGCTTTCGCCCCAGCTCGCGGCAGATATTGACGAGGTGGCAGACCGTAGTGGAGCGGTGGCCGATTTCCACGTCCGCCGTGGGTCGCTTGCGGTTACGCACGCAGGCGAAGAAGTTCTCGATGTGGAATCGGTTCTCGCCGGGGCCTTCGGGCGTGGGATCCGGCGCACCTTTCTTCAGCTCCGGCGGATCGGCGATGAAGTCGCCGCGCAGGATCTGGATGAGGCCTTTGTCGCCGACGAAAATCGCACCCAGTTGCGAGTGGTCCTTGCGGATCTCCTCTTCGAGCTTCAGCAGCGTCCCGTTGGCGTAGCGCATGGTAACCTTGCCTTCGGGACCGGGCTCCTCGGGCCAGATTTCGACCGGCCCCGTGGAATCCGTGCCCAGGGCGCACTGCACCTGATCGAGCGAGTGGGTCCCCCAGCCGGTGACGCCCCAGCTCTGGCCGCCGCCGTCGTAATCCCAATAAATGGCCCAGCGCCGGAACAGCTCTTCGTGATAAGGCCGCAATTCCGTTTGGTTGCACCACTGATCCCAGTCCATGCCGTCCGGAACCGGCTGGCCGGGCTTGGGTTCCCATCGGCGTGGCGGCAGGAAATTGCAGGCGATGACCTCGCGGATCTTGCCGATGGCGCCTTCGCGCACCAGCTTGCTGGCGTAAATATTAATCGGGATGGAGCGCTGCTGGGTGCCGGTCTGGAGGACGCGCTTGTAGCGGCGAGCCGCGCGCACCAGCACGCGTCCCTCTTCCACGGTCAACGTAAGCGGCTTTTCAGCGTAGACGTCCAAACCGGCCTGCATGGCGTGAACGGCGATGAGAGCGCGCGCATGCGTGGTGGTCTCGACGAACACCGCGTCGAGCCTCTCCTTGTCGAACATGCGCCGGTAATCCTGGTACTTCTGCCAGTTATCGCCCTCGGGGTGTTCTCTCGCAGCCTCGAAACAGCGTGGCAGGTAGCAATCGGCCACGGCGGCGATGCGCGCGCCGGGGAACTTTTCGTTGCGGATCATCCAGCGGGCGCGGCCGCCCATCCCGATGAAGGCGATACGCAGGGTGTCGTTGGCGCCGGGTTTGCCGCCGAGGCCGAGCACGTGGGCGGGGACGAACAGCGGAGCAGCGCTCGCGAGGAATGCACGACGATGCATGTAGGATTCTCCGGGCTTGTATTATACGCCGCAAGCGGCGTGGGTTGAAGGCGGGAGGAATTGGTCGGGGCGAGTGGATTTGAACCACCGACCTCCTGGTCCCGAACCAGGCGCTCTAACCAGGCTGAGCCACGCCCCGATTCTCATTACCAGTGTAATTCGGGCCGCCTGTTCAGGCAAGCGGGCCCCGGCGTTGACAGCCGCACCCCGGTTTGGTCAAATATAGACTGAAGCGGCTACTCCTCAGTAGCTCAACTGGTAGAGCATCCGGCTGTTAACCGGAGGGTTGCAGGTTCGAGTCCTGCCTGAGGAGCCAAACGTTTTCTGCGCACCCCGCCCCATCCGCCCCCGCACCGATCACCGGAGGCCGTTTTCTCCCCGTCTCCGGGCCAAACCGGGAGTTGGTTAACAGCATCTCGAGGGTTGTCCAACCGCAGGCCTGACGACTCGAACGCGTGCCACCCACATAAACGAACACGACCGCTGTTCCGCGTCGATCAGGCTTGTCCGCGGTCGGTCAGGCCTAATCGGGGAATCTCAAGGACTTCCCCTTGAAACGTGGCGGCGTGCACGCTGGCGATTTGCAGAGTCGAATTCCAGCAGCCAGAGGTTGAGCGCAGTTTGCGGGACAGCCCCTCACTGGCGCAGCGCCGTCTGACGTTTCAGACCCCAGGATCCCCAAAGCACTGATACCGGAACCCAAGCCACCAGCACGGCCAGGTGCGGCCAAAGGGACTGTACGCCCGCTCCCATCAACCCGATTTTCCGAAACGCGTCCGTCATGTGCGTGCTAGAGGCCATGCGGGTGCTGCCGACGCTGCTGGGGTTCCCGGGATGGTGCGGTACGGTAAATAATCCGGGTTCAGGTGCGCCTCTTTCTGATCGAAATGGTCTTCAACAGCGAAGTGTCGAGGCCCCACTGCCGGAAGTTCAAGCACGAGTCGGTGCTGGCGGCGCTGGTGAGGAGCTCCGGCCCGTGAGGCCGTTGGCAGCCGGCAGCGCCGCTGGGGTCTTCCGAGCCCCGCACCCAACACGCGGGATCGCGCCGCGGGGTATAATAACTGCCGCCGGGAGGATTTCCATGCTGGCTTCAACCGAGGTCATGCAGCGCATCCAGCACTGGGAGGATGAATGTACTGAATTCAAGCGGGAATTCTCAACCGACGCGGTTAGAGAAGCTGTCACGGCCTTCGCGAACGATTATGGGGAGCGCGGTGGCGGTGTCCTCATTCTGGGGGTGGAACCCGCGACTCGGCGCGTCACAGGTGTCCCCGGAGACCCAGAGGAAACGCTCAGGCGAGTGTCGGGTGTCTGTCGCGAGAGCGTTGTTCCTACCGTGGCTCCAGAGATCTATCCAGTTCGAATCGACGACGCCTGCGTCATCGTAGTGGAGGTCAAACGCAGCGACAGAAGACCACACCGGGCCAATAATGTGTGCTACATCCGCGTTGGACCAACGACCCGGAAGGCGAGTCCTGACGAGGAATTCGACCTGGTGCGCAGGTCGGGACGCTTTCCGTATGACATGATGCCGGTGCGCCCGGCAGCCGTCGAGGACGTCGACTTAACGAAGTTCGAGCGCGATTTCTTGCCGAAGAGGCTGTCGGCAGAGGCAATGACGCTGGGGAATGGTCGCTCCGCGGCAGAATGGGCGGAGCACCTGCGATTCCTAGTCAGGGAAGGCGACCGTCTCGTACCCACCGTCGCGGCTATTCTCCTCTTCGGTAAACGCCCGCAGGCCTTTTTGCCTCATGCGTGCGTTGACTACATGCAATTCCAGGGAATTGATCCATCGTTTCCGATCGCGACGCGACAGGAAATCGGAGGTACTATCGACAACCAGATAATGGAAGCGACGGAACTGGTCAAGCGCTTCATGATCCAGGGCTACCAGTTCCATGATCGCTTCCCGAGGCGGACACAGGTTGTTGAATATCCTTGGAGGGCAGTGCAGGAGGCGATAGCCAACGCCGTGGTCCATCGAGACTATGAGGTCTCACGCACGCCGGTGTCGATCAAGATGTTTGACGATCGCCTGGAGATCCTCAGTCCGGGCGGTCTGTACGGAATCGTAACACGCGAGAATTTCGGCACTGGCGTTAACGACTACCGCAATCCGACCCTGGCGGTTGCGTTGAACGTCTTTGGGCTCGTAGAGAAAGCCGGGGTAGGCATTTTCGTAATCCGCCGTCAAATGCGCGAAAACGGATCATCGGATCCGGTCTTCGAGATCGGAGATCGGTATCTCGCGGTTCGACTGCCTGCCCACCCGCTGTACGTTGGTGTTCGTCTTTACGAAAAGGGTCTGGTGGCTCTGGAACGAGGAAGCCAGGAAGAGGCCAAACTGCTTTTTGGGAAGGCCTCGGAGATTGCGCCGCACTTGCCGGAAGTGTGGGCAGCGCTTGGTCGCCTTGAGGCCCTATACGGAACACTCGAAGTTGCACGAGGTCACTTTCAAAGGGCCATCGCCGAGTACCCTCAATTTGAAAAGGCCTACCTCGAGTGGGGCAGGGCCGAAGAACAGGTTGGCGAGCCCAGTAAGAGTCAGGAGATTTTCCGGCAGGGAACTGAAGCGGTGCCAAATAGCGCTGCCTTATGGTACGCATGGGCGGCACTGGAGGAGAAAACAGGAAATCGCCGGCGGGGCGTCGCCCTTTATCGGAAAGCGGTGTCCTTGCAACCCGATAACCCAAAGCTGCTAGCGGCGCTGGGCCGTGCGTGCTTTCGCGCGAGGGACTACGAGGAAGCCGTACGCTGGCTGGAAAGGGCCGCACAACTCGTCCCGGCTGGCCCTGAAAGGGCCCCCATCTTATTGGACCTAATGAAGGCGTTAATCGAGCAGAACGGCAAGCCGGCCGACATCAGAGCGTGCTTTGAGACCGCATATTCACTCGGATTTCGCGCCCACGAGCTTTTCCATCGGTACCACCGCTTCCTTACGTCGAAGGGGCTCCATGCTGAGGCCCTGGCAGTTCTGGAGCTGGCCCGCGCGGAAGCGATCACTATCAGGCCAGCGCTGCCCCAGCTTTTTGTTGGCAATCTGCCGACCCACGTCCCCAGGGATCGATTGGCAGGTGAGATTCGCGACCTCTTGCGCGCCCAGGGGCTTGAGCCATCGGACGTATGGGTCGCCGGCAACCGTCGCTTTGCATTTGTCACATTGCCCTCCTTGGCGGACGCCCAAACGGCATTGACCAAACTGGACAAAGCGACTCTAGTGGGACGAAGGATCAAGCTGGCGCCAAAGAAATCGTGATTATTTACCGCCTCCGCGAACCTTGTCAAAGCCCAATCGGCCTCGGCTTCGGCTTCAGAGAAGCAGGGCGGCTGGGCCTCCCGGAGCCGCTGCTGCACGTCACGGCAGAGCGGGTAGACGAACAGCAGCTTGCGAGCGGAGCCGTCGGCTTGGTGGTAGCGGTCCATCCGGCCTCGGACTTGCGTTTGGACCACCAGCATGCATTTGGCGGCCCGATAGCAGGTCCCGGCGAAGCGCTGGCCGTCCACCAGGGTCTCCAGTAGCGCCTGGCAGCCACAGCGGCGCCACTCCCTGCGGAGACTGCTGGGCGGTGGGCGCCGGCCTTCGACCCGGGAGTTTAGAACTCGCCCGGCGCAGCTCCCTATTTGCCGAACCCATTTGAATTCAGCAGATTGCCGCTGTCTTTCCCCGTCGAACCGGCCCGAAACATTACGTTGTCGCACTTGGGGAGCCAAACGTCTTTTCGAAGATCTCCCCACGCTGTTCGTTAACGCCGCGCCCTGCCCGCAAGTGCGCAAGCACTTGGGATTTCGCGGCTTCTGGTTCTCTCTGTTTCGCGCGCTGTTCCCCTTGGCCCGCCAAACGCGCGCCTCTTCCACACCGCCGGAGGCCGTTTCTCTGCGTCTCTACCCGGATTCTCTGAGTTGGTTAACAGCGGCGCACGATCGACCCACCCCAGACCGGACAAGTTCCACACTTTCGGCGTATATAGTTAACGAGACCTGCCAGACAGCGCGTTTACCGCGCGGCGGAGATGGCTGTGGGTGGTCCACAAGGAGACCGCTCGTGCCACGCCGCGATCCAGCGCTCGAAGACGCCATCCGGGAGATCGCCACCCTGCTCGCCGAGGCCTACCTGCGCCTCCTTCTCGGCCAACCCGGAGTTGACTTCCCCGAGACAGAGAGCCCTCATGGGACGGGTGGTTAACGCCATGCAAGATGAGACCACGCGCATCCGCGAGGAGATCGAGAGCCTGCGCCACATGAGCGTCGGGCAGCTCAAGGAGAAGTACCGCGAGATGTTCGGGGAGGAGACGCGCTCGAACCACAAGCAGTTCCTGTTCCGCCGCATCGCCTGGCGCATCCAGGCCAACGCCTGGGGCGGCCTGTCCGAGCGCGCGCGCCAACGAGCGCTCGAGATCGCCAACGACGCCGACCTGCGCATCCGGGCGCCCAAGAACTTCCTGAAAGAGCAAACCGACGAGCGCCGCATCGCCGAGGCCTGCATCGCGCCCACCGCTGACCCACGCCTGCCGCGGCCGGGCACCAGGCTGGTCCGCCGCTTCCGGGGCAAGGACGTGGTGGTGCTGGTCCGCCAGGACGGCTTCGAGTACGAGCGCCGGCTCTACCGCTCGCTCAGCGCCGCCGTACGCGCCGCCACGGGCACACCGTGGAACGGCTTCGCCTTCTTCGGCCTGAGCCACAGGCCAGGGAGGGAACGTGGCGAACGGGAATAACAGCGCGTCGGCGCCGCCGAAACCGGTCCGCTGCGCCATCTACACGCGCAAGTCCACCGAGGAGGGCCTGGACCAGGCCTTCAACTCGCTGGACGCCCAGCGCGAGGCGGCCGAGGCCTACATCCGCAGCCAAGCAAGTGAGGGCTGGACGGCGCTCGCCACCCAGTACGACGACGGCGGCTACACCGGCGCCAACATGGACCGCCCGGCCCTCAAGCGCCTGCTGGCCGACGTCCAGGCCGGCAAGGTGGATTGCGTGGTGGTCTACAAGGTCGATCGCCTGACCCGCTCCCTGTTCGACTTCGCCCGGATCATCGAGGTGCTGGACAAGCACGGCGCCAGCTTTGTTGCCGTGACCCAGCAGTTCAACACGACCACCTCGCTCGGGCGGCTGACGCTCAACATCTTGCTGTCGTTCGCTCAGTTCGAGCGCGAGATCATCAGCGAGCGCACGCGCGACAAGCAGATCGCTGCCCGCAAGAAGGGCCAGTGGACGGGCGGGCGCCTGGTCCTCGGTTACGACTTGGACCCGCTCGGCGGCCGGCTGGTCGTCAACCCGGAGGAGGCCGAGCGCGTGCGGGCGATCTTTAACTGGTATCTCGAAGGCGAGCCGGTCAGCAGGATCGTGGAGCGCTGCGCCAGCCTGGGCTGGCGGAACAAGCAGTGGACCACCCGGGAGGGCAAGGCCGCAGGCGGCTGCGCGCTGAGGAAGTGCCACATCTACCACAATGCTGGCCAACCCGCTTTACACCGGCCGCGTGCGAGCCGACGGCGAGCTGCACCGGGCGGAGCATGAGCCGATCATTGACGAGCGGACCTTCGAGCTGGTCCAGGAGAAGTTGAAGCAGAACGCGCCCGCGCACAACAACCCGCACCGGCGGCGGACCGAGGCCCTGCTGCGCGGGCTGATCTATTGCGCCGCGTGCGGCTCGGCCATGTACCCGACCTACTCGACCAATGGACGGCGCCAGTACCTCTAGTACGTCTGCGTCCGCTCAACTGGAGCGAAGGATGGCTACTGCGTGACCCGGGCGGTCTCGGCGCCGGCCGTCGAAGAGGCGGTCATTGAGAGCATCCGCCGGTTCGCCGTGGCGCCGGAGGTGATCGAGGGCTGCGCCCGTGCGGCGCGGCAGCGGGTGGCTGAGGATCTCGCCCGGCTGCGCGAAGAGCTTCAGGAGGTGAACGCCCGAGTCAAGAACTGGAAGTCGCAGATCGCCCGGCTGCGGGAACCCGACCCGGAGCGCCAGGCCGCCCTGGGCGAGCAGATCGCCGCCGGCGAGGCCCGGGCCGCGGAGGTCCGCAAGGAAATCCTGCGCCTGGAGAAGCTCCGCCTGGACGAGAAGGCGTTGCGCGCTGAGGCGGGCGGCTTCGACCGGCTCTGGAAGGTCATGATCCTGGAGGAGCAGATCCGCTTCGTGCGGCACCTGGTCGAGAAGGTCGGATACGACGGCCGCACCGGCAAGGTGCGGGTGAGCTTCAACTCTTCTGGAATCAAGGCATTGTGCCAGAAAGGAACTGCCGGATGAACGCTGATGCGTCGAACCGCGAGATCGAGGTCCTGCTCGACCGGCGAAGGCTCCCCCGCCGCCTCCGGCGCGCCGGCGTCCCTGCGACGCCGCCTGCGCCCCGCATCCCGCGCATCACCCGCCTGATGGCGCTGGCCATCAAGTTCGACGAGATGATCCGCCGCGGCGAAGTCCGCGACTACGCGGAGCTTGCCCGCCTCGGCCACGTCACCCGCGCCCGCATCACCCAGATCATGAACCTGCTCAACTTGGCGCCGGAGATCCAGGAGCAGATCCTAGCGGGAACTCAACTAGATGAGCGATCTCTTCGCCTCGTGAGCGGGTTGGTGTCCTGGAGCCTTCAGCGGGCCAAGTGGACAAAGCTCGTCAGGGATCTCACTCCGCGGCCTGCCGCTTGAGCTGCCGCCCCAACCCAACGGGCGAATCCATGATACCCGTCATGCTGCACCCAGTCGTACGTGGGATAGATTTCGCAGAGCCTCACACGACGACCGTTTTTTGACGTCTTCCTTCATCCGCTTTACCGTCGCTCGGCGACGAGCCGTGAGCGCCTTGAACCCTTGAACCAATTGACTTTTCAAATAATATGTCATATGATTAATCACATGTCAAGAACAGCGGGCAGAGATCTGGACCAGTTCGCAAGGGCCATTCGGGAACTGAGGAGCCGCCTTGGCCTGTCCCAAGAGAAGCTCGCCGTCCAACTGCGCGTCTCTTTCCCCACGGTAAACCGTTGGGAAAAAGGGAAAACTGAGCCGGATGGGGCCGTGCGGCATGCCGTGACGGAATTCGTCAAGTCGCTGGGGCCGGAGTTCGCCGATCTGCACGCCCGGCTAACCGGGAAGGAAGCTGAGGCGGCCCGCACCGCGCCCGCGCAGCCGGTTCGCCGCGGACGGCGCAAGCAGGCGGCCGAGTCGTCACCTTCTGCCAACGGCAACGGCCAGGTCATGGACAACCGGTCCATGGAGACACTGCTGTGGAAGGCGGCGTGTTCCATCCGCGGCGAAAAAGACGCGCCGAAGTTTAAGGACTACATCCTGCCGCTAGTCTTCATCAAACGGCTCTCCGATGTGTTCGAGGATGAAGTCGCGAGGCTGACGGAGCAGTTTGGCGACGAAGAAACCGCCCGCGCCGTGATTGAAGCCGACCCGTCGCTGGTCCGCTTCTACATCCCGCAGGAAGCCACCTGGGCTGTCGTCAGCCGCAGGAAAACCTTCGACTGGCCCGAAGACCGCAAGCCCAGAACTCTCGGCGAGCAGCTCACCACCACGATCCGCGCCATTGCCAAGGCCAACCCGAGCCTGCAAGGCGTCATTGACATTGTCGATTACAACGAGACGCGCAACGGCGAGCGTGAGATCAGCGACGAGGCGCTCGCCCGGTTGATCGAAACCTTGAGCGACCCTCGCTACCGGCTGGGCCTCAACGACGTCGAGCCGGATTTCCTCGGCCGCGCCTATGAATACCTGCTGCGCAAGTTCGCCGAGGGCCAGGGGCAGAGCGCCGGCGAGTTCTTCACCCCGAAGGAGGTGGGATGGATGATGGCGCGCCTCATGGACCCGCGCCAAGGCGAGGAGGTTTACGACCCTTGTTGCGGTTCCGGCGGGCTCCTCATCAAGTGCCAGTTGGTGCTCAAAGAGCGCGAGCAGAGAATCGCCCGCCCGCTGAAGCTCTACGGACAGGAACTCACCGGCTCGAGCTTCGCCATCGCCCGGATGAACATGGTGCTGCACGATATGGCCGGCGAGATCGTCCGCGGCAACACGATGACCAATCCAAAGTTCCTGGAAGAGGGCCGCCTGAAACGGTTCGACATCGTGGTGACCAATCCGATGTGGAACCAGGACAACTTCGACCCCAAAGATTACGAGAACGACCCCTATGAACGCTTTGAGACGCGCGGCGGCTACGCGCCGGCGTCGAGCGCGGACTGGGCCTGGCTCCAGCACGTCGCCGCATCGCTGAAGGAAAACGGCCGCGCCGCGGTGGTCATCGACACGGGCGCCGCCAGCCGGGGCAGCGGCAGCCAGGGCGAGAACAAGGAAAAATCCATCCGCCGCTGGTTCGTGGAGAACGACCTGATTGAGGGCGTGATCCTGCTGCCGGACAACCTCTTCTATAACACCACGGCCGCCGGCCTGATTATGGTCTTGAATGCGGCGAAGCCCAAGAACCGGCGCGGGCAGATTTTGCTGGTGAACGCCGGTGCGGAATTCAAGAAGGGGCGGCCGAAAAACGAGCTGACCGAAGAGGGCATCCGCAAGGTGGTCGAATGCTTCCGGGAGTGGCGGGACCAGGAGGGGCTGTGCCGGGTGGTGAGCCAGAAAGAGATCGTCGAAGCCGACTACAACCTGTCGCCGTCGAGGTTCGTGCGAGGGGCAGCACAAGCTCAATCCGGGGACGTCCAATCCATCCTTGACGACTTAGCCCGGCTTCGAGAAGAGTCGGTCACGCTTGATTCAACCCTGGAAGAGATTTTCAAGAGGCTGGGATTCCAATGGGGAACGCGATGAGCGCGGCGCAGTTGTGGAACGTCGCTACCGTGAGTCAGTTGTTTGAAGTGAGGTATGGGAAAGCCAACCCCGGTCGAGACGGAAAGGTCCCCGTAATCGGCTCCAGCGGAGTCTACGCATGGACAGATTCCCCGTTGGTGCACGAGCCCACGATCGTGGTTGGTCGGAAAGGGAGCGCTGGGCAGGTATGGTTTATTGACAAGCCTTGCTTCCCCTCGGATACCACCTTTTACCTGGTTCGGAGGCCAGAGGCGGAGGTAGATCCTGAGTTTGCTGCATACGCTCTGCGCGCCCGAGGCCTGGGAGCGAGCGACGACGTAATTCCGAGCCTCCAGCGTCACGAACTCGAGAGCTGCGAAATTCCCTCTCCAGATCCGGCTGAGCAACGAGTGATTTCGCGAATTCTCAGAGACATCGAAACCGCAACAAAGGTCGAATCCGCCATCTGCGACAAGCTCGCCGCCCTGAAGTCGGCGACGATGGCGAAGCTGTTCCGCGAGGGGCTGCGCGGCGAGCCGCTCAAGCAGACCGAAATCGGCGAGATCCCGGAGAGTTGGGACGTAGTACGCCTCGGGGATATCGCTCGCATCACCACTGGAACGACACCTTCAACGGACGAGCCAGAGTATTATGTCGGTGACATCCCTTTCGTGAAGACCGCGGAAATTGATGGCCAAGTCATCACGACGTCAGCAGTGAAGGTGTCACAGAGAGCAGTTCACGATTATGGACTCAAGTTATATCCTCCGGGCACGGTATTGTTGGCAATGTATGGGCAAGGCAAGACCCGAGGTAGAACTGCACTTCTCGGTGTGACTGCAGCGACAACTCAGAACACAGCGGCAATTGAGTGCCTCGAGCGCCTCATCCCAACGTATCTCTGGTACTGGCTGGATTCCCGCTATGAAGACCTCCGAGGTATGGGCAACCTTGGCCATCTTTCTCATCTGAATCTCGGATATGTGAAGCACCTTCTGGTCCCCCTGCCGGATCTCACCGAGCAAGAAGAGATCGCCAACTCAGTAGATCTGGTTCGGAAGCGACTGGAAGTTGCAAAAGGCAAAAGGAATCTCCTTGCTGAGCTGTTCCGGATTATGCTGCACTCTCTCATGACCGGCGCGATCCGCGTCAAGGACCTTGATCTCGCGGAGGTCAGCCATGCCTAGCATCGCGAGCGAGCGGGCCACGGTCCAGAATCCGTTGGTCGAATACGTCCAGGAGATCGGCTGGGCTTACGTCTCGCCGGAGCAGGCTCTGACGCTCCGGCGCGGCGAAAGCGGCACGCTGTTCTATCAGACGCTGCGGGACAAGCTGGTCAGCCTGAATCCCGGCGTGGTCACGGTCTCGAACGTCGACGAGGTCATCGCCCGCATCGAGAGCGTCCGCAATACCATCGAAGGCAATGCCGAGATCCTGGCCTGGTTGCGTGGCGAGCGATCGATCTATGTGGAATCGGAGAAGCGCCAGCGCAACGTCGTGCTCATCGATTTCGCCCATCCAGCCGAAAACGTCTTCCAGGTCACCGACGAGTGGCAGTACACGAACGGCAAGTACCGGAACCGCGCCGACGTGGTTTTTGTGATCAACGGGATTCCGGTGGCGCTGGTGGAGACCAAGAGCGCCCTGAAACGAGAGGGCATCGACGAGGGCATCGCCCAGATCCGGCGATACCACCGTGAGACGCCCGAACTGGTCACCGCACCGCAGATCTTCGACGTGACGCATCTGATCGATTTCTATTACGGTGTCACCTGGAACCTGGATCGCAAGAATGTCTTTAACTGGAAGGACGAGGAGAAGGGCAACTTCGAGCGCAAGGTGAAGCGATTCTTCGCGCGCGAACGGTTTCTGCGGTTCCTCGAGTCCTGGATCGTCTTCTACAAGAAGGACGACGAACTGCGGAAGATCGTCCTGCGCCAGCACCAGACGCGCGCGGTCGAGAAGGTAGTGGAGCGCGCGCTTGATCCTGAGAAGCGACGCGGACTGGTCTGGCACACCCAGGGCTCGGGCAAGACCTTCACCATGATCAAGGCCGCCGACCTCATCCTGCGGCACCCGGCCTTTGAGAAGCCTACGGTGATCATGCTGGTGGACCGCAACGAGCTCGAAAGCCAGCTTTTTGCCAATTTGGCGGCCTATGGCCTGGCGCCCGAAATCGCGCGGTCGAAGCAGCATTTGAGGGAACTCCTGCGCTCGGACTACCGGGGCCTGATCGTGTCGATGATCCACAAGTTCGACAAGGCCGACGCTGATCTCTGCACGCGGGAGAACGTGTTTGTGCTGGTGGATGAGGCGCACCGGACCACGAGTGGCGACCTGGGGAACTACTTGGTGGCGGCACTGCCCAACGCCACCATGATCGGATTTACGGGCACACCGATTGACCGGATCGCCTACGGCAAGGGCACCTTCAAGGTCTTCGGCAAGGACGACGAAAAGGGCTATCTCGACAAGTACTCGATCGCTGAGTCTATTGAAGACGGCACGACCCTGCCGTTGAACTATACGCTTGCACCGAATGACATCCGCGTCCCGCGGGAGCAGTTGGAGAAGGAGTTTCTGGACCTGGCCGAAGCCCAGGGGATCAGCGACATCGAGGAACTGAACAAGATCCTCGACCGCGCGGTGAACCTGAAAACGTTCTTGAAGGCGGCGGATCGCGTGGAGAGAGTGGCCCGGTTCGTGGCCCAGCACTTCCGGGAGAACGTGGAGCCGCTCGGCTATAAAGCGTTTCTGGTTGCGGTGGACCGGGAGGCCTGCGCTCTCTATAAGGAAGCCCTCGACAGGTACCTTCCGTCCGAGTATTCGACGGTTGTGTATACCTCCGCACACAACGACAACGAGGTTCTGGCGCAGTTCAAGCTCAGCGAGGATGAGGAGAAGAGGGTCCGGCGCGCCTTTATCAAGCGGGATTCGCTGCCGAAGATCCTGATTGTGACCGAGAAGTTGCTGACCGGGTTCGACGCTCCGGTGCTGTATTGCATGTACCTGGACAAGCCCATGCGTGATCACACGCTGCTTCAGGCGATCGCGCGGGTGAACCGGCCCTACGAGGACGAGGAGGGCATCAAGAAGCCGGCCGGCTACGTTCTCGACTTCGTGGGCATCTTCGAAAAGCTGGAAAGCGCGCTGGCGTTCGATTCCGATGTGGTGGGCAGTGCGATTCAAAACATCGACGTCCTGAAGACGCGCTTTGCGGTGCTGATGGAGCAGGCGCGGCCGTTCCTGGAACTATGCGCGGGCCCGATCGACGACAAGGCGGTGGAGCGGGCCATCGAGGGATTTGAGGACAAGGAGCGCCGGGAGGGCTTCTACAAGCTGTTCCAGGAACTCGAGACCTTGTACGAAATCATTTCGCCGGACGTGTTTTTGCGGCCGTACATCGAGGATTACGGGAAGCTGTCCGCCCTTTATCAGATCGTGGTGAACGCCTTCTCAAAGAAGGTCGCGCTGATCCGAGACCTGATGAAGAAGACCGAGGACCTGGTGAAGCGGTCGGCGATCGGAACCGGACTGGACGCGGTGATGAAGCCGGTCCGGATCGATGAGAACACGCTGAATGCGTTGAAGTCTTCCGATAGCGGTGAGCCGCCAAAGGTGATCAACCTCGGAAGGAGTCTGATAGGAGCGATCAGCGAGGAGGCGGAGCAGCAGCCGTATCTGATCCCGATCAGCGAACGGACGGAAGCCATTCTGGAGGCCTACGACGACCGGCAGTTGAGCACCCAATCGGCGCTTGAGCAGTTGGCGCGGCTCATGGAGGAGTACCTTCAGGCCAAGCGGGAGCGGGAGAAGACCGGTTTCGACGGCAACACCTTCGCACTGTTCTGGTTGGTGAAACAGGCCGGCGCTGACGACCCGGTCGGGTTGGCTCCGAAGCTGGAGGCGGCGTTTCGCAAGTACCCGAACTACCGGGACAACGTGGACGAGGAGCGGGAATTGAAGGCCGAACTGTACAAACTGGTGCTGCCGGCTGTGGGCAAGGAAGCGATGGTCACGGTGGTGAAACGAATGCTGGAGTTGCCGCGGTCGTGAGGAAACCAACGGAGGAAGCCAAACAGCGCATGCGCGAAGAGATCCGGCGGTGGGCAGAGAAAATCGGGGTGAAGCCGAAGCGGATTCAGATCCAGCGCATGACCCGGAAGTGGGCGTCCTGCTCGAACGGCGGGCGGCTTTGCTTCAGCACGGACTTGCTGACCGAGCCGGATGAATTTCGAGAGGTCGTGATCGTGCATGAACTCCTGCATCTCCAGGTGCCGAACCACGGAAAGCTTTTCAAAAGCCTGATGAGCGCCTACCTGCCGGGATGGGAAACCCGGGTCCGGGGGCGGGGGGATCAGATTTGCTGTTTCAACACGGATCACGCGAAAGGGGGAATGCGGTCATGAACCTCACAAAGGAGCAAAAGGACCTGTTGAAGTCGATTGTTTCGGTGTACGAGTCGGGAGATACGTCGCAGTTCATTGTCGTCAGGACAATGGAGAAGTCTTCCCTGCTGTACCCGGGAGGACATGCGCCGGTCGATATTAGCGCAGATGATGCAGACTTTGAGCAACTTGCGCGTGAGGGGCTACTGACCCTCACACGGAATTCCCAAGGATCCTTGTGTGGCAAGCCAACGCAGGCGGGGATTGATGCTGTGAGGTCGAATTTCGCGACGCCACCCAAGTCGGCTGAGTTCCCCGGGGACGGTGACCCTGGGACGATCCGGGCGGTTGCATCGTTCTTGGAGAGAAACAACCTCACATTTGAAGCCAAGGCGATTCAGCACGCTACGCAGTTGGTTGTCCACGACGGGCCGATGACTGCGAACGTGAACGTCTATAAGACGGGGAATATCCAGGTGCAGGGCAGTCCAGGCAGACTTCTTGATTTCCTGAACAAGATGAAGGAGGCCCTCGCTGGAGGTGCCACCCCGGGAACCGTCTTGCCCTTTGAGATCGAACGCTTTCCAGAACGTATCCGAGAGAAGGTGCCGAATTGCGATCCTGTGATAGTCCACTTCGTGGAGGAGGCGATAACCTGCTACAAGTCTGATGCCTTGTTGGCGACGGCCTTCATGTTGGGCGCCGCCTCGGAAAGGGCAATCAATCTGCTGATTGAATGTTACGCCGAGTCCATCACCGACCCAACGAACCGGGAGAAGTTCCGGGCTCGCATCAACAACCGGACGATCTCAGCGCGGTATGAGGAGTTTAAGAAGTCGTACGCGGGATGCAAGAGCAAACCGACAGACGGCGTGCTGGCCCAGAACCTGGATGCGGTCATCGGTGGGACGTTCCAATTCTGCCGGATCACTCGCAATGAAGTCGGGCATCCGCAGATCGTTCCGGACCTGGACCGTGGTGTACTCCTCGCGAACCTTGGGCAATTTGTGACGTATGTGGAGCGGATCTACGGTCTGATGGTGCATTTCCAGAAAACTGGAGTTGTTGTCTAGTGACCCTAAGAATCGACATCGTGAAGGTCGCTGCATTCGCCCCGTCTGCGCCTGCTAGAATTAGGATTCAGATGTGCTCGAGGTCACCCGCCTAGCCTTGGTCCGACGAGGTTCGTCCTGCCGCTGCAGACTTTACAACTGATTGAGGTGACAAGAGATGGCTCTCCGACTCAGATACTTCTCCCATCCGGACATGTTGCGGCAGTTCGAGCCCGCCATTTCGGTCCAGTATAATGGACCCCAAAATTCGGACCACCCAATAAGTTAAGATTTGGCGGAGTCGTGGAGGCAAGGAGCAGCGATGACGACGACGCGAAAGCAGTACAGTCCGAAGTTCAAGGCACGGGTGGCGATGGAAGCGATCCGCGGCGAGCGGACGCTGAACCAGTTGGCTTCTCAGTTTCATGTGCATCCGGTGCAGATCGGGCAGTGGCGGAAGACGGCGCTGGAGCAACTGCCGGAGCTGTTCGTGGATGGGCGGAAGCGCAGGTCGCGCGACGGCGACGTGGAGAAAGAGGCGCTGTACGAGGAGATCGGCCGGCTGAAGGTGGAGTTGGACTGGCTCAAAAAAAAAGTTGGCCTGCTCGAGTGAGCAACGCCGGCTGTTGGTGGAACCGGAACACGCCGAGATTCGCCTGCGGCGCCAGTGCGAGTTGCTCGGGGTGAACCGGTCGAGCTTGTACTACGAGCCGGCGGGGGAGAGTCCAGAGAACCTCATGCTGATGCGCTTGATCGACCAGGAGTACACGCGGCGGCCGTTTTACGGAAGCCGGCGCCTGACGGAATGGCTGCGCGACCAGGGCTACCTGGTGAACCGGAAGCGGGTCGCGCGGCTGATGGAGTTGATGGGGATCGAGGCGGTTTACCCGAAGCCGAAGCTGAGCCAGCCCGGCGAAGGGCACAAGATCTACCCCTACCTGCGGGAAGGGGTCGAGGTGACGCGGGTCAACCAGGTGTGGAGCACGGACATCACCTACATTCGGATGGCCGCGGGGTTTGTCTACCTGGTGGCGGTGATGGACTGGTTCAGCCGGTTCGTACTGAGCTGGGCGCTGTGGGCGACGCTGGAGTTGAGCTTCTGCCTGGAAGCGCTGAAGCAGGCGCTGCGCCGAGGGCGGCCGGAGGTTTTCCACAGCGATCAAGGCTCGCAGTTCACCAGCGAGAAGTTCACCGGCGAGTTGGAATCACGCGGCATCGCGGTGAGCATGGATGGGCGCGGGCGTTGTCTGGACAACATTTTCATCGAGCGGCTGTCGCGCTCGCTGAAGTACGAAGAGGTCTACCTGCGAGACGACGCGCGGGTACGGGAGGCCGAGGCCGGGATCGGCGCCTGGTTCCAGTTCTACAACCACCAGCGACCCCACCAAAGTCTGGGGTACCGGACGCCGGCGGGACTGTACCTGGCATGAGGAGTCGATCAACAAAAGGGAAGGAGCCATTGCTGAACTTGGGGGCGCTGCCCCCAAACCCCCGAGGTTTAACGCTTTGGGGCCAGAATGGATCGACTACAATGAAGGCACTTGAGCGGAGGATAGGGCTACGCAGAGCTGCGACCCGAGCGCCGACTCAAGCGCCGGAATGGCGGGGGCGGCTCCGGCCGCCCCGAGGAAATCAGACCCGCCAGTCCCAAACTTATTGCCGGCAAAAAATGGTCTTGACAATGGGGGCCACTTCAACGAGCGGTTCCCTGCGAGAAGACAAGATTGGGAAGTCAGCCATTCGGATCCCACGGGAGACTCTCATGCAGCTTAGCGGGAACAGTCTCATGGGTTTTTCCGATCATCCCCGATACAAACGGAGGCACTCGACCGGGGTTCAGCCGAGTGACATGATCTTCGCCTTCTCGTCGTTCGAGAGGAACGGCGAAGAGTTCACGGCCGTGTCGAGCACAGCTTTCAGTATTTGGCCTTGAGCTGCAACAACGACACCGAGAATCCAAAACGGCAACCAGACGACAAAGCCCAGCACTATTGCACCCCCCACCACTAGGGGCATCTGCTGATTACCCACGCGAGCATACTCAGATGCGCCTAGTGCGGCCAAAATGGAAATCGAGAGCCCGACAATTCCGCCAATTGTCTTGATCAGCGTCCCCATGCCGACAATGGCTCGACCCAGCCGAAAACCGTCCATATAACGCCCCGTTAGTCGCTTGGCCCGAACGTCCTCGGTGGCCGCCTGTGTATAACCCTGGGTGCCGCTCACCCCGTGGCCACACTCATCACAGAACCTGGCGTCTGGGGCCAGCTTGGCGCCGCATTTAGGACAATAGCTCACGACCTCCCTCCGCTCTCGTAATCCTTGACCGCCTCCGGGGGCCTTGTCAAGCCCAATCGGCGTCTGCCTTTTCCTGCCCAGGCACATCCTGATCCAGCCAGGCTGAGTTTCTTCGCGGAAGGGATGCGAATCGAAGGGCGGGGCAACTTCGAGAGCCGGCCTCTGTGCCCCG